>Ga0179593_1526397_pt1 | contig 10047 bp, 14 predicted proteins | sample CZODoug2_1_08_16_FD_185931 | JGI IMG/M metagenome (GOLD analysis project Ga0179593, IMG submission 185931) | Vadose zone soil fungal communities from Angelo Coast Range Reserve, California, USA - CZODoug2_1_08_16fungal (PacBio error correction) | ecosystem: Environmental > Terrestrial > Soil >...
TGTATGAGGATGGACATTGGCATAAAACGAGGATGTGGGCGGCTGGGGCCGAAAGGGGGACAGGAAACAAACCGAGCAGTCGAAGCGCAAATAGGCACGCAAACAAAACGCAAATCCCTGCCCGGGGAGAGCTACTTGAGGGAGGGCTCTCCCGATGACGCAAACGAGGGGGAGTAGATCCCTGATGTGGAAGGTAGTATTGGCTAAAGAACATCTATCAAAATCGGGCCGGAAAATGGAAAAACTCCAACCGAAAAAGCTCAAGGGGGGAACCTGTCGATCGGAGCAGCGCGATGGGCGCGTGAGGGAGGAAACTGAAACACGTATCAAAAAACATCGGCGGCTTAGGGGAAAATGTAACGTACGCAAGAATACCTAGTGGGCAGGGGACCATCGCTCAATCGCAACCACAGAAAAAAGGGCCTTTAGGGTCACAGATGACTGTCCAGGGTCGCCCAACCAAGAGTCATTTGTTGTGGGGGAGAGGCGTATCAAAATCGAGAAACGAATTTGCCTACTGGGGGGGGAAGCGGAAATGGGGGAGGGACTTCATGCGAAGTTCAGCGGGGGCGCCGACCAGGGCGTAAAGAAATCATCACCCTACAGGGGTAGGGGGGGTTTATCTAAAAACGTGGCTGGGACAGCACAGGGAGCCCCCAAGGAACCCCTCGATCGAACAGACACTTTATGGGGGGGGCAAGTGCAAATGGGCATCAACGAACCCTACGAAGCGGGTTGCCGCCGCGGACGAAGTGGGGGGGATGCGTCCACCTGGGGAGGCCACGGAGTCATCTCAAAAAAAAACCGTCGGAGCGAAAAACTCAAAAGGGGAAAAAGGTAATGGGGTTCTACGCGGGCAATGCGTCTCATGGCCAACGAGGGGAAGAAAAACGAAAAGAGCCCCATGAAAGAAGGGGGGTCCCCTGGAAAAAGATCGAAAATTTTCCAAGATCCATTCTTCGAAAGTGAACCGAAACACCATCTAAAGTGGCGGAAGTCAAGAAAGGTCAGGAACAGCGGTAATGGTAAGACGAACCGGTCACGCCCCAGGGAGTGGCGGGCTCAAGAGAGGTAGGCTAACTACTTTTTACTGGAGGGGGGGTTAAAAGTACGGAATCCCCACTGACAAGGCAAACACCACCACCCCACGCGCCACCAAACCGCAAACAACCACCCGGGAAACCCAAAAACCCCAAACCCCCCCTGCATTCATCGTCCAGGGATAGTATGTTCTATTGTAAAAAAAGTCAAATTCAAAAAATATGAAAAAAAAAGAAAGGACGAGGACGCAATTCCAATCCCCTCAGAACAAAAAGGAGAAAAAGGAGCTCGCGATCACTCTAATAACCTAGTCGTTGGCAAGAAAGCGGTGGTGCCAACACCTTTAAACCAACGGCCTGTCGCAGCAGAAAAAAAAGATTGAGGAAGGGAGGAGGGAAAAGCGCATCAAAAAGGAAGGAATCATCTCACAAAACAGATGAGGTATAGAGAGAAAGCAGGTCGGGGCCTGCCGTGAAGCAGACAGAAAAGGAAGCTCACGAAATCAAAAACCGATTTGAACGGTTTGGAAAAAAAGAAAACCCAAGCGGTAACAGGTCGGGAATCGCCAGGCTGGAGTCAGTCGAATCTCCGATTCGGGGTAGGGGAGGGTCGATACCTCGCCTTTAGTTAAACCAGGCTGTCTCAGGAAGGACAAACAGACTTAAAGGGAATTCGCCTAAAGATCCTTGCCGAACAAAACAAAAGGCAAAAAAGTAAAGAAAAACACTCAGCAAGACTCCTCGGATCATAGAAAAAATTGACATAACCGTGGGCCGTCGTTGACACTAAAGTGAACGGGGACCAAAAATGAGAAAAGGGGAAAGAAAATTTCGACGGGTGGATCGGCAGCGCATCAACTGAGAAAAGTGAAGGATCTTGCAAGATGGGGAAGGAGAAAAAGGCTTATTTACATGGGAACGTGACTGAAGGGTAGGGAGGGGGCCATGGAAAGGTCTGACTATCACTTGGCTAGGGCCGCAGCAAACAGTCCTCGTATCGCCCAGGGCGTGGCAGAAATCGGAAGGTTTTGTCGGGGGATGGCCGATTTCAAAAGTCAGGAGAAAGTGCAGTCGCTCAAAAGTCGCTCTCAAAAGTAGGGGGCGCGCTGGAAATACACCATCAAAGAGGGGGGCGGTCTTAATCTAGGGGTGTGTGGAGAAAATTCACCAAGTCCTGCAAAGTTCACAACTCAACAAAAGAAATTGAGGCAGGGGGGTCAAAAAGAAATTCCTGATCAAAGGGTAACTTGTATTACAATCAAATGAGAAAGAGAAGTCCAGATAGTGTCCTCGGGGGTGGTGAAAGCCGGCTTCAACACTAAGGGAGGGGGGGGGGGTAAGATCCCCTATAAGGAATTATACCTGAGGGAAGAGTGTCAAGCGTTGAAGGTGGAGTGAAATCTTACATGTAACCCTGTAAGAGAGAGTGAAAAGGAGAGGAACTTAGTCGCCATTTCGACGCTATTATCCTATCGATAGCTTCCACACCAGCGACGACGCTAATGAAAAAGAGGGGCGCTTGACAGATAGCTATTTCGGACGGTTGGGGGGGGAAGGCCACAGGCTTTTAAGCCGATTGTTGCTTCACCGGGAAGAATTGACTAAAAGTAACCGAAGTTCAGGGACGGGAGAACGAAGGAGGGCTCTACTCCTCGAATATAAGGTCGAAAATGCAAAAAACCAGAGTGTATTCTAGGAGCAAACGGGGGGAATAACACCGGTGGCGTTGCGACAGGGAAAGAAAAGCGCCCTCACTTAAATCGGTCGGGCCCATTGTTTGTGCACAACTGAAGTAAAAAAATCGTCCACCCATACAAAAGTTGAGTTTGAGGGAAGCCGGGACATGGCCAGTGAACCCAAAAAACCCGATATCAAACTCCTCCGAAAGAGAAACCTCTACCAGCATGTGGTCGCGGAAGAAAGAAACTGAGAGCATAGGGGGAAGGGGGGAGGGGCAAGGGAGGAACCAAGGAAGGTTTGCTAAGTGTTTTATGCCATGAACAGTGAAAAAAACATTGCGTTCAAAAAAAAAGAGAAGGAAACTCCGCTTAACTTGACGAGGGGAGAAAAGACAAAAGACCCTTTCCTACACGAACCGCATGGGGAAAAGGGGAAATGGGCGGCACAAAGAATCCCGTTTAGAACAGGGCCCCGACGGACCTATCCCAAGAAAAAATCTTGAACTACGGAACCGACGAAAAAGTATCCTGGGAATACCTACGCCAGTTGGTTAATTCGTTAGGCGATCTGGGCTCGGGCTCAAAAGGGGCCAAGTGGTGTCGAGGGGAATACACAAACAGGGGGGGGGTTGGAGAAAACGAACGGGAAGCTTTTTGGGGAAAAGGGGGAACACAAAAAAAAAAAAAAGAAAAAACCACACCTTATAAGGTAGAAGAAACACAGGAAAAGGCCTGGGGATCAAGATGAGGAAGGAGAACAGGAACAATGGCCATTAAGTCAACATGGAAAGAAAAAGCGAGCAGTGTTCCTGCGCCGAAAAAAAAATATAAAGCATCGAGCGAGGTCATACAAATCAAACGCATGGCAAGCCGTCAAATTAAACTTCCTCAGTCAGAAATGTTGCCAAGCGATGAAAATACTTAGGGGGGGAATAGGGGATGGAGTTCGCCTAACGTCCTGGGGCGTTAACACTGCGGGGGGGTCGTATCTTGTTAAGGACCCATCCGAACGATATGGGGGGGAAACACCCCCGATGCATCCAAAACTCGTTCTTACACTTCAAAGATCGAGGCAACAAACAAAGGACATAAAGATGTTCTTAATATCTGCAATCAGCGACTGCTGCGGCGCGAGCGGCGGGTGCACACCAATCAGTTCAAGGGTGGATAAATCTCCTAACAAGGGTAAAGCCCCCAGGAAGTTGGATAAAGAACTCAAAATCTAAAAGTCGGGCAGTTTAAGCTACGGAATTCAAAGGAGGAAAAAAGGGTGGGAGACGGGGCGGATCTCTTGGGCAGTCCTTCAGAAGTACGATGCAGGTTGAAAAACGGAAAAAAGGAAACGATAGAGGCTCTTAGGCCAGATTACACGGCATGGCCATGGTGTCAGGGTCGTACGCTAAACCAAGCATTTTGAAGGTTTAATTAGTGGGGCGAATAGTAAGAAGTGGGTCTTGGACCTTTTCCAAGCATGCCACAAGAAGCCGAGGGGAACTGCTGTTGAGGTAGGGAAACGGACAAGTTGCAGGGGATCAAGAAGGGAGAGCTACGACCACCCATGGGTATGTTCTCAAATGCTTTGGAGGACGGGTAAACCGTACTGACTAGAATCTTTCCTTGTTAAGCAGTTTGCCGTAGGCCTGTCTAAAAAGGCGTGACGAAGGGAGAGGAATTGGACAATTAAAACGATTACCATTTTTCAAGGTCAAAAAATTAACATCGGCACGGGGTGAGGGCCCTGTATCGGAACCTGAAGCGAGCACGCCTAGGCAAGTTGAAGGACCAATTCATCACCAAGTGGTAATTACTGAGTCCCCTCCACGCAAGGAGCTGGGTCGGCGAGGACACCTCGGGGCGTCCCGGGATAGTAGAGTAATCGTGATCGAGGGGTGGGGGGGGGTTCCTTGGCTCTGGAAAGTCCTACAAGAAAATCAACTGGTCGGGGGGGAAGTATGGTAAGCAAGCTCGAAAAAAGGGGATTCACAGAAAAAAGCTCTGGCAGAAGGGAGAAGATCAACATGCTTAAAGCAACCACCACCCTCCACGGAAACCAAGGGTTTTGAGGGGCATAGTAAGAATACCGAGGGGCCATTCCAAAAGGATCCAAAGGTGAAAGGTAGAGCAGATTGAAAGTATGATGCCGAATAACTTTATGTCATGGGCTCACAAGAATAAGGGAAAATCTTCTTGAGGAGGAAAGGAATCAGACAACCGCAACTAAAGAGAATATGAAAGGAGACTGTAGTCAGGGTTGGACTCGAGTGTGCGAGGCGGTTATAAGCGGGAGAAAAAAGAGCGGATGTCGAAACTTTAAGGCGGTTCCACCCAGATCGAAGGGGAACAGCAGCTCATGCACCAGCATACAAGGAGTGAAGCAGAGATGAAACTTTCCATCCTTGAAAGAGAAAAAATAGATCTAGGAGGGCCAGAGAAAATCCGAGACAAAAATTGGAACTCTGGAGTAGGGTCATGTATGGGACTCATGCTCAATTCAGAAAGGGCGCCGGCCTGCTGAATCAGCAAGCCTACCATGGTCGGGGAGAAGCACGGACGCAGGAAGGTCGCCCAAAACGCCACAAGCGATTCCAAGACCCATCGGTTGATGGGGCCATTCGTGCAAGGCAGAGAAAGAAGAAAACAGAAAAGTGTCCTACTAGTACGAGGGCATATAGGGAAAATGGTGAAATCGTCATCCGAAAAAAAACTCCGCTAGTGGGAAAGAATAGGGGCGAGCCAAAGTGAACGAGACGGACTAATCAACATGAACATCCCATATTTCCGCGGGATGAAGCCCGAGATCAAGAATGAAGCTCAAGAAAGGAATAGATCAAATTTATAGGGGAAAAATACCACATTCGCCAGAGCGGAGGAAACCAACGAAAGGTGGTTGGAACGACTTTACCCTAAAGGGGAGGGGAACGCATCTCTGGGGCACTCCGCCGGAAATCCCCAACGGTGATGCACTAGTGGGCGAGAACGGCGGAAGATGTTGGTGTTTGGGCAGGGGGGGGGTTTGAGTTTTCAAGAGGTCAGAAAATCCAAGGGATATGAAGTCAGATGACAGACGCTGCTGTCCTTAATGGCGCAGCCTGCAACCCTCATCCGGGGGGGAGAGGGGGGCACGGGGGGGCCAATCACTCAAGCGAGAATGAAAACGGAAACGCGAGCAGAACCTGGTCAAGCGGGCATATCATCTTTGTGGGAACACACTTATACAAAAGGGAGGCCACGGCGGGTTGATGAGAAGTGGCGAGGAGGCAAATGTAGAGGAGGAAAAACAAAAGAGGAGGAGAAAAGAAAAGGGAGGAAGGGACATCCCCACTTCCGCCTCCAACCTGATTCCCTTCGAAAGTACGACAAAGGGGGGAGGGAAATACCGGGTTGGGAAAAAAAAACTGCTCTAGCTACCCCCCGCGTGAAATGGAGATCTGGTGGAGTCAGTTCGCAGTCACTTCGATTGGGCTAGGAAAGGAAACTTGGAGGGCGTGGGCCATTCGTGGTCGATCCAGCAGCGGAAGGGACAAAGAAAAACTATCCATTCCGGGGACTGCCAAAGGCAAAGTAAAAAACTGCAAAGAGAAAAAGTAGTACGGAGGAGATCACTCGATGGAGCATACGGGCGTACCGTCGAACTTACTTGGAGGGGGGAACACCCTGTGAACGCGGTCCCAAGACAGTGAGAAAGTTGGATCGCGAAAGAAAAACAGGGTAGAATGATGAACTGGTGGAGTCGAACTGATTCATGGCACTCGCCCCGGGGTGAGGGGAGGCTGAGGGGGCCTGCCAGAATTGTAGGATGGAGGGGAGGAAACGAGCATTCAGAAAAGCACCGAACGGCAACTCGCGCCGAGCTTGAGAACCGGCGCGGAGGGGGGTGGGTGGAGATAATGCCTAAGAAAGACAAAGGGGAAGAAGATGCCTGCACGATAGGCACCGCTCGTAGGTGAAGTCGGACTGCCAGTAAGAAGGCCCCATAAAAAAAGGTTCAGGGCTGAGCGATTAGGAGGAGAAACCGTGAGCACCAGGGCCACCTCGAGCAACAAAAAAAAACCAGGATGCGTGATTCGTCGTGACGCGCCGACCAGGAGAGCGCATGCGCACCTCAATCAAGGAAGCAGTGCAAGCGAAGTGCGGATGGTTCGGAAGTTCGCGGCCTCGCTTAACGCGTGGGGGGTCGATCTTTTGAGCCCGGAGAATCAAGGAAAGGGAAGCAAAGAAACTCTGTCAGTGGTCTTGCGGAGGTGTGGGGAGGGAAGGGAAGAGGGAAGGTCCCAGGAAAAAAAGCTGCGTTAAAATTCGACTCGAACAGGTAGAAGGACGACGATCAATCAGAGTACATTCTAACGGAAGGCCAATAAAACTACGATCCTACAGGGAGAACTGCAGATAAGGGGGAGTTCAGGGGGGGGGGGGAAACAACGGCAGAATAGTTGCTGGACTGTGCTAAAGGCTAACGTTCCAAGAAGACATGCATGTAGGGAGAAAAGCATCGTCGAAGCGGAGGAAAAGTCCACTCGGGAAGAAAGGGGAGCCATATCATAATAGAACGAGCCCACAAGGGCCTTCTGGTGTTGCGGCTAGCATGGGGGGCGATCAGACAACACGGCGGCTCGAGGAGGTAGGCTCCCACTGAGTGGGTTCAGTGGCGTAAAGGAAACCAAGACAGCATTTGGGTTAATGACTGAATTAAGACCGATGGGACTGCCAAAAAAAAAAAAAACGGCGATCACAGAACTATTCGGAGCCGAAGGGAACGAGACAAGAGTGGTACACAGGGGGGGTGACGAAAACGACTGGCCCGACAAGCGCCGCGTGGCTGGGGAAAAGAAGACGGGGGAAGGGAAAAAAGTTGGGAACAGAAGAGAAGCGAGGGGTGGCTGGGGAGGGGCAAAGAGACGCCAAACTGCAGGTCCTACAACCTTAAAACTAGTTGAGCCTTCCTAGGGTGAGGGGAAAATAAAAAAAAATCGTCACGCATCAACGGGCGGGGGAAAAGGAAACCAAATCAAAGGAAACACGGCAACAAATCGGTAAGGACCATCAGGCGAAGGATCAGTTGGCGCCACCTACGGGCCAATGGTGCAGGGAAAGAGGAAAGATTACGATTGACACCATGGCAAAAAGGGGGGGCCGGTGACGAAAGAAAAAAGAAGGTGTTGCGTAATGGTCTTTGAAAACGTGCCCACGCCAAAGCACATATTCCTGGTCTAATACAGGGAGGGGGGGGAGGACTAGAGTCGTTAGAACGGAAACAAAAGGCGTCAAGGGGCAGAAGGCTAATAAAGCGTTGGGGGGTCCCTGGAATCCAACAAAATGAGACAAGGAAGCGTAGGCAGACCCGCAAATCGCTGCATCCTGAAAGACGCCACTTCCTCGCAGAAAAATGGCCAAAAAAAGGCGCAAGATAACTTTCTTAAAAGATGGATCCTGTAAAAAACTTCCCTGGGGCTACGCGGGGGAAATACTGATCCGCTTAAGAGGGGAAAAAAAAACGACTACGAAAGTATGGGGTTTGCCAAACGAACTCGCGCCGTCATGCACGTGAGGCTGCTCTACCACTAACCAGTATGGAAGGGAAAAAAAAGAGGATAATGGGGGACAAGAAATCGTCAGAATCACGATCGGAGGGGAGCAGAGCTTCTTGCACACAGACGTAGGGGAGTAGGGTCATGATCAGCTCAAGATAAAAACGCCCCCAACTGGGAAATGCCTCTCTCCATTCGAAGAAAGGTGTGAGAGATTTCGAATGGACAAAGTTCTGGGAAACGAAGTGACTAAGGGGGGGGACTTTGAAGGACTTTGCCCTGCCGACTGCTCGAGAGGGTGGGACGGGAGAGTAAAACGCTCAGCAGGTTTCGCCCCGGATAACTGCGCCAGGGGGGAAGGGGAGAAAGCGCAGATAAGCAAGAGGTTTAAGGTTGATAAACGAAAGGGGGCCAGGAGTGGGGGCCCCCTTTCAAAAAAAGAATGTTCGAAAAACAGGCCTGTGCGTCGTTCAACGTACACTTTTTGCACATTGGATAAAAATAGGGGGGGGAAAAGACGAGGTAGAAAAAAAAAAAAAATCCCCACTTGGCGTAGTTGATCAACAAGATCGTTCAGGGAAATCGTCGAGAAAGAGGGGGAGACAAAAGAGTACGGGGCCTAAAGGGCCTGGAGAGCCGGTGATTCTTTCGAGCTCGTACAGGGGGGGAGGGGAAAAGAGAAGGGCTAGAAGCTTGTGGGGGTATCTGAGAGGAAGAACAGCGTAAAGGTAAGGCGGGACCGGGCCCGGCTCTTGAATGCACACAGCTGCATGTTTCTAATGGACCAAAGCTGGGGAAATGAACATGCAAGCCAGGCAAGGGGGGGAAGGAGCGGCCATCGAGACTACGGGGAAAAAAACTGAGGACCAACGGGATATCGGGGTAAATGGAGGGAGGTTTGGGGGGGGGCGGCCATTCGGGATAAAACGTAGAATAGAGTTAAAAAAAAGCTGCCGGGGGGGAAGCTCGTGTCAGCAGAGAGAACTCAAAAAGCAAAAATCCTGAGGGAGAGATCGCCCCATGAGGAAAACACTAAACCAAACTCACGGGGCTGGGGGGGGCAGACACGTGGAAGATCAATAAAAGAGGGGGAGTTCATTGGGGGGGTCACGCTGAGAATAGAGGAAGGACGCGAGCATAGAAGTCCAGGGAGAGGCGGTAAAGGAGTCAATTGGCTCCCAAAGGGCCATCGATCATCGAGGGGGGGGAGGAGGAAAGCTTGGCTCCAACCGGAAAAAAACGTAAATCCGGGAAGGAGCGACCTGGAGGATCGTAGGGCGGCTCGATTGGAAGATGGAATGCTAACGAACAATCATCGCTTCGGCTTCTAAGACCGGAGAGGAGAAGTTCACAGCACTCGTTCAGTTTACCAATTCATAATAACAATCGCCAACAGCGAAAGCAAGGCGACCCTGAGAGGAAAGAAGTGATTACATGCTCGTCCAGGAGATCAGACCTACTTCGTGAAGCTCAAGGCTAAAAAGGCTTCAAAGGCTGAGGGGGGGCGGGGACCCAATAGGGAGGAATCGGGAAATTCAAGGGTGAGGAACTTCATGAGCTTCCCGCCTGTCCACTGACGCGAAAGATAAGAAACGCCTAGGAGGTGGAAAAGATAACGTATGAAATGAGGGGGGGAAAACCTGGGGGAAACACTTCTAAATCTACCATCGCGGCAGACCGACCTCTGGGGGGGGTTGAAGTTCAGTCTTGCACAAGGCAATATCGAGGAGAGAAAATACAGAGCGAAAAGTGTGCCGAAAGGACGAAGGACAATTGTATCGGCCGTGGGGGGGGGGGGGGCCC
>Ga0179593_1573730_pt1 | contig 10047 bp, 19 predicted proteins | sample CZODoug2_1_08_16_FD_185931 | JGI IMG/M metagenome (GOLD analysis project Ga0179593, IMG submission 185931) | Vadose zone soil fungal communities from Angelo Coast Range Reserve, California, USA - CZODoug2_1_08_16fungal (PacBio error correction) | ecosystem: Environmental > Terrestrial > Soil >...
AACCGGGGGGGGGAAGAAAACTCAACCGGTGTAATATCTTAAAAGAAAGAGAGAGCTCTAAATGACTCTAAACAACGAAACCAATCTCCTAAAGGGTCCAGGAAATCTCCATGGTAATCCTTCCGAGGAGAGAGATGACTTCAAAGGGGGGGGCGATTCGGGGAGTCTTCTGCGCGGAAAAAAGGGGGGGAATAACACATCGCAGCGCAGGGTTTACTCGCCGTTTAAGGGAAAGAAGAACTTCAGAGAGGGGGAAGAGTGAAAAACCTGTCAGGGGAGGTGGTTAATGGAAAACGGCCATCTCGTCGGAAAAGCGATTTCGCGAGGAAGCGCAGCCCAGAGGAAGATTTGCCCAGCATCATCAAGGGTCCCCCCTCTCAAAAGGAGATGAGTTGAGTCTTACCCAAGATTGGAGAGAAATCTTCTGGAAGGGGGGATCCTTTCCTGCAGAAAAGGGAACTCTTGCATGGGGAAAAAGGGGAAGATCAGAGCTATCTCGAAAGCAAGGGAAGATCCTCTTCGAAAGAAAAAAATCCTCCCGGGAAAGGGGGAAAAATCCAAAGGGGGAAGGGGCATTCAATGAAAAAAAAAGAAACTTCCATTAACATTGGAGGATACCTCCTCAGGGAGGCTCCGCGCGAGGGAAAGAAAAAGCGCAGAACAATTGGTAATAACAGAGGAAAGAAGGAAGAATTCACTCTCTCATTGAAAGAAAAAGAGGTACCTCGAAATTCATTTGAAAGGGTTAAGGGAATGGGGAATCGCCAGCTGTCCCTCACTGTAAAGGAAGAGAGAGGCCAGTCCACCAAAGGGCAGATGTCCGACTTCTCGAGGGAATGCAAATGCCCCAAAGTGGAAGGGGGCTTTTTTGGGGGAACGGGGGACAGTTTAGGTAATAGGGAGAGTTTCACCAGTGAAGCGCCGAAAAGAGAAGCCGCCGCACTCGCGAGGGCCTTCGCTGGAATGGAGAAAAAATCGCTTCTGGATCAGACCCCCAATCGAAGGGACCTGATGTAACCCGGCAGAGGCATTCCCCAGAAAGGAGTGTCGCTCGCAACAAAGGAAAAGTATACCGATTGCACGATCAGCGACGGAGGAGAAAGGAAAATGCATTACTCCTCCCGACGAGAAAAGAGGTGACACCATCAATAAAGGAAAAAAAGAGTGCCGTTCTCCGTCCGGATCAGGGAAAAAGGCCTGAACTAGCCTGAGACCGTCCACGGAAGGGAGGAGGAAATCCTACTCTACCGAAAAAAGAGAATCTCCATTTTCAAAAAAGGGCCACTTTCTTGGGAAAAAAAGGGCCGATGCATCGCCGCAGAAGGAAGGAGGGATTTTCATGCAGAAAAATTCTTCTCCTCAAAGGGGAAGGCGTTGTCTGCAGCAACAAAAAGAGCAGTGGGAAGCACAGTCACTGCGGAGAAACTCGCTGTGCGGGAAGAAAGGGTGGAGGAGGAGGATGGGACACACGGAAAAAAAGGAAAAAAAGTCGCCGGCTCGCCGAGAGGGGAAAAGGGCCACCCATTCGATAAAAGATACCTTCGAAAGAAAGGGGATTGAACATCGGGGGCCGTCAAATAAGAGAAAAATTGTCAGATCAGGCGGAGGGAGGAGGCCCTCTCACATCTCCGCCAGGAAAGAAGGAACATGCAGCTTCAAAAGGAGAAGGAGGGGGGGAAAAAAAGGAGAGCCAAACTAAAAAAACGCTAAGAGACCATTACAAAAAGACAACTCCCATCCCTCCTCAAGGGAGGACATTCTCTCTAAAAAGGGGAAGGGAAAGAGAAAGGGGAAAAAGAGGCTTCCAAAAACGCTTACCCTGAAGAGCCCTTCAATTTACTTTTGGGGAGAGTGGAGGAGCTTTCGGCGTTGGAATCGAGGAAGAGAAAAGGAGGACAGGGGGAAGGTATATGAATCTCTCTCAACAAAAAAAGAAGAGAGATTAAATATAAACCGGAGAGGGTGATTTTCTACGATCACCAAAAAGAAAGAAAAAGAAAGGGAAAATTGCAGGAGAAGAAAAAGGGGGGGAAAGGGTAACAAAGGTGGCATGGGCATCCGAGGGAAAAAAGCTTTTAACGGGAACTTAATAGATACAGAGCAAGAGAGGCGTATGGAGGGGGAAGGAAAGGGAGTGGTGGTCATGGGCTGAGAAAGTTTAAGGTTTTTCTTTGAGGAGAAAGGAGGCATCCTGGTGAAGCTTCCTGGAAGAAGACTAGGAGCGAGAGGGAGGAAGGCATCATGAGCCGGGAGGTGGTGAGAGGGAAAAAAAAAGATTTTCCATAAAAGTTCTACGTTAGCGGGAGGCGGGAAAAGGGGGGGGGGGGGGGGACGCTAAAAAAAAAAAAACGCTGGAGCCGGACGAGAGGCCAGGCTGACGGGGGGTTTGCTCCGGAGGAAGCGGCCATAGAAGGGGGAATAAGCAAATTAAGGGTGGGGGAGGCACAACAAAGATGCGCTTATAAAAAGGGGGGTTTTTCCATAGAATAAGAGAGGGTCAAATCCTCAATATGGGGGACATTTCGGCGGCGAGGAACGGAGAATGCGTCAAGGATGACCAACGACAGCAATCATTCTGGGTACTCGATTCCGTGGGGGGGAGGGTACGTTATCTTAGGAGGGAAATGAATATTTGAAAGAACACGGGAAGGGATCATGCGGGGGGAGGACTAGATCCTTACTGAGAAGGGGTTCCAGGCTCGGATTGAGAAAGAGTTGTGAAGTTTTTCTTAGGGGGATAATCTCTGACGAAGAAGAATACTAGAGAATTTGCCAAGAAAAAGGAACTGTGGAAAAAGGGGTCTCTCGCCCACTTAAAAGGGTTACCGGGAGGGGGAGAAACAGTGAGGGCCGGTGGAAAAATTCCCTTTAGATGGAAGAATTTCAGTAAGCGCTTGGGAGCGAGAGAACAGCAAGAGGGAACAGAAGCAGCCAAACAAAGGAGTGCTGGGAAAGATATCGGTTCGTATTACTACTGGGGGATTTCAAACAAAGGAAAAAAGAAAAAGCCCTAGCACATTGTGCCAAAGAAGAGACACTTTTGGGGAAAAGACTTTCTCAGGAAAAAAAGGAAAAGCGTCGGAAAGAAAAGAAGGGGGGTGGCCTGGGAAATGCGGCTTGGAAAAAGCTGACCAGAAAGGGATTCCCACGAAAGGGACCTCGGACAAGGGGAAAAGGGAGTTCGAGTGTAAAGAAGCGTCCGCGGGAAAGGGGGGTGCATTATTGGAGGAGGGATTTCCAATGGGAGGGCGCTTTTGAGGAAAGCAAGGCATTAAGTTGCGATCGGAGGGTTTCGTTCCAGAAAATTTGAGGAAACCCCTCGGGAAGGGAAAAACATGCCAAAAACCGCGTGGAGGGGGGGGGGGGGGAGGGAAGCCCCAAAAAACTTCGTGTCCGGGAGGGGTCGACGAGGGAGGGGAACACGGGGCGGGTGCGAAAGTTTGAGGGTTTCAGAGAGGATGCGCGAACACAGGAGGGTCCGCGCGCGCTCGGGGCCGTGACAAAGGAGATCCGAGTTAGAAAAAAGGGGTCCTACAGAAAAGGCAAAGGGGATGCTGTAGGAGGTGATTCCTAGAAAGGGGGGGGGTTCGGAGGCAATCTCTAGAGGGAGGGGCGATTACAGAGCGCGCCATTTCTTCGCAAAGCCATGGCCGGGGGCCGTTCACAGCAATACAGGGGAGACTTCCATCATTAAGCAGGCGGCAGAAGGTCGAGCATGGGAAAACAAGGAAGGGAGGGAAGGGGGGGCGGGAAGGGGTGATTTTAAAAGGACTAGCCTTGTGCAGACGATCGCCCCGGGGGAAGCTTGAAGGGACGAAAACGAAAGGAGAGATACAATGCTCTCCTAAAGGTTCATTGAAGGTTTTTTCAAGGGGTTGAAGATCATACTCCAAGACGGCCGTCAGAAGGCATTTTTCCCGAGAAAAAAAACCGAAATGCTAAGGGGGTGTAGCGGCAACGTGAATAGGGAAAACCCCCCGTCTTCTTCGGAAAAAAAGATAACCTGAGAGAAGAGACCATAAGAATGGTAGAAAATTCCGACAGAGGAAGACGGAAATGAATCTCAACGAAAAAATCAAAAAGGAATCCAGGAAAGGAAAATCGCCATTGGATCGATCATTCCGGGAAGCTCATCTGGGGGGGAGGGTCGGCCAAAGCTTACTGAAAAAGGAGACCTGAGAAACAGACAAGAGCGTGTTTCAAGAGCGCCGCGTGGGGCATTGGCCAGAAGCGCTGGAAATCAAGGCGAAGAGTGCGTGGTGAACGGGAAAAAGCGGCGGCGTAGAAAATGCCGATGGAAGGAATGCTCGGAATGCGCCAAAAGCCAAGATTTAAAAAACCCTAAATCAGAGCTTAAGAGGAAGCTCCGGAATAAAAAGGAGGAGGTTCTCGTAGGAAAAAGGGGGAGAGAGAACTCGTTCTAAGGCTCTCCAGGGAAACGTCCTGCCTGTAAGGCAAGGAGAGTTATCTCCTAGGGAAGGGAAAGGGATCTCTAACAAAGGGGAGAGACCGCTGAACGAAGAAGCAGAAAAACGTCTTACTATGTCTAAAAGGGAAGGAGAGGAATTGTCATGCACGGCCTGAGGGAGAAAAAGGAAAATTTTCTTGAAAGACGAGCCGCCTAAGATTCCTTCGCTGGTAGGAGAAAGGGAATAACCGAGGAGAAAAAACAGAATCACTCGAGAAGGTAAAAAAGAGGACGCCCCAGTGAAGAAGGGGCAAGACATGCATTGTAGAGTCGGTGGGAAGAAAAGAGGTCCAGAAACTGTAATCGGCATTGGAAGAGACATGCACCCTCCCACCTGAGGAAAAAGGAAAGATAAATAGGAGGGAAATTCCCCAAAGTTTCAAGGGCTTTTTTGGGGGGGGGGACAATTTTGTAAAGGTGGGAGTTGTTGAAGGAGGAAGGGCTCCTCCGAACCGGGACCCGCACTCGCTGCTCGGGGGAAAAGGAGATGTAGCGGCGCGCAAAAGACGCGGAGGCCAGGGAAAAAAAAACCGCCATCCCCCCTCTACCGGAAAGGGGGGGGAGAAAACCTGCCGCACTGGGAGAATGAACCCGCCGGGAAAAAAGGGGAATCGCTCGCCCCCTCTTGTAGCAAAAACCGAGAAAAGGGGAGAGTCTGCCGACACTATTACTGTCCAGAAGAAAAAAGGAAGAGAAATACTAAATTCGGTGACACAATCAATGGAAGGGAAATGATTGGAAGGAAGACGGATCTCGTCCTCGTCCAAGGGAAGGACTGGAGAAAAATATTGGAAGGAAAAAAGAAAAAACCGACCCTCACACTGGAAAGAGAAGGAAAAAAAGAACTTGCCAATGTCTTTGCGAAAGAGAGTTCCAGAGCCAGAAATGGAACAAGGAGGGAGGGGGGTGCAGCAGCACGAGCTGAGGAGAACGTCTCTTCGTGAGGAGGAAAACTCTCATCTCTGTGAAAAGACACCCGGCATTGCGGGGGAGAAAGCCTCTCTGGCAAAAAGAGAAAAAAAGCAGATTGCCACACGTAGCCTGGGGAAGAGAGAAGCAACTGTTGGTGTTAAGAGTGGGCAACACATTCCGGAAAAAAAAAAGCGTACCGTTCTAAATGCTGCAAACTGAGGAAAGAGGAAAACTCACCTTGCAGGAAGGGGGGGCCTAAATCGGCCCGCGAAAAGAGGGATCCGCCATCGAGGACCTCGCAGAGGGAAAAGGAAAACGGGAATGCCTCTTTGTAAAAAAAGAAGCAAAGGAAAGAAAAAAAGTACCCACACTAAAAGCGAAGAAAAGACCCGCCGCAAGGGGAGGAGGGATCTTCTCTCTTCCGCCCAAGGGAAACAAAAGGATGTCTGCCCAGAGGAAAGCTGACCATCCGCCGTCTTCTAAATGGGGTACTGTTTTGAGAAGTCGGCGGGTGTGAGAAGGGAGAATCAAAAAAAGGAACCGTTCCGGTTTCTCTGGAGAAGAGAAACCACCACTGAAGGAGAGAAAGAAGGAAAAAAGAGAAACCGGAACGGCAGACCGGGGATCACAAAGTAATAAAAGAGAAAGACAGAAAAAAAAAGTTTCAGTATAAGACGAAAAAAAGGGGGGGGGGAGAATGGTCATCCTCCGGGAACAGGGTTGAACGGCGGGAGAAGAGAAGATCATAGTAAATGAGTCGGGGGAGGTTGAAGGTTTTTTCCTTTTCTTTCAGAGAGGAGGGGTTTTCGTGAGGCGAAAAAAAAAAGGTTTTCAACTAATGCATCCGGGTGAAAATAGACCTAAAGGGAAATCACAAGGAAAGAGCGGGCCGATTTCCGGCATCTGAAAAGGCAGGGGGGGGGTGATTATTGACGGAAAAGGGTGCAATACGGGAATTGTGGCAAAAAGCATTTCTACGGGAGGGAACGGTGAGTACGCGAACACCAGAAGTAAGCAGGGAGAAGGGGCGACTTCTTCAGGCTGAAGTTTCCAATCAGGGGGAAAAAAGGAATGTATACACATCGCAACGGCGCAGGGGGGGCTTTCCAACATAGATGAGCGGAGGGAAAAAAAAAAATAGAACACGGGGGGGGAGGGGAGAAGAAGCTATGTGAGGAAGACTCAATATTATTTCGAGGTGTAGAAGGAGTGAAGAGAAAACAATAATTTGCACTCAAAAAAGGGGGGAAAAGTAATCTGAGATTGAGGGGAAGGGGAGGGTCGGTATCTGGAGGGGGGAAAGGTTCCAGTCCTTTGGCTTTAGAAAAGAGGTTAAGGAAAATGCTATTCCTAGATTCCGGAGGAAATAGATGTGCCAATCTGTAAAAGCTCTATTGAGGGGGAGAACCAGGGGCCGTTTTGAGAGGAGGGGAAAGGGGGGCCTCGCGGTACGTCAGAATCCGCCGAGGAGAAGAAAAAAAAAAAGCATCCCCGGGACGGAGGTGAAAAAAAGGGTCAAGCTTGGGGCGAAAAAAAGAAGTTTACCGACTGGGAGGCGACAGTGGAGGGGAAGGTTTTCAGAAAGAAATGACGAACGTTAGATGGGGGATAAGGGAGGAAATTGCAGATCGCTTGGGGAGAGAAAAAGGAACCAATCCGCTCAGTAAAAAAAGAGGAAGGGTCGGCTGCAGAGCGGTTGGGGGAGGGGCCTTAGGATTTCAAACAAAGTAGAAACCGAGAAAAACAAGTGTGCCAAAAAAAAAACACGAGCCACTTTGGGCAAATTGGGGGTCAAGGGATCGGAGGGAATAGCGCGGCCAGAAAGGGAGTTTGGCCTGGGCTGAGGAGGGGCACCGAGTACATTTCGGGAAAGAGGCACAACAAATGAATGAAGTCCCCTGCCTTCAAATGGGGAGAAGGGGGGAGCAAAGGAAGGAGTGGTCACTTCGCAGAAAGGGGGGATCTAAGTCTAGTGGGAGGCAAGGGGCTGAAGTTGGAACCATCGCCTAGAAGTAGGGGGTCTTTGTGGAGGGCGAGGGAGTCAGAAATGTGAGGGAAGTTTTAGCCCTAAGCTCAGTGACAGAAAAGAACACCGAAAAAGGGAAGCCATATGAGAGAAAAAGGGCAGGAGGGGAGCTGATGCGGAATTTCAAACCCGCGTTGTTAAAAACGAGGAGGGGAGGTAAAAGGTACTAAGAGGAACCCATGCAGGAGTTTTCCAGAGAGGGGAGGAAAGGAAACGGCTCGCCGTTTCAGAACAGGAAAAGAGCAAAGAAAATTCATCATTGTGATGGGGCGGAAAATTCCGATGAGGAGGGTTCGGCTGGTGGGGAAAGAAGAAAATGGGCGTGGCTATTAAGGAGAGAAGGGGAAAAAGCGAGCTCCTGAATCCGATGGAAGGGCCGTTCATACCACGAGGGGTGCCGACTTCTATTCAAAGGAAGAGAGCATTTGAAACAGAACCCGCTGACGAGGGGATTAGAAGATGTCGATTTCGAAATTTGCAGGCCGAATCGACAAAGAGGGAAAAAGACGCCGCATGAGGAAAGGGAGATTTCTCTTCGAAGATGGGGAGTCATTTAGAGGTGGGAAGGGGTTTAGAGTACGTTCAAGATCAGGGGGGGAAAAACGAAGAGTCGATGCGGAATTGGGGAAAGAAGAAGTCTTCGGGGGAGAGGAGAAGGATGTCTCAAAAAAACAACGTATTATTAGGGAAGAGGAAGAATCACCCAATAATTTTGAGAGGAAGAATCGAAGAAGGGCGTAGAAATGACTATCACCTTCGGGAAAGTCTCCTCAATAGCCGGAGAAAAGAAGAGAGACTCTGCCGGCTAGCGCGAGGGGAAAGGAATAGTTTAGAGGAGAAGCGAAGAGTCTCTGCTTAAGAAAATCGGCGAATGACCACTCGAGTTTCAATGAAAAAGGAAAGGGAGGCCGAATTCGCCTGGAAGAAGTCGGCAACTGTCATGGGAGGGAAGGCCATCGGCGTAGGAGCAAAGGACCGCGGAGAAGGAGACACTCCATAGCTCGATGAAAAAAAGAAAGAAGCATCGGAAGAGGGAAAAAACTCTCATCAACCATTCTGCCGGAGGAAGGACCAAATAATGGCCAAAGACTGGGAGGAAGGAATTCCAGAGCGCGAAGAAGAGCATTGTGAATAGATAGAACGTAATCTCATCTCGGGAAAAGAAGAAAATACTTAGAGAGTCTTCCATCCGAAGGGGCTTCTATGGCGAAAAATCATGATGGGCATAAAGGTGAAAATTTGCTCACACAAAAGGGAACATTTTCTGGGGAAACTAACTCTAAAAAAGAGAGGAAGATTCTCAAGGACGGAATAAGAGGCTGGAGAATCCCAATTGGAGAAAAGGGAGGAAGCCTTCGAGAGAATTCACTCGCGAATAGAACGCGGACCGCGTCATGTTGGGGGTTGGGTAGGCAATTTTCATGCAGGGAGGGGGGGGAAGGGGGGCCGTGGGGAGACGCTTTCCCGAAAAGTGGGAAACCTTAATCGGCAGAAAGAAAAGGCACGCGCTCAGGAGAGAAAAGGGGAGGAAATTCCACTCCCAAAGGGGCGTGGTGTCGTTGGGAAAACATGTGATTCTGACTGTGAGAAGGGGGTTTCCATTAAGCGAAAGAAAATAGAGGGAACCGCAATCGGGAGAGAGGGGGGGGCCGGCGCGCTGTAGCCTCTCGAAAGGGGAAAGTTTCTCCAGACAAAAAGGAACGGGAAAAAAGAAAGTAAAACCGTAAGTCTAGAGAAACCAGCCGTTCAACCTGTAGCAAAAACCTAACACGTCTACGACGGGGGGGAAAGAAGTCATCTTAGGTCGGCGACAAGAACGCTATACCCTCCCGACGATCAAAAAAAAAGAGTCGGTGACACAGCATCCAGAAACAGAAGGAGGATCTCTTCCTCGTCACCAAGAAAGAGGGGGGAAACCTCACCACGGCTGAATATTTTAATGCAAACTCCTACGTCGAACAGAAGAAAGGAAAAGTCTCCAGTTAAGAAGAGAGGGCCAATGCCGGGGGAAGGACGAGGCGCTTCCATCGGAAAATGGAACAATAAAAGGTGAGAAATCGCGTCTTCGAAAAAAAAAAAGGGTTTCCGAGGAGGTTGTCTTGCATAGAAGAAAAAGGTGGCAATCCCAACCTTGAGGAGAACAGGTTGTCGCTGTCCCATTGGGAAGGAAAAGGGATTTGCACAAACGTAGGGGGAAGAAGTCGCCCTTCGGAAAAAAAAAAAAAGGAAGGGGGAAAAGTCCACCCATTCCGATACCAAGAGAAAAGGGCTCAATGCTTGGGGAAATACCTTATTTAACATCGGGGAGAGGAGGGGATCACCACATTGCCAGGATAAAAAGGCCAGGAAGAGTCCTCCGCCATCGAGACCTAAAAAGGTAAAAAAGGGGGAATTGTGAAAAAAAAAAGGGAGCATCAACTAAAAAAACTAGAGGGAAAAGAAAGACAAAACGAAAAGGCTCTTCAAACCACCCGAAAGGGCAGAGAAGAGTTCCGCACTGCAGGGGAAACGGGGACCGGAGGCTACAATGAGAACGCATGACCCTCCAAAGGAGAAAGGCAATTACGGTTTTTATTTCGCTGAAGTAGAGGTCTGGGGGGAGAGGGAGCCACAATTCGGCGCAGTGACAAGGGGAGAGGAA
>Ga0179593_1579324_pt1 | contig 10047 bp, 4 predicted proteins | sample CZODoug2_1_08_16_FD_185931 | JGI IMG/M metagenome (GOLD analysis project Ga0179593, IMG submission 185931) | Vadose zone soil fungal communities from Angelo Coast Range Reserve, California, USA - CZODoug2_1_08_16fungal (PacBio error correction) | ecosystem: Environmental > Terrestrial > Soil >...
TGTCCAAAAAAGCAAATTCGAAGGGAGGGGGGGGCGTATGATCCTTCTTCATTTGGAAGGGAAACAAAAAAAAAGAGCACCCGTCGGGCATAATCGCGAGCACCGGGTATGCTCAGGAATACGTTAGGAGAAGAAGAGGACGCAATATACTTCTGAAATGCCAAGCCGCGAGAAAAAAAAGTGGCCGAGCGGAAGCTATTTAATATCTAAATCCTCAGGGGGAAGGGAGCGGTAAAACTTTGCGTGTCCGATAGGAAATACGGGTCGGTGAAGACTCCCAGAGAACTGCTCCCGTGAGCAGGGCTCTTTAATTTTAAACCTCTCCTGGTCGGGTCATCCCCGAGGGAAAGAAAATCCAAACTCTTTTCGATGACCATTCGGAAAAGAGAAGTCGTCTTCCTTGTGCCGCTATTCTTCAGAAGACATGGACTAGGTCTCACCTAAGGGGGAGATTTTCGCTAAAGGGGAGTGCTTCGAGGACTTTAGGTAGGGTTAGTTGAAGCGCAACTGGATGGCAAGTTTATGACCCAAACGATGCTATTCTTCTCACTAGGAAGAAAAAACTCTACCGAGAAGAGGACTATCTATAAGGAACTCCAGGTTTAAGGAAAATAAGGAAACATGCGTAAGTTAAAAACAATCGAAAAGAACAATCAACTACTGGGCTTTCACAGGGAAGAGACGTCCTGCTAGAAGGAGAGAAGACCCCCTCCTATCTGGATAAAGGGGACTAGAGGGGGGATTCGGGCCTTGCTGCTGTCCGGATGTACAGGGGTGAAAGGGGGGAGCAGATCTCTGGAGATTCTTGGGTTGTGGTTGCCTTCAGTCAAGAAAAGGGAGGAGGAGAGAAAGTTCCTACAACATACTTTTTAGTAAAGGTGTAATGAGGGTAAGGGTCCAAAGGCTTTCACAGGGAATGTTCTGAGAGAGGGGATTGGACAAGAAGGGAGATGGGAAACCTGCGCCCCCGCTTCTTCAGAAATCTGCAAAAAAAGGGAGGGTGACCTCTCCCGGGGATTCTTTGGCGAATTTGCAAAACGCCGACCGAACTGAAGCCCAGCCTTCTCGCACTCCGGATTCAGGACCGAAAGGGTCAACAATTTCAACGGACCAAAAAAGGTGCAATCCTTCGAGTCTTAAAAAGCGAGGACCGAAGAGAAGGGAGAAAAGGGAAAAAATTCAGGCTGCACCTCGCTTCCTTAGGGGGGGGGGGGGGGTGGGGTGGTGCGCGACACGCCAGCCTGAGGCAGGCCAGAAGGGATTTCATCAAGGGTTCTGCCTCATCGCGAAGAGAGAGGCGCCCTATCTCATAGCCAATTCTCATTCGACAGGGGTCTTAAGTCTCGATAAAGCCTTGGTTCTCGACGAAAAAGGAAGGGGAGGATGTCCTTTCATCTCTAAGAGGTAGAGCGGATCCGGGAATCATCCTGATTACGAGAAAGAAATCCCAAGAATTGACCGGGGAGGGGCAGGGGGGGAACCACTATCGTCTTAACAAGGGGAAACGTATACTGGAAAAAAGGAGAGGGGGGGTTTATATGGGAGCAGCGTCCGGGTTTCGGGAAAGATCGGGTAACGAGGATCGCTAATTACCGTAGAAAGGGATGCATGGCTTTAATTGAATAGGCAGGGTCAGTAAGGGGAAGTATTGCAATGCTAGGGAGGGGGGCCTTACTCGGAACTATTAGAGAGACCTAAAATGGGGGGAGAAGTCGAAAAAAGGGAGGGAATGCATGAAATGTCTTCTCCAATTACGGTGCTGCGAACTCTTTCACTGAGGCTAGATCCGGGGGAAAGCGACGGGGTTCGGGACAATCCCGTAAGCGTGAGGGTAAGGGCCATTGAACAAAAAAATGAACGAAGCCTTCCCTGGATGCCGGGGAAATGATCTGAAACCATCCGGAAGGAGGGAAAGAAGGAATCGACGGTACCAGGGGGGCCATCAACGCATGAGGCGCAGGGTGACCGAGGGGAAACCGAAAGACACCAATGGCGAAGGTGGAAAGAGGGAGAAAAAATCAGCCATGTTCCGCGGGAAGAGAACCTGCAACCTCACCAGGCCGGGAGAAATGCACAGAGGACGTCGACTGAAAAGGAGCGAGCGCGACTGGGGAAAAGGGGAAGAAAGGCCAAAAGGTCTCCGGCTCTGCAAGGGGACCCGGGCAAAACGCATGTTGTCACTTGGGGAGGAGGTTAAACGAAAGGAATCCCAAAAAAACCTTATTACGGGGCTTGGAAACAATCTCTTATCTCTATGTGCGATTTGGCAAAACAAGGTCTCTCCACGGCGTCTTCTGGTTGGGGTGTGATGGGTTGATCCTCTGGGGATGTGTTAATTCCAGAGAAAACTCTTCTCAGGACAAAGTTCGCGGAGGGAGGGGGGGGGCGGCCAGGCGGAGGCCGCAGGAAGCGAGAGGGGAGGGGGTATGGCACTCGGGGGGAGGAAAGTCTCGCGGCAGCCGTGAGACTCCTCCGAGCAGGGCCCGACTGGCCGGACAGCAGGGTCTTAGAAATCGGGAAGAATTGTCTGACGAACTACAATGACGAACATCTCGGCAGATGCTCCCCGCAGCAAGGACGGCGACGATCGTGAGGACGCCCGCCGGCCTTAGGGAAGACGCTCTCGGGGGAATGCACGCTGAAAGTCAGGAGAAGAATTAGCTTTAGCGACGCTCTGCGGCGGCGATCTGGGGGTGCTATTAACTGTGCCCCGGCCAGAGCAGCTAGTGTCCGCTGATTTAGGGCGCGGTCTCCAGGAGGTTGATGGTGACCCCGCAGGATTGCAGAAAACTCATCTAGGAAAAAACAGCGGCGGATAAGCCTTAAGCTGGGGGGGGCTCCAGACTCATCCATGGACGGGTAACTTCTTCCACTTCAAGGGAAGAGAGCACGGGTCAAAGAGGCCAATCTTAATCGAAGAAGAATGTTTCGAAGGGGCACGGCAGGGCTCTCTCGGAAGCTGCATTTCGGAAGTAAAAAAATGGACGGGGGCGCTCTGTTCGAGGGGAAAAAGGCATGAGGGGTCTGCGACACGCGGAGGGAGGGAGCGACCTTGAAAGAGGGAGTCGCTTCCTCAGGGCAAGCTATTCTCAGGAACTGAAAGAGTAGAAAAGATTTATTCGGGGGGAAAGATATCCGGCCAGGACTAGAGGCACTCTTCAAATTCAGAGAGCAGTAAGATCACGATCCTTCGTTCCGGGAGAGAAAAAGGGGGGCGAGTCTTCTCCTTCTTTGCCTTCGCCGTAAAGAATTGCTGGGGAGGGTGGTAGCGCGGAGGGCGACTCGACCAGTTAGTATAATTGATTAGGTCAGAATTTAACAGGTAAGGAAAGGCTGATCTTCCGGGAATGGAGAAAATTAGTATATTCTGACAGTCCAATGGTGCTTCGAACTCAGCCTAACTCGGACAAAAAGGGTATTTTCAGTGAAAACTCTTAGAACATATTACTATGGCACTGTATAAAAGCTAGGTGGGTCTCCATGGCAGGACGCCAGGGGGCTGTCTGGCTAATGACCGTAAGACTTCCGAAAGGGGCTCAGGGAGGCTTAGAGACACGTCTGGGTGTCTGCGTCCGCCGTTGGAACACCTAAGCGGTCGGCACGGGGAGAAACAATCGCAGCCTAAAAAAAATGCTTAAGTAGAAGTGCGAGGGCGGGTATACCGGGGTTTTAGCTAAGAGTTAGAGGGATATCTTTAACCATTAAGGATCAAGAAGCATATTCGACTGAAAAGTTTCCCGAAGAGTTCTGAGGAAGGGGAGCTCTCACGTGGACTCGGCCTATTCAAGGATCGGTTGGCCTCCGCTTGAGACAACAAAGGAGACGAAGATCTTGCGCTTGCAGGGGGGAATAAATCGCGAGAAGCTGGGAAAAAACACTCCAAGAAGAACGTCGAACATTATTTTTACCAGGCCTAGAAAAAATGTTGGTATAACTACGAAGGGGGACGCCGCCTAAAAGCCAAAACTGGAGTGCCTCGAGGGGAACGCATCAGAATCGTGCGGGGGCCTCCTAAATCGGTCGAAGAAAAGGGGGGATCGGCCATGCCTGGGACGAAAAAGGGAGCCCATTCTCCTGCAGCGTGCAGAAAAAAAAAGAACAGGGAGTGGAGCCGAGCGTGAAGGCAAGAGGGGAAGCAGTTCTCCGAAGTGAAAATGCAGCCCAAAAGAAGCGACGGCGCTTCGGAAGCTGAAAAGGGCGAAGGGGTGCGGGAGGTATCAACGCGGAGCAAGAGAGGATCTGAAAGAAGCTGGGAAAATACGAAGGTTGTCTTCTCCGGAAAACACGGAATTCATTCTGATCAGGAATCTTTGACCAAAAGAAGTATCCTCGAGATGAAACACGACTGAAGTCCCTATCGGAAAAGGGAATCGACTTCCCGCACTGAAGGAGCCGAGAAGGGCCTCATACGGTAATGGGGGGTTCGCCATAGACGGACTGGGAATATAAGGAAGGACATCCTCTCAGGGGAAAACACTTTTCACCGGTGAACCCTTCGGGGGGCAGACCTCTAAGGAGTAAAACCTTCGTGGGCCAAAAGTTCAAATCTGCGATATACGGAAGGCGAACAAGCAAGCTAAATTCAAACCGTCTGGCTCGAGAGGCAGGCAAAGGGAGCCGACGCGATCTGTCTGGAAAGGCCGGGAGGCGCAGTACTTAGCCCTGCTTCAAGGTCAGAGAAACTCGTGCCTTCAAAAAAAATAGTTTCCCGTGTGTCCAAAAACAAGCTTCTTCCCGCTACAGAGAATTGAGTTCAGTTCAGGGGAAAGGAATAATTGCTCCGGGCTGTCAAGCTCGTTAAGACCCGAGAATTGCATAGTTCTTTCGGGGGGGAGGGAGCAAAAACACGATCCTCTCCATGGGGGGCACACTAGTTCTCACTGGAAGGGGACGGGAACTAAACAAGGGTGGAAAGAAGATTCGACCGGAGGGCCCTGACCTGCATTAGAAGCGCGGGGGCTCCCTCATGGGGGAGGACTCTACAATAGGGCTGGGGGGGGGGTGGTGGGGTGGGGGGGGGGGGGGGGGGTACTAGATTAATCTTCTGCCACATGACCGGAGGTCAAAAGGGGCCAGCAAGAATGAAAAATCTACTTTGTTCTAGAGAAAGTTCGGAAATGGGAAAAAGGCTTCCCGGAAGAGAAGAGGCCCGGAGAGCCACGCTCAGGGGCACCGAAAAAGTCATCCGATATTGAAAAAGGCCCGACCGGGGGGAGCTGCTTCGCCGTAGGGAAAGCTAGGGAATGTCTTCCAGAGGGGCCCCTAACGGCTTCAAGACCAACGGAAGGGGGGAACCACCATAGTGAACGAGACGCTCGCAACCGGGACAGATCTGGACTCAAGACATTTTCTCAAAGAAAAAACGCATACTTTTCGCAGGCAGAACCATGTCTGAATAAAAAAAAAGACGAGGGCCGCTGCGATTGGGAAGGGAGAAGCCGAGGTTGCATGTAGGGGGCAAAAAGAAAGGCAGCTCTGGGAAGGAAAAATCCAAAGCCCCCAGGAGGGTTCAGGTGGAAAAGGGTAAAACAACCGTGCGGGAACGTCCAAAAGGGTACACCGAGGGTAGCTAGCGGAGGCCGCACCGTAGAACGCCCGTAGCGGTCAAGAAATCAATTTCGGCAGATCGGAAAAAAAGGCAGCGTCTCGACCAAAGCTCTTGCAAAGACAGAAAGAAAAGACCGACGGTAAGTCTTGGGAAAAAGAGACCTTCAACTAGAAGAAAAACCGTAGACGGCGCCCTCAAGAAAAGAGGACCGGCCAAATCTCTCAGAATCAGCGGGTCTCACCGGGAAAGAGGCAAAAAGCTGAAAAGAAAAACCGGGGAGGACACTGGAAAAGGTCATCCTGAAGGGGGGGCGGGTCGGCATGAAAAAGAGTCAAATCTCTCCGGAGCGATAATCGTCCGCGGAGGGGGGGTTGAGTGGTCTCTTTTCTAACTACAAAAAATCACGAGTCCGCGCCTCAACCTGGAAGGAACTCGATCGCGAGGATCTCTAGGGGAAAGGAGGTACCGAAAAAAGAATGGAAAGCCGCAATCCGCGCGGGGGAGAATCAAGGGGGAACACTTCCTATCTCTAAACTCTACCGTCGCCTCCGATTAATAAGGAAGCGCGCGCCAATTTGGACACACTAGTTGGCAATCGCAGGGGAGCCGACCCCTATCACGAAGGGAAAAAACGCAGGCTTTCCTCCGGGCCGATCGAAAGGGTTCAAAGGGGCCAAGGGGGCGGGAGGGGGAGGCCGACCCCCAAAAAGTGACAAGATTCCATAGAAAGCCGCAAATAAGGGAGGGGGGGACCTTCCCCTTGAGGAAACCCAACACACGTGGCGCACCATATATTGGCCGAGAAAGAGGACTTTCTCTGAGGGGGGGGCTCCCGGGCTGAAAGAAAACCTCGAGAAGGGCCGCGCGAGCAGGCTGAAGGGGGAAGCGCGAAGCCTGTTGGAGAGGAGGAGGCGCATCCGTTCGACCGACAGGGGGTCAAGAGGTGGCACGGCGTCGCCCTTCAAAATCATCGGAAGGGCAAGCATTGAAAAAAAAACATCAGGACGGGGGGATAATCCACAAAACCAACGGAAATGAGGAAAGAAGGAAAGGGGCCCCGCAGAAAAAGGGAAAGGCTGAGGGCTTGCTGTGGTCTAGAGGGAAGGGGGCAGGTAAAAGGGGCGCAGCACGGGGCTTGGGAAAAAAATTCGTTGTCAGATCCTGCGAAGCAGGGGGAAGAGAGTAGAAAAGAAGGATCGTCGAGCCGCGCCTTCTATAGCTTATCGGAGGAAGCCCTGTCCAGAAAAAGGCGTGAACACACCATCGCGCGGAGGTAAGTTCGTCAGGGGGAAGGAAAAAAAGACCGTGCCGGTGGGGGGGCCAGCAAGGTAAGAGCCGCGGGCCGCGCATTGAAGGAAAGGGGGTGAGGGGAAGTGATGACTAGGGAGAGGGCGGTGGCCCCTCCTAGACCAACGAAGACCGTCGCTATCGGGCCATTGCGCAGGGCCTTCGGGGGATCCATGGGGGGGGGGGGGGCCGATTGGAAAAACTAACAGCAGGTCGAGGAAAACATGGGAAAAAAGGGAATCATCTGTGAAATGAGGACGTTCTTTCGAAAGAGAGCGGAGGGGTTCAGGCCAGGGTTGCCTTCATGTTACAAAAAAAAGAAAAGACATGATGCGGGGCTCGACAGCTGGGGGGGGAAATGCCTCGAGAGGGAGATCGGGGAGACGAATGAAAGGGGGGATAAGATAGGAGATATCCTAACCAAAGCGAATCGTGCAGGAGAGAAACTACCGGCACACCATGGGAGGTTAGAAGAGAAAAACGCGCCAGAAGATATCATGCGAAGGACGGAGTGGAAGATATGAGGAAGGGGGGAGAGATGAACTGCCGGGGTGCCTGACACCACGGCTAGGGACTTCCCGTAGGCGCAAGAAACTCGGGAGGAGAGGAAAAAAAAATTGAAGGTAGCGCTTGCAGGGGATGGGGGCCCGTACAGCTAGTTAGGCAGCTGGAGTTGCAAAAAGGGAGGGGGCCCCTCGATGTAACCGGGGGGTTAATGCCCTTAGTGGGCAGTACCGACTGTCTAAAACGATGCCACCAAGAGGAGTCTTGACTGAGTTGAGGGTGAAATGGAACGCAAATATTAAATACGTCTGGGGAGGGGGGGGAGTCCACTGAACAGGCCTGGAAAAGGAAGCCGGCTCCCCTCCGGTTCAGGAGAAAAACGGGGGGGGGGCGGCCCGCCCGGGTTTTGACCAGTGGAACTGACCCCTAGAGGGGAACACTGGCGGCTTGAGGTCGAAAGCCTAAAGAAAAAATGTGCAGGGGACGTCAACCGCAAATGAAACCAGGGGGTGGGGGGGGGAGCCCGAGAAAGAACAGGAGTCTGCGGTTCAAAGAAGAGGAAAATAAACGCGGGTACCAAATTCCTTGCGGAGAAAGGGAGAGAGGCAACTGGTATCTAGTAGGCGGGGGGGGGCCAGCCAGTCTTCCGTTACAGTTCTGAAGGGAGAAAAGCCGAAAAAAAGGACGATGGTCTTTAATCCGGCCGAGGAGCCACAAAGAGAGGGGGCCTCGACGCACTCTAGAGAAGGGAGCGCAAACCCGACGGAAAAGGGAGGTCAGGGACTATCTCCTTTCCCTTGAAATTCGGTGACTGAGGGGGGGGGGGTTCCTCTTTCTAAATGGGCGATGGGAAAAATCACCTCACACTCCCGCCGGGTTACATGAAGGGGGACCTGCGGTGCCCTGGTAAGGGGAAAAAAGGAAATCTCCTTTCGTCAATGGAAGGGAAGTCGGCCAATCTGAGGTAGATCAAACAACCCTTCGAAAAAAAAAAGGGCGGCCTGGCCGCATGGAAAGAAAAGACGGCCAGGGGGCGACCCGTTTCCCTAAGGCTCCTTTGAAGAAGAAACCAAGGTGCATGGACAAAAGGCCTTGTTGCTTTCGGGGACTGAGTAAATAACAGAACTCGCGAGCGCCAGACGCCGCGGTCCAGGCCAGGTCTTCAGTCGGAATGTCCCTAGCGGCGAATAAAGTGCCATAGGTAGAGGGAGAAGGGGGCCAACAGGTTTACCCACTTTCCGAGAAAGGGGGATTGCCGTTCCGGCATCAGCAGTTCAAAGGGAGAGATGACTATAATCACCCAGCCAGGACGACTCTTTAGGGAAGGGGGGCTCCTATACGATGTACGCCTTGAAAACACTCCGGAAGCTTCCTTAAAGAAATGCGGCGATAAGGGGGGGAAAAAAGGGAACAGGTTTGGGGGGGGGGGGGCAGTTCCCCGGGGGGGGAATATCACACAGAAAAGGACCGGATGAGGGGCATTGACCACGGTAGGTAACTTATTTCCGTCAAAGGGGAAAGCACACACCAGGAAATCTCTGTCAGTAGGAAGGGGTCAGGTCGTCAGGCTTCTAACGCTGGGAAAGGTTCTTCTCGGCTGCTTATAGAAGCGAAAGCCATCTCGTAAGGAAAACTTCTGCCGAAGGCGACTCGCTGCTTCGGAAGAACGGCTACGGCCTTTGGCAAGGGAGTGAGACTTACTCTCGACGAAGAGGGCGAATAGATGAAGCACTCTCGCGGGGCACGCTTGACGAAAAATCTGCTGCGACGAGAGTAGAAAAAAGGGCACGCTCGGATCTACCACAAGGGAGAGGAAAAAGAACACGCGAGGGGGGGGAGGCTGTTCTAAGGGGGGGGCACTGCTCGGCAGAGACGAGCGGAGCGGCTTCTGCGCTGCGGAAGGGGGGCCAAAGCAGCACTTGGGGACAACTTCAGGGGAGGGGACTGAACGCTCGGGGGGAAGGCAAAGAGCTTGCTGCCCGCAAGGGCGGGCATCTCGTAAAACTGGGCTCGCTGTTCTTGGGCAGCGGGGGGCACGCTCGGCGAGGACGATGTCAGTCTGAAAAGAGAGAGCACTCTGGCAGAATCGAGGGTTCTTAAGGTCAAATTCAGCCCTCTGAAGTCTAAAATTAACGATGCCACGCGATGGGGCCTGGGCGCGCTTTTACTGCGGGGAAAGCCGGGGCGGTCTACCACTATTGAGAGGCGGCCTCTTTCCCCTCTCGGGGTAAAATTGGTGGGCCGACACTCTAGCCTCGGGGCGGAGGGGGACTCCTCCTGAAAACACCTAAGAGATGCGGTAGCTCTGAAATGGTAGAAAAAAAAATCATTCACGCTCTCAAGAACGGTCGCCCCTCGCGATTAGGAGGCGAATTCGGAGGAGCCGAAAGGGGGGGCGAAAATTCTTCTCCGTGAGGGGACGGAAAAATTTACGGAGCCTCTTCAAACTCTGGGAGGAGGGGGTTGCACCCTATGTGTAGCCCTTGCTGCCTTTCGGAAAAAAAAGGAGAAGAATAGGGGAAACTGGATTTGCGTACACTGAGCGATCACACACAAAAAGGAATAAATATTTATGCTGTACGCGGAGGGAAATCAAGGCAGGGAGCCGCAATCAGGGCCTGGTCCCAGGAAAGGGGAGATCGGAGCTGTTGCGCAGAAAAAGAACAGCTGGCGGAGACCCAAGGGGAAGTAAACGGAACCCCGACGGC
>Ga0179593_1630538_pt1 | contig 10047 bp, 8 predicted proteins | sample CZODoug2_1_08_16_FD_185931 | JGI IMG/M metagenome (GOLD analysis project Ga0179593, IMG submission 185931) | Vadose zone soil fungal communities from Angelo Coast Range Reserve, California, USA - CZODoug2_1_08_16fungal (PacBio error correction) | ecosystem: Environmental > Terrestrial > Soil >...
AGAATAGAAAAAAAAACAATCAAGTTGAGACAAGAAGAAAGGAAGAGGAGGAGAGGGTGTTGGAGCAGGACGGAAAAAACTTGACCAAAATGACTGGAAAAAAAGCGAGGAGAGACCAAAGGAAAAAAAAAGTGTCCACAGTGGGCGTAGCGACCATCAATTCCGGCCTAACCGAAGAAAGAATGACCGAAGGGGCTGCAGAGCGTGGGGAAAAGTAGCAAACCTAAAGTTTCGGTCCTGGAGGACAGGCCTTCTGTCCAACCAGGTTGTCTCGGTAGGGGAGGCGAGGGATGGGGAAAGGGTGCCTGGGGTCTGTCGACGGGAGCACCTGAAGGGACTTGACAAGGAAAAGAGGTTCGAAAGCATAACGACGGGAGGGGTTAGGGGGGCGCTCACATGCTTAGCGGTCGAAAACAGAGAAGAAAGAAAGAAGAAAAATAGGGGGGGAGAAGAAGGTGCGTTAGGCTTGTGACCTAGAGCGGATCAATAAACTCATAGATACCTGAGGGGAAAGGGTTTGTGTGTGGTCGGAAAAAGCGAGGTGCATTAAAAGTCAATCCCCAAAAGACAACGCAGGAAAGACGGGCTTTCTAAGCACCCGGGATCTGGGGAAAAAGAACAACCTGCAAGGCCATCGGAGAAAGGGTTCAACACACCCCGCGAGGTAAAGGTCCTCTCAAAGTTAAAACGGGGTCGTGTGGTTCCGACAGGGTTGAGAGGACACAACTACGATCCGTTCACGTGAACGAAGGTCTCTGCGCGGGCTTCAGTTCCGGGTGCTACTCAAGGGAAGGGAATCCCTCTAAGTAATTAAATGAGGTTCTGCGGACCACTTTTCCAGGAATGGGCGACTAACCAGGGCGAGGCACCTGAGAAAGGAGAAGGAAGATTGGCAAGGATCCTTCACGAAAAAACGGGAGTCGCCAGCGTGGTGCTGTGCAAAGTGGGGGTTTCTAATCGAACGTAAATCCAAGCCGTTGGGGAAGTTGTCAAAATGGAATGCCAGAACACCAAAGGAATTATTAGGAAAGCATCACCATCTTAATCTGGGGGGGGTTAAAAATTGAGAGGGGAGGAACGGGTCTTCCGCCGCATCTTGGTAATGGCCCAGGAACCCCTATATTATTTGAATCAAAAGAAAGGTTTGGAAAGTGGGGGGAAAAGGGCGAAGGGACTAAGTGGTAGGGCTCACGCCACTAATGGTACAGAAAGAATTGTTACCGTGGAAGACCTTGTGTTGGGGGAACAGACTAGGAACGGCCCAATGAAGACTTAACTGGGGGAAAAGGCAAAAATAAGAGAATTGTTCGACGTAAGGTGACGAGAAAGGGGGGCTCGATGGGCCGCCAAAAGGGGGAGACGAAAGGGGGGGGTCAGTTCAGTAAAGTCCCTACAGTGGTGGGAAAGGTCATACTTTCAGAAAAGACTTTCAAGGAAAGTATGGCTCAGTTCTCCACTTCAACTCTCAACAGAGGGGAACACGAGGTGGGGAAATGATAGTTCTTTGTCCAATACGCAGGGGGAAAAATGCGGAAAAAAGATCGAGGACTGCCGCCAAGAAAGAATGACGGGAGGGTGCGGCGGGGGGGCTGGGGGAAAAGGGCAGGTGTGGGGAGGGGTGTGTGACACCAGGCGCAAAATCAGAAAAAGGGGGGAGGAAAACTACAAAAAAAAAGGGGAGAAGAAAAGAAAAAAGGGAAAAGGGGCCAACCAAAGAGGGACAATCTGGTGCTTATAAGATGAGGTAGCGCCACGAAACAGAAATATAAACGAGAAAAACAGAAGCAGGATTCGCTACGCTGAAAAGTAGAAAATAAACCCGGGTAGGCAGAGGGAGAACTCTCAGGTTTCGTAGATGGAAAGCTGCGGGGGGAAGGGGACGGTAGACTCAAATGGGCCGGAAGATCTAAACCTTCAACGGAATGGACTTACAGATCTTAATTAGGTCAGGGCTCGAACGAAAGCGGGGTAAAAAAACCCAAAGACAAGTATAGCACACAGCGAGTCTGCCAGGAAAGACGCTACGGGAGCCCTTCAAAAGTGGTCATCTTTACGGGCATTCAAAAACAGGGTGTACAAATGCATGGACGGGGCCTATGGTTAACTGTAGGGTAAGAACCTTGAGGTACCAGTCCAAACACTCGTGCCAACTGCAAATCAATGGGTATTTTTGGTGGGCAATCTCACACTCACCTATTGGAATAGTACGGGACGACGGAAGGGATGGTTCCCGTCATCAAAAACAAAAATAAAAAGGACAAGAAGAACAAAAGACCAAAGGGGGGGGACAGCCGGTAAATAGATGTAGCGTCAAAGAAGGGAATCTGGGGTGTCAACATTGTAACAAAGAGAAGAAAACGCAACTTGGGCTGATCGACTCCTAAAAACAAGACTGAAAGAAAAAAAAAAATATCGATATCCTCCCGTCTTGCGGGAGGAAAAGGAGAGAAGGAATTTAAGCGGCGAGGCGCGGGGGAACCTAACTTGGGTGGGCAAGGAAATGTAAGGGCGAAAATAGACCGGCGGTCATCAAATGCGATCACAAGGTCCAGGTAACGAAGCGCAGCCAAAGGTAAAGCAGTAGAAAGGAGGTTTGAAAAATGCGAAAGGACTTTTCAGTGGACATCCTTCTGGTCGCATGACATGGGGAAAAAACTCGAGGGACTGGTACAGCGGAGAATGTCATTTCAGCGAGAACCAGATTCCCTCTGAGAGAAGGGGGGGGGCGTAGAAGAAGATCTTTTCGCTATTGTGCCTGGTGGTCGGACATGGGGGAAACAGGGGGGGAAAATCGGGGGGACAACAAAAAGAAAAGCTAAGGTACAGAATGTCATCAGGAGCGGCAGTAGGAAGAAAAGAGTGCGAAACTTTCCTAAGAGGGACATAGGTAGAGTACTGGCGTCGAGCAAAAGCATGTTGGGGGAAAATCAACGAACGTGTCAAGGGATACGTCCTTTATATCGAAAGAGGTTGTTTGTTCAAAGGGAAAGTAGGCTGCTCAAAAAGAAAGCAATGGCAAGGGACTCAGAAACGAAAGGCTGCACCCTATAAACAATGTGGAACAGAGAGAAACCAGAAAACTGAAAGTGTCGTTTATGCCGAACCTCTCTCGTCCTCAAAATGGAGCCATAATAACCGTCAGGGAAGGGGGGACCGTAGGCTCTAAGTAAACCCAACTCAGAGGTTGTGGAAAAGGATGAAAGGGCTCGGCTCCTGGTTGGACAGAGCCCGGGTCATCAACACCTAATACAAAAAAAAAAACGCAAGTTAACAAAAGGTAATCCGTCAACGTTTAAAAGAAAGTGTAGCACGAGTCTCCTAAGTCAGCCTGCGCAGTTATCCCGTCCACACCAATTCCTCAGCGAAGGTGGCAAAGGAAAAGGGTCTTCCACACAAGCCAGAACTTCCGTACGCCTGACTTGGTGGGAAACCCACAACGGCTCTAGCCTTAGGATCCAACGATAAGGAGGGGGAAGATGACTTGATGTAAGAATCCCAGAACCAGTTCCCGTCTGGCCGCCAGCGGGACACCCTTGACCGAAAAAAAATCCGGGCGCCCCCTTGGAAATAAACCCGTACTGGGAAAGAACCTTTTGAAACGGTGCGTTACGGGTCCGGCCGAAAAAAAGGCTATTCATAGGCCTCGGGAGACCAAACGAAAAACCCGGAATCTCCCCTTCCACAACCACCGGAAAGGGGAGACGCTGGACGTAAATACTGACCTCTTGTTTCGAGGGAAGTGACCGGACTGCACCTCTCACCTGACGGGACTATAGAAAAGTCTTGAGTACCTCAAAAGACCTAATGTTCTCTTTGCGTCGTATTCAATTGACGGATAGGGGATGGGGAAGGTGGGTCATATATGCATCACCAAAGTAGGCAGAGGAAGGGGAGGTCAGCTCTTGAAACCAGGACCAACGTAAGAAAAGAACCGGAAGGAGTAGAGACACCATGGGGTTCACGAACTAAGAGCTGGCGTCACGACGTACAGAAAGCATTCAGAAACCAGTGAACGACTCAGAGGGAAAAACTCACAACTCAATCCTCGGGGACTCAGGGGAAGAAGTAAGGTGGAATGACCCTTGACGTCCCAAAACACAGGTTAATAAGGCTAATCAAAAACTATATCGCGAGAATAAAAACAAAAAGGGAGGGGAAAGAAATAGGGAAACTCTTTTCTGAGATTACACGTTAACAGGGGGGGTGGTCCTCCACGGATTTACGGGCAAACCTGGGGATTTTCTGGCAATCCCCGACTACTGAAAAGGAAATTGTTTAAAAGTGAGGGAGGCTTCCCGTTGACTTAAAAAAAATCTGAATTAGGTCTAGTAATAATAAGAAGAGTTAGGTGAACTTTTTTCGGGCTGGAAGATTACGTAGACTGCCAGAGTGGAGGGAGGTGAGAGGGAAATCAAGACCATCAAATTAATAGAACGATTATGGGGCGGGGAGCTAAGAGAACGGAATGACCATTCATGGTCTCTTTTCAAAAATAGAGGTACTACTAACACGATGTTGATGTATTGGTACGCAGACGAGAGAGGGTGGCCGTGGTCTTTTCCTTACACGGGGAGGGGGTGGAGAGAGAGAGATGTCAAAGTTAGTTTCTTACCAGGTGGGTATGGAGGACATTGGGGGCTACAGTCTTTACCAGTGGAAAGGGGGGGGGGGAAACGAGGGAAAAAAAAACTGGAAACCTGGGGGATATTGGCGGGGGAGTAACAAAGCAGGAACACCGGATAAGGGGGGGGGAGCTGGCGCTCTCGATTCTTTGTGGGGACAAAAAACGGCGGCGGAATGGCGGAGAGGGGGGAGTAATACTTTCAAATGCACACTCCTGGGCGGCCATACGGGGGGTCTGTAGGAGGGAAGGGCCTCATTTTACTAGATGATGGACTAAAATCTTTTCAGGACGGAGTCCATGTAAATGCTGGTGTTGTTTGGGGAGAGAGAGGACAGTGAACAAAAAGGCTGAAACAATGCTCTTCCTCCGGCCTGTCCCACTCGGAGGGGGGGACGTTACGCTCCCACTACCGTCTGAACAAGAGGTAATAGACCAGTATTGGGCGAAGGGCGGTCCAAACTTTTTCTAGCGCAGGAGGAGAGGTGCCAACCAATGGTGAAAAGGGACTTTGAGCGAGTCGGGAGAGTCGGGGGGACCAACGGTTTTTCTATGGTTGACGCGAAAGAAGGGAAGGAAGAGAAAACTATTTTCATAAGGAAGAAAACGTGTGAATGTTAAGAAGAAAGAAACAAGGGAAGCTGAGGGAAACAAGATCAGAAGAACCTCGAAAGATTCGGAAGAACTTCGGAAGGGGGGGGGACGAGGAAATTAGATCAGAGCAATAGACATTCTTAGGGTGGGTTGGCAGGGCCCGAATAGAGGTGGCAGGGCCCCTTCCGATCAGACACACTCGCAAGGAAGACGGAGGAGTAGAGGGGCCAACGGAGAGGAAAGGACCGGTACGGGGGAACGACGGAAACGGCAACCAAGCAAAGCGCGGGCACAGGCATCGAAAACGGAGTGATCGAACAGCGGGAGCCTGGAACACGGGGCCGAAGCAATTCCGTACGGTTGACGGGCGGCGAGACTTAAAGGTGCCCTGGCCCTGGACTACGATGGAGAGCGGAAGGAGGGAGGAAAGTGCGGGCCATGTTAAGTTTAAGTAATGGCGAACAAAGACCCAGTATGTGAAGGTAGCACGCGAAAGAGTACGATGGGAAAAAAGCTAGAATTGAAAATCAACTAACCAGGAGGACAGTAGAAGCAGGACGTGCTTCATAGGTTGCCCGTTCGAAGAATACATCAAAAGGGTGGGACGGGGGGAGAGGGGGAAAAAACACAATTACCCTCAGTGGGACAAGCAGAACAAAAGGACGGAGGTGATTGGATATTTTTTCTTGGAGGAAAGGTACGAGGGGGGACGCCAAACGGGGAAAGGCGGCCAGACACATCGATGAGTTACTAAAGATTTGAAGGGGGCAAACAGGGCTAAGGGGAAAGTCCTCCAGACAAAAATAGTGTAACGCCCAGGTGGGGGGCAGTAAAGTAGGTGTTGCACGACCGAGGACTGCGAGAAAAGGAAGAAAACGCGAGGGGAACTGAGGAAAAATGCGTCGAGGAAAAGATTTTTCGTAGTGTTTAGAGAAAGTGTGACAACCGATAATCTTTGCTATTGGAACTCGGTCCTATCAATCCCAGCGGTCTGACCGTTTCAGGGAAGCAGGACATTCAGTTCCCTACTGTAGCGAGAGTCCGGCCGGTTCCGGAGGCAAACGAACCGATTGCAGAACAGGCTCATATACCAAGGTCAGCGGGGGTGATTTGGAAAGAAAAAGGGTCATCGGGGGGAACGAGCTGAACTTCTGGGTTCAGCAGCTGCTGAGTGAGAGGGGCAAGACCGGGATGATTCGTACCACCAGGGAAATCTGAAGGGAAAACTGGTTGGAGGAAATCATCTCCAAATGTGGGGAAAAGAAGAGATGGGGGGACAGAACAAGGACTACATCTGTGAGTATAATCTAGGAGGACAGTCTAAAAAAGCAGAATAGAGGGAACATAATTCCCGATGAGGCATAATGAAGCAGATTTACAAAAACCCATTCACTCGGTCTCGCGCGGGTAGGGGAAAAAGAGTCCTCAGAAAGAAATCCTCCAGGGACGGAAATCGATTATTAACTGAGTGGCCGGAGGATCATGGAAGTCAAACCTTCCTGGAGCAGGAAGTATTTTACAAACAAAGCGGTTACGAAGCTAGATATAAAAAAGCCGTTCAACATCGAACAGTAGGCATAGGGGGGGCCTTGGAGCTTCTGAAAAGTCAAAAGCAGGTAAAGCCGCCGTTGGCCTGCAAGAGTGTGGGGATGGGGGGAAATTACCCTGTACTCCAACGCTTACGCAAAATCGGGGTTGGGGCGGAAACTCCAGAAGAGTTGAAAGGTGCCACAAGATGGGGAAATTAAAAGATACGAGTAAGTCCAATTGACTAACCTGTCCGTAGGAGGGTAGGGCAGCCTAAAAGAAAGAATAGGGGGTTTTTCCAGTTTTTAAAAGCCACCCTCACGAACCACGGTACGGGGAGAAGCGGGCAGCGTAGTCAAATTCGAGGGCCGGACCTCTGCGAGGGGAAAAGAGGTGACGGGGTAGGAGAAAGAACGGTACACGAAAAAAAATATTGAATTAACAAAAGTCTTACGACGTGCCATGAGGGACTGGCGAAAAGATGGCACAAGTAATCCATCGCATATATTCAAGAGCACACCTCGGGGAAGGATCCCGAGATCAAAAAGAAAACAGCGTGACATGGAGGATGTAAAAAAAGATCATAGATGCGATACTCGCTGTGACGTCCCAGGAGGCGATCGAATAGTCGGAGAAGTGGAGACCGATGCGCCTACAAAAAGAAAAAAAGGTAACACTCGCGGGCATTGGTTTGTCACCGCGCTGGGAAGAGCGAAGAGGAAGGAAGAAAGCGGGAAAGTCCAGGGAAGGCACAAAATAGGTTTCAGACCACCCAAATGGAAGTCAAGGCAAGCAAAAATAAGCTGTGTTCTCGAAAAAAGTCTAAGCCGTGCCCAAAACTCAGAAAGGTAAATTGACGAAAGGGGCCTTAACCGCTTCAGTGGGGCGGGCGGACTAGAGTCGGGATGTGTGAAGGACACCGAATGCGGAAAAAAGAGTACGGAGAAGGGGTACCTCAGAAAAAGAAGAAAATACAGAAAACTTCCCGCAACCCCGAAGTGACGGAAAAAAAAAAGAAAAAAAGGTGGGATATTAAGAAAATGTTAACCATTCAAAGCAGCAAACCCGCGAGCAGAAAGGCTGAAGGGGGCAGGGGGGGTTTTTGAAGGCAAACCATCGAGGGGCCATCGAATCACACGTCCAGGAAACGGGGGGAAGAAGAGGGGCACTAAAAGAGGGGTCTCTAGATCACCGAAACCTCCGAGAAAGGGGAGAAAAAGATGACACACGAAACAAGCGGGGGCGGAATCATGGGGTACCCTCAAAAGGCCAGGGAAAAGGGGGGGGGGAACAGGAGTGGTGGTCCCGGCGTAAGTGCAACAAAAAACACCAGGTGAGGGGAGGTTAAATACCAACGGCTTACGCAGCACTGAAAAAAGAGCCAAAATTTGTGATAGTACAAACGCACACATAGGACGTTGACTCACAAAGGGAAAAAAAAAAAAGGCTGGGAATGCAGAAGGGACCTTTCTAATGAAGGGGGGCGGGCAGCACTGCGGGGGGGCCAGAGCAACGACAGTAAAGTGATACCAGCGCACCCCTTAATGCGAAAGCGAAAAGACGAAAAGAAAAAAATAGTCGTCTGCATATGGCCAGAAAAATTAGGACAGTGAAGTCAAGACCTTAAGGGCGTGGATGGGGCTGGCCCAAGGGAAAGACAGCAGGGAATCCGCGAAAAGTGAACCTAACCCTTACGATTCGAGGGGGGAGTGATCATTCACGAAAAGGAGGACGGGGAGTATTAGATTTTAGAGGACGCCGCGAGGGGGGGGAGGGAAAGGAACCAAGCAAAGAGGGGAAAACCTAGAAGCACGGAAAATCAGCGGAGGGAAAGGCCGAATGCGAAACAAGCGTTGAGCGCAAAAGCCTTATTGGGACTAAGCCCAAATGGGTGAGTGCGGTGCCAGGTTTTGCCTTTGACGCCTAGGGGGAAGCAAAAAAAAGGACGCCAAGTCCCAGAACAAATAAAATCAGGTGGGGGGGCGGTCTCCGATCCCGGAAAGGAGATTCACATGGGGACTACAGGATCCTGAGACGGATGCACGCGCGTATGGACGAGGGAGAGCACGAGAGAAGTCATGGAAGACTGAACGAGGAGTGGAAAGGTAGGAAAAGGGCGGGTAGAGTACCCGGGTGGGCTCCAGCACAAAAAAAACACTAAAAATCGATGCCGACGCGTCTTACAGAAAGGGGAGCATCAAAAAGGAACTCTGCCAGAATTAGAACCTTACTGGTATGCCGTCCATGGGGAGGAGGAGGGGGGGGGACCGCGGGAAGAAGAGGAGGTGACGGGGAAAAAGTGATCCAACGACAGGGGTGGGAAATAGCACACGCGTGGCAATATGCGACGGTCAAGAACCGGTCACACGGCTTTCATGTGGCGTCTACCCGTTAGGCGGGAAGGGGGGGAGAAGGCGTGACTAGGGGGGGGAATGAACGGGCCAGAAATATGTGGGGGGTGGGACCGCACAAGCTATTGAGTAAGAAGCAACGTCGTTCGCGCCATATCAGGCAAAGCGAAAGAAAGTGGCAACTAAAGAATAGAAGGCGCCAACGAGGAAAACCGTTTCCAGCATATTTCAAGCACAGTCGAAAATTACCGGGCGTGGAAAGACGCCGGATCGAGGCACGCAAAACATAAAACGGCTGGAAAGGGAAAAAGGGTCTCTGGAGTCAGGAAGGGTCGCGGAGGGGGGGGGGGACCGCGTACAAACACAGGAGTGTGGGGGGGGGCTTGGGGGAAGGAAACACAGCGTGATTTGAAGGCAAGAACGACAAAACTGGGCCAGTAGGGAGGCGACTAAGGTGCAAGCAGAGGAAAGGGGGAACAGACTCAAAAGAGGGGGGAATGCAAAAGTGCCGTCGCAAGGAAAAAAAAGCAGCAAACGAAACCCGGACATGCAGGGGCGCGGTGCCAGAAGGTCTGTAGATAGTATCATAGAGGCAAGGAACGCGCGATTGACGGGAAGGTGTCAGAACCAGGCCGAATGCAAGTCGTCAAAGAGCCAACGGAAAAAAAGGGGCCACGTGAGGCAAGGACAGTCAAGGTGGGGGCGAAAGGAAAACCGACAAATCGCCTGAAAATTCCAAACTGCGGGGGAGGGGGGGGGAGGGGCAGGTGGCGAAGGGGTGTCGAGACCGCGACCGGGTCGACATAGACAAAGCCCTCTGGGAACGAGGAGTTCATTGGGGTACTTTTTCATTTTTGGGTGGTAAACGGATCGCACACAAAACACATAAAAAAACCGGGGTGCCAACCAACGAACCACCGCGGAAAGAGAAGGCAACAGGACGGAGAATCCAGC
>Ga0179593_1716165_pt1 | contig 10047 bp, 12 predicted proteins | sample CZODoug2_1_08_16_FD_185931 | JGI IMG/M metagenome (GOLD analysis project Ga0179593, IMG submission 185931) | Vadose zone soil fungal communities from Angelo Coast Range Reserve, California, USA - CZODoug2_1_08_16fungal (PacBio error correction) | ecosystem: Environmental > Terrestrial > Soil >...
CAGGGAGGGGCTTCGTGTGGGCATGACTAATTCTCCTGGTAAAGAAAGGGCGAGGAAAGGGGGAGGGAGGAAAAAACGGCCGTACGTGGGTTGAAGGGATCGTCGAAACGAGACGCGCAGTAACTTGTCTGGAACGGAGGGAGAGAGTTGGGGAGGAATGCGGGTGTCCGTGAGCAAATGCCATATTGCGCCTCGTCAGAGTAATTAGGGAAAGAAAACAGAAAAAAAATACGCACGAGATCGTGACTACTACATTAGAACCCCAAGCCGCGGGGTTGAGAAAGGGTGGGGGAGGCGCGTCACTTCCGGACGACTCATGCGGTTCCGCGCGTGAACAAAAGGACACGAGTAACCAGAGATGCCGGCAACCGTGGGAAAGGGGAGTCGAGTAACGAAAGTAATCGGCTCGACTTAAATGGGCATTAAATGGGGAAGGGGGGAGATTATCATCGTGCAGCCCGATGGACTGGAAAAAAAGGAAGATACCTAGAGGCCTTGTGGGGGAACTCTTGGAACGCTGAGGAGATCCTCGGAAAAAAACTATGACGTTGGATGCTCCTTTCAGTCGAAGAGGGTGGCTCACGTGGGTTCTGAAGGATCAAGAAAGAGGCTCTACGTGAAGGAAGTTGCCTCGGTGTACGAAAGGGAGGATAGATTTTGAGACTAGTGGGAGGGTAAGGAAGATCACTTGGAAAAGGGAGGGGACGCAATCGCGTGTGTAATATGAAAAAAAAGGGGCTGGAGAAGATGAAACCAGTTAACATCCTCATTGACGTCAAAAAAAGGAAAATAAGTGTCCGTCATGGGAAAAACCTTTTTTCCGCCTACCGCTTTGATACAAGGCTCCAAGAAAAGGGAAGGGAGGTTTATCGTGAACGACGAAATAAATGTTTTAATCAGGGGAAGGTTCAAAGGGACTGGGTTGAGGAGAACTATATCTGAAACGGAATAACTTATTATGGGCGAGGGCAAAAAAAGTACCGGGGTCGGGGACTACCACTTTTCGACAAACGGAAACGATCCATGAAAAAGGAGAGGAAAAAGAAGAAAAGGGTTAGGAAAAGGGTACGGCGCTCGACGCAAGATATTTTTTCATATCATGCGTGAAAAAAGGAATTCATTCCGGTTATATTGACGGACATGGTGGGACACAAGGGCAATTCAGCTTTAAAAAAGGAGAGAAGCAAAAACAAGAAAAATAGAGGGAGTGTTCTCGTCCCATCCACACAGGTTATCAGGTCACATAATATGAAGGGTCGGAAGGGTTTGGATCGATGTACAAAACCAGAAAATATCGTCGATCGCGCGACCAAGCCGCAGCACTTTCAGGAAGAAAAAGAAGGCAGGGCAACAAGTGGTCCTTTTTTTGGGAAAAAGCGATCCATAAGTAAGTTCGCATGAGAATCTCGGGGCTACCAAACCAACATAAGGAGGGATTTTTCCTTACTCTGAAACCGGGAAACCCGACTTGAAAAGATTTGCACGGTTCAACGAAAAAAGTCTGGGGGGAAGATTATTGTTCGCTTCTTGGTGAAAATCGGCTGGAAAAACGTGCACCCGTCAAAGAGAACGGCAGAGGAGGTGACCGTACCGAAAGCTGGGGGAACAAAAAGGTTCAGCGAAACGCCGGGTTTTTGTCTGGACTCCCACCAAGAGAGGAGGAGCCTTAAACTGTATTCCAACCGGGAAAAACAAGAGGTCGCTAAACAAATAGGGCAGCACCTTGCAAGAGGCGATGAGGCAACTAAAGAAATGCGAATCATTGTGCGATACAAAGAAAGAAACCACCCGCCGAGCGTTCGAGACACCAAAGAAGACAGCTCAAAGGAGGAACATTCCAGGCGCGTTCCCACCAGGAAGCCGAGGGAACGAGGACAACTTTACGGGAGTAAGGCTGAACGAGGTAGCTTCTCGCCATCGACTCAGAAGATAGAGACGACGCAAAAATCGAAATCGAAAAAAGGCGAATCCCATGCTTGTCAGAATAAGTCATCGTTCTCACTAGGTGTTTCCCCGCCGCCCCGAAGCATGGGAAATCAATTGCGCCGCCCTCCCGATTTCCTTCAACCAGCGTAGGGGCTTCTGCGAGGAGGGAGAGTCAAAGAGGCTCAAAGCGTGTCGTCTGTAAGTGGGAATGGCCATCTTACTCTCTGAGGACTAGGCTGGAATAGTCTAAACCTGCGATCGGAAAACAAGGAAAGGGCGCCTCACAAGCGCAAAATCCGCGTCTCTACTACAAGGGGGAGGCGCGTACGAAGCAGAAAAAAAAGAAATGTCGGATTTTCCGAAAAATAACAAGACTTGCCAGCCGCCGTGCGTTGAAAAATGAAAGGGAAAAAGAAGGTTCGCACCGACAATTAAAACTTGAAAAACTTCCTAAAAAAAGGAGCCTTGATAAGGGAGGATCAAAAATCTGTCTCTTTAACTTCCGAAGGTTCGGTGAGGGAGTCTGATAATCTGACAACGGTTTGAAGAAGGGAAAAAGCCGCCAAGGGCGCCGCGCCGGGTTTCTTTTTTTGGGCATCTTGCGCACGGGGGGACACCAAGAGGGGGGAGGAAACGAATTCCGACAGGACGAGGAATCTTGGAGCGAAAACTAGGAGAAAAGCTGCAAAAGGTTTAAAGAAGGGGAAAGTCACGTCGCCGAAGAGTCCCAAGCCAAAATCTGCTCAAAAAAAAAGGAAAGAGAGAGATGGGGGAACTGGTGAGGCGACAGGAGTGCAGAAAAGAAAAGGGAAGGGCTAACAAACAAGAGCAGCGCTCAAGAAGGAGATTCCGAAATCAAGGCGCACGAAGAGGAGACGCGGAAAAAAACCAGAGTGGAAAAGTTTCTACGGCTAAGAGAGGTGGCCTGATGAAACAGGAGAGAAGGGGGGGATCACCGATCGCAGACCAAAGTTGTATCCAGGTGGCCAGAGACAATACCGAGATAAGGAAAGCGCAGAAGAGAAAAGGGGGGGCTTGGGAGGTGCGCACGGCGAATGATCCTTTGGAAAGACGAGAGAGGCCAGTGGAAGGATAGAAGACGTAAAGTTGAAAGCGAAGAAGATTCCAGGTGGAGTAGCTCAAACTTGTAGTAGAAGCGATGAACGAGGGGAAATGACTGCGGTGTCCAGACATTAGGAGAACTAGGCAATAGATATACTAGAGAAGATGAAAGAAAACCACCAAAGGACGCTATCGAATACGCATCGTGACCACGAATACGTCAAACAAGACTGGTTTGAAGGAAAGGAACGGGCGGTCGGCTCAATTCGCGATACGACAACCGGCGGGCGGCGAAGGCCAAACGGCGGACAGGGGAAATTCCGGCAACGTGGTGACGGAATCGATCCGGGCGCTGGGCTCTCAAATGGAAATGAGGGAGGATGGTCGAAAGTTACATCTGTGCATACCTCGACTTAGGGGGAAAAAATTGTAAAGGACAGGAGGTTGGGAACGCGGTTGGGGGCGGGCCTGCGGAATATTTCCGAAGGGAGACGAAAGTGACAGGGCAAGGGCGCGCATGGTGCGCTCTGAATCTTTGGTGGGAGGGGCAGTTGATGTAAGAAGTGAAGTACGGACCTGGCGAGACTCTGGGCTGCTCCGATGGTTGTAGCGAGAAAAGGGGTGGTGTAATAAACGAAACTTCACGTTGAATGAGGGGAAGAAAGAAATGGAATCGCACAACCGCGTTAGGAATTAAAAGTGGACCATACAGATGAGGAGGGCGAAAAGACCTCCGGCGGAATTCATCCTTTCGACCTTGGGGAAAGGACTCGGCATAAGCGAAACAAACAGATGCGTAAAAAAATCGTGAACCGACTGCAAAATGGGGTTGAAAAGGGGGGCCATAGTTTCAAGGGAATAAATCCCTTAGGTGGGGGATAACGGATAAAAGTAACGTATGGCTCGGACAACGAAAAGGCCGTTCGTGGATGCCGCAGGCAATGACAAATAGGAGCAATGAGAGCAACATAGAAGGGGCTGACGGACAGGAGTAGCACTAATTATCAGAGATTTTGGTAACATACGATTTGCCCTGTTACACTGGAAAAAAAAGGCTGAGGATTGGGAAAAGAGAAGGGGGTTACCACAACTGGGAGAATTAAAGGGTACCATCAAGGAAAGTTGAAAGAGATATTCGAAGGGGGTCCCCCCATGTTCCAGACATATACCTGAATGAATTTCCTCTTGCAAGAAAAGATGGGGAACAATATAAGGGAGAGGTCGAGCGCCGAACATGTTCCGCAGCAAAGGAGGAGAGGTGCGAAGACTTGCCAAGAAATCCACGAAAGGACTGTTTTTCGTTGAACGAAAAGAAAAAAAAGTCATTGAAAAACCAGTTCTTAAGCCTCAGTCTCAAACCCCCGAAGGGGACTGGCGGGTTGCCTTAAACCCTTAGGAAAAAAAAAGGGGGTCAAAGATTAACCTGGCTTGCGTCGGGGCAAGGAACCAAATCGGCCCATTATTCCGGCTTGATCCGCTTCTGAAAAGTCGTCCCTGCTTCCGGATCGGGAAAGGTCTTTCCGGCGCCGAAGCAAAAGTCAATTCAGAAAAGAAAGAGGTTGAAAGGGTGGCTTTACACACCATCCGAGGGTGCGCCTTCCACACCGGACTTTTCATGGCGCAAAGCAAATAGTCGTCAGAAAAAATCATCAGAAAATGGATAAGCCCTGGGAAAGTAAACCATTCAATTCTTTGATCATCTCCTGACCAAACTCTCGAGCGACCAGCACTAATTGCCAGGACGCCACGTGGAATCTTCGCAGGGAAATAGAAAACGGGTCCCAAAGGTCCGCCGGAAGGAAAAATCTTCAGAAGGACATCCATCGGAAAACGATTACTCGTCAGATCAAGAGATAACTCAAAAGGCCGAAAGAATCGTCACCACGCCGGAATCCAGAGGTCGCGCTTAAGAGAGGCTCCATGAATGAAAAGGAAACGAGGGGGGGTCTTATCTCCTTAAGCCGCCCGCAAGGGGAAGAAAGGGAAGGACAGCGGGCGTGGGGGCTCAGAGGGTAGCGTCGTGATAGCGCAACAGGGACAGGGTAAAGGTTGGAAACCGGAATCGCTAGAGGACTATTAAAGCAGCGGACAAACTGACAGAGGAAAAACCCCTCGTCGAACAGACGCGCCATCCGAGCTAATACAAGTTCTGCGCGTACGCCGGCGAGGAAGACGTCTCGGCCACCTCACTTACTAATTCACAAGGAAAAGATGCAAGGAAGAAAATCAGGTTTCCGGGAAGCTACGTGCGCACGATCCAAACTTCAAGGGAATATTCCTGCCCCGGGCTTTCCTTGATAGAGGAGAAGCTTTCAAAAACGCGGGGGTAATGCCGGGGACTTTTTCGGTGAGCGGCTTAAATGAAGGGGAACGGTTTTCAGAGGGGCCACCTCCAGAAGGAAGCGGCAGGCGGCTAGAGAAAAAGGGGGAACTCTTGCGCCGGCAAGCTGGGGGGTTGCTACAACTTTGAAAAAGTGGTCTTCAGCTTCATAGCGCCGGCAGGGAAAACACGTCAGGGGGTAACGCATCAGGTAAGTCAAGGAGAATCAAGGGAAAATCTTCTCAAAAACGGATTATTATGAAAAGAATATGGGCACTTGAACTGGGGTGAAGAACACGAAAAAGAAATGCAAACACTGTGGAAACCTGGGCTGTAGAGCCAATATTCGCTGAGATGCTGGAGGCGTCAACCGAATGCAGGGAATTCGCAAGAGGAAGAAAAAAAGAAACAGCTGGCGTAAGTATTAAGTGGGACTGATAAAAAAACGCGGAGCAATTTATTGAATCCTTGATAAAAAAAAAAGTAAGAGGAACAACACTCTTTTATGACGGTTGCCAATCTACGAAAGAAAGAGATAAAGGAATCGGGATCTGGGTTATTTTTCGGGATTTCGCATCGCGAGGATCCTTAAATGGTAGGAGAGGATTGGGATCCGTGGGTTAAAAATCGTCGGAGTGGAATACAGGTCTGAAGGATCCAAGGAGTACATCAGAGAAGGACATTGGGGGGGGTCTCTTAAGGGGTGTGCCCTCATTACTGGTTTAAGAGAAAAGACGGGAGACGAGCACAGCTCTCTTCGTACTATAGATAAGTATGGGAAACGGACGAAAAAAGGGCTCGCACGAGCCGGGGCCTGACTAAGACGTCTAAGAAGCCAACAGGACTCGGGGGGGGAAAGTTTAACGGTCAGTTCTGAAATTCCGGCGATAAATGCGTCCGGGGCGGCGGACGAAAAACTTCCGCAAGGGTTGACTTAAGCGCGACAAGCATGGGGGGGAAGAAAAAAAGGTGGTGACGATCGAGGTCACCGTTCGCTCGGCAGAAAAATTGAGGTGAAAAAAAAAAAATTACACACGCCCTATGTACTGAAAGTTGGACAGAAGAAATTTGAGGGAAGAGGCAGAGGGGGGGTGTCCGGCTTCGGATATTACGCAAGAAGTAACAAGAGAGATGTCTTAAGTTCAATGGACTCAGGGGGACGGTGGATCGCATTTAATCTGGAAAGAATGCTACCTACGGCCTTTTTAAGGGAAGAGTTGACATCGCGTGCTGCGAAATTTGGTAAGACTACGACTGTGTACGGACCCATCACGTTTGGGGGGTGTACGAACGAGGGGTGGGATGGCCTAAAAAATCTTCTTTGAACCCTGTGGACCATCTTGATTAATGCCAATGGAGGTCCAAAGAAGGTGAAAAAGTTGGTTCCAGACGACGCGTTTGTACGAACCAAGGACAATGCGTTTAGCTGTGAACCTCCTGAAATGGTTAAGATCATTTTTATTAAGAGGGGAAAAGGAAAAAGAAAAATTAGTTGGGGTGAACTGAAGAGCTGGGACTGAGAACTGACGTATGCGCGTCAAAGAGGCCTTCGTTATTGGGCTCACGTGGGGCACAAATAGAAGCGCGCAACTAGAAGAAAGTGGTGCCTGACGGTGTTCAGAGGAAGAGCAACCCGATATGGGGAAAGGAAACTATTCCGGGGGGAACACGGGGGAGGAAAAAATTCATAAAAAAGGGGGACCGTAGAAAATGTTGGGACACAGAGGGGCCGAGTCAGAGGAACAACGGAGGATGGAGGAAATATTATAGATGTTACAGGGAAGTTAATTCGCACACTGTTACCAAAACATGGCCAACACATAGAAAGAAACTGTCCTTGCGTGGGGAACGATCGGAGACCACCCTCGGAGAAATATCCTAGCGGGCGACCAGGTAGAAGGGGGGGGGAGAGCATTCATCATGTCCGACGGTAGGAAGGGGCACGAAACGGTTTTTAGGGGGGAAACGAGCATAAGTCAGATATCAGGAGAAGGGTCTAGAAGCAAAAAAAATAAGGGGATTCTGGTTCCTTGAAACTCTGAACCTTGAAAAAGCGGAACAGGATGGGTTCACGGCGGTCAATTATTGGGACTCTTTATCCCAGGGCAAGGCTGGGAACAAAAAACCCGGGGCGTCACCGTCAACGCAGCAGGGTCGGAACCGCAATGAGGGGACACCTTTTTAGACTAACTCCCTTGGAAACGGGATAAAAAACCCAGAGGGACCTCCTTACCATTGCTGGGTTAGGGGTCTTATTTGAAAAAAAAAGGAAACAATCGCAAAACCTTCTATTCTCAAAAGGATGCACCTTAACCATGTAGTCTGAGGGAGATCAACAGGACTAACAACCCGCCGCACACAAGGCGAGCACTTGCAAAGAACTTATCGGCAAGGCGGAATATTCCGAGCAACGCGTTCAAACCAAAGAACAGGGGGGACGGATTACAATCTCTCTGTCCACAGGAAAAGAAGGAAAAGTCAATCTCGCCAGATCGAAGAAAGCCTCAAAAGCAATTCGATAAAAAGGCGGGATCTGGATAAGAATCGTCCCACGGGGTACCGGATCCCACTTGTCTCATTAGGACGTGCGCAAAAAAAAGCAGGTCGAGAAGCCGGAATTGCGCCAAAGAATCCGTACTTTCGACAAAAAGCGGAGGGGGGTAGGCGGCTTCGACGTAATGAGGGTCACGAAGCGTCGTAGATTAGCGACTTGCTTTGAGCTGTGACTTTTGGTGACATACTTCTCTCGAGGAAAAAGGAAAGTAATCAGTCTCAGCCTGGCTACAAAGACGGAAACCTGCGTCCTCGCAAACAAGACGAACATCAGCGTACTATAATACCGCATCTTTCACGCGCTTCAAAAAAACAACCGCAACGTACGCCTTGGGTCCATTCGGACTAAAACAGAAGACGAAGAGGGTCTGGAAAAAGATACTTCGCAGGCACCGAACCTACCGACCGGAGGGAAAGGCTTCCTGGCTCGGGTTCGTCGGGCACGGAGCAAGAGCAACGTGTTGTGCTCAGGAAAAAGGAAGAGGGGAGAAAAGCGAGGGGATCTGATACGCGGTTCCATGGGAAGGCCTTAGAGGGAAATCAAGGTTTCTTGTTACTTCTCTTGCGAGCCGCTTCGTGCTGTGACGGCCGGAGGGACGAAGTCGGAAATCGAGCTTCTCAACCGGGGCTTGCGCAACACAATGGGGGAGCGCAGCAGGTGAATCTGGAGCAACACTCAAGCCATCTCTCAAACAACTTCGGAGTAGGAAAGAAGGGGGTCTTGAAACTGGGGGATGGGACGAGATTCAGAATAAAAGAAGGCAAGAAACCCACGTGGTGTTTGAAGCGTCTGGAGAAGCGACTTCATGGAAGAGAGGAAAAGGGGGGGGAGGAGAAACTAATGCGCAAGAGGAAGGGACCGTGCTCGTCGCACGTAAGTCAGGGGGGGGCGAGGGCCTGAAAACCGCGGAGGGTAAAAAAAGGTAAAAAAAAGGGAAGTGGAAGGGTAAACGGCCTCGCTTAACCCAGAACAGCTGGTATGAAGGGACCGAAAGCAAAGAAAAGGATCAGGCAAGAAGATCTTCAAAGGGGAATGCTTCGGTGCGCACGGAGGAATTGGGGGGAAAGGGAGAGCAAAGGACGGAGGCCGTACTGGAAAAAGGCGTTGCGGTTAGAGCGGCAGAGGGGGACACTCGCAGGACGCGGGGGGGTCGCTTCAGGGGGGCGCCGAGGACTGCGGTGTATCAGGAGAAGAGGCTGGAGAGAGAAAGAGAAAGTATGCATAAAAACTTACAGACCACAACGCAAACTTGCAGAGATCACGCGCAGTGACGACGACAGAAAAAAAACGCACAATCCTGGGGGAAGGAAAGTTACGGATCGGCAAGGGAATGCGATCGACCATTCTGGTACGGGCGGGACCAAGAAAAAGGTTTAACACCGGAAAGTGGTGATAACGGGAGTAACGAATCCCGCTCGCGGGAGATTGGGGGCAGGGAAAGTTTATGCGAAGCGAGAAATCTTTCCAACATCGTGCAGCCCGATGGGAGAAAAGGTAAAGGTTAAGTCAACGTAAACATTCTGTTTGGGGGAAACTCTTGTGCCGCTGCGAATATGAAACTCCAAAAACTAGCAAAGGGTGGAGCGAGGACGGGGCAATGGCGCGCCACTTTTGGCGATCGGCGGGGGGCCAGAAAAAGGGAGCATGGTGAATTGGGGGAAGTGCGAGACTCGAGTGCCTTGCTCTGTGTGCGAAGTTGGGGGGAAATAAGGGGAAAAAACCAGAAAGGGTCACGGGGTGTAATAGGGAAGAATCTCTTCGTCAACGACCAGGCTTTTCGATGAAAAGGGGGGAAAGGCGGAGGAAAACCTCCGTTCGGAAGTCATCCTGTGACGCCGGCGGACGGGGAGAAAGGACTGAACAATAATCGTAAAAGGAATGGACTTTTTATCGGTAAAACGGAAAGGTTGAGAGGTCCCAAGTTGTCAGGAAAGAAAATCCGAATAGTTTGGTGTGCTGAGCTGAGAAAAAAAAGGAACTTATGTCTTCAACGAAAAAGAAAAGCTTGGATGAGGCACTTGGCAGAAAATCGGGGACAAGTAAGGAAACAGAGAGAAGTGCAAGGCTTACAGGGTGAGGCGCTCAGACGGGAAGAACGGGTATATGGGGGCTAGTGCCGTGCAGGTGAAAAAATTCATTCCTGGTCTTTGAAACGAGAAACATGGGGACACAAAGAGAGACTTTA
>Ga0179593_1321511_pt1 | contig 10046 bp, 12 predicted proteins | sample CZODoug2_1_08_16_FD_185931 | JGI IMG/M metagenome (GOLD analysis project Ga0179593, IMG submission 185931) | Vadose zone soil fungal communities from Angelo Coast Range Reserve, California, USA - CZODoug2_1_08_16fungal (PacBio error correction) | ecosystem: Environmental > Terrestrial > Soil >...
CCGCGGGTGGAAAATGGAGGGGGGAAGGGCCATAAAAAGGATAGTGGGCAGCAGCGGGTGGGTGTGCAGGTCGGACAAAAACAAGCACACCAAATGAACTGGGGGGTGGGAACCAGTCAGGGAATTGGAAATAAGATCAAGGGGTCTGACCCAAAGAAGAAAAAGGCCCACGGAGGGGACCCTGCGGGGGGATTGGGGGGGGGGGAGTCATCGAAAGCAGGCTTAGGAAGATTTGTCACCGAAATATTCCCTTGTCAAACGGAGGAGAAAGTGTTGGGTGGTGTCCTGCTGGGCGAATCATAGCTTCTGGACCGCGAGGCGGGAAAATGAAAAAGGGAAGAGTCTTCCGGGAACGTTCCTGGCAATCAGCTGGGTGACAATAAAAGTTGAATCAGAACTTCCTCGCTCCGTTGGGAAGTTGGGTATGTCTAACATATATCGTGGGGGGTGGACCAGAAGTCCATCACACAGATAGATACACAACCACCCAAAAACACAAAAACAAAAAAAAACACTAGGAGGAGGAAAATATAGAGAGGGGGGGGGGTTCCGGGAAAAAAGTTCTAAAAGGGCTCACATTTACAGGCAAACCTCTCTGGCACATGCATGAGAAGGCGGGGACCTGTCGGGGGGGCTGGGATTCACTGCGCACCCCACCGACTCCGTCTCACCGACTGGTCCATTCGCAGCGTCTTGAACGCAGGGGGATCGCCAGTGGACGCGCACAGCGGTTACCCGTTCTCGGAATGTATTCCACCCACACGGCCGCGGCATGTTCGCGACCCACACAAAGTAAAAGTGCAACCCGGAACTGTTAAAGAAGGGAGATTCCAACCTGTGCCTGCCAAGGCCCTCTTTCTCTTCTCCGGAAGATGATGTCCATCAGCGGAACCAACCACTTTCGCACAGCAATGTAAGAGGGCGAGAGATTCTGGAAAAAAAGTGAAGAAAAAAAAAAAAAAAAGAGGGAGGAGAAGGGTACGTGGGTACTGGGGAAAATGGGGGGCGATGGAACCAGACAATGAAAAACAAGAAAAAAATTTCTTTGAAGGTGGGGGGATTGCGGAAAAAACCGGCATCCCAAATTCAAACTTAAAATAAGTAAAAATGTCTACAAGATGGTCACTAACAGCTTTTGGGATAATCAAAGTCCATGTTACAAACCACCACAATGGGGGTTGCTTCTACGAAACTGTTGGCCCAAAGTAGGCTTGTCCGGGCAAACGAGATGGAGCGGCAATATCATTCAACAAAAAAAAGTGATGGATCCCCGTAGGACGGGGAAATGCGCACACAAAAAAGGTGAAACGAAGCTTGTGAGAAACAAAAGGAGCAACAACAAGGGTGCAGTGTAGGGGGGGATGCGCATAGGTTGGCACCTTGGGGAGGACCCTAGGTCTGGAAAAGCCACACGGCAGGCGGGAAGACTACACCGATATTAAAAATTAAACTCCGGCTCCAAGGGGGGGGGGAGAGTGTAAAAAAAAACACAAAATCCGTACAAGCAAAAACAATATGAAAAGGGGGGGGGAAAAAAACGTGGAGCGCCCCACGTATCCGATCACTCAGAAGACGGTGGAATGACGGGTGGGACCGGGGGGAAAAAGACTGCCCAAAGAAGGGAAGGAAACAAAAAATGGAAAGAAGGATTTAAGGATGGTGGGTGAGCCCGAACGGGCGTGTGGCCAACAATCCGTACCGGGGTCTCTCATCGCCTAAAACACGGGGCGCAAGGGAAGACCAGTGAATGTGCCGCCAGGTATCGCAGGGATCTTGTCAAAAAGGATGGAGAATAAAGGGCGCTCGCTGGGAAAACTGCCTTGGAAAAAAATCACGAAAGGGTGCAGTCATCCGCAATAGGAATTTGAACAACTCCTTCCCATTTACGACGGGAAGAAGCCCAAAAGTCGTTACGCGTTGAAAGCACAGAGGAGAAAATCCAAAAAACAGACCTACGGGGTTTCCGAAGGGGCAACAAAACTCTCTTAAAAAAGCAGCCAACACGACATGCGCGAAGTGATGATGCCCACCGACCATTGCGAAAATCTAAAAGGGAAAAAGGAAAAAAAAAAAAGGTTGAAAGAATGTCATTGGCCCCTACAGGGTTGTGGAACTTGGGGAAAGAGTCTGAAGCGCTGGCGCTCCAAAGTCCCACTCGACGGTCCCCAAAAGGGTTCCCGGGGGAGCCCATTTTTGGTGGACGCCAAAAATGTGCTATAATCCTCGATGTTTCAGAGAGAGACGCCCTAAAAAATAGGCACATTTTCACCGAAAAACGACAACATTGAAAAAAAAGGAAAAGAGAGAAAAAGGGAAAGGGGGGGGGGTTTGCTTTCGATTTTCCCCCCCTTACTCAAGAGTCGTCAAAACGAGACCTGTGGGACGGCAAAAAAAATATGAGGCCGCAGGGCGTGCCATTAATCGGGGTGCAGGCGGGCCAGGGGGTCTCAATAACCAAGGTGTGGGAAATAAAGAGAGGGGAGAATGATCCGAAAATTTTTCGGAAAAAGCACGTTGGTGGCAATATCAAAAGCCGGGGTAACCACCAATGGGGGAAGTGAAGAGGAGCCCGAGAAGGAACAGAACTTTGGTGACTGAGATTTGGCAAGGACGGACCGATGGTTGTCTCACGCAGCGGTACGGGCAGGGGAGATTCTGTGCATTTGGTCACTACATGCCAAACGGGGACTTTCCGTCGGGTGGGGTGGACCAGACAGTACCGGCCGCGTATCAAGGGGACTTCACGAAAAAAAGACAGGGTTTTGTCCGGCACGCACGCGCCCCAAGGAGGAAAACCGGGCCAATAAAACCAATCGGAACTAAATAGTGCAATGCCTGAGGTCCAGGCGGGTGGTGGGGTTACACCAATATAAGTTCAGTTTGGACAGGGGCGGTGACAGCCAGCAACTGATGCCTAGAAACAGGACGTCCTTTCTGGACAAAATAAAAACGAATGACATGCGAACCATAAAGACAGGGGCTCCGAGAACTCGGGGAAATCTGCATGTATCTTACAACTCGAAGGCTCCGCAAAAAAAACCACCCGAAGTGTCCGTTGGTCGGGAAAGCAAATAACACCTAGGAGACGGGAAAAAGGGGGGAATCACGTCTTATCAGGACCTAACTGACCGCCGGTGGCCCCGGGTTAGGAAATGCTGGGGGAAAAGCGGTAATACCCGTAACTGCGCATGGAAAACACAATCACAAAAAAGCGTCAGGAAAAAAACGGGGGGGTCGATAAGAAAAGAGAGTGTAAGCGGGGCGTCGAGAGTTCATCAAATGTGGGGGAGAGGCGCTCGGCAAAAAATGCCGAACAAACGACAAAACTGTTATTGCAGGGAAGACGGCAAAACAAACTGAAAAAAAAAGATGGTGAAACCAAGGTTTCGTTGACAAGGGGGAAGAGACTTTCCCTCAAGACTCGTTTCCGGAGCAAGGCCGTCCCTCCACCCAAACATTTGCCTGCGGCATGGAACGCACCACTGGGGAACGACATCTTGTTCCCCACGAAGTAAGGGCGGGAAGACATTCACGGCAGAAACGTGGGGGTTCTTTGGCGTTCTCCGACCACAAAGTCAAAATCGCTAGCACACCAACCCAGAGGTTGCTCCCCTCTGATAGTGCGATGGGTTGAAGTGGGCTCCCCTCGAAAAGGGAAGTGCCAACGGGGGGCTCAGCCGGGTTCGTGGGGGGAGGGACACTGTCATGGGGGGGCCCGCGACGGGGGAAAGGCCAAGGGTGATTGTCCTCCCGGAGGAGTTGGGGGGTAGTAAGACACATGGGGAACCCCTATTCCTGAATCAATCGTAAGAGGGAGTAGTCCAAAAAAAAAGCAAAAAGGCGGGAAAAGTCGGGGGGGTGGGGGAAAAAGGCCAGGACAGATCTCCAAGTAGGGGTCGTAAATTTGGGGTGGGGGGGGCAAAAAGAGAAAGACAAAAAAAAAAGGGAAAAAAAGGGATTTCAGATCCCTGAAAAATTTAGAACTGCATAGGCGGAGGCTTAGCGCCACCAAGTTGTATGACAAGAGTTGGGAATTGGGGGGTCCTTCGACCAAGGGTGAAAAAAAAAAAAAAAGGGGCTTGCGAGTGGGGGGGAAAGCACTTGTATAAAATCACAAAGTCACAGTCAAGAGTGGCGTGAAACATGACTCCGACCAGTAAAAATCACACCTGGCCGTCATCGGGGGGGGGGGGGGGAGGGTTGCTTTAGGAACGTCCACGGGAGGGGAGAAAAACTTAATACTTGGCGGAGTTGACTGATACGAAAGGCTAAAACGTCATCACAAGGGGGTAAAAAAAAACACAAAAAAAAAAAGAAAAATGGGAAAACAGTTCGATGGGGGATTCTTCAAAACGAGTTGGGCACAGAAGTAAAAGGTTCCGTTGACAACATGAGCCGCAGGTCTTAGTCCGGTCCCTCCATGGAAACTTCACCTAGAGGGGGATTTGGTACAGATTCCAGAAAGTTGGGGGCATTGATAACTGTTGAGCGCTTGGACTCGTTGGGGTCTGTCCCCGTGTGTGTGAAGCAATTCAAAAAAAAGCAATCCAGGGGCGGGGGCAACAAACGTGCAGGTGGACGAAACACCACAAAAGTGACACGGAAATCACCGGGGAAACGCAGACAAAAAATGCCTGGCAGACCACGCCGGTGGCCAAGGGAAAAGGTTGGAAGAAGAAAAAAGCACGATCGCCTGGGAAAAAACGTACGCCGTGGCTGGGGGGGAGAAACAAATAGTTCAGGGTCAAAAAAAACTGCAAATCATCCGGACAAAAAAAAAATGTCCTCAAATTTGCAGACATTAGGCAATACCCCTGTTTGAGAGGCAACCAGAACGTGGAAACTCATGTTTCAAAAGAAGCGGTACAGGAAAACCAGGGAGCCGGCGACGCTCAAGAGGGTACAACACCGGGACTGAACACACCAAAAACTGGAAGAAAAAAAAAAGTTACCGAGACAGTAAGCTACTACCAGCTTTGGGGAAGGGGACCCCCGGGCGAGGCGCGACAAAAAAAAACAAAAAGAGCCCCCTTGGAGTAAAAAAGGGGGGAGGGCAAATAAGTACAAAGAAAAGAGTTACTGGGACTTGGGGCTATAGGGTGCCGGGGGTGGGGTCAATCGATGGGTTCAGGGGAAAAAAGGAATTTGGGTGGGGGGGGGAGGGGGCAAATCCTGAAGAGGCAAATTTAGAGGAATAGGGCGAACCAAAAAAATGGGACAAGAAAAAAAAAAAAAACGGGGGGTGCAGCAGGACGGGAGAGGGACAAAGGGGGAAGGAGATTCATAGCTGTCCACGTAACCCTAGGGGAAGAAAAGATGGGTGGGGCAACTTGTGGTTTTTTGAAACGGTATTGGGGATGCATGTTCCGACCGCTTGGGGTTTGGGGTTACTGTGGTTCCGGGTTGAGTCATTGATGTTGAGTGCCTTTCGTCTGGTCTGCTCCCCTTTATTCTTCGTTTGGTCTTCCCTCGTACGGGTTTCGGGTTCTGTGTCTCGTGGTGGCCCCGGGCGTTCTCGGGGGATCGTTGGCCACAGGGCACACCCTGTTACTGCGCTCTTTCATGGGGGGGTTTTGGCTGCCCTCTTTATTTTGTTATGGCGGTTCCAATCACGCTCTGGGGGTTATGCACCTGACACCTGAAGCGCCTCCTTGTCTCACCTGTTCTGCCCATATTTCTCGACAAGCTCTATATCCTTCCTACTCTTCATATCTGGATCCCGTCCGTGTAGTCCCTTTGATGGGCTCTTCCACATACCAGAGTCGCTTCCCCCGGTGGAAGCAGTTGTTGGCAGGAAATGTCACAAAGGGAAAAGGAGGGGGTGGGGGGGGGGTTTGGGGGGTTCGCCGGCCGAACACCGACCGGCTGGGAATTGCCTGCCGCTGGGGAAGGGCAACTCGTTAGTAAAAAAGGAAAGGGGGGGTGGGGGAAAGTCCCGGGCGAGGAGGGGGGAGTTTGGGCCATAAAGGTAACGAGCCGTGAAAAGGATGAAAGAATACGCATTGGTGTTTTTTTTCAAGGGGGGGAAAACGGGCTGAACGGCGTGACGGGAAAAAATTTGCCTTCGGACCAAAGTAAATAGCACCCCGTGCAACGCATAAGGGGAAACAAATGGGGGTGGAAACAATTTTACCAGGGGAAAAAAAGGGTAAGGCTCAAGGGTGGCAAAAAAACCGGACAGCTCGGTACGACACATGAAGTGTAAGTGACGGGTAGGGGGTTTTGGTGGGGAAATCGAGCGCGAGAAATCCATCTATTGCAGACTCTGTAAATGCAGGTTCAGGGGAGGGTGGGGGGGGATGGCTCCAAGGACGGGGGCAAAGTACCGTGGGAAAAAACCCAACAGTAAAACATTTTCCACGTAACGGCGGGGGAATGGTTATAGGAGCAAACTCGGGGGCCGGATGAACAAAACAACCGATAAAAAACCTCCATGGGCAATCGCATTGGTGGGCTTTACTCAGGGATTTTTAAACGAAGAGAAAAAAAAGGTCCTACTGAAAAACGAAGAAATTTTCAAGGAGAGGGGGTGGGGGGGGGGAGGTCAAAAGGGAAGTTGGGCGGGGCAAATAAAACGTCCAAATGGACAAATGGAAAGTCTAAAGGACGAAAAAAAGTAAAAAAAAAGATAAAGGGAAACCAGGGCTTTGGGCTGGGGGAAGGAAGGGGGGGGGGTGTCATTCCTCCATGATGGTAAAAGGGTAAACAAGGGAGCAATTTTCAGGGGAAGGGGGGAAGCAGCAATGGAGGCATGATATTTTGGGGGGGGAGGGAGCAAACAAATCAAACAAAAAGCCAGCAGAAAATCAAACTCCCACCATCTTCAAATGAGGCCACAGACAAAGTGTAAAAGATGGAATGCCACGGAGGCCAACCGCCGGGGGGAGGGTGAATCATAAACACGGGTCCGGAAAACCAACCTGTGCCACTTAAAAAAAAATTGTTCCAGGAATGGGGGGGGGGTGGTTCAAGGGGGGAAACGGGGAAGGCACATTCAAAAAAAAACCCAGGGGGAACAAAAATGTTTGTCAACAGGTAGGGGGAACGGGGGGTAAAAAAATAGAGCCTTCCATCCAAAAAATAGACTCCACGGGAGTCCTGTTCTTTTGTGATCATCCTCTCAAAGCGGAGGACACAATTGAAAGCACATGTCGAAGGTATGACCATGATGGTCCGAAAGTGGGGGTTTTCAGCAGGTTGGTTGTTAAGAAGGCGAAGGGGCACGCACCTCTCGTCTAAATCGAGGGAAGCAGTTTGGCCCAAGGCAAAGGACAGTTTCCGGAAAAGTTCCTGTCCAGAGAAGGGGGGAAAAAAATAAATTGGAACGGGGAAGAAGAAAGCGATCCAGGGAAACGGTTCATTTTGTGAGGCAACCTTGAATTTCCGGGGAAGAAGCAACCAAGCCTCAAGCAAAAAAGAAAAACAACACCAACGAGGATGAGGACAAAAGAATATCATGTTTCGGATGCGGAAGAAGATGACTGTCAAAGAAAAGTGACGTGTATGGCGGTGAGGTTGGGGGAAAAACTCACCCGCCCAGCAGGCAAAAAAAGTGAAAGGAGACATTAGGGACAAGGGTTAAAAGGACCCGCAGAGGGAAAACTCAGCCGAGAAAAGGGTGTCGCAGAAGGTACAAAACCAAAAGGGGAAACCGACATGGGGAATAGTTCGAAGATGGATGAAAGCAAAAAGGGGGGAGAAAAAAAAAAAAAAAAAAAGACCACATACTCCGGGGGGGGGAGGGGGGAAGACCGGGTAGTTCCCATTCCTTAACAAAAGAAGTGGGGCTGAAAATTGGGAGAAAGGAAAAAAGGATAGTGGGGACATGTAACCAAAAATGGAATAAATTCATCGAAATCGTGCAAATCCGACACAACCATTGACCCATGGGACAAAAGGGGAAGAAGACTGTTCGGGGGGAGGGGGCGCGGCGTAACAGCGAAAACACAAATAAGAAGGACCTCCAGGGGGGGGCCAGAAAAAAAGTTACAGAAAATGGCGCAAATGATGGGGGAAAAAGCATGTAGAAAAAAGTAGGGGGAAAAAGCATGTTCAGTATCGGGGGGCGCAAGAAAGAGTGACACGGGGGGCCCTGGGAAAGGCTTGAAAAACCCCGGAAAATCGGGAACCGACTACAAAACGGGATAGCAAATGACTCAGCAAGGGGGAAGGGGGACAGGTGGGATTGACAGTGTCAAATCAACGGTCCAGCAACAAGTCTGGCCAACGGTGTAGAACAAGGTTTTATAGGATCAACTCAAGCTGGGGGGAAATGCCGGTTGGGGGGGGAAAAGACACTCAGGGAAAAGTGAAGGGACAAAAAGGGAAAAACAGAAAAGAAAGAAACGTAACATGATTGGGAAGGAAGGGATCTCGCACCTCGAAGGGGGAAAGAAGTGGAAAGTGTCGAAAAAGGGAGGGAAGACACTGTTAAAAGAATGGGGAGCCCGGGGGAACCACCATTGGAGAACAAAGCTAGTCATAATAGAAGAAAAGGAGCCCGACAGAGAAAAAAAGGAAAAAAAAAGAAGTATTGGGAGGGGGAGACTCCCAAAGGAAGAAGGGATTTCACAACGCCCGGTTCCAAAAGGTACTACCGTCCATACTCAAAGAGAGTAAGCGGGGGAGGGGCCCCGCGAAAAAAAAGAAAGAAAGGGTCTTGGTGAGAGGGGGGAAAACTCTCCTGGAAAGAAGGAAAAAAATTCTCCTTCATAGCGGCTGGAGCAGTGGGGGGGCGGAACTGACCCACAACCATCATCAGCGAAAAAAGGAATATAACGAAAAAGGGGGTGCCACATGAGCCTTCAAATAGGGGGGGAAGGGGGGGGGAACAAAGAGGAAAGAAGAGGATAGACGGGTCAAAAAAACTCAAGAGGGCAAGTTCCTGGGACCATGGTGGGGGGTGCGGCACAAGGTGAGGACCTCCTCACTTGGGGAAGATAAGATGAGAACCGAATAAAAATCTTGGTGGGCACACGGTTTTCAAGAAACATGCTAAGGAACACCAAACAAAAGAAGAGGAAGTAGGTTCTGGTGAACAAAGTCCACGGAATTTTAAAAGCCCGGGTTCCCAAGCGTACGGAAAAACTGAGTTCGCGAAACAAGACCGGACTAAAAGGGAAAAAAAGTCGGAGAAAGTAGGAAATTGTTTGACGGGGGGATATTCCATGGGGGGCTTCAGCCACTGGTGGGGGAAGGAAAGAGGGCAAAAAGATCGAGGTTCTACCACGGACGAGTGGTGGCCAATGAGACAGGGGTTGGACGCAAAGGGTTATTGCCTCGGAAAGGGACAAGGAAGCAAATTGCTCTTGGTGGTTGTACGGGCAGTTGGGGGGGGGGGGGAAGGAACGCACGAAAAAAAAGGGACACAGCAGCGCGTTAATTGCCAAAAAGGCGATCAGGGCATGGTTGGGGAAGAGGGAACAACCCGTTACTTATAGGGACGGGTGCCTAGCAAATGGCCGGCGATTTCCATTAAAGGGTGAAAGTTGCATACAAAGGGGGGAAAAAAGGGGGGGGGGGGTTACGCACCAAAAAGCCAAAAAGGAAAGGGCAACTAACAGAGGAAATTACCTGCCATGGTAGGTGACACCAGATACGAAAACAAAAAATTCACCGGGTCTTCCAAAGGCCCCGCCGAGCCAAAAGAAAACGTTTCCTTCTACAAAAGGCAACACGAGGGTCACACAGCCGAACCATCGACTGAGGGAAAAATATATCAGAAATCTCCGGGGATCGGCAACCAAGACGAAAAGTGCAGGAAGGAAAAACAGACCGAAGGGGGGGGGGTGGGGGTGGAAAACGTAGAAAGTAACTAACCGCATTAGATACTCAAAGGGGGTGAGGAAAACGGCAAATGGAAACGCAAAATGCAAAAAAAAAAAAAAAGGGTGTCCGTGAAGGGAGTATCTTGTCCAGGGCTGTGAAAAAACGGGAACTGCTCAGAACAATCCCCAAAAGTAACAATCAATTTGGGGGGGCAGCAAGGCAGATAAGGGGGGAAAGCAAAGAAAAGGGGGATCGTTTCTCCTGTACTTGGTCAAGGG
>Ga0179593_1378217_pt1 | contig 10046 bp, 17 predicted proteins | sample CZODoug2_1_08_16_FD_185931 | JGI IMG/M metagenome (GOLD analysis project Ga0179593, IMG submission 185931) | Vadose zone soil fungal communities from Angelo Coast Range Reserve, California, USA - CZODoug2_1_08_16fungal (PacBio error correction) | ecosystem: Environmental > Terrestrial > Soil >...
TGACGGGAAGGGGGGGGCGGGCTGACTGGCGGTGGGGGGGCGAAGAATGGTGAGCAGGGTGAGGAAATAACTATTCTCGAGGGGGGAGCGATGGGCATACAAATAGCAAAGCAAATTCGATATAGAGGGGTGGCGAATCTCCCAAACTGCCAAAACCCGTTGAAACGTGGGCGAAAAGGATGGGTGGGTCCCGCACATTGCGGTCCAAAACAGAAAGGGGACACGTCAAAATGAACCAAAAGGGCTAAAAAAAGACACAAGGGAAAGGTCCGAATACCAAAGAGTTTAACGAGGTGGTGGGTAACTTAGGGAAAAACAACGGGGGGGGAGGGCAAAACCGGCCCAATGAAATTGGGCCAGGCCAAAGAAAATAAGCCGTTACAGCCAAAAAAAAAAAAAATTAAGGTTTCAGGTGCGGCGGGAGGATTCAAAGGGGAAAAAAAGTCTTTTTGTCGCGGAAAAAAAAGTCCTGTTAATGGGTGGGGGCAGTCGGGAAAAGAAAAGCCCCGCGGAGACAAAAAAAAAGGGGGGAAAACTCCGCTTTTGGGGCAGCTTAACGGGATAAAACGCCAGGGAAAAACTGTTAGAAAAGAAAGTGCGCGAAGAAAAAGAAAAATGCAAATGTAAGCCCCCGCCAGGCCCATGACCATGTGCCATTCCACAAAACGCTCAAGTAGGCGCGGAAACGGGGGGGGAGTAGGGGCCCCGGGGGGGCGTGAGGCATGGCGCTACGGAGGGGAAGAAAAAACAAATAAGGTGGAATCGAAAACAAACCATATAAACACGCTAGCGTGGGAAGTGACCTGACAAGGGCCCAGAGAAGGCGTAGTTCCATGGAACAAGGAAAGGTCAAGTGCTGACTGGGTAGATAGGTCGGGAGTTTGGAAGGCCAAGAAAAAATAATTTTGATCCACCAAAAAATAGGCGCACTACTGACGAAGAACAACCGGCGATCTGGCGAATGGGGAGAAGGAAAAGCGAACACCGCGCGCCACGATAAACAGCGGCGTTAAAAACCAAGGACGAAATGGACACAGTGGTGGCCGAGCGACAGATGCCGGGAACGTGATCAGTGTCGCTGCGGAATCAAAACGAATAAAAATAAGGAATGGGACACGAAAAATGGACGGACCGCCGCATCTGGGTCTGGGACCGGAGGAAACAGAGGCAGGTGGGTTGGTCATCAGGGGGGAAGAAGTAAGAAACGGCAAAGAGGAACCGCAAACGGGAGCAAAGAAAAAAGGTGGTGCACGGTCATTCACAACCGAAAGTCTGTGCTCGGAAAACGCAAGCCAAATCTAGGGACGAGAGGAAGAACCAGCGTAAAGATAAAGACCAAATCTAAAGTCGCGCGAGGAGAAAAAAAGAAGGGTCTTCTCGCAACAACAAGAAAACAAAAAACCACCGCGACCCGCCTATTAACTCAAAGGCCGGGGAAGTGGTAAAACCACACGTTACTGGGGTTGGAGGGGAAAAAACCAAGAGGGTGACCAAAGGCCGTTGCAAAAAAATGCCTTGTTGGGGACGGTGCAAGGAAGCCAGGGTTCCACGGGTGATGAGAAACACGACCCTACCGACCAAAATAAAGGAAGAGGGGGGGGCCAAGGACATGTGAGACCGCAGTTTTCAAGAGGGGACTGCCTAAGAAAACAGGTTGCGCAGACATTGGAAATAGGGGGGTGCCTATGCTGTTGGACTTACCAAGAAAAAAAAAAAGAAAAAACAACGGAAAAAAAGCATCAGGTCCGAACAGCAAGAAATGCAACTCCCGCGGCTGGGTGCTTGCCTAATGACAAAATGGGGGTGGTAAAGGAAAAAAAAAACACGGCAAGTACAAACGGAGGAGGGGAACGTAAATCCGCGGGCCGTTCGTGGGAAAGTGTCAAAAAGAAATAAGGTTCCCTCTTAAAAAAACGCGAGTCAATATCGAAAGGACAACAAATGTGACCTGAGTTGTGCGAAAGGAAGAGGGAGGGGGGGGCGTTGAAAAAAAAGGGAAAAAAAGGGAAGAGAGTGTCCACGAACCACAGAAAACAAAAGGCTTGGATAGGAAAAAAAAAGAGAAAACAGCCTAAAGAGACGCACAGAACGGAGCGTAAGGGACAAACGAGGGGGGGGGGAGAAAGAAAGACACAGATCAAAAAAGAAAACACCAAAGGGAAGTAGTAAAGACAAAGAGATGCGGCAATACCTCTTCAGATCATAGAGGGTGGCAGCAACTGCAATAAGAGGGGAAACGCCCAAAGTAGGTAGAGGACAGGAAACCCGCAACCGCTCAAAAAACGAAGGTGCAAAAAAAAAAAATCCGAATTTAAAAAAAAATTTACCAGGAAAAGGATCCTGGAAACGGGCAAAAAAGCGGCAACCCACAAAAATCAAAGGAGGGGAAAGGGGGAAGAATAGCCAAGAGTCCAAAAAAACGTGCAAAAAAAACCGGGGAGCGCGAAAACCAACAAGGGGAGGAGGAACGGACACCGCGCTGGAAGACGCTTGAAAGACGCGCAAAACATTTTCGTAGGGGGGGACGGGAAGCCGGAATAAAACCGAGAGCCAAACCGAGTCATCCTAGGGGTTCACCCAAAAAAAAGTGACGAAGAGACAGGAGGAGAACAAAAGAAAACGGCTTCAACAAGACGAAAGAATGGAATGGGAGGGATCATAGCAAACGTGGAAAGAACCGGAGGACGACCAAGACCAACAACAAGCAAAGCAAAAAAAACCGTTTGCAACACGAAGGAAAAAACGGGGACCTGGCGCGAACATGAAAAATCCCGTAAAAAAAAAGAGGGCACGTACCGGTTGGGGGGGGAAGTTAGGGAGATCACAGTACGCGACTCGAAAGCAAAAACTGGGGGGGAGCTATACTTTGACGCGAAAGAAGAGGAATTGCAGAGAAAAAACGCCTGAATGGGGGGAGGTGCGTGACAACTACGCAGGCACGCCGCGTTTTTGGAGGAACACATGATGCGCCCGGGGGGCGGGAGAGCCGCGAAAAACAACACCCAGGAAACCAGTCATTCACGCACGCACCATTGATGCCGAAAAAGGGCCTAGCCGGAAAGGCAGGACCAAAAAAAAAGACCGACAACCGGCGAGCACAAAAAGAAAAAACCAATCACGGTCTTCGCTCGACAAAAAAGGGAGAGAGTTGTCAGGGTGAAAAAGACTGGAAAAGCTCACAAGCCGATAAAAATCGGGGAACGCCAAAACATCCTCCCCAAGAAAACAAAAAAAGAGGACCAAGAAAGGCGAGAAAAAAAACGCCCTGCGGCGGAACAAGTGGCCGAAGGGAAGACCCCGCCGACCGAAGGGGAAAGGAAAATGGGCTAAAACAACACAAGCAGGGAAATTCACGCCCTACGCGAAAAGGGAAAAGGAGGAACTCGGTTCAATCATAGGAAAAAAAGGGGGTTCAGGAAAATCCAAAAAGTGAAAAAGCCAGCCATAAACGACGCCAGAAAGAAAAGAGAGAATAAAGAGGACGAGGAAAATAGGAGATGAAAAAAAACAGGTTGCCTTGGGCGGAAAAAAAGTGGCAAGGGGACAGAAATGTTGAAGAGAACCCGCAAAGGGGCCGAAAAGAAAAAAAAGGGACGAGAGAAAGGGCATCCAAACGAGAACGACCAAAGCAAAATCCCTCAGGGGCAGGCCGAGGAAAAAAAAAGGGGGAATAAAAGAGAAAAGCAAGAAAAGAGAGAACATCCAAAAGTGGATACCTCATTACTCCCCGAAACCGGCTAAAACAAGCAAGCGGATTTTGGGGAAAAGGGTCCCGGCAAGGAACATGCGCGTCGAGAAGGAGGGACCTTGGAAGCAAAAATAAACCAGAAGAAGTAAAACGCTCTTCAAAGGTATAGACATGGAAAAAGGTGGTCGAAAAAAACGGATTCCCGTTGAATGGAAGAGCTTGGCATAAAAACCCCCCCCAAGGAAAAAAGGGACGTTAAAACACGATAGACGCAAAAACAAGCCATTCCCTGGCGGGCCAAGCTGCACAAACAACAAAAAAAAAATACATCCAAGGACCGGCATAAAGAAAAGAAAACCAAAAAAGAAAAAGCAGAGAGCATGGGTCTGGGACGAATCAAAAAAAAAACAAATCAACAAAAAAACCCAAAAGAAAAATCGAAAAAGTCTCCATAGGCCGCCGTCTGGAAAAAAAACAGAACGGGGGGGAGATGTAGAAACCAAAAAAAGCCACGAAAACGCCGTATCCCCCCACGAAGCTGGGTTGGCGAGGACTGAAAAGGGGGGATGGAGCACTGGAAAACGTGAGCCAAGGAGAAGCAGAGCCCCGGCCACATAAATGGGAAGAAAACCACACGGAAAACGAAAAAATTCAATCAGAAGAAAAGGCGAAAAAAAAAAATAAAGGCCCACTGCAACTACACAAAAAGGAGAGAATTTCCAAGAAAAAGACAAATAGAAAAGAAAGAAAACATTGGCCAGGAACATGAAGGTGGGACTGGAAACTGGGTACCAGAAAAAAACAAAGAGAGGGGAGGAAAAAGCGGTCCTTCTGGCAAAAAAAGCGAAGAAAAAAGAAAGAAAAAACGTGCGCGTCAAAGCCGAAAATATCAAAAGCAGCAATCGAAACTTGGGAAACAACAAAAAAAAGTGACAAAAAAGAAAGGGGGGGCGGGGGTGGGTAAGAGGGGAGAAAGGGACGTCAACAACATACCGCCCCAGGGGGGAATAGATTGTTTTCAACAAGGGGGGAACTGGATGAGTGGAGAGGAGAGAACTGCCGGAATCAAGGAAAGCTTCCGAAGAAAACCGGCAGTTGGGGTAAAAAACCGAGAGGGGGAAAAAAACTATAACCAAAGATTTCAGGGAATGAAAAAACAATTCTTGCAGTCCCCTGACGGCAGTCCCAGGGGACAGGGAAGATCCATTGAGCAGGAATCAAAACGCAAGAATTATGAGGGGGGGGGGAAAAGGACCGCGTTACAAAAAAATCCAAGAAAATCCACTAAACCCAAAAACCATAAATTCACTCCGACAACAGAAGAAAAAACAAAAGGATAAACATTGGATTCGGGCAAGAAGGTTAGCCAGAATCGGGGGGGGGGATAAGGACGCCGTAACCTGCTCAGATGCAACTGGGTCTTCAATAAACCGAAAGAAGGTGGGACAATGGAGGGCCAGCGGTTGGAACATCCGCTGCAAGATGGAAGAAGAAAAAAAGTCCACAGGGAACACTTTCGTTATGGAAAAACAAAAAGAGTGACGGAGGGAGATGGAGGCGAGAGATTCACCGGATAGGAAGGGGTAGGAAAAGAGAAAGATTGATCGACACTGCCGTCGTAAAAGGAGTTATTTTTGGGAGGGAAAAGTGACCAAAAGTAAAGAGAACGGGCACGCCCCCAAAGAGCGAAAAAGGAAAAAAAGGAAAAGAGAAACGCCCGGAAACCGCTCCACTGCTAAAAAAGGAGGACGAGGACGTAAATGCAAGAAAGAATTATTCTTTTTAGCCGACGAAGGGGATAAAGAGAAAAAAAAACAAAAAACCCCAAAAACCCGCCCGCTGAAAGCAAGAAGGGTTAACGTTTACGAAGTGAACATCACCGACGTAACCGGCGGTGACAGAAAAAAAAAGATAGCAGGAAAAAATAAAATGGAGCAAGACCGGAAGGCAAACAATAACGGAAAAAGACGTAAGGGAAACGGGGAAAGTCGAAAACAAACAAAGAAGAGGATTGACCTCCCATAGATGCCCCGACGAAATAATTTCAAGAAAAAAAACCGAAGGAAAAAACCTCGAATCATTAAGCCTGGGGAGAGGTTCAGCAAGGCAAAAAAAAGATCAACGGTGAGGGAAGAGAGGAAAGAAAAAAAACAACCGAGGAATAGGAAGGATGACAATCCTGGAACAAAGACAAAATCCACGTCAAAAACGATTCAGAAGGTGGACCCGATTCGGCAAAAGATGGCTTGGAGAAAAGGAAAAGAAGGGGTGTCACAGCGATGCCTGGGAACACCGAAGAAGAAGTTCAAAAAAAAACCCGGGTGGATGAAGGAAAGAAACGACCTATGCGTTGCGGCCCGAAGCAGAAACCAAAAAAACAAAGCCGCAGGTAAGGGTTCCTAAAAGACTTCCCGGTAGGGGAGGGAAAGAAATCAAAGAAAAGGGGAAGTGCGAAGGCGTAGCAAAAAGAAAAAAAAGGAAAAAAATATCTAAAAAAGGAAACTGGCGCAGCCAGAGGAAACCAAGGGGGGGAAAAAGGGCAAGGGATTGTGAATGGAAATGACCGCGAGGACTCAACTGAAAATTGGGCAGAACGGGGAGAAGGCCATGATAGGATTGTGGGGGGGAGCGACCTTGGGCTAAGGCATCGGAACCGCAAGTGGGTCAAGGGCAACGAAAGTCAAACGCCAAATATCAAGGAAAGAGCCAGGATGGAAGAAGATAGCCGCTACTCGGGGGGAAAGACCTAAGGAAGACTACCAATCCTAAATGGACTGAAGTAATCAGAGCACTAGGGCTGTCTTTCCGCCGAACGGACACAACCGGCGGTTGAAAAAAAGGCAAACCATCCGGAAAAAAAAATGGGCCCAAGGGCGACGAAAAGAAAACCATCTGAACGTACACTAGGTGGGGGAGAATGAAAAAAAAAAAGGAAGGGAGTTATTGAAAGGCAAAAAGACACACATAAAAAAAAAAAAAACAAAAAGGAATCAGGGAAAAAAAGAAAAACGAAAAAGAGGAAATACACCTAGCAAAAAGAAACGCTAGGGGGGGCAGGGTAGATTTCCTGGTCGGGCTTAAAAAAAAATTTCAGGGGGAAGTGATAGGGTCAGGACCGTCCACAAGTACAAATTACCAAACCAAAGGATGGACAGAAATTTAGGGTGGTTCCACTCAAGCAAAAGGGCGAAAAACAAAGGAAGAAAGGGGAAAAAGAAGGCGGACACGAAACATAAAGGGTTGACACTCCTATGTTGGTTATCGTTGGACACCAAAACCCAGACAAAACAAACTATGAGGATTAAACAAAAAAAAAAAAAAAAAGCTCTCCAAACCTGTTTGGAAGGAAAAACGTTAAGGGACGATAAGGGAAAGACTCTCCCTTCAAATAAAAGCGAAAGGAGTGGCCGTCAAAATACAAACCACCCTTTGAAAAAATAAACCTTCGGGCAACCCAATAGGGAAAGAGTCCAGGGGGGGGGGGGGACGCCCCATGCTACTCCCGGGGGGAAAAACGCTGAAACAAGTCACGGAATGTTGGGGGGGAAACTGGGGAAATCTTGCAGAGGTACGAAAATCGGCGGGGGAGGAATGAGACAAAAGGAGGCATTCTTTCGCTCGGCCGAGCAAGCCGTGGCGACGCAGAAAGAGTCGGGGGCCTAAACGGGTGACAAGGATAAGGCCGAAAACGGTCAAGGGGGTGGTGCATGCAGGAAGTCCAAATGGTGGGAGGAGCTCGTGTGTCAAAAAAAGGTCAAAGAGGAACAGGAAGATCACGTCAAAGGGCGGGGATGGGGGTTAGGAGGGGGGGACTCGTCGATTTTGGGGGGAAAAGGGGGACGACTCTTGAGTCGGAAAACACGGAAAGGTGAAATTAAAAACGGCGGACTACTGAGAAAAAGGGGAACTAATGTGACTCAACAATCCCAAACTGCCTAAATCCCGAAAAAAAAAAAAGCACCTGTTGTGGGGGCGGAGCTTGTCAGGGGGGTTTATCGACAAAGCACAGGCACCCAAGGGGGGGATTGCAAGGCGACCTCGAAGGGGAATCGGGTGAAAGGGCTTACTGCAGGAAAAGGGGGGGGGGGGGGGTCTGGCTTGGTGGATGGACGGAAGGTGAGGAAAAAAAGAATTCAAGCCTGAATGGTGTGGGGGGTCTACAAGGGGAGCTTTCAAAATACAAAAAAAGTCCAATTCTAAATCGGGTGGGGGGTTAAAGGAGAGGAGCTCCTCCCCGGTTGACTAAAAGGGGGGGTAGGGTGAACACGTTATCTGGGGGTAAACACAAAGTGGCGGGCGCATCAAGCGGAAATGAACAAAGGGGGGGATCGGCACAACCTTTTTCAAAGTGGGTAAAAAAAAAAACCGCAAAAGAAAAGCGTTTTCTGGCAAAGAGGCTGGGTATTGTAGGGAAAGGGGGGGGGGGCCACCGGGGGCTAGCATCGGCAAGCCAGCAAAAGCAAAGCAACTGAAAGCCCATCCACCTTCGGGGGGGTTTGACGCGGGGTGCTAGGAATTCCGGGTAGAAAAGAAGCTTTTGTCTTGCGCTGGGCAGCAGTGTCGCTTGAAGAGTTGATGAAAAACGAACGTCCCCGCACTGAAGACACCGAGGACGTTTTTGCTCACGCCGTCCGTTTTGAGCAAAGATTTACACAGATCATGAAAGGGGTAAACGGCCGGGAGAAAGGATAAAAATGGTAGGGACATTAATGCAAACTGATACACAGAAAAAAATTAAACGTGCAATTCGCATCCTCAAAGGTTGGCAGGATCCGGAAAAAAATCGTTAAAACGCTGCTGGTCGTGAAGGTACCGTCAGGCAATGGATTGAGTGGGTGATCAAGGGGGCGGTAGGGATTCTTACCACACCGCTAGGGGTGGATATGGGGGGAAAATATTACGAGCGCCAAGAACGGCACGAATTGAAAGAGTATGGGAGGTGACGGTACTAAAAAGGGGAAATCGGTAAAGAGGGAACTAAGTGGGGGGGGGACAATTAGACCAGAGATAAGGACTAAGACCCCGGGGGCCCGGCACATCGTGAAACCTTTGGGGCAAACACAAAAGGCGCTCAGGAGTGATGACAGGAGAAAAAAAAAGAACTGAAGAGGGACCGGACCGCGTTGAGCTGGCGACCGCCAAAACCTGTCCCGCTTCAACGCTACAAAAGATGGTTTGTCACCCCTGAAAGAGAAAGAAGAAGTGGTTGACCGGAGAGAGGGGCATTCACAAAACCCGGTTTAAAACTGGGAGGGGACTCTAACGGGACCTATGCCTCGGATAGGGGGGAAACCACGCTGGGGTCGGGCCATCTTGGGGAGGCGGCCTTGCCCGCCGTACCCGGGGGTTGGGGGGGGTGGGGGTTTCCGGGCGAAAGCCCGACAAGGGGAAGCAAGGGAATGCCGCAACTTGAACGGGAGTGGCTCCAGAGCAGAAGAAGAACCAATGCTGTGAGAGGCCCAGAAAAGCGAGGGAACTTCCCATCGGTGGCCCGGGGGTGACACCCTGTCAAACAACGAATGTGACGAAGAACCACATCGCGACCAGCATCAGCACCGTGGAGGGATAACAAAAAAAAAAATCAAAAATAGGAGAAGACGACAAGAAAGAAAGAAGCCAACTCAAAACTGAATAAAAAGGGGGGCGTCCTTTGTGCCGGAAGCACAAACGGGGACGGCGGAAACCAAGACGTTCAACCGAGAGGCGTGTATTGGGGGAAGGAAAGACCAGGTCCAAGCCATTTGGTGGGATGAAGACAATAAAAAACAGTAAATCGTGCCGCGCCCGTCTAGAGAGGGTTTGTTGGGGACCGGCTCTGGTGGAGCAAAAGTCTGGGTCTGAAACCGGAAGGGTGCTCGACAAGGCAGAAATAAGTGTGCTGAAGTGGGAGGGTGGGGATGTATACCACCGGCAAATCCAAGAAAAAGAGACAAAGGGCAAGAGACTTTGCCTCCCCATGTACAGTCGTGGTCACAGCCAAAGAAGGCCGATCACGATGAGGACGGGTATCCACAATGGTGGTGGTCACGAAACGCAGTCCCATCAAGGAAGCAGGCCACTTTGGTCAACAAAAGTAAAGGATTAGGAAAGTCAAGCAGAATCACTGGTGGGGCCCACGCCTGCGCAAAAGACGGGTTAGCAGAATCAAACAAAAAGAGAAAAGAAGAGGGGATACCCACGGAAAGGGCTGGGGTCGCACAAGAAAATGGAAGTTTGTCTTATATGGTGTAGGTTCCACTCCATCTGCAAGAAATATCCCATCGGTCGCACCGGAGAGCAACAAGGAGTGGATTCCACCGTAAATCGGCATCCGGAGCAAGCAGAACAGTCTGGGTTACTTCGGGGGGGGGTCCCGTAA
>Ga0179593_1436912_pt1 | contig 10046 bp, 14 predicted proteins | sample CZODoug2_1_08_16_FD_185931 | JGI IMG/M metagenome (GOLD analysis project Ga0179593, IMG submission 185931) | Vadose zone soil fungal communities from Angelo Coast Range Reserve, California, USA - CZODoug2_1_08_16fungal (PacBio error correction) | ecosystem: Environmental > Terrestrial > Soil >...
CTTCAAGTACAAGAGGAAAGAAAGCATCGCAAGACAAAGGGAAGGAGGAATGAAAAAAGACAAAGATAGGGAAGAAGGGAAACTCGCCCGGGGTCATCGAAGGTTTGCACTCTCAAGGCAGCTCTGGGGGGCCTCGACATTGTGGGGGGTGGAAAGAAAGAACGGGGGGGGGGGGAAAATAATAAAGAGGGTGGCAAACGGCAAAGGACAAAAGCAAGCCAGAAAAGCGCCTATCTCTCCCATCATCCTTAAAACCAACCATCCGAGAGAAACGCTTGAGGAGAGAAACACTAAGGATTAGGTTAAAGAGGAATGGGGAAAGGGGGGGGAATGCAGGTTGGTTTTAGAATAAGGGGGGTTATGAGATGTATTCAAACTTCTAAAGGGTGCAAAGACAAAGGAGGGCCGAGGGAGGAAAAGGGAAAAGTGAAAGGGAAGCGAAAAAAAAGAAATTGTAAGAATATTGATAAGCCGGAGGCAGTCCTCCCCCTCTGCCGGCGTCTGCTTCCAAGGGGTTAGCTTGGAAAGCGACGGTAAAAGCGGGGGGGCGGCTTAAAGGGAGGAAGGAAGGATTTGGAAACGTCGTTTCATCCAAAAAGGAGTCGGGACACAAGATCAAATGATTAGGCCAATCAGGAAAAGTTCTTGGAAAGAAGCCAGGACAGTGGGGTTTAGGACTGAAGGAAAGGGGGGGGGAGAAAGGAGAGAAATACCAGCAGCAAGTAAAAATTCCGAGACATGCCACAAGGTCATCAAATATGTGCTTGAAAGCTTCCCCTGGAAAGGGGGGGGGAAGGGAAAAAAAAGGGGAAATTCTACGTCGTGAACGAACCACCACTCACTCCGTGTCTTAAAAAAGTGTAAAACCAAAAGGTCCGGTGAGGTGGGGGGAAAGACGGCGGGCTTGGCAATCCGGCTGTTGGGGGGGACCTGATAAGGTTTCATGAGAAATCTTGGGGGTTCGCTAAAAAAAACCAAGAGAACTGGGGAGTCGAGAAGAAGGGAGGGAAGGAAGGGAAAAACCTGATGGCGGGAAAAAGAAACAATAGAGACTTTTCACACTGCAGATTATGGGCTGCGAGCCGCGCAAAACCGGTCAAACCTGCAAACGGCCGTTTGAAATCGGGGAAAGGGGGGAAGGGAAAAGACCAGGAATTGGGTTCGAGGACCACTGGGGCACCAGCCCCCTCATTTGGAATGAATATGCGATCCGGCCACTGGGAGTGGGGAAAGGGGCGACATAAGAGCCAGGGGGCACAACACTGTCAGGCGCCCAACCGAAGGAGGGAGCGCTCCGTGGTTGAACAAAGATAAGACGGGGGAAGAAACTGTGCCTGGGGGGAGAAGGGGAGGAACGTGTCAGAAGAAAAACAGACGGGAAGGGCAACACCACACCCCGCAAAGAAAACGGCACGAATTTCAGACACTCAAGACGACTACGTGAATGAGTATTAGAGGAAAAGAAGGTCAGAGAAGAAAAAAAGTGAAATCTTTGGTACGAAAAAAAGGGGCCACACCTGAAGCGTAAAGGGGGGGGGAAAGGCGCCGTACAGAAAAAGGAAGAAAATTTTTAAATTGCGATATCAAAAACGACATGACGGGAGAACAATGCAAACCAAATTAAAAAAGGTTAAAAAGGAGAGGGGGGAAAAGAAGTGCAAAGCGTCCTGAAGGAGTTGTTGGGCGGAAAACTAAAAGGGGGGCATAGGCCGCAGCTCTGGCCCGGAGTCATCACCACCTCAATCGAGACATGGGTGGGGGGGGGGGGGGGAAGGAGGAAGTAAACGCACAGAAAAAGAAACATGCTTGGAATGAACCCTGATAAGCAAGCCGCAAAAAAACACGCTGTTAGGGGAAGAAAAAAAATACCAGGGGAATGAAAGAGGGGGGGAAAAGGGGAAAAAGAAACTTGGGAAACTGTAAAAAGAAAAGAAAGTGTGAACGCACACGTTAAGAAGGCTAAAAAATCCTACTGGACAGTTGCGAAATGACGATCAAGGGAAAAACCAAAAAGTCGGAGAAAAGACAAGCAACCCCAAAGCGGAGGGAAAAGGAGGGGGGACTGTCAGGAAGCACAAGCGAAAGGAAAAAACAAAAGCCCCTATACAAAGAGGGGGGACAAGGCTCACATATGTGTTAGTGGGTCAGTAGGAAAAACGCCAAGGTCACTGCGAAGAAGAGGGGAAATAGAAAACAATGTGGAAGGTGAGTGCAGAGGAACAGCCGCAAAGGACAAAGATGGGTTTATGAACAGGCCGAAGGGTAATCAGGGAAGGGGAGTCAAAAAATGGTCACTGATGCGGAATGTATGTGGAGGGGGAGGGGGGAAAGAAACAACGAAACTTTGGTAAAGGGACACTATTCTCCAATCGAGCAACCGGAATCGAAATCTACCTCAAGCCCTTGAGGAGCCCAATCCAACAAACTCCAACCAAACTCTTGGCAAAAGGAAGGGGGGGGGTTACGCCATCGACAAATTGACTATTCAGCAAAGTTTTTAACCTGGAAAAATTTCAACATCAGAAAGGCTACAGAAAAAGATCGAAAAAACGGGGAGATACACCAGTAGAACTGAGGGGAGCGGGCAAATAAAGGGGTGGGAAAAACCGAGGAAAAATGAAAAAAAAAAAAAAAATATCGGCCGCTTTACGAAAAAAAGCTACCAGGGGATAAAAACCGGGCCGAAAGGGGAGGGGGGGAAAGGGGAGCCCTGAAAACCAGGTTCCAAAACATTGAGGGTTCAGATGGACGTGGCAAAAAATCACCAGAAAATGGTCCATGGGGGACAAGGAGTAAAAACGGGCATAACTCCAAAAAGAAACATCTGTGAACCCTTTATGCGAGTGGACGGGGGGGGATTCCTTAGAAGTTCCCAGAAAAACTCCAGGGCCAGGGTACAGGGAAAAGACGAATCCGTTTGGAAACTAAGATGCAACAAAGGAGAAGGGGAAGGCTGAGGGGGCCTGGGGTGTTGGTCAGAGTGGCAGCAGGTTGGACGAAGTTCAGACAGTTCACAAAAAAAGGAATCGTAACTGGCCAGGCTGCAACCGATTGGGACAGTAAGTGGACACAGAGGTTCACATCAGCGTCGGCGGTTTCAATACTAAAATGCGCCCGGGTAAACGAAGCAAAAACGGGATTAAAAGAAAGAAAAAAACGATCTAGTAAAAGGGTTCTGAAAACCCGTGAAGGAAGAATGTACGTGCAAGATCAAATCATGCGGGCCGATAGAAAGGACGAAGCAGGGGAGGGGAAAAAAGGGGTTGGGGAAAAACAAGGGGTGTTAATCAGGTAAAACTGAGGAGTTTAGCATTGCGCGCATTTGGAGGTTAGCCTAAACTGCAGAGCGAAGACATCACCAACAACGATGTAAAAAGAAAGAAAAGGGAAAATAGAAGTGAGGCACTCAGACTAACTCGAGGAAAGAAAAGCTTCACAACGAGGTCACGAATCCTGGACAACTGGTTCTTTTTTCAAAAACTCGCCAAGGGGCTTTGAAATTTCGCTTTGAGAAACAAACATGGGGGGGGAAAAAAAGGGATATGCACGAGGCGATCAGGAAGGCCGCCCCTTCACAACTGGCGATAGGGCGAGTACGAAAAAGCCCGAATTTTCGTTCCGCCACGAAGAACCGTGAAGGGGGGCGGGGGGGGGGGGGGGGAGGTGGCGGGGCGTGGTGGTGTGTCACGTTTCACATCGGAAATCCAATTGTGAGTAGGGGCGAAGTCAGGAGAAAAGGGGCAAAAAGAAAAAAAACCAAAGAGAGTCAAAAAGCACAGCGGGAGTGGGATGGGCATAAAAAGACAAACAGGCTGGCGCCAAGAGAGGGACGGAAAAAAGCCGGAATGTCACAAAGAGAAAGGGACGTAAGGGTGCGTTTAACAAGAGGGTCCGCAAAGGTGGGCCCGTGGGGGGACATAAAAAAAAACTGGGTACAACAGATGGCCAAAAGGGGGAAGAGAATAATTCATGAAGGAACAGCAGAAGGGAAACGTGGGGGTTCGAAGCAACGTAACCAAAAAACCGCTGACCAAAGATGCAAGATGACGAAGGGGGAACCACCGAGCAATATAGTTTGGGAAGACGTTTGAGAGGGAGGGGGTGCCGCTAAAAAGGGCGGGTGGAGGGAAAAAATTGACCACTTGGGGGGGAGCGCCTTGGTTTCTATGAATCTTGAATGTTGAAGATGAAAAACACTGTGGAGGTTGGAAAGAAAAAAAAAGGGACAAGAGAGAAGGTTGCGGTGGAAAAAGGGGGGGGGGGGGGGATCTCCCCTACGCAAGCTTGCGGTTTCTATCAAAGCTGTTAAGGGCATGGGGGGGGGCCGTTTGGGAAAGGAGGTGGCGGCTAAACACGAAAATTAAAAAGCAAAAAACCTTAAAAAAAGGTCTAAACCGGGGGGGAAAGCAATTAAACCAACAACTTCCGTGGGGCCCTCTGTCGGAAAAAAAGAGTAACGGGGAAGTACAAAGGGAGGGGTGGGGGAGGTCAGAAATAAAAAAACAGTTCAACCGTTCCTGGGATTAACTATCGCACGAAATGTGGAACAAATGAGAAAAGGTCGCAAAAGACACTGACCACCGGGGGGGGGGACTCTAGCCTTGGGGGTACCCATTTTTGGTAGGGTGCTGGCTCGTTGCGCCTCCACCCAAATAAACCATGAAGTTTAGGGGGGGGTGGTGAGGGGAAATCGAGAGGGACTTTGTAGAAGGGGGATTTTCGACGTGACAGTGAGGTAGGCACGTCGAAAAAAGGGCAACCCGTGGAGCACTGATAAAGGGGTGGAGCAGATATTTTCATAAAACTAATTGAAGCAAGCGAGGGGAAGGGAAGAAGACAAAGAGTAAGCTGTTGAGGACGAAAAATGCTGACGAGGAAAATGTGAGCGGAAGGTGTACTCGAATGCACAACCATAGGCTTAGAGGGGGGGAAGGTAAGAGGAGTAAGGAAGGGAGTTTGGCAGTTTCGAAAAAATCAACCCGGAGGGACCACAACTGGCAGAAAGATCAGGTGCCGGTACCGTTGGAAGGAAGGGATTGACGAAAACAGGGGGGAAAAGAGAGAGGGAAAAGAAAAAAAAAGGACCTGTTAACTGGGGATGGAATTCGCGCAGTGTGAGGGGATCCTTGGAAGTTAGGTGAGGCGGAAATTTTTGGTTTGAAAAAGCGGAACTGGACTTAATGAAAAAAAAGCACTGGACAAGACAAAGGAGAAGTATGGTGGGCGTTGAAAACCGGATCGGGAACGAAGGTGGTGGTGAAGGGCCGGAGGGTGTTTCTGTAGCACGTGCACAACCGCACTGCGCACAGACTCCGCCAGGGCTTATAAGGGGGTAACACCAGGGGCCCAAAATTAGGGAAGGTGAACTAAAGGGGGGGGGTGCACGAAATGTCCCAGCAAAAGGTCTGCAAAGGGGGGTGTCGGTGGGGGGGGGGCGCGTGTGTTGGAAACTATAAAAGAAAGAGAGGGGACAGAGAAGGAAAGAAAAATGGGGATCGGTGAAGTACAAAAAGGGAAAACAAAAGGTACTGAACAAAAGAAACCGTAAAATACGTCGGGGGTCTCTCAGCACCAAACAGATGAAAAACGTGATGATGGGGTAAACAGAAAATGAAGGTTGGGAATAAAGAGCAAAGAAGGGAGGGAGTGGCGAGTAAAAGACTCCGTTCACACTGAACCGAACAAAAAATGAAAAATTGCTCATGGAACCAGTCCCAGTAGGGGGGGGGGGAAAAGAAGCATAGAAGAGTAACCCGAACAGACAAGTTTGTTAAAGGTCAAGGCGACCGGGCGAAGGAAACGCAGAAGACCTTGGAAAAATCAGAACGTGGAAATCAGGAAGGAAGCAGACTACTATCCTCAATGCTTGAAAACTTCTGGGGGAAAAGGGGGAAAAAACGAGGACCCGTTTTGGGGGAAAAAAACGATTTAACTTGTGGGGGCGCCAAAAAAAATCCAAAAAAGGTCAATTGGGGGAGTTCTTCAAATGGAACGTACCGGGAAATCAAGGGGGACTTGTACAGAGGGGGGGAAACGAGGATTGAAACGACGGCAAAGGGAAAAAGGCTTCGCTTCAACTCGGAAGCTCGGACCCTGAGTGAAATCACCCACAAGAATAAAGGGTCCGCAACTTACGAAAGGGGGAAGATAAAAAAGGGGGAAGACGATGGGGGCCAATCTACTTCACAGGCGGAAGCCTTCAAGAAGAATCGTTACAGTAAAGGGTGTTTAAGGAAAAGAAAGAGAAACCACAGCTGGGGAAAAGACCTGCATCCAAGAAAAAAGAAAACTTGAAAAAAACGAAAAAGAAAAAAAAAATGAACCAAAGAGGGTAATGAACACTGTGGGAAGGGGGGCGCGATTCCGCGAAAGACTTTCGAATCGAGGGGGAAGTTGGGACAGTATCTGGGAACTGCAGGGAACCTTGACTTGCGCTGCAGTTGATTCAATGACACAGAGGGGGGATGGAAAATGGTCAACGCTTCATATCTTCACCAACCACCGACAAGAGTGCGGGCAGAAAGCTCCATCGGAAGGGTCACAACAACCTGGAGTGTGTCCTCATATTGAGAGAAAGCAGGAGGTACCAGGGGAGACCCAAAAGCTGCCGCAGAAAGAAGGAAAAGGGAAAGGAGAGGGGAAAAGAGAGCCTCTCAAAAAAAACAAACGAGAGGGGGGGGAAGATCTGATTTCAGAAAAAAAACTCAAACGCTTTCCGAAAAGCAGAGCGAACAAAAGAATAAAAGGGGGGGGGACGCCCCCCCGGACCAGAGAAAGTGGGCAAATGGCTAGGGCAGCTAAAACCCGCGCAACTTTGACTTTGGGGGGGAAAAAGAGAAGCGATGTGAAAGAAAACGGAAAAACTACGGAAAAAGGAAAAACGCAGCATAAAAAAGGGAGACCGAAAAGAACAGATAAAACTAACTGAAAAACAACTCCGGCGAAAAAAGATATTGCAGTAGAAGATCAAGAGACGAAGTCCAGTAAAAAAAATACCAGTCTGTTTGAAGAAGGGGGGAAGGGAACGGGGTTTTAAATGGGGTACGGGGGGGGAAGGAATGCAAAGAGTGCAAGCAAAAGTCGATTGGAAGCTCAAGGGATGAACTGCTCAGAAGCGTCCGAATTTTTGGAAGAAATTAATAAGATTAGGGGGAAGGATCCCGGCGGGACCCAAGGTGATGTAGCGGGCGCGGAAGACGGCCTGTCCAACTCCGGAACGGATTGCGTGGGTCACGAAAAACGAAGGTTCGGAAACGAAACAAGAGACAATTGTTAAAGGCCAGTAAAAGGCCGAGGGGGAAAAAAATATGACTTGAAAGACCAAGGGACATTGTTTATTTCTCCCAATAGTTGAATAAAACAGATGACAAGAGTCAAAAGAAAGAACTGAAGACAAAGGGGGAAATGTCCGAATATCACTGCTTGGCCAGCCTGTGAGATCCCCGGTGGCCGTCTTTTCAGGGAAACGGTACAACCCGAAAGCCGACATAACCGTATCAGAAAGTTGCGAATGGTTAAAAACACTAAAAAAGGTTCCAAGAGGACTGGAGGGGGGGGGAGGGTCTCATAAGCTGAAGACGGGACCGGCACGTGGGCCCACCCCTGGGATCAGATGGTTACAACATGAGCAATCGTAAGGGGTTCCGGTGCAATAACTAAAAGGAGGGAGGGGGGGGGGAAAAACCGCCGATCAAGAAAAAAAAAAGGGAAGGGCACCAAGATTCCCAACCTGAGGGGACGTCCAAAAGGAAAGGCAAATACAGCGCTTTTTGCTGGGATTGTTGAAAAGGAAGGGGAAATCGATAAGCGAACGGGATACAGGGGAGGGAAGGAACGTGTGTCAGTCTGTATTTGTTCAGAAAAATCCACAGTTTTTCGCGCTCAATTGCGAAGGGGGAGAGAACTTATATGGCGAAGGGCAAAAGGAGGGTGCGAGTTCTGGAACTGGGATGCACAAAAATTGCGAACAAAGGCAACCGCATGAGTTTGCTCGAAAAGAAGGGGGGTTGACAACAAAAAAAAGTATGACTTGAAAAAGGGTCGGCGGAAGGAGTTGGGGAAATAAGGAAATCCGACGGTTAGGGGCAACAATGTTAGGGCTGTCAGGTCCACTAGGTAAACCTCAATAGAAGGATGGCACAGGATGGCGCAATTACGAATGCGCGCCGCTAAAAAATTTGACACCCAAAAAAGAACGCATCAAGATTTTAACCACAACAGTCCCTAAAAAAACAAAAAGCCGGCGGAAAGAAAAAAATTCGCGACATCAGAAAACGGGAAAGTTTTCTTGGGGAGGTCGAAAGGGGTCGCTTTGGAAGGAGACGAAAAAAGGGCATATCAAAGGAACCGAACGAAGGGGGATGTACCAAGTGGGCATCAAGCCGGGAGTGTTTTCAAAAAAGGACAAGCAACAGAACGTCACAAGAGGTTAAGCATCAAACTAAATCCCAGGGGATGAAAGGGTGAATTCGAGGAACCGAAGAAACCATTTCAAATGTGCCCGCATCGACCCGCAACAAAAAAAATAGAAACGATTGAATCAACAAAAAGAGGGGGGGGGAAAAGGGAAAAATAAACGAAGAAATATCTTGGCAGCAACTTTCATCAAGTGGACGCAACACCGTGCCAGGAGAACCTCCTTGGGGGGCAAGAAAGCAGGTTGAAAAAATAAGACCCGGCAAATCTCAAAATCACCCAATCCAAAATGTTCGCGGGGAAATGGGGGAAAAAGCGCAGAAAAAAAAGATCAAAACCAAAAACTACAAGAACGGGTAACACAAAAAAAAAAGGCCTAGCGTAAAAAAATCAGTGGAAGGGTGCCCGTTTCGTGCATAGAAAGGGACAAAAGTGCCTTGGGTCGGCAGGGAAAGGAAAACCAGATAAATAGAAAACCTGGGGGAAGTTCAGTCACAATCAGTCCGCTGATACCCTAGGATGGGGAGTAAGGGCTAAAGAAGCGTGGGACACGGATGGGGGGAAAACAGAATCCCAGTAGCGCGACGAAAAACTTTCGGGGAAAAGGGGGGAAAGCAGCGGGGAAGTTAACACTAGAACTTCCTAAAAAAGAAAAAGGATTAGAAAACAAAGCAAAAGCCCAATGAATGAAACGTGAGACCGTCCCCAAAACTTGTGAAACTCAACCGCCTTCAGTGCCAAAAAACTATGTTTTGCAGGGAGATCCAGATTCTTGCAATTCAAAAAAAAAAGTGGGCCAGAAGGAAAAATTCATGCAAAAAAAAAGCTTGTGTGCCCTCCTCCGCTCGACACAAACAACCCGTAGGAAAGGGGATCCGGGGAATCAAAATTACCTGCACTTAAAACGGCAAGGGACAAAAGTATCGAAAAGCGGTGGGGGGAAAACAGGAGGACCATCTGGGCAATACTCAAGAGTCGTAACAGGAGACGGTGGGGGTTGAAAGTAGTTTCAGAGAAAAAAAAAAGGGGTAAACCAGTTTGGCAAAGGGTGGCGACAATGATCTTTGCTATCAATAGTCACCGTGTGGTAAAGTACATTACAAATGAGAAACGATTCGGGGGAAAGAACGCAGCCCGGAATTGGCAAATGAAAAGAATTCGCGAACTTCGGCAGTCAGTCGGACAGGAAGAACCAAAGAAGAGGGGTGAGCAGAAACTCACACAAGCTCCTTGTCCGCTCTTGTTGTGGGGAAGGGGGGGGGGCACCAGCGAAAAGGGGGGGGCAAAACGAAGAAAAAAACAGACGTGCCCAACGACTAAATTGAAAAAAACCGCTCTTGGATGAAACAAAGGAAAGGTGAGAACATGGTCATCATATCGAGGGTGAGGAAAACATGCGGCAAGGGGGAATTAAAAGAATGGAGGGAACTTCCATCGAGGCAACCTAATCGCAACGGGACCCGCGTTAGAGGTACTTAGGGGGACAGTCAATCAGGGAGGGCAGAACACGGGAAATTTAAAAAGAATCCAACAAAAAAGCCCCGGCGGAAGTTGGTGTTGAAAAGTTTGTAAAGCCGAGGATTGGTTGATGAGGGTTACGAAAAAGGAGGGGGGGAAGAGTCCGCACGGCT
>Ga0179593_1446757_pt1 | contig 10046 bp, 5 predicted proteins | sample CZODoug2_1_08_16_FD_185931 | JGI IMG/M metagenome (GOLD analysis project Ga0179593, IMG submission 185931) | Vadose zone soil fungal communities from Angelo Coast Range Reserve, California, USA - CZODoug2_1_08_16fungal (PacBio error correction) | ecosystem: Environmental > Terrestrial > Soil >...
CCTGTACCAGTTAGCGCGTTTTGCGAGGTGCTAGATCATGTTGCGAACCAGAATAGAAGAATGAAAAAAGAAACGTTCTCGTCGGAGCTTGAGCAAGGGCGATGGAAGCGGTGGAACCGTCTTCCTCAACCCTCCAGAGATGTGATCGCGGAGACAGGGGCAAAATCGCATAGAAGACGGGCTTCGTTTGATCACCAAGGAAGCCGATCGATCTCTAAAGCACCGTGGATCGAAGGAAGGGGCGCTCGAAACTCCTTGGGTACCGTACCGGGCAGTCATTTCCAAAGTGCAAAGATGCCGGAGACGTGAGTATGACCGGGACCAGCAACCACCAAATATCGAATAAATATCCGCTGAGGCTAAGTGCGGAAAACGGGAAACACCTGGCTAGAATGAAATAAGAGAAGATAAATTGGAATTCACGATCATATCCGAAAGAAACAACCATCAGGGGAGGATCCCCTCCTCCGCGGCCAGGCGAGCCCTTAGGGCCGCCACCAGGACAGCAACGAGAGATGCGTCTGCATCGTCGATAATAGGTAGGCAGATGGCAAGGCCGAACGACAAGCACCCGTGAGAACTAGAAAGCTCTCGGTCTAACGGGGGGCAAACTCCTCTCCCCGAGTTAGAGGTGGTGCCTGAAACCTAATCAATCTCCTTCAGGGGAGAGGAGGAGAAGATAGGGTGCCGAAGGGGGGGATCTAAAAAGGGAATGGAGGACACAGGAGCGGTTCTGCAAAGCAGGGATAAAATAAAAACAGAGTGAATAGCTCCGCCAACACAGACCGGATTTCAGGAACGCGCGATTTTCCTGAACAGATGCGGAGAATCTTGTGGGGAAAAGCTTCTGACAACACCCCCTCAATAAAGAATCGCGACAACTGAACAACCAAGACTGCTTGGGGAGAAAATGGGGAAGTCCGGATTCCTTTCAATAGTAAAGAAGAAATTGACACCAGGCACATCAGTTGCGAAGGAGAAGGGGGGGCCCAAAACTTGTGAGCTGATGAGCTCACACAACGCCAGATCCACCCGCGGGGAAAACGAAAACAGACAATTCCTGACAGACCCAGAGAAGGTCGTGTGGTGAGAAACATTCTGGGGGTCAACCGCCACAAATAACGAAGGTCACATGCTTCATCGAAGAAACATCCAAGACTTCAAAAGCGGAAGGAGGAAGAGTGTAACATAAACCTTATGGGGGACCACAACAGAACGACGGTTGGAGGCTGGAATGGCGAAAGGCATTTGAGCCTCAAGGAACAAGTGGCCCGTTCCCCAATAATCATAGAGGGACCAGGAGAAGAGCAAGCACTCTCCTGTAGCGGGTCGGGGGGGAGGAGTCATCCGGCGAAATCGGGGGGTGGCATAGTTTAAGGAGCTCTTGTGGCCGAAAAAGCCGGTGTATACCTCTCATAGACTGTTGAAGGGGGCCACGAACGCCTCGGGGTCGGCTTCAAAACATACGAATTGCCTGGTGTTCCAATTGGTGCCGTGATGGAGCCGGTACTGATCGAAGGATAGGGGTGGGGATTGGCCAGGAACAGGTAACGGCATAAAACACGAGTCACCGTTTTTCTCTAAGCCGGAACCCCTAAAAAGGGCCGGGGGGACGAGGCATCGAAAGGGGGTATTATCGACTCAACAAATGAAGGAGGAATAAGGTCGCTGCCTATAAGGCAATTCGGGTTGGCGCGTGTACGACCCACCGGGCGGTCGTGGAGGCTTAAAAAATAGTGTAGTAAATACCCACCAGATCCGGTCATCTCTCTCAAAGGCAAGGGGACGGAAAAAAAAAAAAGGGGAAAAAGACAGAAAATTCTCGGATAAAACCGTGCTAAGCATCCCCCCGGAGGCGCGTCGGGAGGAACCTCGAGGGAAGTTTCCACTACACCATTAGTCGTCCTAACGTGGGAGGACGGGGCCAGTCAGAGAATATGCAGATAGAGTATTAGGGGAAGATAGGACAACCAATTCAACCATTATGTCGAGGTGCTACGGCACCTGGGTCGAAAGCAACACATTGCGTAGAGCTGCAACACTGAGGGAATACATCCGCGCAAAAGCGAAAAGGTCAATTTTTTATAAAAGTTAAATGTTCTAACCGTTGACAAAAAAAAAAGAAAAAAAAAGAAAAAAAAAAAAAAAAAAAAAAAAAAAAAAAAAAAAAAAAAAAAAAAAAAAAAAAAAAAAAAAATACGATGAAAAGCCAGAGGGGAAATACTTATATCTTTCATATTCACTACAATATCATAACAGTACACGTTCGTGAAAAATAGGGACCCAAGAAAACAAACACAACTACGTCGATTGGGAATGCCTGAGCTGGGTAAAAACAAGTCTATATGAGAAGTCGGGTGATCTTAAGACTAATTTATCGATCAAGACACAAGAGGGGGGGACGGCATAGCGTCGGCAATGGAAAGGTGGGCACTGTTTCCGCTTATATTAACCTATAGGAAAGGGAGAAAAGGAGTCAAGCGCTTGTAAACGAAAATCGTGTAAGAATGATGTCTCGCTAGTTGCGGCAAATCATAGCAATGCAAGAGGGGCAAAAAACGGGTAAGAAAACAATCATCGGGTCCTGAAGGCGTCAGAGTTCGGGAGGGAGATTCAAATAGAGCAGGCGGGGAGGTTCGGAAGAAAATCATCTACCTGGGGGGGGGCCGTCCCAGTTATGCTATAGAGAACTATCACGAAGGAGGAGAGGAGCTCGGTTCGTGTGCATGCCCCACTCGTACCAGAGGGGCGAGGGCGCAGAAGGGTCGGGGAGGATAGAGATAATATAAACTCACCGGGGGGCAGGTGGAGGATGGCAAGCATCATTGCCAAAAAAGCGAGAGGCGGCAGCGTTCAGCGTAAAAATATGAGTACATAAAACGTCAACTGGTCGTGGTGGAGGAAGATGGTCAAGCTCTAGATTAGGAGAGTCTGGTTCGGATTTTTATCTGCCAGCAACAGTATCCTTGAAAAAATGAATAAAAGAAATGAGGCATAATCGAAGCCCGGCAAGGGGGAGGCCGCCACCAGTCGCGTAGGGAAATCAAGGATTATCGCAGGGGGGGTGAGTCGAGATCGTCCACAGGACCGACATACGACCGGAAGAGTCATCATGAAGACGGCGGGAAGGGGGCGGTAAAGTCAGCACCGACACGGGAACGGCAAAGGATAGTCCCGGGAGAAAAAAGCGAGGATAAGACTGACGATCACCCGCGCTAAAGAGGGGAGTTGTGGAAGATACGAGGACAACTGCGAAAATACTCCCGCCGTCAAAAAAGACGGACAAGTAAGGATATACAGATGTTGGCTAATATGCGAAAGAGCGGAAAGCACAAGAGAGTAACTGTAAAGGATCTCGCTAAACCAACACGGAGAGATCCTCCTGAAATTGGCCGACCTGAAGTCGATCATTCCATTCTCCTATATCAGAGTAGAAGACGTAAGGAGAGGTCGGGGATCAGTGAGCGAGGCATGTAAAAGCGGGGGGGGGTCCAACAAAGGACCGTTGACATCCAGAGAGGAGTGGCGACTAAACTCAGAAATTTATCTCAGGAGGGGGCTCCAACCTTGGGAAAAACTGACTAACCCTCGCAGAAAGGAAAAGGTACAGGGGATGCGGCAGAGAGAAGATGGACCAGGAAACCGAACTAGTGCCAAATATGAAAGCTTAATGGCACCTGTGACGATACTCCTATACGATAAAACCGGAGGGATGTGATCTCAAGTAAGCTTTACTGGGCGGGAGCTACAGCTGGCAATGCTAGGCCTCATCAATGAAAAATGGCTGGAAAATGAAACACAGCCCTCCTAGCTCTACGCCAGACAGGAGACAATCAATGAGTGCCGCCATCCACACGGAACGCTGGAAGTAATATATCGTAACTCTTGCCTCGGATCAGAATGGGTAGGGGGGGCCATGAAGAGGGCAACCAGGAACGCGAACAAGCAACCCGGGGAAAGGAAAACGCATCTCTAGCCGCTAGCTGCACTTCTTGAAAAGGTTAACGAGTTGGGCCGAACCGCACTCCGAAGAACTAGCTGTATTAAGCGGGAGCTGCAGGGGAGGCTACGACCACGGATGGACGGGGACGTCAACGTGTCGGGGCTGCAGCAGGTGGAAAATTCCTGATCGACGCAAAGGAAAAGGAAAGAATGTCATTATGAAGCGCTTTAGGTCAGGAGTACCCAGCTGATTATGGATTGCCTACGCGTCGACAAGCAGAAACAGCTCTAGAATAGAGAGCAAAGAGAGAGAAACCCTGGCAGAAGGAAGAAAAATCATTGATCAAGGGTTTCTCCTCTTACCTAGAAAAGAGGGCAAAGTGCCCCAAATTCCACACCCTAGCCGAGGCCGCAAACTTTCACTGCGCTCAAACCGAAAAAAATGAGAAAGGCCACGACAAGCAGCACATTCCAGGAAGAACGAAATACGACGGCGTGTTGTGAAAGCACATGGTCACGAAGAAGAAAATTCGCTCGAAATCACAAACTTGGTCACAGGGAGAAAGAGGAGTCAGGGGGGGCAAACCGTCGGGGAAGACCACCGAAAAGGAAAAAATTGTCTGTCTCGTATTGAAGGGAAAATCAGGTTGGGGGCAAAAACCTCCAAGTGCCTCCAGGAGGGACCCCCCGTAATCCAAGAATATCAGGGGGGCGCTAACGCCCCTGACTGTTCACTTGGTTTTATATATTATCCTGAAAAAGCGAGATGTAACTACTATTAATTCAGGCTCAAGCCTGCTCTTAAGACTTAATTTTTATACCTCGCAGGATTGGGTGAGGAGGGTGCCTCCGAGAAGCGCCTACGTTGTCGGCTGGATTCTGCAGGCTCTGGCATAAAAAAGAATCGCGGGGGGCCTTCCAATTGTGCTTGGGGACGAGAAGAAGTCTGCTCTGGTTGGCTTGTTGTCCATTTTAAAAAGTAAATAGAAGAGACCTTGAAGAAAGAAGAGAAATCAATCAAGGGGTGTGCGGGGTTTACGAGGCATCGGGGACTTGGGTATGTTCTATCGAGCAAAAAAAAGAGAAGGTAGGAAAAAAATGAGGCTCTGAAATGGCCATGGCACCTTTCGGGTGAGGGTTTTTTGCGGAGGAGGCGCCCACACTGGGGGACATTGAGACGGGCTTAACCTGGAATGGCAGACAAGATAGATCGATGCTTCTCTATCACCAAAATGGGGGGAAAAAATCATTCTTGATGTGCATGCTAGAGAAGGCAGCCCACCCCGAGCGAGTAGGGGGAAAGTCGCAAATTCCGAGATGCGAAACTTAACAGAGTCGTCAAAAGCAAGAAGAGAGCATGACCACTCAGCGTTCTTCTGTAAAAGAAAAGAAGCTTGAGGCCTGACATCACGGAACAACGACGGGAAAGGGGCTATCCTGGATGCGAATTGGAGCGTCAAATGCAGGAAACGCTGGACCTGAACCAGAAAAAAGAGACCCGCAAGTTCACTTGGTGGGGTTTACTAGAAAGGTTGACAAAGAAAGGAGGAGCGAATATTTGGACAATTGGGTGCCAGAAGGTCTTCAGTACGCGGCGCCGGTCAAAAAGAAAAGAAAAAAAACGTGAACCCGCCGTTACACAAAAACGGAGGTGGACGCTTCTACGGGAGTTCTTCTTTCTGGTTGCCAGTCGGGGTACTGTAGGCGGTGGAGGGCCATCTTGTTGTTCAGGTCCAAAAGGGAGGGGGGATGGTGGCACGGTTCCGCGGGGCAACGTCTCTCCAAAACTTGGTTGATCAATGTGAGAGGAAAAAATAGGCGCGGGAAAAAAGGAAAGGTGAGCGGCTCTCGATGTACTCGAAGCTGTCAGGGATAGAAGGAATAAGCAAAGCAGCAGCCTTACACGTTCTGTTAGGGAAAATCCTAGGCATCTTGACTTGACTTCTGCAGAACCGAAGCTAAGGGGGGACGGCCTTGCTGGAGAAATCAGGGCAAAAGTATCATCTCCGATACTATGGCCTCAGGGGAGTTCTTTCTCAACTAGGGAAACCAATCTGTGGATCGATCGAAGATAGCGGACTCTTTCGAAAAAAGGGGCACCTTTGCTTGTCGACGGCAGTGGAATAGAGGTACCTAGACTGCGGGACGATTCCAGCGAGGGGTCGCTGCCCTGGTCCGTTTGTGGGCTTCCAATCAGGGAGCGCCAAGCGTCGGTGTCGGGGAGGAAGAGATCAAAGGCTGGGGTAGTAGGGGGCTAAATTCAGTTATTGGATGAGGAAGCGGGCGCAAGCTGGCAGCACTAAAAGTCTGTATATACTCAAAACGGAGAAACATCGATATCTTTTTGATAGATAGAGTAAAAACATTTCCGCCAGTGTCCACCTTCAATATGGCAAAAAGGCTGACGCGTACTTATTAAACGCCGCAGCCCGCTCCATTGAGCAGGTATATCCGCGTTCCATTGTATCCAACCCCGAATCATCATCAGCTGATCGGCGATCGCCCGCGCGATCTGTATGCAAAGGGGGAGGGTGAAATAACGAGGACAAAGCGGACAGAACGCACGAGACTTCAAGCTCACTACGCAACCTTCCGAGGTCCTTGGGATATAGGGAGCAACTGACATTAATCGAAGACATCAGGGAAGGGACCCCGCGCCCTTACTGTCAGTCTCGAAAACACACAAAGGAAAGAGAGGCTGACAAGTTTTCGGCGCGGTGCCGATACGGAAAGGGGGATTCGATCATGTCAGCGCAAATATAGCCAAACCTGCTTATGAGGAGGGGAGAGGGAGAAAGGGAGATGTACTCGTCCTCTTAGCAAACCTTGCATCCATCTTCGCGGAGAGGAGAGAGGGACACATCGAGGAATGAGTTAACTGAGTAGGAGGGATCACAGGAAACGAACGATCCAACTTGGCGCCTGGCAGGTTCTGCTGGACATGCAGAGAAAGACCGTAAATGGAGCGTCTTTACCCTCTTGGGGAAGACCGATCCGGAGACGTCTGGGTCTCAGAACTGTGGTACGACTCAAACCCGATCGCGACCAGCCGCTGGTAAATCCAAGCGAGTGGTGGGAGGCGAAACCATCTGGAAGGAACGGATGCCCTCAATTAATAACCGGAGAGATATTGAGGGCCTATCCCTACAAAACCGCTCAAAATAAAAAATTGCCAGCTATCCACTTCAAAAAAAAACCAGAAGGAAGGGGAAGAAGGCCTGCGTATATCAGAAAAGCTGCCTCGTCGATCGAATAGTCGGTTACAGAAGGGTTGAAACAAAAGAAACAGGGAGCCATCGCTCGAGCCGCGATCTAAGAAGCGAGACCAGGATGGGGAAGAGTGTGTGCCGGAAAACAGCATCCCAGAGAAAGACGGACGGACGAGGTCCGCTCAAAAAGAAGATAGCTACTTAGGACGCTGAAAAAGGGATAGGGTGCTGAAGACATGGTTAAAGTCAGTCACGAACCGCAGGCAAGAAGGGGGAATCTCAGGTCCAAGGCAAAATTAGGATGTAGAAACTTCGCTCGTGGACGGGAGTCACACTTGCTGGAAGATACGGGTTTCGTCGAACAGCGGAACCGGCTATCTATCGGACTCATAGGAGGAGACGCAGGATCCTCGCTAATTATCAAAAAGGTTGAATTCGAGGACGTCCATAACGAGTGCCACAACATCCATCACCTGCGACGATAAAAAGAAAGCGGAAGAAAAAAGAAGCTCCTCGATAATACTGACAAAAGACAGAATCACAGGGCGGCGAGAAAATCGTACGTGGTGTTGAACTGGGTGGAAATCACGAGAGGCCATGAGCCTATACCTCGAAAATTTCAAAAGATGACGTAGATCGGGGACAATCCTGTGGAGCTACATTATAGAAAACCCCAATAGACACTTGCCGGGCGCGTATTTCTCAACATTTCTGACAGGAAAAAACATTTTCCGATCAGTGGCCCCAACTGATCATGAGCGGGGACGGAGAAACGAAAGAAAAAATCTGGGCCTGGATTTTTATAGTTGCCGGAAGAGAGAGGGAATAGAGAGTGAATTCCTTAGTATATCCATTTCGAAACTGACTACTTCAAGTTTAGAACCGCAAAACTTATTATTAAGAAAGGGGGTAAACGGCCAAGGAACGGACATCATTTTGGAACTCTCATAAAAGAGTAGACAATTGGGGCCGGGGTTCTCGCATCGGAGAGGGACCGACGAAAGGGAGATGGGGGGGCTGGTTCCATGCAAGTGGAACCGTCATCAAAGACGTACACGGTGTGTGGGAAAAAAAGCTCCACTCCAAATCACTCAGAAAACGTGTTAAACTGGGCCCGGTAGAGTGAGAACTTAGTAAATCAGAGAGACACAAGTAAGTATCAGAGATATATGTTCGTGACTAGGCAAGCTTTTTAGTACGGAAGAGCGAAACAAAAATTCGTGAAAAGACTTCTTCGCACGGGAAAGGGGGCAGAAAAAAACCAGAGGCGGAGGGGGGGGTCAAGTGAAAAGTCATCAACACGTCACCAATTTGGAAAAGGACCGCTCTTCTGGCGAATGTCAGGAAGAGAGCAGGGATCGGAAATGGGAAGGGATCCATTCTGGACTCTCTGAGAGGGCAACGGAAAAGTAGTAAGAATAAAATCAGAGCGACTTAAATCGCTCGATGCCCCTCCGAAGCGTGCCTGAGTAAGGGAAAATCAGGGATAGTGACTCCTTGCCTTAGTATTACGGGGGGGGATATAAGGGAGACAATTGTATTTCGGATATGGGAAAAAGGGCTTTCTAAAGAGCAAAGAAAAAAAAAAAAAAAAAAAAAAAAAAAAAAAAAGAAAAGAGAAAAAAAAAGAAATACTGTACGATTTGGGGTGGGATAATCAGACCTTTGAAAAACCGAGGAGCAAGGAAACCCCTCTTGTCTCGGGTCTTATGCATGCTTAGCGGTTCTTGGGCGGGGGGGAACTAAAAAGGGGAACAACAAGACGGTCGATGGGGTCGCGCTTATTTCGTTCAAAAACTGTGAAAAGGGGAACCTGATCTTTAGCTGGCTTTTTGACCTCCTCGACGATGGAAGCGGAGGAAAGGGGATGGGATTTGTTAAGATTTGCATTGAGTCAGACACTGGGGATCAAAGGGAAAATGAGCGGCGCGTTCCTTCTCAGCTGGAGAATATCTCTCAAGGGCTTCGTGTAAAAAAACGAAGCGGCAAGAAAGATCTACAAAGGGGTACGGAGCAGCAGAGCGGAATGACATCCGGTAGGTGAGAAGGAAGATTCGAAACACTGCGAGGAGATTTAATCAAAAGGGGAGGACAGAAAAAAATCATCTCCCTGGGGGATTCTCAGGGGAGGTAAAAAGATAATCAAGAGAGAAAGTCGGAGAAGGCGAATTACTATTAAGCTATGTATTGAGGGGGAAGAAAAAAAATAGGAAGATCTTGGGAGGAGACGAAGATCAGAAACTCTCTAGAGCAGGGAAACTCAGTCTAACGCTTGTTTCTTTGGATACGTAAGGGGACGGCAATTCCCTAAAAGAGATTCTGGGCAGAGCAAGAGTTATCAGAGTATTAAAACGGGGCCGTGCACTGGAGTGGCGGCAGAAGGGGGAGAGCCGTTCTCTTAGGTGGCGTAGGGCGCGAGTCGTCCAGGGGGGGAGGAGTGAGAGGGTGCCAAAAAATGACACCTGGCCCAATTAGGTGGAGGGGGACGCTGCGCCGCCTTTGGGGGAAAAAAATCGAACCGCCAACGGGGGGAGAGAAACGGATCTGTGAAGTATCTGGGGTTCGAAAGGGAAGAGTAAAGACAGGGAAAGAAGGGAGACGACTACTTGACAGTACGACGGAAATTAACTAAGGGAAAAAAAGAGCCGCAGCAAAAAACAAATGCGAAAGAAGGAGAAGTCTTTCCCGTGTATCACGAACTAGAATGGGAGAAATCATGCGCTGATCTTGGAGGGAATCGCCCGCCGAGAAATCGGAGGCAGGTCTTTTTATGGGGGAGGATACGAGGAACCTGTGGGAAAGAAATCTAGAAAAGAACTCGTCAAGTACGGATCGACTCTTCTCTCTTTCTAAGGAAGAGCGAACAGGGGGGGAAGTCTCAACTTAACTGTAAGG
>Ga0179593_1474141_pt1 | contig 10046 bp, 7 predicted proteins | sample CZODoug2_1_08_16_FD_185931 | JGI IMG/M metagenome (GOLD analysis project Ga0179593, IMG submission 185931) | Vadose zone soil fungal communities from Angelo Coast Range Reserve, California, USA - CZODoug2_1_08_16fungal (PacBio error correction) | ecosystem: Environmental > Terrestrial > Soil >...
CGGGGCGGGGAGAGAAAGCATAAACTATCGGGAAAGCTCTGGAGAGAGGAGAGGGAACTACTGCGAGGTACCTTCTTTAAGGTCGCAAGTTAAGATTGACCGTCTCTCTTCGTTCCCGAGGAGGCCCACTCCGCGGCTCATGATCCATAACCTGACAAGGACTCAACCCAATCCAAAGGAATCTCAAAGCATTCATAATCGGCAGGGGTATTCAATCTGGTTGGGCTCCAAGTGGAGGGGACATGTAAGTGCGGACGAGCCTTATAGGGGGACAACGGGTTCTTATCAAGGGGGACTTTAAATTGTTTGCCGGGGAAAGGGTTGGGGCCATACAAACCAGAAACTATACGTCTCCGGGGAACCCTGATGCGCAAGGAGGGGGGTACCAGCCGATCGAGTTTTGGGGGACAGACAGGGGAAGATGAACGAATGTTGATTTTGCCCGATTTGAGAGAGAGGTAGTGGCCTCGCAAATCCAGGGCATCAAACTAACGATTTTACCAAATGCAAAGACCAAAGGAAGAGGGGATGAACAATGTTAGGGAAACCAGCGATTGCTTCACGTCCGAGAAAAAGGGGTTTCTTGGTTGGACGAGGACAACCTCAACGGTGCAAAGTGTTCCGGCCGTCAAACCCTGCATTTCCCTCAAAGAAGGGAGAGAAGTAAATCTCAAGGCATGATACGGGCAAGGAAAGTTCGGGGTCGACATGGTCGTCGACCGAGTGCTAACGCGGCGCGTCAACGAAGTAGCGACGGCAGAGAAAAAACGATCCACCCAACTCTTGCCCGCACCTATGAACCGAGCAGGACCAAAACAACACAACCGCTTCCTAGAGGTGGGAGTTGAGTCCTGAAGAAAAAAAAATATGAGGCCTGGAGGGGGCTAGGTTCCTACGAGAGAGACGGAGTGCGAGGGTGCTCGAAGTGGGCAGACCGAGACCTTTTGTGGCACGGCAAAACCCTGGACTGTACTGAAGGGAGCGCTTCATAATCCGTTCGCGCTATCCGATTGTGATGCAATGGGAGGGAGTGTTACCAAAAGAAAACGTCCTCTGATGTCGAGGTCATGATGGGAGGGTTGACTGAGCACCAAAAACGCCCGCATCGAAAAAGCGTGGATGTTGAAGGGGGGAAGAAAAAGGTTGGCCAAAAAATCGGCCAGCCGAACCGCAATATAGAATGCCATCCCCTACAAGAGGCGCAGGGGGAGAAAAAGGGGGGGTGTCGGACAGACGGGAGGAAAGGTACAGGAGCTCTCGAACAACGTGCTGCTCGAAAACTTAGAGAGAAAAAGGGATCATATGAAAAGAAATGACCGGGTTAATTCTTGACGCGGTCGCCATGAAAGAGGAGCGGACGAGCGAAATTTGGGCTCGACATCCAACAACATCTCGCAGCAGCGTCAATCACGGGTCTGGGACAGGAAAAGTCTAAACTGCACGGCCATTAAGAATGGGGACTTACCGTCAGTTGCCAGAGACTGGAATCTAGAGGTGCGGTAAAAGAAGGCAACGAAAAAAAAAACCAGACGGCTCCGCAAATATTTAATCTCTACGGCAAGCAAGAGCTGAAGGAAAGGTGCCAACGGAAAGGGGGATAGAACGACTATAACACAATCACACCATACACTAGCGAGTTGGTGACGGAAAAGCCGACATGGCTCTAGGAAAAGACAAAAGAGTTCAAACAGCGCAGTAGAAGGTGGGCTTGGGGGAAGACAGCCGAACGCTTACACAGTACTTGCTTGCTTGAAAAGGGAACAAGACTTTGTACTCCGGAAAAAGAGCCCAACCTTTGCGCCCTCCTCGAGAAGGCTAGAAGGATTGACGACGTGTGCCGATTAAATGCGCTCTGATGTACAAAAGGACGTCAGAAAAAATCCTGGGCTACAGAAGTGGGCAGGGGTAGAAAAACGTGAGGACGCCGGCAGCGAAACAAATCCCTAGAAAGGTGTACATCCGGTTGTTGTCTCTGACATTCTCGGAACTTGAAGAGAAAATTCTACGTCCTACTCCTATCCCCATCCTCTCAGGAGAGGAGAGGTTTCGTATACACTGTTCCAGTTAATTCTTATACGCAGCAAGAAGAGTGACCGGTTGGAAAAAAGGGATAGCGAACGTAGGGGTCATCAAGAATCCGGGAACCTAAAATAGGGGGGAAAAAAGGTCAAACCCGCGGGCGACAAAAATGACCTGAAAACCTGACCACTTGTTTGAGTATGGAAGGCGATGAGCCGCAGATTGAAAAGGACCACCTCTGCCTTAAACCAGGGGGAAAGAAGTTCAATTGGGAGGGCGCACTGAGTTTTACGAACCGCTTCCGGAGATGGCTAAGACGAGTGTGCCTCCCTTTTCCCGGAAGCAGCTCAGCTCGGGTCTAAAAAGTAGGGGTAGAAGGACGTGCTCTGCGGGCTTGGAAGGAAGAATCAATCCCTCTGAAAAGGGAGGGGAAGATAAGGGCGTGGAACGATGATTGGACCCGAGAGCCGCTCGAAGCCAAGGCAAAACTATAAATCAAAATTCCTCGCGAATGTGGCTATGAATTCCCAAGCGCAGTCTGAAAGAAACGGGTAAGTCATGGCGGGAAGCCACGATCGCGGAAGGGAGATGCCCTCGATTGTCCCTGGACACAAGATCGGCGGGGAATAATAAGCTGCTCCCGCGCGCAAATATGAAATTGCGAAGAAGTGGAGATACAGGCATAGCCCTGCACCAGGCGGGTGCACCCAAGTCAAGATTAAAAAAGAATGAACGGAAGAAACGTGGGTAAAAAGTGTCGTCTGTCTTGTTGATTCGACAGAGGGGCGATAGGACAAACCGTTAAAAAACAGTGACGGTAAAAAGGGTACGGGACAGAAAAATTCTGTCTGCCTATTCTTCGAGCGGCAAATCCACGGAGCGCATAGAAGAGAAACAGAGTTCGGGGGGGAGAAACGGTGGGTGGGAAGCAGAGCCGCCTGCTGAAACCGTACGCGGGCATCATGACGAGAGAGGGAACGATCGCTGACCCGGAAAAGTGAAAACCCAAAGTGCCCCGTTTTAGGGGAGCGCTGCCTCATAGAAAGGGGGGGGTCGCAGAGGGAAAACAAAATACTCCCGACGTCAGCCACGCGTACTTAAGTGCGCTGAAGTGATTGAAGAGAGAGGGGGGATCACAAAGCCAGTGCTGAGGGTCATCATTTTGACGGGCGAATGGAGAAAGTACCTGAAAAAAAGACCCGTTACGCAGACGGGGAAATGCCTAAAGGCTCGTATTACTAAAAACGAGCTCTCCGAGGGGGAACCGGCAGAAAAGGGAGGATTACATCGCGCGCGGAAACTCTTAAAGTGAAGGCGAGTTCGCAACGCGACGGCACGTTGAAAAAGGAGAGAAAATGCGCGGTAGGGGGCCGATTTCGCTGCGCTCACTCAAAAAGTGGTGGTGTGCCATCTCGAAAAAAAAACAAGGGAAGGGAGGAAGTCAGAGATGGAAAAAACAACGCGAGTGATGAAAGACGCGCACCGCGGATCCAAACAAAGGAGGGTGACTCCTGATGGAAACTAAAGAAGCGTGGCGACATCCACATTCCACCCGCTAAGAGGGGAGAGAAAAGAGTGCGAAGGCGGAGTAGCCAGCGAGATATGGCGGGGATAAAGCGGATGCATTTGGCCACTGTCAACCGAGAAAGCAGACGCGCCTTGAAACTTCCATCGTCGACCATGTACACAAGGGGTTGGACCTAAAGACGCAGCACGGAGCGTGGAAAGCACACAAAGAGAACTCATGCACATCAATGGGTCAGACTCACCGAACAGAAAGGAATTGTGAAATTACGTGCGGGAGTAGGCTTCGGAAGTCAGATCTTGCGCAAAGATTATCAAGCGCTTCAAAACGAAACATCATATGGGGTTTTAACAAAAAATTGACCGAGAATGTCTCATAGAGAGAAAGAGACGGCAGAAACAGCTGTATTACGGGCAGAGGCGAGCGGGAGGAAGGGCCTAACACAACAGAAGCTGGTCGCAGTCGTCCTTGGAGAAGAGTGATAAACTCGAAAATCCGATCGGTACAGATCTGGACGGAATCTAGTGGGAAGAACGTGTCATGAAGCTTTTGGATACTACGCCGACACAGTCCAAAAAAGAAAAAGGGGAGGAGGACCACTTAAAATCTGTACAGTGGCTCTGGGTGATCTTCAGGACGGGGACAAAGGGGGGGGGGGAGGGGGGGAATTGATAAGGACTGAGCATCATCATCGCAATTGACAAATATGTAAGCGCTCCTTGATAATATAGGAGGGAAAAGATCACCGATTAAAAAAACTGGATCTTGACGCTCGATCGTTGGACGAGGAAAGCTCTCAAAAACAAAGGGGGGCTGGAGAAGCGCGCGGGCAGTCCATAGCCACATCTCAGGATGTTGGGTGGAGAGGTCGGAAAGAAATTGGAGGGAGCGCAGGGTGGCCCGTAATCGCCCGCGGAAGGGGAAAAATCCCTACAGCGTCGCGGCTCTCAGCGATTCAGTAGGACTGGCACCAAGCCCAGCATGCTCATAGACAAAGGACAGGTTAACAGCAAACAAGCGCGGAAGTCGAGTGTCTGAAAAGACTTCTGAAAGCGACGGAAGCGGGGGAGGAAAATCCAACTGCGCCACACAAAACATCGGAGTGTGAGTCAGGGGGGATTAAGGCCGCGTTGTATCCTCCAAAAAGCGTCTCGCACCAGGCAGAAAACCAACATGTTCCATGTCGTTGAAAGGATGCTAAAAAGGGGGTAAAACTCAAAATCACAAAGGAAACAAGGACTCTTTATTAAAGCAGTAGCGGCCCTTACACTGGCACGCTTTTCGTCGGGGGGGCACATTACTTCCGGAAGTTTTAACTCCAGTCGAGTCGCTATTGACCTCGAGGATTGCGAAGTTCGTAAGAGGGACCATGAAGTCCGAGTTCGCGACAAAAAAACATTAAGAATGAAACCTGAGGAGGTCTAGATGACGGGGGGGGAGGACGGGAAAAAGGTTCTCGAAACACTCCCGGGTCACAATTGTTAACGAGGGTCCACCAGAGCGAAAACAAGTAATCGCAAACTGTCTTCCAGGACGGTATAAGGAGCAGGAAAAAAATGCGGCGGCACGCCAAGTGTGGGAGAGGGTCAACAAGAGTCATTTGCGAAAGGTCGGCTCCCGCCAGCCGTCAGGGAAAGGTTCGGGTATGAGGGAACCAACGCATCAGGAAGCCTGCCGCAGTGCTAAGGAAGGTAGAAAAAAACTGTCGAGTCCCAGTCAACAAAGCGACTCAGGGAAATGGTTGTCGTAGGGGAGGAGGATCGTCACCGGAGTCCTAAAACTCGATGGCGCGAGCGTAGAGGTCCATAAGCAGGCATTGGGGGGTTGAGGGTTATCGAAGAACGCCCTCAGCAGCGAGGACGCTAAGTAAAACTTGGCCGGACTAACCATGAGGCCAGGGTGGGGGATGAACAAAATGGTAGACTCCGGGGGATTGTAAGAGAGTGATGGGTTGATTTAAAAGTGCAAATGGCGGCGTAAGAGAAGAGGCGGACAGCGCTCAAGAATAAAAGGCGCTCAAAGGGCGGAGGATTGATAGTCAGTAAAGCGATAACGTTTTCAATGGAAGCAGGTCAGGCCAGAACTCAAGACAGAAAAATTGCCGACAAGGTCTACCACATTGCGGAAGGAGACATCAGCGTTTGTAGTGGGGGAGGGCAGTAGATCGTAGTTGGAACGGCCAAAGAATAGGCCAACAGGAGGGATCAAGCAGCGAAAGTGTTCGGACGGCATGAATGGCCTAAAATAACTCAGTTACCGAGCCAATAAAACGGAGAGGGGATTTCCAGGGGAAAACCCACGAACGCCTTGCATAAAAGGGAGGACGAAACGGATGAACTCCAGGAAGGTCCAGTGTGCCGCCGAAAAAAAGAGTGGAAGGTGACACCTTCCCACCGACCAAGCGACATCAAAAAGCTATGCCGGAACAAAAATAGCCCAAAAGGCAAATCCTTTGGGGGGCGGGTTCAGGATCAGAACCCAGCACTCATGTGGTGGTGGATTAGGGGGAAGCGCTTTTTGATATCGGGCGCGGCACTCGTTCTGGGGGAAGACTGTCCGGCGTCCCCCGCTCCTTCGCTAAGACTAAAGAGACTTGGGATTTGTTCCTAATGTTCCTTCTCGGTACAGTCTCTTTGCCTAGTCGCCAGGCAGAAAGAGGTCGGAGAAGGGATACCCATCCTGCCCGTGCAAGAGGGATAATTCAAAATGTTTCTTCGAGATGAAAGGAGGGGAAATTGGCATGAAAAGGGTGTGGGACAATCACAATGCACGGCGGTGTCCGCGCACGAAACACTTGTATACGGAAATACGCATCTGGGCGGCAGCATAAACGCCTGAGAAGAATTGGGGGGAGGGGCAGGGGGTAACCCTGCGTTAGTTCTATTGGAAAAAAGCGAGATTCGGTGCCCCGAGAAAGAAAAAGAGAAAAAATCTAACTAAAATTCGTTAATAGGACGTAGATGAAAAAGAGCGATGGGACGAAGCACTCTGACTAGCGGCGACGTAGGTGCACTGGGGTCTGGCAAAACAAAAACAGAAAAAGAGCAACTGGTACGCACAGCCAATATTCGGCTCGACGAACGACCGGAAACCTCAATTGGCCAAAACAAACCAGCTTGAAAAGCCATGATGCCGGCCTGGGAGGTAGGGTAGTTGATGCGCAAGTAGTGAGCCGGATCGATTGGAAGCCGCCCGGTTCCTAAGGAGAGGAAGTCACAGAGGGAAAGTCTAGCTTCAACACAAACAACGAAAAAAAAAACCTCAAAAGAGGGGGTCGGGGGAAGGAAAAGAGAGATGACTCGGTTACGTCCTTGAAAGAGAAGGGACGGGAGCAACTCTATCCGGCACTACTCCGGCATCATAAATCCCACTGGAACCATGAAGGGAAAAGAAAATCTTTCAAGCTGGGTGTAAAAGGTTTAGTGTTCCTCTCAACAGGAGGAGAAGATGTTGTTGGCCACGTGGAAAAAACGTGAGTATTTTGCCGGGAAAAAAAACGTGGTTGGGGCGCAAAACCCAAGCAAAAGGTCTGCAAGACAGAAAAGGTCAGGGACATCGATCTTGTTTTCATCCGACGCCGAAAAAGAAGGTGAGGAGTAATAGGTTCCCCTTTGCTCGGTCGGTAGTAAACAGCAATCAAGGGAAGCAGAAGAACGTAGGGTTACCACAAGAAAAGGGGACCAATTACGAATGCGGCAGGGGCGCAGCCGCGGGTCAATGTAAAGGGCACGGAAACACCACCTGGTTTTCAAGGGCCGCGGACCCAAAAGGGAAGTGGGCAAGAAAGTAACCAGCAAGGGCAATCCGAGGGGAAATACAGCGAAGAACATCTGCAGGAAATATAGCTGACAAGGGCCAAAGGTTCATCAAACTGTCGAGAACAATAGAACCGGCGGAAAGGCCAAGCGAATAACGACGGCAATCGGCAAGAGGAACGAAAATATCTTAAACGCAAGATATCCCATAAAAAAATGACACTACATCAAAAAAAACCGGGAGACGGCCAGGTCATGGGAGGCTGCCGCCCACTAAGGACAATTGACTGGCGGGAAAGAAGAGTCTCGGCGACCGGTGCGCTAGGGGAAAGGGAAAACTATTGGGGACGGTACGGCAAACCGCCTGACTCCTGTAGCGGGAAAAAACGGTCCCGCTGAAAGCTGGGATGCCGGCGTTGATTTCACCGAGGAGAAAAGAGCACGGAGGTGTAATACCTGAGGTGAGGAGAGGCCCTCAACGCCAGTCGGAAAGGCGGGAAGTTAAGAAACCTAGGGGTGACCTGCCGGGACCTGGAGCCTTCACTGAAACACCCCGACCCCATAAAATAGGTAAAGAAGGCTCATGTTTTCGAAACGCGTCGTCAGGGAGAGAAGGACTCAACTGCTCTCTCAAAAAAACGGATCTGACAAAAGACGTGTATCAAGAGGTCAGACCTGAGCGAATTGTTCCATGCTTGAAGGCGTACAATAGAAATCGACCTGCGAAACAAAAGTTTCTAACAATCAAAAACAACATCACTACGGGACAGCAGCGTAAAATCACGGCTAGCCAGAGAGGGGGGGATATTGCCGAACATGCATGAAGGCCATCCGGCATTGGCAGAACAGAGCCGGGCATAGCGATGAGTTAGCAAACAAAAGGGATCGGATAAAACACGACAAAACCCAGAGCGAACGGGCCGTATGGAATCTCTCCGCAAACAAGCAGTAGTGATTAGGGCGCGTGGCTCCGATGACGGGAAGAGAAGACAAAAACATGGACCCTCCCGCGGAAGGTTTGAAGGAACTCTAATGGAAGCGAACTATCAAAAAGAGGGAAAAAGGGAGCAGGCGGCTGATGCGCTTGGTGGAGAAAAGGGAAATTGAAACAGTAAGGGCTTGCGTTGAGACTACACAAAACTTGCTCCTGGGGAAAAACACAAGGGGGAAAAAACTCAAAAGTTAGATCTACCGAACCTACCGTGTGAGGACTGGGACAAACCTATCAAAGTTATTGTTCAAAGATGGTTCCTCAGTGGTAGATAAACTGAAAAGTCAGAGCGCCCATCATCGGTGCACGTTCAAATACGGTATGGCACGTAAACACCGGACGTCCTGGGCGCAGCAGCCGCCCTAAAAAAAAAAGCAGGGGGAAAAAAGAAGCTATAATGAAGGATTCATAAGGACATGTCCGGAGAGTACGCGAAGCAGACGCGGTTTGTGAACAGGAACTAAACTACAGTCCGTTCCGCCCTCCTGGGACCGGAAGAATTTGAGGGCACCGCGGTTGCACTAAACGAAAGAACGACAACTGTGAGGGAGGGGAGAATGGGAGCCGCTAGTGTGACCCGGGCTGAAAGCTGCAAAGAATAAAACAAGACGATTCCCATGGATGGTGTGCGCCGGTTTGACGAAAACACGCTGCCGGTCCAGCTGACGAAAAAGGTGCACCTAGAGGCCCGCGAAAGGGAACACGGAGATATCACTTAGCAAGTAAAGCTTGGTGCAAAAAGAAAATCCCGCGGAAGACGAACGCTAGAGAGGGTAAAACGGGGACCGACAGAGTAGGATTACGGGACAAAAGCGCCCCGATTAAAAGAAGGCGAAGAAAGGAAAAATCCTCTAGAGGTGGCAAATGATTCGCCCCCGCGCGCGGACAGAAAAGGGGGAGGTCGAGCATTAGGCAACGAGACGGGAGGTCACGATTCCGAAGGTCCTCGCGTGGCAAAAAAAACCAGGCAGTGAAAAATCGAAAGAGGAACTAGCACTCTCCCGGGCGAAGACTATGTTGGGGGGAAAAGTTGATAATCGGGAGATCCAGGCATAGCCCTTGAACGATCCCCAGGGAGATTACCAAAACAGGTCCAGACCGGGGGAAGTGTCGCGGTCAGGTTGGGAAAGCGACTGGCTGGCGGAAAGAGAAAAAACCTTTCAATAAAACCGTAGTCCGCCGAAGGGGAAAACACCATTCTGTTCAGAAGGTAGGCATCTGAAGCTATCAAAACAACGGAGCTTCATTGGGACGACGAATACCCAACGGAAAGTTTGTAGCAACGAAGCAGAGCCGATGCGGCCCGATCGGGGCGAACAGTGCAAGAGATACGTTCCAGCCGCTCTGATCCATAGAGCAATGTACACAATATGAACGTGGACTGGAGCGCGTCCGGAACCTAACTTTGGCGCACAGAGACTAAGGAACCGAAGTCTCAAACGGCAGCAAAAAGGCTTAACGTAGGTGCGTCTGAAAGTGATGGCAGAGGGCTTGGTGATAAAAAAGGCCCTAGAAAGTGAAAGTCAAGTGTGGGAAAATTCGAATGCTACTTCCTTCAAGAACGAGAAATCGCAGGCGGTGCAATTCCAGGATGAACGTCGACAAGCCTCTCCGCGGGGCCCGAAGAGATTTCGAATGACAGCGAGACAAAGATGAATCCCGTTTTGAAATGCGAGTTCGACAACGCCGGTAACAGGAAAAGATGCGAACTCGCTGGCGGTACCGCGGGTTCAGGCGCCGCAAGAGGTGTGGTGGC
>Ga0179593_1480183_pt1 | contig 10046 bp, 9 predicted proteins | sample CZODoug2_1_08_16_FD_185931 | JGI IMG/M metagenome (GOLD analysis project Ga0179593, IMG submission 185931) | Vadose zone soil fungal communities from Angelo Coast Range Reserve, California, USA - CZODoug2_1_08_16fungal (PacBio error correction) | ecosystem: Environmental > Terrestrial > Soil >...
AAAGGAAAATGGAAAAGAGGGGTAACGATACCACGTCCGCCATAATGAAGGATTGGAGCCACCATCGCGCTCAAACTTCGTAGGAAAAGAGAAGAGTGAGGCAAGAGAGAAAGCGGCCCGTAGGGATGCTCAGTCTGGTGTTGAAATCTCGGGAAGTGATGAGTGCTAATAAACTTTCCGAATTTGTCCATCTAAGAGAGTGTTTGTGAGGTCTCCCGACGAGCGAGACGGAGGAAAAGAAACAAAAGGGCCAAAGAAAGAGGCAAAGCTAGCCTAACCCTCAGAACGTCCTGTAATCACTTTGGCATGGGTGCCGGGAAGGAGGTTCGGTGGTCTAAAGAAAAACACGCGGGGGGGGGAAAGGAAGTCTAATGGAAGGTTTGTCTTAATTAACGGACATCCCGGGAGGAAGAAAACTTCCAGTGGGAAGAAGTTTCAGCCCCCCGCTCGGATAAATCCCATCAAACGAAGGGGGGGGGGGCGGTGAGAAAGGGAGAGGATGGTATATAGCTGAAAGCGTTAAGTGAGGGGAACCAATGGCTGGCTCTCCGTGTGACTTGGAATTGAAAGAAACGCCATCGGAAGAAAAAGTCCTTGCTACCGTGAAAGTGGCCCTTGAGTGGGGGGAATCGAATGGAGGTCGACAACGAACCGGGTGGGGGGGGAGGTTGTCCTGGGGGGACTCAGGAGAGGAGATTTGGGTGATTTTCGACAAACTTCGGGACACCGTCCGATATCTGCATCAACCAGCTCTGAAAAGCCGGTCATTGGATTTGTTCAGCTATCGCTCCCTATACGAACTTCCTTAAACCTTTATGAGGGTTCAAAATAGGTCCCACCAAGATACTGGGCCCCTATACCTAAAAAAAAACGTTGAACTCAAAGGTAGAAGTTTGGCTGGGCACGTAGGAACGAAGGGGAAAAAGTCAAGGGAACCCGGGTGACAACGTTAATCCCGGAGTGACGCTCCAATGGCCTGCGTAATAGGGATGGGAGCTGGTCATCATCAGGGGAACGGGACCACTGAACGATTAAAACCCACCTCGACAGGTAGATCTTGCGCAAGAAAGGAAAAAAAACATCGAATTCGATTGAGGCGTCTGCGTCAGCTAGGGGGACTCCCCTCGAGAAAGACGCCGGGAACGAAATGGGATGAAAAACGCCCAGCATCAGGGAAAAGACAAGCGGCGATCGGCACGTGGTTCAAAACCCCAGGGACCCGGGAGGAAGCACTTTGAAATTATAAAGAAGCGGGGGGTAACCTAAGGCAGCAGGGGTCTTCATGGACAAAGGCACGTACGGAGAGAGAGGAATACAAAATTGTCATAAGGGATCAAAAAGGCCATGGTCCACGCTTGAAGAGAACACGCTCAAAAACGCAAAGTTTAGAGAGACAAAAAAGGAATACAATCCGCGAGACTAACTGAGCAAGAGAGAAAAATAGAAAAATTACCAAACCCACATCCGCGGGAGAGGGGGGGGTGACGACTTGGAAAAAGGCTGTGAGCCTAAAAGCGGGGGGGGGGAGTTCCGTGCGGCGGATGGATGCTCTGAGGAACAAAGGGCAGGGACTTGAAAGGCAAAGACCGCGAGTTAGATTGCAGAGAGTGAACTTGGTTTTTTCGAAAAGGAGAAAAAAGGAAAAAAATGAAGGGGGAAGGGACGAAGAAGCGAGGATAAAATGAAAGCTCTCTCAAGCGCGCTAAAGTGAGGGGGACGCCCCTCCACTCGAAAAAAACGCCCGGGACACGTTGTCAGGAAAAGGCAATCCGCGCGAAGATGAGGTCGGTGCCGAAAACACCGTTCGGGGGCATGTTGAAACCACTGAGGCAGTTGAAAAGGCGGGTGGAGGGTATAAAAAACCAAAGGTAAAGGGGGAAAATGGTTATTACGCTAGTTGTACAAAGCCCTGAAAGCGGAAAGTCGATCCATAGTCCACTGGGATGCAATGGTTGGCCTCCCGCAGTTTCGGGACAAATTGGTTTACAATCACAGGAAGGCATTGGGAAGAGCATAAAACGTACTCAAAAAAAATGCATGGTAAACGCAAGGCAACCAAGAACTACCGCGAAGTCCAAAATTACAATCTCACAACAAGAGGTAAGGATTGAAGCAGGAAGGGTCGCTCCCCCAGGCGACCAGTACACGTGAATGCCTTGGGGCCTGCGCCGACCGCAAAAAACCCCAGTTGACAAAGCAACTAACGGGGTCGGACGGGCAAAACTGCCACATGGATCCGGAGGGGAAAATCGTATTGGGGACCAGGATCGGTGTGACCATAGGGGGCTAAAAAACTTTTCAAAAAAACCAAGAGAGGGAAACCCTGACAAGCAGAACCGGCGACGCTGTTTACCCCGATGTGTTTGAGAAGGGGGCGGGACCATCAAATGATAGACGGGCCTAAGTGGGGGTTTGCGCCAGCGTGGGGGGCGTGAAAAAAAAATTAGGGGGGAGCGCTGAAAAAAGCGCACGTAGTGAATCACTGGTAGGGGTTTCTCCTGTTTTTCGAATTGGCTCGGAAAATTCGCTCATCAAATCGGCAATAAGCGCGCGGCGTGGGGGAGCAAATTAAGGGTTAAAGCCCGGCCCAGAATCGCCGACGACTTAGCCCCGGGATAAAGACGAAAAGCGGCGACAACACAATGAGGCTGATTGTGGAGGAAAGGGGGCCGATTTTTAGTCATAGAGTCCAAGTTTTGAAGATTTAGGAAGTCGAAGAAAGGGACGCGGGAGCGCTGGGATCCGAGGGGAAGAAAGCATGGCACCTGTTGAAGTTTAAAAATAGTGAAGCGAAATTGGCGAGGGCGATGAACCAGCAATCCATACGAAAAAAGAGGGAAAAGCGGGAGAACTGGACACCAGATTAAGGTGGAAAGATCAAATAAGGACGGCGCAATTTACGGGGAACGGACCATAAAGCGCCACAGGATGATTTTGGGCCATCATCGTGCCACCTAACTAGGATACTTACAAGAAGCAATGCGAACGGGCCATGGAAAAAGGGGGGCGGCTGGCGAACCAGCGACAGAAGGAAGGGGGCGGGGAAGTTTTGCAAGGGGGCTATACGACCCTGCGCAGACATCGAGTGAAGCCTGACGAGGTGGGGAACAAACGAGGTGAAAAAACGAAAAGTGAAAAGTGAAGCAAAGAGGGACGACGGAAACGAAAAAGCGGTGACAGAATAACGCCAAGTACCGTAAGCATTGCAAAAGGGGGGGACTCTCGTGCTGCCGCAAGTGGGGCAACGATAGAGGACAGAAAGATTCCCGTCAAAGAACCTGTTTGCACAAGACTCTGTACGACGGAACGTACAGGAGATCAAGGGAGCGAAAAATCAATAAGAATCTCGTCAGTCAAAAAAAAAAAAAGAAGCGGGAAAACAACCCACCGGCGGTGACGCCATGGAACGAAAAAAAGGGCAATAAAAGGTGCGCGTAAAAGGTTAATCGAGGAGGGAGTAAAATGCGAAAAGGGGAGGGCACGCTGTGGCGACAGGCCTGACTCATACGACCCAGAGCTTGCAGAACACGAGGAATTATTGTGCAAATCAATTTGCAATGATGAGGACTGGAGTTAAAAGCACAACCCAGGAAAATGTCTTAAAAGGCGCGATTTGCTAAACCCGAAATTTGGGGAAGAATGAGTCCGGAAGGAAGGGTACTAGGGGTCAAAGGGCGAGTATTTTTGAGGGAGAGGGGGAAAGATAAGGGGTGTGGGAGCGCGAATCCGCGCATCTCGATCGCTCACCGATATAGAATGCAAGGGAGGAAACTAGGGATGCGCCAAAATTTAAACTTGACACCCTAAGGATCCGGATATGTCCGATGGTATCCACGGGGACTAAACGAGCCGGGGCGATCGGTGTCGTTCAAAAAAAGACCGCGGCTACGAAATATGGGATTCAAAGTGGACGGATTCACGTATAGGAAGAGAGAGAAACGAACTCGTAAGATCCTGGTAACCTAAGGGACACGATCGCGGTCTAAGCACCTTGAGCTTGAACGCCACCGGACGGCGAAAAACGCGTAGCGGCGTTATGGCCCGTGAAGAAAAAAAGGGTCCAGGTGTCCCAACAGGGCTCAATGCCACTCGCCGATGTCGACAAAGGTCCGCGGGGGCGATAAAAACGGAAGGAGACGCTCACTAATCGGCAAGAGAGAAAGCAAACTCAAAGGCTGAAAATACGTTCACGGGAGAAGCTTTGGCAGGCTCATTATTCAGTCGCCAAAAATCGAAAATTTTTGAAAGATGAAAAGGTAACATGTTAAACGAAACCGTTCAATCAGATCCTTGACGTGGGGGGAAAGCGAAAAGCCCATCGAAACACTCGCGGGAGGGGTCTTGGGAAGATGAGGCGATGGGAGGCTCAGAGTCAGAATGGCAAAAAAGTGGAAGGCAATGCGCTTTATGGAAGAGCGGGGACTCCTCGGAAAAGGCGTTAGGGCCAAAAAATGCCAACTTCGGGGTCTTCAGTGGCGAATCACAAGGGGGGTGGGATGGGGACGACGGTCGAAAAAATGGATGGGGGGGGCAACCGATTTCTAGAAATAATCTAGAGGGGAAAAATCCCTCCGGGAGAAAGGGTCCTGTCGAACTGTTCGCTTAGGGAAGAGATGGGCGTCATTCCTAAAGGCAGTAAGGGGGGGCACAGTCCCCTCGATTTATCGAGCCTACAACTGGAGGAAATGTCAACAGGATCCGGAAGAGAAAAACAATGAAGGGGAAAACCCGGCACGAGGAGTCTTTTCCATACAGAGGCTTTTTCTAGATCCGTCAGTCGGCACTCAGGGCGTCGTGAAGGAGAATTGACACCCGAAGTTCTGCCCAAGGGGAGTCTCTTTTGGATTCCCGCATCAGAGTAGAGTAGATGTGTCGCAATCGCCGGGCCACCTTATGACCCAAAGAAAAAAAGGGAGGGGGGAGCGAAGAGATGGCCCTGCACCGCAAACCAAGGGAATCTCACGTTCCAACGATCACTGGTATTCAAAAGCTGTCCACCCGAAAGGGAAGGGACAGTGCATAACGAAGATGCTTCGAAAGCCAGGTATGCGCGGGGTAGCGGCCCGACGGTCCATTGGGGGGGAGAGGGTAAATCATGATTAAAGGGGGGGGAAATGTCAAGGAGGGTCACGAAGATGGACTCCCAAGCGGACTGAGGACAAAAAACTTAAAAAAACAAGGAAAAAGAAACTGAGCCTCTCAAATTGGCGCCCTCAGGAATAAAAAAAAAAAAAAGCCTCCGAGAGGCGGTGTCGGAGACAGAAAAGCCCGGCTGGGGCTTGGACTCGTCGGGAAGGAGGGGGCGGGCAACGGCGGGTTGGGCAAACGCCGAGATTGCCAGGGGGGGGGGAGTTGTTCTCCGCCAGAATTGGACGGCGGGGGGGGAGGGGGGGGATGAACCGTTTGTTGAAAGGGGAAAAGCAGTAGGGTCGGAGAAGCGCGATGAAGAAAGGGGAGCGCTAGGACAATGCACCTTGTGAAACCCAGAAAAAAAAGACGACATTGCCGAAAAAACGGGGATGGACTAAAAGAAAAAACGCCCATAGTCTAGTCGAGGCTGTCTGCCGAGAAGCAAAGGGTCCGTGCAATGGGACCATCCTGTGGAGAGTGCAGTCGACGATTGACTTCGGGCCGGGGCGAGGGGAAAGGGGGGGGATCGTCCGGTAAAAAAACCCACACCTCAAGGAACATCGGTCAGAGGAACTGGTTATGGGGAAGGGGAATGGAAACCCGAGCGCCTTGGGACATCATTCAATTGGCACTGGGGAGGTTCGCGGCGGGAACTTGACACAGGAGGCACGCGGACATGGGTACGCGGACACGTCAAAAAAACAATGAATCAACAAAAACAACGATGAGCGGAAAGGGAATTTGACACGGGGGACTGTGGGAAAAAAAGGAGGCAAAGGTCCAGTTGCCATGTTGAAAGTGAGCCGAACAAACAATGGCCAAGGGAAAGTGCAAGTGAATGAACCGGCCCCTAACGGGGTGGACGTGCAAAACCAGCCAATTGCAGAGAAAACGCCTGAAAGGGGAATGAGAACAGGGGGGGAAAGCTGGCTCGGTGTACGCGCGCCGTTCAACGACCGAATGGGAGGGCAACCACCGTACCCACGTAAGGACACTGACGGGTTTCGTCTAAAGTGGGTGGCGAGCATAAGGCGCCGGGTAGGGAGGACCTTGAGGAGCTAACAACGCCCTCGGCTCAACGGGGGTGCCTTTAGGTGCCGAAATGACAACGCGATGAAAGGGAGGAACACCGGGTTAAGAAAAATCCGCACTGACTTGGTCTTTACTCCACGAAAAGTTCCATCGAGAGAAAAGCGAGGAATCAGCAACCACCCAACAGCCAAAATCCAAATATCAAATACTCGGCGGGGGTTTGAAAATCACGGGGGCCAATCCGCGGCCGAAAACCGACGACGAGGAGCCCGGAGGGGAGGAGGGAAGGAAAAGGGAAAACGGGCTGCAAGGAGAAACACAGCCGATTCAAGGAAGTTTGTACGGGCGGAAATGGGGGGAGCCAGGAGGGGACTCCGGATTGGTTTTTGTCAGACATAATTCCTGGGAAAAGTTTGTGGACAGGAAGCTAAGAGGGGGGGGGGAAGGAAACTTTTCGGATCAGGGTTAAGCGAAAGGAAAGAGGAAAAAGATGCGACACAAACGCCGGGGCATGGGGAGCAAGGGAAGGAAGATAAACTGAACTCCATCAGGCGTGGGGAACTTACTCCTAGATCAGACCAGAGAGCCAACAGTGGGGGGGGGGAAAATTTCATCTTACCCTTGATGGGCGGAAAGTGAATTGTCGGTTCAAAAAGGTATGGGCGAGGGGGGGAAATGAGGACATACAACGGACACGCTGAATGGCGTTGGAGGATCGACAATTAGAAAGGACGAGGGGCACTGGGTGTGTTCGAACGCGCCAAGCTACAAGGAGACGAGGAAGTGTCAAAGAAACGAGGGTCTTCAACGACGAGGTGACGGAATTCCATAAAACGGACAGGACGAATGTCCAAAAAAGTGCAACGGCTGGACTGCGATGCAGCATAAAGGGAAGAAGCAACCGCAAAAGTCCGGAAAGCGGAGAGAGGGGGCGTCTAACAAGAAAATTTCAAAATGCATACTTTGGTGAGGAAACACAGTCTCAAGGTAAGGACTCAAGCAAGGGGAGGGAGAATCATCAAAGATTAATCGCCGGAGTCATAAATTCCCAGACACCAAAAAAGGAGGGATCCCTCCTGAGCACCATGGGGAAAGTGGAGGGACTGCAATGGAGGGAGCACGCATTATGTCAGAGGAATTAAAAAGTGTGAGAGGAAGAAAATTGTACGTCGTTCAATAGACCTCCCATACCAAGAGGGGGCAGAAATCAAGCGGAATCATAGGGACGCTCCGAGTGGCAGGAAACACGCCCAAATGACACGTCTCTGAATCGGAATGTAAGGGTAAAAAAAAAGAAAAAGGAATGATGGGCAAAACGCGGGCAGGTTTGTAGGAAAAACGATCGAAGAATTCTTCAAGGGAAAACATAGGAGGTGACAAGATGGTTTCATCCTTTTCGATTATCGCTATTTGAACGGGAGCAACTGTGGAAAAAGGGGGTGAGCGAAGTGGCCGGCGAAAGAAGAAAATCGACATAAAACCCAAGAAAGGGGAAAAGTTAAGTCGAACCTCGGAGTGCGGGCAATTGGTACGCGAGGGACCTCCAAATTAAAAGTACGGGGAGGATAAAAGGAAATAAAGAGCTCAAAACGAGAAGCTTGAAAAGCCGGGTCTTATAAGAAAGGGCGAGGGGGAAAGAGACGGGTGAGGAAAGGGGGAAGGATCTCCTCAAAAAAAAAAAGATGAATAGAGCAGAAAAGTTGACGGGAAAACCCGATACTTTTTAACGAGGTCAAGTAAACGTCATAAGCCCCGGACGGCTACAAAAACCCACGAGAAGAAGAAATAGGAAGCGGCAGAAACTCGAGTCAGGCGGTATAATCACGAGCATTGCGTCTGAGGGGAAATCGCGGAGGGTGAACGCTTCAAGAATAAAAAAGGCGAACGGAAGAAAAGGAAACTGGGGGGGAGAACATCGATCGCGTTGGGGGGTGGAGGTAGGAGAGCGAGATGCGCCGATAGAGCAACAACTTTCCACGAGGAGAGACAATCGCTATACAATGAAAGGGGGACGGAAAGTGAAAGGAAAAAGGCTTGTCAAAAAGAAGTGATTGAGTGGGGGAAAGAAAAAGGGCTAGAGGCGTTTGGACGACAAACGCAGAGCATGAATAGGATTGGGAGGACTCCATTTAACGAGGAAAGATAGAAAAAGGGGGGCAGGTTTTGTGGCAGTACAAAAAGAAAAAACATACCTCACCGGAACCCATTGTAACTGGGCATATGCGAGGTAAATAATGGGGGGTCTCTCGGAATCGAGGGAGGAAAAAATTGGCGCGGAAACGAACTGGGGCGCTTGGAAGTCTCTCGACCTCCAGAGGGTCGAAACAAAAGGAGCACGGCGTTTGTGCCAAGCGGGGCGTCAACACATGGAGGCGGCGAAGAGGGGGGGGGGGTGGGGGAGAGCCGGGACGACGGAGGAATTAGATTGGGAATTTTTTTCCAAAATGAGCTGCCGGGAGGGCCGAGAGGAAGCGGCGAGAACGAAAAAAGACTGGAGTAAAATCGGATTTGACAATGGGGCCATAAACGGGCGAACGGGCACTCTCGAGGGGAAGGAATGGTTCGCAGATGTTTTCGGCACAATGAAAACCGCCGATTCCCATTCCCTCAATTGAAGAAAGCAGAGCAACGCAAACGGGGCCAAGGAACCGGCTCATTTGAGGTACATGTAAAATCTTGAACTTTCCGGACACATACAGGTCGGGAGCCTAGGGTCTCGAAACAAAAGATTCTGAAAATCGATCTCGGGGGCTTCTTCATCAAAGACCCAGGACCGAAGTGACCAACTGCCCCCTCAGGTATCGCGGGAGACAGCACGACCAGACTCAGGCAAATCTACTCGTCGCTAGGGAGGAGGTGAAGGGATAAAAAGGGGGTGCCACCTTGAGGAAAAAACTCCCCATTAAAGGGTTACGAAAGCCCTTCCCTTTGGCAACCATAAGCCAAGGGGGGTGTTTGGGAAAAAAAAGACCCGGGAGAGAAAGCTAAGGCGTAGGAAAAGAAAGAATTGGGGCCCAACCCGGCAGTTCGTCTTCCATCTCCTGGCACAAAGTTGAAAGAGCTTCGCATCACGTTCAAAAGAGGCGCCAATGAAAAGGACACACAAGTTGCCATATTCCATGGGAAGTCAATGTTAGAGCGAAAATCATTTGGAACAAAAACTCCTACAAAAAGAGTAAAAACTTCCGGAGAAGAGGGAAGGACAAAAAGTACGCCGCTCAAAAAAATCCAGAACTGACGCGGGTGAAAACTCTGGAGGACAGAAGTCAGAAGAATGGAATCGACCGACCAAAAAAGCTGAGGGTTGGCAAGGGTCGTATTGTACCGGAATCCTTGGGAAAAAACAACCAGTCTTTCTTATATTTTTAGAGGATCAGAAGGGCAAGAAAGGGAAAATGTTCAAAGGAGAAAGCAAATGGGTAAGGATGGCGAGACAACGATATAAAATAGGGACTAGCTCCATATGGAATTGGAGGAACCGCAAAACAGAAGGAAGGGCGAATTGCAACAAGGGGAAGGTAGGGATAAGGAACCAAGCATATAGGCAATAGTGGGGTTCTCTAGGAGAGACAACCGGGTAGGCAGAAACCACAAAAATGTGGGTGCAGGGGAGGTGAAGGGGTGTTCAGAGGGTTAGGGAGATTGTAAAACGTTATTTCCCAAGAATTGGATCAAAAGCTAACGAATTCAAGAGGGGGAGAGGCATACCGATACAATCTTGGGAGTGATGACTTTTCATGAGGGGACCTCCAACCGTTCTGGAATTTTTTTCATAAAAATTGGCACTTGGCCGGGGAATGTGGCTTGGCTAACTGGAAAACAATGCCTTCACCAGCCAAGAAATGTTCGCTTGGCAGACGCTGGAAAAGCAGAGACGGGTACCC
>Ga0179593_1483082_pt1 | contig 10046 bp, 13 predicted proteins | sample CZODoug2_1_08_16_FD_185931 | JGI IMG/M metagenome (GOLD analysis project Ga0179593, IMG submission 185931) | Vadose zone soil fungal communities from Angelo Coast Range Reserve, California, USA - CZODoug2_1_08_16fungal (PacBio error correction) | ecosystem: Environmental > Terrestrial > Soil >...
GGGCTGTGAAACAGAGGCTCTCTAACGAGACGCAACGGCTCAATGAGAAAAAAAAGGGCCGATACAAGCCTGTCGAAATGCAATGCGGGACGCCCGAATGAATCGAAAAATCGAGGGGGGGGATCGAAGGAGCAGCCAGACGTACGACCTTATGGCCGATCTCAAGAAAGAAGGGCGGGAGAGGAGGAAAAAAAAGAGAAAAAGTTGGCCTCAGCGGCAGACAGGTCTGGAGGGGGGGGGAAAATGACGGGGGAGAAGACGGCCTGTGGTTAGGATCGGGGGGCGGCTTTCCACAAAGTCGAGGGTAAACCGAGATGCTGGAAACCCTATGAAAAGGCAACCGGGGGGGGGACAAAAGTCGGATGACAGCGATTGATGACCAAGAAAAAGATCACCTCTGGGGCGTGAAAACCGCGTCAAAACGGAAAGCAGGAAAAAGCAATTAGCTGGAAGAGGCAGAGGGGGGGAAAAAAAAGCCGTTCGCGCCGGCAGGGGAACAAACTACTAAACCATCAGGATGACTTTTGGCGTCAAAAAAATCCGCGGGGGGGAGGGTTGCCCAAAGGCCCTACCTTTTTCTCCGTCGGACAGGAAGGGAAAACCGTCGCAGAAAAAACTATCTTCAAAATCAAGGTCAAAGGGTGCCGGAAACCGACAGGTCACGGCCAGGGGAAGAAATAAGGAAAAAAGAAGATAGAAAAAGGAAGTAAAGAAGAGCCATCTATTCTCTCTTATAGAGCCTAGGAAGAAAAGGAAACGAGATCCTAACTGGAGGAAGAAAGGGCATCGAGCTGATCAAACAAAACAGCCGGCTGAGGCCGTTTAACCAATGCTGTTCCCGCAAGGAAACCAAGGAAGGAGGGAAAAAAAATGGGCTGTGGAATGGAAGCGGAGGGAGGCAGAAATCTGCTGTGAACCATGGTCCACATCAAAGCGGAAGCTCCAAGGAAAAGCAAGGGAGAGCGTCTGTCTCGTTCAACGCCATTAGACCCGCCGGAGGGCGATAGAGCAAGGGCAAGGAAAGAAGTAAAAAAGAAACACCGTCTAGAGGAAGGGTAGAAAAAAGCTGGCAAGCGCGGGGGGTCCAGCGGACCTATTTCGCTAGCAAGGACCAGGACGAGGGGGAAGGGGGCTCATGATAAAAAGAGAGACATCAAAAAAAAAATTAGTAACCGGAAGGCGTAGTCGTACCGCGAAAAGTGAACCCACAAGTAGGTCAAGCTGAGGGAGACGCAGGAGGGTCTGCCCACGAGGGACGATCGGCTGAAAAGGAAAGAAGCGAAGGAAGGAAGGAGAAGGAGGACAGGGTGTCATCTTATTGAACGGAAACGTAAGGCAGGGGAAAGCCTGCTCAGGCGCCATGTGGCTCAGTGGTGTAGAATTGTGGAAAAAAAAAGAGGCGGGGGGGGGAGAACAGCGTCCACCACAATTAAAAAGGGGGGAGACAAATGAAAAGGCCTTGAAGGCCGGGGGGAGTTCTTCGAGTGTCGGGCGTTTGTAAACGAAAGCATTGGGGCAACTCAAAACGGCGATGTATCTCGATGGGCGGTGAAAAGATGATGAAAACAAATCAACAGGGCAGCCCAACTGTCGACTCTTCTGATAGGAAGAAAAAAGCGGGGGACGGGGGAGATCAAGGAGGTGAACCCGGACGCAAGGAAAAAGGGGACATCTGTGGCAGCCGACGCAGGATGGGTAGAGAAAGGAGGAGGAGCAGATAAAAACAGGCTCAACAAAAAAAATAAGGGGAGGAGGGGGCCGGCATCGGAAGAGTGATCTTCCAACCAATACAGGAAGGAGAAACAAAAAGGGGGGAGGGCAAGAGAGAGGGAAGAAGGGGATGGGGCCGAAAAAAGCACATCGATGAAGTCCTCAGGGGTTCTAAAAAAACCTGGCAAAAGGAGGGGGGGGGGGGGGGGGGGGGGGGGGGGGGGTGGGGGGGGGGGGGGGGGGGCGTGGGTAAGGCCATCAAAAGAGCTAGGAACAATCAAAGTTCTGAAAAGGTCTGAAGATGGGGACCGGTCCGGGGGTAATGGGACGGGAAAAACACTCTGACTAGAGGCACGAGCCATCAGAGGCCTTAGCACTGTGGTGAGCGACTCGCAGGGAAAAAGGTACGTGAACATGGAAACCGGCCGAGATAAAGCGGGCGAGAGGGAAAAGGCAAACTCGACAGGAAAAGCCCACAAAAATAGAAAATCCCGACAAAAGAACGAACCCGGACTTCACCGAGCACAACAGGAGGACAGGAGGTGTGGGGGGGGTGGAGGGGAATGCAAACAAGACCCACGGCGCAGGGGAATTCGACAAAAAGGGAAGGGCTCGGGTCTCTGGGGAAGCGAACCTGGTTGACGGGATACTCCTGCTTAAAAGAAGAAGGCGCGGCTCAGGTCTATATTCCGCATGACTTCGGCATCCGAAAAAAATTGGAGAACATGGGAGGAGGATCGACGAAAAGAAGGGCGGTGTCCCGGGACAGACGAAGACAGAACCCCGGAATCCATCTCAACCTTGGTAAAAGAGAAAGTGGCAAAGGCCGTGGGGGAAGGGGGTAGAGAAAAGTAGGGGGGGTGAAAAGCGGCCAAATAGGGGGTCTCGAGCTGGAAAAAGAAAAAGTAGTGGGGGGGGAAGGGGGACTCGGGGACAAGGCCTCGGAAAGATCAAAAGAGAAACAGGAAAGGGGGACCGTGTCTTGTTTAGATGAGGGGCCTCACCGCTGCGCAGGGACGGGTATCACTCTGGACCTAGCATAAGATTGGTCCTGCAGAAAAAAAAGAAACCTAAAGCGAGGGGGAGAGAAAATCAAAACCTGGGAAGTTTGGGGAATCGCGCTAATAGCAATAGGGAAAAAATCCTCAAAGGAGTGGGGGAAAGTATCAGAGAGGGTGCCTTCGGCTGCCTCGTAATAGATAAGTGGGGCTCAGGAAAGAAGAGAAATTAGAAGAGTGAAAGGGGAAGGTGGTAAATGTGGTTTAAAAAAAATAAATGTTGGTATTCAGCCTGTTTGTGGACCAAAAGGTGGGTAGGGGGTACACACGGAGGGGGGAGAAACCGGGGGGGGAAAAGGAAAACGCACCAGTGGGAGCCTCTTTCTGGGAAAAGCAGGGTAAGTCCAAACAAAAAGGGCATAGGGGTGGAGGCTTCTCTTTGGGGTGGGGGCAGCTTTTGGGGTTCGTCGGGTAAAAGGCCAATTGGAAGAGTTGGTATCCCGGAGATGTGAGGGGAACAGAGATCTAAACAAAAGCGGGGGGTTGTAAAGGGGCTAGATCGCTCATAGGCGTGGGGAGATATCAATGGGGCAGGTCTCTGGTCAAAGGAAAAGTCGGGCAGCCGCAAGGAATAGGGGGCAGTGCAGGTGAAATAAGAAGTAGACGGAAAAGACTCGGGGGAATCGTTAAAGAGGGAGATGTGAAAGAATTGAGACTAAACGGCAACGGATCTGGCGGGGAGAAACTCGAAGTCTCTGGAAAAAGCGGACACGACTAAAAGATGAAAGGAAGTCAGAACAATCACTGGGTCCCATTCACTAGTAAGGGGAGAAAAAAGAAAACTGGCGGGGGACAGATGCCTGGAGGTCAAGTCGGCAAGCAAAGCAACGCAACCGGGAGGGGTCGGAGAAAAAGGGTTCACAAACCAGGGGAGTCCGGGGGCGCGGTTAGTCTGCGCGGTCAGACCTCTCGGGAAACGTGTGACGCCAAAGGGGGCATGATCACGGGGGGGGGCGGCTCACGGTAAAATCAGTGTGAAAAGCGAGACAAACCAGCGGTCTAGCAACTTCCTTAAGGGCAAAAAAAAAGAAACGAGGCGCCAACTGCGATCGGGGTGGGAACACATGCAGTACAGAGGTGGGGGAGAGCAGGGGTCCCATGAAACGGGGGGCAAGTACGACGGAATCTAAAAAAAAAGGGGGGAAGAAAAAACTGAGAAATCAAAGGGAAGTTCGAAGGAGGTATCAGGCACGCGACACAGGGGAAAAAAAAAAAGCAGCCTGACGCGAGCAACACACGAGGGTACCATAGCCAATATCACAACTCTAGAAAACGTCATAGATATCTCAGGGCCGAGGACAGAGGACAGACTCGGGGGAAACAGAGAGAGGCTCGGGGGCCGGCTAGCGCTAAGACCGACAAGGGGGGGGGGGAAGAATACGACGTAGACGCCTCCTGATATGAAAAACAACAACATGGGCTAGAGAGAAACCGTCGTAAACTAAAACACCTGATACTTCTTATCAGGAGGACAGGATGGAAGAAAGGCTTGAGACAACCGCGGGGTTGCCGGAAAGGGGGCGACCTAGGTCTTCCAGGGGTGACGGGCTAGGACTTGGGGGCAAAGGGGGGAGGGAGGCCAAAGAGGGAAACTAGCCCTGAGCAGACGTGAACTATGGCCAAACGCTAGACGTAACACACGACTAACCAAGGGGTGAGAAACGGGTGAATTCACATCAAAACGATCAAAATGTTGTACAAAAAAGAACGTCAGAAAAAAAGAGAGATGGATCTACTCGCTGTAACTTGGGCAGGAAAAAAGAGGGAACGAGATCGGAAAAGGAATGTCAACAGCCTGTAGGACTGAAAAACGACGATGACTATACCCCCGCAGGGGCGGGAAAGAAAGGGCGTGAACGACGATTGGAAACCCTATCCGTTTCGCGGGAGACAGAAGGCCACAATCACGATCTACAAGCAGTCCTTGCCGGAGGGACGCCCGACTGGGGGCCTAGGCTAGGCACCGACGAAGTGGAATTCTAGGAAACAAGGGGGGGGATCTAACCAAGCCTACTCGTAGGGAGAGAGCCTGAAACGGCATCACCGGGACAACTCGAACGGGAAAAGGCAAGGGGGGATCTGATCATGCAACTCCGCGGAAAAGGAAGCGGGGGTGTGGGAACTCTATGCAAAAACCTCAAGACGAGGGGGAGACAGGCGCGGCATTACGAGGGGCCGCAAAAAATGCGGACTATGTCATCCCGACAAAACAGCCTCGTGGGAACACAATAGAAACAATCCGGAAAAGCTTCGTAGAGGAACCGAGCGCTTGAACGGAAGTTTCCAACCCAGGAATGATCGAGGTGTCGAGCAGACAAGGGAGGGCAAGAAGGACCACCTCCGTTCGCTAGCGGAAAACCGGCAAAAGGGGCTCGGGCTACAAAAGTATAGCATCACCGAAGACAGGTATGAAAAAAGGGGATGTCTGCTTCCAGGAACGAAAGAAGCGTCAAACGTAATCGCGGAAGAGGGGAGACCGCAGGGGTGGGTCACCCACGCGGGACGGGGGGGAGCGGACACCGGCAGGCCTTCGAACGGCAGCCTCTCCAGGAGGACGGTTGCCCCAAAGGGGTCCGGGAAAAAGGTTCCAGAGACTCTAAGGAGGCCGGGGCGGTCGTATCAATCAGGGGGGTCATGAGAGCAAGTTTTGTCAAGATGTCAGGGAAAGGACACCCAGTCCACAAGGAAAACGGGGGACAGAAGAAAGAGGGAAGGGGAAGACAACAAACGCTTATTGTGGAAGTGATGTGATAGTGTTTTGGTACACGGTCAAACGAGGGGGGAAGACGCTCCAGAGGCGACGGGGATTAACAGCGGCAAAGTCCAGGGGAGGGGCAAACTTTTAAGGGCACACAAGCGGGGCAAAAGAACACCCAGAAGAGACGTGGCTCAGGATGTGCTCTATGAAAGATAGTCAATGTACAGCCGGAAAGAAAAACTTAGCAGCGGGGCAGAAAGGAAGGGAGTTTTTCAGATAATCTGGAGTGAAAGACTTCTTGCGCCTCGCCCGCCGAGGGAAAAGACCTTTGCGGGGGAAAGGAACGTAAGGGCCATGAGTGGATGGTACCAAATAACAGGATCGACTCCCACAAAAAAAGGGGGGAAAATAAGTCCGTGGGGGGTGGCCGATCATACATACATCGAAATACGGACATAGCAGATTGGTCTCGGAGGGGGGACGCAGAACATGGGCAGTCTAAGGGACATGAGCTGAGAAAGAAGTTCAGTAGCCGGCGGAGACCGCTTTGAAGTGCCGGGGAAGGACGGACTCGATGAAGGATGGGAGAAAAGCAAATGCAGTACGACGGAGGGGGAGACTTGCACCCAGCGGGGGATTTGACAGGGTGGGGCACAAGGAAAACAAAAACGACGAGAGCAAGCCGCCGCGTGCGCCTCCACAATCTGTGACAGGGAAAGCAAAAGCGCACGCAAGGTACAGAAGCCCAAACTTCACTGCATCCGGCCTGAGGACCGGCGGAAAATGGGGGGTTGACGATTGGGAAGGGGGGAACCCACGACATCCAGGGAAAACAACGGTGCAACGAGCATAAAAAAAACATGCAAAAAGCAGATAGGGAGAGGACCGTTGAACGTCCTCAGCTGAACAGGGGAAGACAGCAGGAACGGCGGTCGGATCCGCAGGATCAAGGGGCCAGCCGCCGCGAAAGCTTGGGAGGAACCTGGACGGCGGGATCATCTGAGAAGTTACGGGAAAGGGGACGGGAAGGACGACAGCCGCCCTTAGAGACTCGGTGTGCGATCCTTCGGCCGCCATAGCCAGGTGCCACTAATGGCCTGACGAGGGGGGAAAAAGGTAAACAAAAAGGAAAGCTCCGTGATGCTCGGGACCGTCGATCATGCTTTGGGGAGGCTCGTCAAGAAAGAGCAGATCTCTCGCCAGAGGGGCCCAGCGGGGGGGAGAAGGGAAGGTACCGCAAAAGCGTCGACTAAAGCTCAGGCTCTCAGAGAACGCAACTGGTCCTGCGCATCCGCAAAGTCATGGAAGAAAAAATCGTGCCAGCTCCGTGCAAAAACGAAGACCCGCAGCAGGGGGGGCATATGGGGAAAGGCCTCAGAACGGGGGGGAGGAATCTATGCCAAGAGAAACTAGGGTGGAAAAAGGGGGGGAGGTCTGTGATGAAAGATCGGGAGACGGAGAGCGTCGATGTCGAGACACAACAAAAGGGGGGACGGGAATCTGAAACCTCAAGAAAAAACAATCGGGAAGTCACCGAGAAAAAAGTGCGGCCCAGAGGAAAAGACTGCCTTGGACAGTTTGAAGGTCGAGTGGAAATACTAATTCAGTGAATGGTCAAAAAATGGGGGCGAGGGAAGGCCGAAAAAGCAAGCGCTAGAGAGAACTCTTCCGAAGAGAAAAAGTAAGGAACAGTCATATGCCTCTCAGAGCAATGGGGGGGGCAGACAGGGGGAGAATCTCCTTCTTGTTCACCGTGATGTAACACCGAACGGAGGCGCTGTGAAGGGCCGAGAGTAAACTAAAAAGAAGAAGAACTAAACGAGTGAAAGAGATCACCGCGCTCCTAGTTCACATAGAGTTGGGGTGGAAGAACCGACACGCGAGACAAACCAGGCCGGAGAGTAAAACGGAAAAAAGTACGCAAACTCTTCGCACGAGGCAAACAAACGTAAGGGGAAGCAACATGAAGGTACAGCTTCTCGCCGTCCGCCTTACCACAAGGAAGTACAAGGGGGGGGAACCTCGATCACACGTATGTGGCATAGAGAGCGGCCAGCACGTCGGAATGACGCCGCAGAGGGAGTAATGCAAAGGACTTCCGGCCTAGGGGGGAAAGAAATAAGAGAAATCGGAGGAAACGGGGTCACGAATGACTAGAGGAACCAAACGAGGGGAAAAAAAAGAGATAGATCTCAGGGGGAAAAGGACCAAATCAGACAGAAAGATGGGCTCTCCGGCGACAGGGAACGGCGGCAACCGACCGGGTCTAGAAAAAAACGTGCTGGGAAAAAATCAACAAATCGCGGGATCTACTAGCGGCCGCGGAGGTCCCACCTGGCAGAACAAGGAATAGGGAGAGACTATGTAACTGATCTTCGAAAATGTTGGCAGGGAAAGAAGGAACGGGGAGACGGACCTTTACTTTGCTCACAATGTGGGGAGGCCGTGATGAACAATCGATGATCTACCGGAGCGGATATATGTGGCACAAGGGGGCTCACTAAAAGTACGACAAAAAAGGGGAGAGATTTGGACATCACCTGAAAAAAGTTTCCAAGCGGTGGGAAAAAAGCACGCCCGATGAAAGGGACTACCAAGTAATTTCGGGAAGAGTGAAAATGTTCAAGCAAAAAAGCTCTAGGGGAGAACTCTGCAAAGAGGGGGAAATCGAGTAAACTGGGAGGGGGAGTCAAGTGGTCAAGATGACCGGTAGTGCACACAAAGGAATGCCGAAGGAGGAAATTCAGTAAAAGCACATAAACATCTTCAAGCGGTTGCAAGGAACTATAAAAAGGAGAAACTAGGCTAAGAGGTACTGTAAAGAAGGCGGTACTGTGATATGGGGAAAGGCAAAAACGATCTCGCCAAGACTAACGATGAAGAAATCTACCTTCTTAGAAACCGGAGGTAACGAGAAGGAAAGGGCATCGGGATCAGATCATCAACTCCTTCTTGAGGCATTGAAAGGGGGGGGAAAAATTGGTCTGTTAAAGGATTAAAAAGCAAACTTCAGACTGTCGGACGGTCTGGCAGATGCGAGAGAAGTGACCAGTGACTGTACCGAAGGTCCGGAGCGCAGCAGGGTACCCGCAAGTCCCGGAAAGGGATCCATAAAAGCAAAAAGACCGGGCCAGAGAGATAAGGAAAAGGGGCCAGACCACGAAGGGCAGGAGCAGGGGTGTCGAGCAAGAAAAGTGACCGCTGGAACAACGGGGCCTATTGACGCCCAACACCCAAACGACCAAAAGGGGCACCGCTGACATCAAAAAGAAAACATAAACCGAGCTAAGGAGGAAAAACCAAGTCTGCATCAAAAGGAAACCCAAGGGAAAACTGGGCGGACGAGAAGATTCTGCGAATGGTGAGGGGAAAACCAACGCCGGGCGGCGGCTGAAAACACCGCCAGTCCTGCGGAATGAAAGGACCGCAGCCGCAGCCGGACCAGGGTGAAAAAAAAAAGGAAGCCTGGGACAAGGAAAGAACTAGAGAATAGACGGCGCCTGGGGGGCTGATCTGAGTTGGAAACGAAGGGTGTTCCTGCTCGTGGGTGGGAAGGAAAAAGTCCACAAAAAAAACAGCAGGGAAAGAAAGGGAAATAGGTTCCGTCTGGTCATGCAGTGTCAAGTGTGCGATTTTGGCGAGAACTGGAAAAAAAGAGGTGGAGCCGAAAAAGCGCGAAAGGAGATCGCGAAATGCTGGCCAAAGAAAGCCCAAAACACACCAAGAAGAGACGAGAAAAGAATGAAGGGGAATCGTGGAGAGAGATAGGGGGGTTACCGGACTCACCTGGAAAAGAGAGGGTCGCGCAAGCACAGACTCGGAGGGTTGGGCACATGAAGAAGTAAACATGGGGAGGAACGCACAAAGGGAAGAAATGTCTATTGCCGCATTCGGAATGAGTTGGAAGTCTTGTTTTTTTTTGTTGGGTTTGTTTGGTTTTGTATCCACCAATCACGGTTCTCTCTAACCCCTAACACCATGGACTTAGGAGGATTTCTAAAGCCGGTGGGGTAAGAGATCAAGAGCTCGTGAAATCAAGAGCAAGGGGGGGGGGGGGAAGCAGCCTTTTAGCAGCACAAGGTGAATCTCATCACTTTATTCGAAGACCGAATTAAGCTGCAAAAAATGAAGTTCAGGAAAGGTAACGTGAACCTTCACACGATTAAACGGAATCGCAGCCCATAAAGAGTCTATAGGCTTGAGGGAACCCATCGGGCATTCCAACGTTCAGGAAAAGCAAAGGCGGAAAAATACGCTGCTAAGGCTGGACCAAAATAGGTACAAGTTCGCTCAAAGAAAAAGCCACAACAAGGGAAAAAAGGGGAGTCAAATCCCAAGGGAATTGGTGGGGAGAGGGCTGAACCCAGAATTAATAAAAAAATGTCGTCTCACTGAAAAACTCAGCAAATAGGGGCACACCGGGAGGCGCTCTTGTAATCGAACCGTTGGAAGGCTTACTCAAAATGAAACCGGAAGATCGCGGATGCGGTCGCGGATTAAAAGGACTGCACCGGGGTCAAAGAAGATGCCGCGGGGCACAACCTTGCAAAAGACGGAGCCACTTGGGCAGAAATCAGTAC
>Ga0179593_1592059_pt1 | contig 10046 bp, 9 predicted proteins | sample CZODoug2_1_08_16_FD_185931 | JGI IMG/M metagenome (GOLD analysis project Ga0179593, IMG submission 185931) | Vadose zone soil fungal communities from Angelo Coast Range Reserve, California, USA - CZODoug2_1_08_16fungal (PacBio error correction) | ecosystem: Environmental > Terrestrial > Soil >...
GGTTGAAAGGTCAGGGAGTGGACTAAGATGCAATGGGGAGAGGAGCCTCAAATTTGCAGCGCAGATTCTGAGAGAAATCAAGGTCGGGCTTTCAGAGCGATGGCGTTTGTAACATAGCGGCGGGAAACACGAGGCGGAGAGGAGTACACGCTATTCAAAAAGCAGAAGAGGAGAAGAGAGTCACGAGCCGCAGTTCACGAGCAAAATGACCGCGTGAACAACGCTCGCATCATCCGGGATCGAAAAAAGCAAGAACTCTGCGGGGACCGAACGTTCGAGAGAACGAAAGTCGCCAGATCGAGACCAGTCTACGCGTTAAAGAGGGATTTCCAAGCAAGACGGAGTGAAAAGAGAAGATCCGGCAGGGCTGGTACGCGAAGGAAGAAGTTCCGCACGCCCTAACTCTCATTGGAAGGGAAAAGACTGCACCCAGGGATGAAAAAGGTGAGACTTATTAAGAAGGGACTAAGCTGTATCCCGGAAAAATCCCAATCTTGCAGTAAAAAACGGTGATCATTTTTACGCAGAGAACGGACTTGCCCGCTCATGAGACGGACTTAGAGCCATAAGGATTGCACCTGTTCAAATGCTTGGAAAAAAAGAGAGAGGGAAGGTAAGGACGGTCTGGAAACTATAGAAAGTCATACCGTAAACGGAACAGAAAAGACAGAGAGCCCGTAGAGGGACGTCATTAAGACCTCGTCCACTAGCTTGGAAAAAAAACAGAGGACAAAAGCTGACGGTAGAGACGAAAGTACTACGAAAAATTCCTCGCGGAGAAGGGGGACAAGACAGAAGGCTGATAAAGGGCGATAGGAGGGGCCCGCTAGAATACTGGAACAGGAGGCACTGACTCGCGAGAAAGTGTGAGGAACGATTAAGGACAGGATCGCGAGCGGATAGCACCCTGGCTCAGAGGCGGATCTACGCGTTTCCCCCGATGCTCGGGACCGCGGAAGAGCGGAAAAAACCAACCCAAAACCGCCGAGACGAGACAGGCTGAATCGAGAGAGAAGAAAGATGGCATCGGCGCGGGAATACTGCTCACCCGGCGTCGCGCGGAGCTCGAAAGCAAAAAAATCGATTCGATAACTACCAGGCACAGATCGCCCCGGGAGCAAGCGTCACTCTTGCACTATCGATCAAAAGCTCACGTCGCATGGCTGGGAGGTTGGTGATTCCGCGGAACCACCGCTCTGAGTGAGGTCATCGGCCCGACGAGAACCCTTCCCACTAAATAGGGACGAAGAACCGAAGAGGCGTCTCGAGAAGGCCCGAGACGCGAAAGAACCTAGTAAGAGGACTTCTTGCGAAAAAAGGAGTCGGACAACGGCGCAAACTGCAGGATCCCCTGCGGAGGGCATAGACTTCGTCCACGCCTACCGTTGGGCCCAGTCTCCTGGTGTGATGAGCCGAAAAAAAAGCTAGGGGGGGGCTCCGCGTAGATTCGGAAGTGGGTACCTCGCGAGGAAAGCACACAAGGTACGCGGACAGGTTCTGGAGGAATAGGGGGAGGAAACTAAAGTGCTTCCTAAAATGGAAAGGGGACGGCCGAAGATACAGGGGGGTAACAGAGCCATCTCGATAGACTAACTCGGAAATCCTCGTGGTCTCAAGCGGAGAGTGTAGGAGGCCGCAGGAGGGTCGGAAGAGCTCACTAACTCCAAAAAACCGAAGCGTTCGAGGCGAGCCACCGCTTATAGGGGGTGAGGAATCTAACGTTCGTACGAAAGGATAGCTGGGAAAAGGGGGAAAGGTCTGGGGGGGTTCCCTGGCTGGGAATGTCCTAATTCTGACTACAAGTACTAAGAGAAAATAAGAAGGGGCGCTGATAGGGGGGACTGGAAGTCGTGAAATAATGACGTTAACGTCGGTTACTCTTCGATGAACAGGAGGAGATGAAAGGACTGTCCGCGTCCCCCTCTGAAACCCCGATTAAGAGCGGCCGGGGTGCACGCGGGGGTCAGTCCGTGTTTCCGAAGGAAGAGCCGCACGCTCGGCGTCAGGTGGGAGCCGTCGCTTCTTCTAGGAAAGAAAAAACCGTGGCCCTTCAAATTCGACCACCTGTGATATACCTCGAGTTTCGTCAAAAGAGTAGCAAAAGAAAATAATGAAGCAAGCCTCACGGAGCCCAGAAGATTCTTCTCCAATCTCCCAAAAAGATTGAGGTCGATCTACGTTCTGGGAAAAAGGGAACGATGCAGGAAAAATAGTGGAAAGGAGGGACTCTTCAAACCCTCGGCCGATCCTAGGAAAAGAAAGAGAGTCAACAATTCGAGTAAAAGATAGATAGGGCAAGAGAAAGGAAAAAAACTGGAGGGAAAAACAGAGCTAGCTCGCCGTAAGGACGAGAACGCGATCCTAATCTATAGGACGAAAAGGAGGAGGGATCGGGCTCAAATCGAGGCGAGGGGAATCGAGGAGTGCGGGTATTCTTTGGGGGGACTCTCCATGCTTGGACGAAGGGGTGCAGGAGTCGCCAGGTGGGCGTAAAGGGGGGAAGGGGAAACGAAAAAGGGGATTACTTGGTGCCGGAGCGTTGAATTACTAGGGAAAACTCCACCGTTGCGGAGCTCGGGAAAATCTATCCCAAAACAAAAAAATCTACGACTGAGTCATGGGTTCTGTAGGAGAGTGTCATAACCGGCTATAATGTGATCTAGATTCAACCTACATAAAGGGATCTGACCTCCATTGGCTAACGACAATCTTCCAGGGAAAGAGGATCACAGAAGGGTTTTAAAGAATAAGGTTCTTTCACCACAGAATAAACTCCGGAGCCGGGCATCAGGTCGAAGGGGGATGGAGGGGAGAGAGGGTCCGACGCGAGAGCAAGATCTACGCTCCAAGGGAGATCCGCCTCACCCTGGATGTGGGCTCCTTAAAAAAGCCAGCCGACACTCGCCGTGTATACGTGAAGGGAAGGGGGATCTCAAGAGAATGGGACCCGCCTTAGCAGGGAGACGAGGCACAAGGGCCCAGTTAGAAGTGTCGTCCGACTAGTTTACTGCAGAACGAGACCTCCTTCGTTCCAAGAGGAGGGAAGAAAGGAACTATACTTCAAACTGCTGAGAAAAAAGGCATCAGAAGAGACAAAGTGACAGGTGCCAACTTGCCGGGTCGGCGGTGAAGAAAGCCATAGGGAGCGAGACCTGAGCGAAGGATTGACGTCCGACCGAGAGTGGAACAGACTTCCCTGAGACCGGACCTCGGGAGGGGGTCCTAGGAAGGCTCAGACTCCACCTCTCGTTGACAGCATTTGAGTAGGGGTGAATGAAGTCGTCGCTCGAAAAAGAGAAAGATTACTAGCGACGGGACGCGGAACTTATTCACAGAAGAAAGAAACACAAGTCGAAAAAAAGGGAGATAGGCCCTCGATGGCGGAGGCTCTCGCAAGGGACCAGGAAAACAGTTTCTACGTTTAGGGCACGCTCGAACAGACTAAAAGGATGATCTCCTCGGACTACGGAAGTTTAAGTTAGGCTTACCACATGAAGGTAGGAAGAAGATATTAGAAGAAGCTTGAGGCCGCATCTTAGAGGCCCTTCTCTATCATAGGGGGAAGATGAAAAAAGTATAGCCCTTAACGAAGAGGAACACTGGAGATCTCCTCCGAGAACGTCGTCCAAAAAGAAAGAGTCAAAGGCCGCGAGATTCCAGTTCGAGGAAGAGGGGAAGGGCTGGGGGTCAAGGTGGGTAAGGCCCTAAGTAAGGGATAAGGAGAGGGCGTTCTTCGAGTAACGGCGACAGTAGCGATAGTCAGAGAAAGGGAAGGCAGGTTGTAGGTGGGAATCACCCGTTTTGGGGGAAGAAAGGGAGAAAGCTCGAGAAGAGTCTTCTAAAGGAGGGAAAGGAATCTCTAGGTGTTCTCGGTCGCGCTTCGAAGGAGGCTTGGAGGAAGGAACTTACTTGACGAGAGAGGGAAAGAGAAGTATAGTTCCGATCCGGATGGGGATCTTCTCGACGAGGAAGCAATTCTCCAAAGGAGAACCCGGTCCTCGCTGAACCTGCATAAAAGGGTGGAAAAGAAGCGAAAGTAGGAGGATTCGTCTTTTCCCGAATGAGACGGAGTCGTCTAACGCAGACCCTGGCCGATAGGGGGCGAGTTCCGGAAGGGGTATGAAGTCCCTGCCCTTCACGTCGTAGAAAAGAAAAACCGGGATGCGAGCAGGATGGAAACCTTCTCCGAGCGGGTTAAAAAAAACGGGAGACGAACGGGCGAGCGATCGGCTGACGTCAAGACTTAAAAGAGAGGGGAAATCACTGTGAATCGAGGGTCGAAGCCAACGCAAGATCTATAAAGGGAGAGATCAAGGAACAAGAAGAAGCTAGAAAAAACCTTCTCGCCGGAAACCTCGGGGAGGAGGGAATAGCAGGGTCGAAGCGAAGCTCTTGCGGGGAGAAAGAAGGGATCTGTCCAAACTCTTGAAAGAACGACTAGACTGGCGAGAAGAGAAAGATCGCGGGGATGGAGGACATTCAAAACTCCCCTTTCAGCTGGTCGACCTACTTCCAAAGAATAGAAAAAGGCGATCGTTGCCCATGACTGGCGGGTAGGGAGGGAACTACGAAATACCGAGGCTCGCTGGAAAGCGTTGCCGTCGGACATACTACAAAGAGTACCTAAACTAACCAAAGGGAAAAAGTAATCAGAAAAAGACTCGAAAATCCCAAATTTTCTGAGCCGGCTGAAGACGAATCCCGGACAAGGATCATGGCGTGAAGGCCCGGGTACGGCTGAAAATTAAAAAAGTTAACTAACCTTCAGAGAGAAGCTTGGGGGGTCCGCGTCGTCATCTCCTTGAGCTTCCATGGTCGGAGAAGAAACCTAGTGCCAACGAGTGCCTCTAAGGGTGGAAAAAAAGGCGTGCGTTCCGATCAACCTAACTTAAAGGGGCATTGAGGACATTCAAAAGGCGGTGTCCTCTCTCGGGACGATCCCCACACTTTTGGGGGAAACAGGGCAAACCCGACAACCGACCTTGTAATTGAACGCAGCCGGTGGGGGGAGGGCGTCCATTAGGGGTTGCCTCAGGTTCTGTAGAAAAGCTCTGACAGAAGGGTGCTCAACGCATGCTGTGGCTTCTACTTTTGGAAAGGAGGGCCTTCCTCCGGAGGTGAGAGGGGGAGGGGGTGGGGGGAGTGGCGGGTGTATTGGCTGGGAACGCCCTCATTCTGGGCATGAGGGGGGAGGGTGAGGAACGTGAAGGGGAAGGCGATGAAAAGGGGTGGGGAGGGGGGTAACGGGGTTAGACTACGGAACTTTCCGACGGGAATACTGGTGCCGAGTTAAATCTAGCTGCAGCTGGTAGGAGAGAGTGTAGCTCGGTGCGGAGGGGGGTTGGATCTAGTTGACATGTCTCCCCGGTGCGGGCGGGTAAGTGTGGGTGAGAGACCGGGATGAGCGGGGGGTGGGTTGCGTGGGCGTCGGAGCGGAGGGGAGGGGTCGATAAGGGAGAGGGAAAGGTCGGACCCTCGAGGAAAGCGGCCGGAGTGGAGGGGTGGGGCAGGCGGGGGGGGGGGGGGGGGGGGATGGTGGACGATGGGAGGGGAGGTGGTGAAGTTAGGGGAGGGGGGCTGGGGCTGGGGAAGAAATAAGATTGGTCGGCGAGCGGGGGGTGGGGGAAAGGGAGAACTGGTCGTACAGGGGGATGGTGTGTAAGTGTGGTGATGGGGGGTGGGGGGGCGCGGGGTGAGGATAAGGGGCAAGGCGACGTAGGAGGGTGAGGGGAGAGAATTAGGGGAATTGAGGGGTGGGGTGGGGGAGGCCGAGAGGGGGGACCCGAGCGGGGGAGGGAGGGAGGAGGGGGGGAGCCAGGGGGTGGGGGGGGGGGGAGGGATGGGGGGTGTAAGGAGGAGGTTGTTATTAAGAGGGCGAAAGGGGGCTGAGGGGAGGATAGGGGGGGGACGAGTGAGGGGGGCGGGTCAGGGCAGGGGGGGGAAAGGGGAGAGGGGGTGAGAAAGGAGTGGGTGGGGAAGGCAGGGAGGGTAAGGATGTTGCGGGAGGCTGAGAGGGGAAGAGGGGAGTGGGGTGAGGGGAGTGGGGTGGGAAAGAGGGGGGTGGGGGGGTAGGCGTTGAAGGGGGAGGGGGGAGGTAGGAGACCGGGGGTAGGGGGTTAGAGAATGAGGGGGAGAAGAGGGAGGGAGTAGAGAATGGGAAGCAGAAGGAGGGGGGAGATGGGGGAGGTGGGGAGTTGTGGGTAGGGGGTTGTTGGGGAAGAGGGGGGAGGAGGCCAATGGGGTAGGGGAGGTGAAGGGGATAGGTTGGAGAAGGGTGGAGGAGGAGGATGAAGTAGTTAGAGGTTGGGGAGAAGGGATGTAATAGGGGGGGAGGGGGAATGGAGGTAGGCCTGAAATAGGCATTCTGGGACACTACTCTCATAGGCTCCTCAGGATGTAGGCGTGTTTCCGTTGCTTGACAGTGCGGACGGCTCGCTAGGGTAGGTGGCAGTCGGTGCTCGCCGTGGAGAGGGGAGGGCTTAATCCCATTGGAGGAATCGAAGGTCCATGGGAGGGACCGCTGGCCTCTCAGGGGGGGGGTGTGAGTGGGAGGGGGACGGGGGTGTGGAAAAGCGGCAAACAATCCCCTGGGTAGACCGTATGCGATGTTGGGAGTGATGGCAAAGGTGATAAAGAAAGAAGCGGGAGGAGGGGGTGTAGGTGGACGGGGGGTTAGTCTGGGGAAAAACTGCGGTGTATAGAGGGGCGCCCGGGGAGCGGGGGAGGGTCATCGTCGGGGGGGAACGCCATAAAGGGGGAGGGAGGAGGCATGGGAAGAGGAAGGCAACAGGTGAGGGGGGAAGAAGGCGGAGACGGACCGAGATTCTCCAGACCCTTTGAATCTGGACACGGCTAGACTTGGCACGCTCACTTATGGTTTTTCTGTACTCTATAAATGGTTCCTGGAAGAAAGCGGATAAGATTATCTGGCCAGCAGGTCGGTACGTTTTAACCGCGACCTATCTCTTGAGGAAAGACCGAAAAAGAGAGATGTCAAGCTGGGATAGGGTAAAAGAGCATATGACTCTGACCAAAAAAAGAGGGAAATTGGAGAGGAAAACTAAGGGTCTCGTAAATCCGGGAGCTTCAAAAGACCGAACGAAAAAGGGCCTGTTCGTCCCGGGAGTAGAGAGCCAGAGGAACTAGTCTTCGCACTTCGAGACGGAGGGGGGCTGGGTCAAAATTCCCTTAACCACAGTCGTATGCTAAAAGCAAAGAAGAAAAAAACCGAGGTCTGAGCTCTAAAGAGCTGGGCCAAGGCGATCGCAAAGAGAGAACGGAGGGGGAAGTTAGGAGGAATAGGCAAGGGATTGGTACCGGTCCACGGGGGCAGCGCAAGTCAGGAAAACTCTAGTCGCTGTTCAATCTCGTTCTTTGGTGTCAATAGCGGCGGCGTGAAACACTCAAAAAAAAGTTAAGAGGAAAACAGAGAAACGGATTTCTAGAGATCGTCGCATTTCAAGGAGACTAGGATGATAGAGAAGTCAATAGCACCGGGAAGATCGATCGGTCGGGAAAAAGGAATCCGACAAGTTCGAAACTTTCAAGGGAAAACAGGGATCTATCGGGAGAAAAGTCTAAGGCGTTAAAAGATGAGAGTGGAACCACGCAATCTTTCAGGCCATCCTAGAGGGGGGGGGGGGATCGGGGGAAAGGGGGTGGGCTCTACGACGTTCATACTCAAGCCGCACCAATAGTCGACTGGCGTAACCTCTCACGGTTGCTGAACGTGAAGAAGGGGGTGTGACTCTTTCCGGTATCCCTCGAACTACGCGGCCGGGGACACCGGAAGCTTGAAGAGACCGGAGCCGGAAAGCCTTTGAGGAAAGAGGAAAAGTCATATAAGAAGGGGGGAAAAGTCCAAAAGTAGAGGAACCTTCCGCTACTGAAGAACGAAGTCCGAGTGCACACTTCAGAGAAAAAAAAAGAAGCTAGCATAACCCCTAAACTCGAGGAGTGATATCGCGCTGCAGAGACCTCGTCGCGAGAGGGAAACCGTCTAAAAAAAGAGTTAAAACGACAACTTATGCTATCTAGAGCTGGCCCCTCTTGAAGAACTAAAAAGAAGGTATTATCATAAGCTAGAGATCACAGCTAAGCCTACGGACCAGCAGAGAGAGAGGTTAATCGCGATCTATCAAAAATTGAAGGAAGATCACGACTACGGGCGAGAATCGGGCTATCTGCGGCGCAAGACCGGGGAAAAGGGCTAAGAGCTTCTCGGCAGCTGAAGGGATGCTGCCACCACCTACCGGGAAGAAAAAAAGAAAATGGGGGGGGGGACGATCTACTATCTAACAAGCGGCGCGGCCGAGGACACTCACTGTAAAAAAGCGAAAGAAAGGAAAAGCAAGGGGAGGGCCGGGGATCGAAGACTCAACACTCAAGACAATGAAAAATTTAGGAGAGCGCCTCTCCAGCGGCAACGAACCGCCCAAGCAACGGTCTTGAAGCATTGCGTTGTTGGGAAGTTCTGCTAAGAGAAAAAAAGGAGGGAAGAGGAAGCGAGTCGAGCGGTAAGGCCAGCCCTTCAAACCTACCTCGTCGAAATTGGGGAGACCGAGGTGTGAAGGAGGGGGTAATTCCAGAGAAAATAAAGCATATCACCTATTAAGTCAAAGTCACGTTTCTGCGGCAAAGTGACAAGGGTCCGTATGGAGGCAGCCATGATGGAGTCGGAAATGGGGGGGAGGAGGTCCACTCCGATCCGGGCGTAATTGGGGAACTGGTGTGCTGGAAAAGCGAGGGCTCTAGGGGCATTCTGAATGTTTGAGAGGGCAGAGCGGGGAACCTCGGTAAGTGCCGGTCGGAAGAAGGAGTGAGAGAGTAGGAACGAAGAGGTCTACTTTCCCGTTTGGGAGGGGTCCAATTGATCCATCCTTCCAAAGAAAACTGACGAAGGGGGAATGGAAAATCTTAGATCGCTGTCAACTTGCCGGCGTAGTGTCATCGGGGAGAAAGAGGGCAAGAAGGAAGCTCAAACCGCTTCTGTTAGAGGAAAGGTAGCGTATATTTGGAGAGAAGACTGGGAGAAAGCAAGGAGCGAAAGCAGAAAATACGGTCGATGACCCGGCCATTAAAAGGGGGTAGCGTTTCTGGACAGGTTGGAATAATCCGGGGAACCTGCTAGAGTTGCCCATGGTCCGATGTCCGGTTCGAATAGGAAGTTACGACCGCTTAGGGGAAAAAAACGATAAAAAGGTCTCACGACAACGGATTAAAAGGGAAAAGATGGGGAAGAGGAAACATATAAGACCCCGACATTGAAGGCTGGAAAGCTTTTACACTGATAGATCCTCCTTTTGAAAGGGCTCTCGGCCTGCTCAGGCTCAAGACGTAAGGGGATCCGGCTCTCCGGATATCGAACACCATAGCGTAGGAGGAAAACATGTAAACAGGAGGGACAACCGTGTCGAAATCCGAGCCCGCAGCCTTTTCTCAAAAAAAGATAAAAAGCAAATCATAGAAAGAAACATAAGTCTAACTCAGGAAACCAGGCCAATCGCCAAATCGCGTCAGGGAGAACTCAAAGGGGCGACCTGCGTCTAAGCTCGTTGAGGGACGATGGATAGCTGGATTCCAGGAAAAATAGAGTCAAACTCGGGGAGCGATCTAGTGAAAGCCAGAACAGAAGATATGTATCCTATATCAGATTCAAGATAGAATCGAGTCGATGCGAGCAGAGTAAATTTAAACGAAAAAAAAATAAAGGTCACGATTACCTTCAAATCGAACGCGTGGCGGGACTTGGATAATGCAACGAGCTAAAAAGAGGGGGGTAAAATGTTATGGGGGGAAAAACGTACGGTGAAGGAATCGGCATACTTCTCTGCGTGGTTTAGGTTCTGAAGTGCGCCGACGGTCTGGGATGTACTCGCCGCTATTGACGCAGGACGCTGAAACGACTAAGGGAAGGAGAATCAAAAAAACGAAACGCCCTGATTCAAAAGAACACGGCCAGAGAAGTCTAAAGGGCAGGGAAGACGGACCGCCTTTCCGTCGATAAGGGTATAAAAGGTCCGGGAAAAGCCAGCCTACGGCTTCAA
>Ga0179593_1782490_pt1 | contig 10046 bp, 6 predicted proteins | sample CZODoug2_1_08_16_FD_185931 | JGI IMG/M metagenome (GOLD analysis project Ga0179593, IMG submission 185931) | Vadose zone soil fungal communities from Angelo Coast Range Reserve, California, USA - CZODoug2_1_08_16fungal (PacBio error correction) | ecosystem: Environmental > Terrestrial > Soil >...
GGGGAATTACATGGAAATGCATCCACCAGGACGAAGATGGAAAGGGAAAAAGAAAAAAATCAAAAACGGATCATCAAGAGGGCATGGCGGACGCGAACGCCGGACCCCGGCAAGGAAAAAGAAGAGAGAGAGACGGAAGACACGAGGAACTAATGACTTTACTAGATTCCTAGGGGAACCGAACTCAAACTTTCCAAAACGATTGGTGAAAAGAGACGAGAAACGCGCTGGGACAAGATCGTGAGGAAGAAGGGGATGGAAAAGTCGGGGGCTTGTAAAGACGGGAGGCCCGACCATTAACAGTGGTTGTCGCAGTCGCCCGAAGTTTGCGGGGAGGGAAGTTGGCGCTTGCAAGCAAGCGAGTCAGACAGAAAAAAAAAGGGGGGGGAAAAACAACAAGTGAATTGCATGGTGGGAAAACCGACCACTCTTTTAGCTATTCGACACCGTGGATAGTACGGATAAATGGCCACTGGCTGAACCAAACCAAAAGGAAGTGTGGGGTAACGGGTGTTTGCAGCTACGTACCCAGAAGTGAAGTCGAACATTAGACATCAAGAAAAAAACGCCCGCAACTCAAGCGAAACCGCTTCTACATTGGGGAAGCAGGAGTTTGTTACACGACTAGAAAAATTTTCTAAAAGTGCCTACGGGCAGGAAAGAAATTAGAAGGGCAGGGTCAAAGACCCGAATTGTCAACGAAAGAGGTATATTATTTCATTTGGGTTAGTTCCCACAGGCTGCCCCTCGATAGGATGACCTCAGTGAGGAAGGACGGGGCAGAATGTCAAGGGGGGGAGAAGGTATTTTTCTTGACCATTCGGCAGGGTGGTTTATCGGTGGGAAAATCTAATTTAAAAGGAAACGGAAAAAGATTGGCTTGAAGGTGCCGACAATGCGATGGCGGGATGAAAAACGGAAAAGGGCGAAGGCAAGGGAATTTACGCCGGAAGCCTTCCTCCACTCCAACGGCGGCGCTCGCTCGCACTTGACGGACCCGAAGATGGCGTTGGGGTGAACGGGAGGAGAACCGGAGGCCGTCGCCTCGCTTCTTGGAGACGCTAACCAAGAAGGATTCACAAACGAGCTTCACAGCCGGACGTGAAAAGAAAAGAAATACGCAAGGAAAACAAAACTCGAAACCATAGCGGCAAGGGGGGTTTTCTCAGAGTGCGCAGGTCCGCGCGAGCCAAAAAAGGGCAGATGGCTTAGGTTTAGGGAAGCACAGTCAAAGTTCCAATTCCGCGGGTTTTATTCCAATTCGCATTTAATTCCAGCCACTCACAAGTGCAAGTTTCATCCGCTAAGGGGGGGTTTAGGTAAAGAAGGGGAAGCTGGGGCCGGGGGGAGCTGTTTTCTGGTTTTGAAAAAAAAAAAAAAAAAAAAAAAAAACAGGGGTATGACGGGGACTACACTGTGCCTATACGATTGTAGAGGTCTAAAGGCGTTATTTACAAAACAGGGGGGTTTGAAGAAGGGACGGCGATAAACATCGGATTAAGGAATGGCGTTGACGCTTTTTGAAAAAAGGAGTTCATAAAAAGAGTCAAGCGTACGGCTACCTACTGACATCAAACCGCCCTAACAAAAAAGGGGTTATCTCAACAGCCGTATACGACGAAAAAAAAAAAATAGAACAGAAAAAAAGGCAAATAGGTAAAGGCGTTCCAAAAAGGAAATAGTTAGCGAGGGTATCGGCCCGCCGCTTCGGAAGACTGGCCAGGGCACCGCGTGGGTGTCACTCACACCCCTAGCTTATCAAACTCAAAGGAAGAGACATGCGAAGAGACGACAACTACACAGGGGGGACAAAGTGCCGAGAAGAGAAAGGACGGCCGGAATTACTAAAAGCAAAGGGGGGGCGCCTATGACCATCTCGAGGGTGGGCCGTGGGCAGTGTTCGGCTCTTGGGATCTAAAGGAGGAGGAAAAGGAAGGGAAAAAGAGCCGAGAGAAAAGCCAAACTGAGGAGCGGGGGCACCCGATCCTGCTTGGATTCCGCCGCCTGCTATCTACGACTTGTGCCGTTGCGTCTTTAGGGTTTCTGATGCATCAGAACAGACATTCAAGCACGGGAAAGTGAGGTTGGGAAAAGTAATGGTTTGAGGGAATACTCTTTGCCAGGGCCAGTCTGCTATCGGCGGCCAGGAACGCTACCTATTTCAGGGGTCGAGGAATGGGGCAACGCCGATTGAAGCGGGGACTAATACGAGGGGGAGATCTGTCAACAGGGAAAAAAGGGTGTGGTTTTTAGGGAGGGGAGGTTTTCCGAGTAATCGGTACCCGTCCCGCTGGTGCTTCTACTTCTTCTTACTCCTTAAGGAAAGACTGGACATGCGGAGAAGGAAGAAAGGTCAAAAGAGAAGCAATGCTAAGTATGGAGAAACCCCTACTCTGGGAAGTCTTAATCCTCACGAGGTAAGGGCCTTCACCATGTCTACAATAGTAGCAGTTGGGGGACGCAAAGGAAAAAGAAAAAGGGAGCCGAAAAAAATTGAAACGGGGTTCTTACTTTCAGAATTTGAACAGCCCCCCCTAGTCTGAACCCGGACCTCACTTGTGAAGGGAATTAAAGAAATTAAAGGGAAGGAAGGGGTAAAAGGCGGGGGGGGGGGGGACTGGGGGGGGGCTTGATGGACAATGAAAAAAGGTCGTAAGCCATCCCCGTGTTGGGGGTTGGGGGGGAGAAGAAGAGCAGTCGCGAAATAAGGGGCAGTATTTTTCGGTCGCTGTGCGCATAGTTGGGGATGTGAACGGGAAGAAAGTGGGGGAGTCCGGGTTGAGCTTGGTTTCGCGGTTGTCCACAGAAACTGCAGGCTAGGCGAACAAGCATCACTAAGTCATAGGACCATGTACGAATGATAAGGGGCACCGGTCGACTCCGCGAAGAGGTGGCTGTTTTTGGAGGGCGCAGAATAAAAAAAGTTGCTTGCTCGTGGAAGAGAAATAAGCGGGGAAACGCCAGACCATTTTTCTGCCCTCCTTCCAGAGTCGTAGTGTCCGTTGAAGTCAAAAGGAGCCGCTGGAAAAAAACTTATCCGTCTGACATCTAACGTGACCTTACGCGTACACCTTACGAACCGAGGGTTTGTGATTATCTAGATAAAAAAAGGGCACCTCGGGCTAAAGAGAGGGTCGTTTCAATTCGGGGAAAGGTTTTCCGCCACTCCGAGGGGACATGTTGCCAATAGTCAAAAAAGACATGTAAAAAAAAGGAAACCTGGGGCACCTCTATTCGGGGGGTACCGCTGAAAAGACTACTAGGTAGAAGCTTTTGGGTCTCGCTGAGTTGAGGTTGGAACTTAAAAAACTGCGGATTGTTCGGTGGCGGACTCGAGCTGCACAAAACCATGTCGCCGCGGTCTGTTGACACCCAACAATTCAGGGGGGGGCGGAAAAAGGGGAGATACACGGCAAAAGGGGTTGTCTACAACGGACAGTTATCCCCGAATACCGTAAATTGTCGTGTCCCATTGCAGGCGGGGGGCCAAAAGTTTTGGGATTGTCTGATGGGGAAAACTTCAATCCTCTGGAGCGTAGCCTAAAAACCAAAAAAACCAAGCGACTGTAAATGGATGAACTCCCCGTCCCCTTTACACGCATTGACTGGGGAACTTGTAAGACATCCGAGAAGAGAGCCCTTTCACGATCTGTGAGAAACGAGGAGACATCCGCGCTATGAAATGGCGGAGTTCGGGTATTGAAAAGGCGGTCAGACTTAGGGGGGGCAAAGAGTGCGATAGGTGTTCCTCGCGTCATTCATGGGACGGGGTAAGCGTCTAACGCTTCATGCCAATGCACGAGGATGATAAATGTTGAATGGGAAAAAAAAAGCTTGAGCGTACCAAATAAAGAAACAACGCATCTCGTGGAAGCCGCCCGTGCCGTCCATTAAGGACAATCTCTAGAACAAAACAACGGAGGAAAAGAAGTGACTTACATACGGCACGGCTAGGGGGCCAAAAAATAAAAAATTTGGGGGGAATCATTTAAGCTCTCCACACGGGGTAAATTTCAAACAAGTAGCCCCCTGAATCCACAGTGCATTGGAAAAGAACGAAAATAAACGCCAGGAGAAGCGAAAAAGAACGGGGAGCAAACACACACTAAGGGACATAAAGTACTTTTACCTAGAGTAGCCAACTCAATCCCCTTTCCGCGGCTGTGTGAATACCTAGATTGAAGATCTGAAAAGGAAGGGGGGGCGAGGAGTGATCAAAATCGGCGCTGTAAGACGGGAAAACGAAATGACAGGGAAGTTTACCATTCTCCCGACTTTTCGGTCGTTGCTTTGGGGGGAAAAAAAAGGGGGGGGCTCACGACGCGTGGGCAGCAAGACTAAAAAAAAACTTGGAACCGACTCCTGACGGGAATTGCAATGGGAAAGCACGACCAATCTTTTGAACGTCAAGGAGGACGACAGGATACGGTATGGGATAAAAACAAAGGACGCTCAGGGCGGCCTCCAAAAAAGGGAAATTGGTGTTTTACAAAGAAAAAGGGTTTGGGGCAGCAGACGTAACCCAAAAGTGCAAAGAACATGACGCAGAGCACACACAAAGAAAAATCAAAAGCGACTACAAAAGGCGACCGGAGAGCGGTGAAAGACGAATGGACTACACCAGGGGATACAAAGGTTGAATGTCTCGGCAGAGTCTGTCCAATGTAGGGAGTGGATTACCCTGGGGAAAGCGGAATTGGCACCGGCGTGGGGTAGAGGGGAGTTCCCCGGCACAGGAAACTCGGGTGGAAAAATAAAAACCCCTCGGGCTGCGTACTGTGGACGAGTCACCAGGACGTCGAGGGAAGTAGGTTCAGGGCGGGCGGTGGGAATCGTGGTTAAAACGCTGGGAAACATGACAAGAGTCGATGGGAAAAAATGGACTGCGAAATGGGGATTACAGTGCGGATGGGGGAATCTTCCACTACGGATATTCGGTCCTTTACGCGCATCCTGATCCAAAAAAAAAGAAAACTTCTGGCGCTCGCGTAGGACCCGAGGATGGTGAGAAAGTATTGACTAACGTGATTCCGTTCGCCTCGCTGTCTGTGAAACGAAAGAAAACAAGGGGTTCACAAAGACGGAGATGCAAAGGAATAGGCGTGACATCCATAGACGTAAACTACAAGCAGAACAGCTAAAAACCATACGGCAAGGGTTCCCCACTACAGGGCCAGGGAGAAAGGGGAGGGGAGGAAAAGGTTTCGGAGGCACCTCAATCCCACCAGAAAACATTCCGCGAAGTTTAATTCCAAGCGCAGTGTAATTCCAATAAACACGCAGTGGGTAGGAAAAAAAAAAAAGCGGACATCAAGGCAAGGTTCCTGTTCCGAAAGGGGGGGGGTTTTGTGGGCAAAGGAGCGGCAAGCGGTAACGGGAGGAGCTGGGGTTTTCGGGTGGGGCGTGGGGGTCATGTAAAGGGGGCGTCTACACTTGCGATTGTCTGAAAGGGAAGGTCACCCTACCGAAAAGATTACGAAAGGGGAAAGAGTAGGGGTTTGAGGGGAAAGCCTAGAAAAGCATCGCTGTCTACGGGATCTGCACAAGCTGTTTGAAAGAAAAAAGAATTAACAAAGAGGAAGGATACCGACTGCCATAACCGCCCCTACACCAAGGAGGGGGGTTATCTCCAAATTTTCCTCTGAAATACAAGAAGCAGCAGAAGCTCGATTAGGACGAAAAAGGAAAATCGGCATTGGTTTCAAGGTACAAGGGAGATTTTATCTTGGGGGGTGTGGGTGACCGCCGCTTCGCAGACTGGAAGGGGCATCCGAGTTGTCAACTAAACCCCAATCTTCACCTTTGCTGAAAAGATCTCGGAAAAAAGGTCTTTCAAAAAACAAAAAAAAACGGGGGGCACAAGTCGAAAGAAAAGGCGGCTGAATGACTAAAGCAAAGGGGTGATCTATGACCCTCTCGCAGTGGGTGTCATTGGTGGTCTCGAGGGCGCTTGGGAATCTCAAAAGAAGAAAAAAAGGAGGAGTGACAAGAGAGAAAGAGCCGGGGCGGCCAAACAAGTCAATAGCGCAACCCCGGTGCTTGCGTCATTCATGCCGAGGATCTCGACTTGGGGACGTTTTAAGCGAGAGGGGTGATAAAACAAGAAATTGGGGGGGTGGGAAAGAAGTGAGTGGTGCAGAAATAAGGAACGATGGGTTGATTTTAACATAACGCGGTGCGGCCATTAGAAAACATTATAACATGAGAGGTCGAAAAGAGGGAAAGGGTCACGATTTGAAATTTTTGGTCTTCAGACAGCAGTTAAAAAGAAAAAATCTTGTATAAGGAGGGGAAGCGGCCATTAGTGGGAGGCGGTGCCGATGTCAGGAAGTATCCGTCCATGGGCTTACGTCTTTTTCGTCCTTCCTTTTTCAAAATCTTATGACATGCGGACAAAGTAGAGGATTCAGCAGCCGAAGTCTTGCGAGGGATTGCAACAAGGAGCGGGGATCTAACTGCCGGTAAGTGGACACGGCCATGTCTAAAATAGTAAGCAAGTGTAGACTATCCAATCAAAGGAAAAAAAACAGGGGGAGGCAAAAGAAAACTCAAAAAGAAAATTCCCGTTAACAGGGGAAAGGGGAAAAGTGCCTCTCGGGGAAAATCAAACCCCCCCTTAGAACGGAAACCGGTCATTGTTGAGTGTCCTGGAATTAAAAAGCGTGGAATTGATTAAAAGGAGAGGGGGGGGAAAATGAAAAAAAAAAGCGCAGGGGGTTTTTGCTGGTGGGACCGAAGGTGACGAAGAAAACGTAAGCGAAGGACAGTGTTTTTTGGATAACGGTACGACTAACACGGTAAGCAAAAAAAAAGGGGGGTAGGAGGGCCGCCTTGTAGGGGGAGCTGAGTATTTTCCACGAGCGACTTGCATTGTGTGCAATCTCTTCCGGTGGGTGAAAAATCAAGAAAGTTTCGCAAGGAAAACATACGCAGGCGAGCGAGGCGTACCAAAGAGAAAAAGGTCCGCAGCTTCTCCTTCATAGACAAGGGCGATCGCCGCGAAGCAGTATGGTGTGGGGGGGAAGCCAAAGTGGCCAGTGGCCGAGTGCTAATGCCCCATAAAAGAACCCTCAACGCCAGAAGCATTGTCGGCACACCAGTCCAACCCCATAGGGCTAGGAGATGGACCTGGAATCAAAGCAACCCAAAAACACCTGTGAAAAGGGTCAAGAAAAATTTACCGTGCTCTACGGAGCGTAACCGTATCGCACACGAGTTTTTAAGTCTCTATATTAACTCTAGGCAGCCTGTGGAGACACTTTCAATAATCTACACAGCTGTCGTTGCAATTGGGAAAAGGGGGCTGGACAAGGGGGTGCAAGATCCCTAACAGGCCAGATAGCCGAAATTGGGAATGGTGTAGTCCCTCAGGAGGTTTTACCGGACTTTCAAACTCCTTCTCAGTGGCGGTTGGGTCAGGGTGAAGGTTGAGTGAGCAGGGTGGGATATGGAGAGGGGGGAATCGTGAGCTTCAACTGTCTCCCCTTTCGTTGAACCACCAACCAAGGAAAGTTTGGGGGGACGCCTTGGAAGTGAAACGGAATAGGTTAGCCCCAAACTTAGGACATTGTTCGTGAGCCAGGCAAGGCCCGTAGCGGATGGTTTTTTCTGTGGTAGGAGGTCAAGATGTGCTGCAGAACGTTAGCGAAGTCGACACGAAGACAAGGCGACTGGTACAATATAAACGTTTCATATTTCGGTGCCTCACGTCTTTACCAAGCGCAGGACTGAACGGACTGAAAAGATCCTCCCAAGGGGAAAAGAGGGGCAGAGGGATAGCACGCGAGGATTTGAGTTCGGATATTTATCTAGTAACGTCATTTCGTTTCCTACCTTATGGGGTTGTGAAGGAAAGATTGCTCGATCGTGTATTTGGTGCTCGCGGGGGAGGGGAGGGTAGCGGTCGTTAAATGCAACTGGGGGGATCAGGGGCCTATCTTTGAGGAAAGGTCCCGTGTCTTTGGGAGCTGTCCATGATTCGGAACATCATCTTTGGGGGGACTAAGCCGTCAGAAAAGGTAAGTCAATCTCAGAAAAGAAGGCAGAGGAGGGGGACTTACATGACGGAAGGAGGACACCAACGATGATTGCGGTGTGGACGAATTCATTAAGAAAAGGCTCCAAGCCACGTTAAAGGAAAAAGATAAACTGAGAGAGTAAGAGGGAAGCGAACGATCTACCCCGTCCATTAAGGTCAGCGAGAAAAGAGGGGGAGAGAGATATGGAAGGCACAACGCAATAAGTTAACCTAATGACGTGGAAGTGAATTCATAGCCAACTACCAGAAAAAAACCTGTCCTCGCGCGAAAATGAATAGACGAAAAAAGAAACACGATAGGGAACAGGGAAAGAGGCATCATACGGGGTCAAAGGGATCAATGGGTAAAGACTTTATTCCAGAAACTTTATAGTAAACCAGTCGCCCTCTTGGGGTTCTTTTTTTCGGGGCGACTATAAAAGAAACAAAACGCAAGCGAAAGGGGCAAGGAAGAAAAAAAAAGCCTCCCTGACGTGAATTGGGACTACCAATCTTTACAGGCTATTCTACTACTTGTGAAGACCTTAAAATCCACTACTGGGGCCGGAGGCGTCAGCCACCGAGTGGTGGTGGTCAACGAAGGGAGAACAGGGTTTTTTAAGCTCCGACTTACCAGAATGGCAATGGAAGAACTAGCAAGTCCACACGCCAAGAAAGAAAACGACTACAACCGAGGAGGCCGGGTTACTGGACTACACCATGGGCAAAAAGGTTGACATGTCTCGGGGGAAATTTCTGTCAATGTGGGAGTGGACTTGTCACCTTGTCCAGACCCGAACACGAAAGGGAAGGATTAGTGCACCGGCAAAGCTGACTCAGAGATAAAAAACCCCTCGTGCGTACGGTGTGGTACGAGGAAGATCGTCGGTCGGGGAAGATGTTTATTGACCAGGTAGGTCCTCGTTTGCTGTAACATAGACGAAGCCATATGAAACTGGTACTGCTGTGCCGCAAGGGCAAACGGGAGTTGACGGGTGGGGGAAGCTCGTACACGACGGCAATCCGCGCCTCAGCCTGCTTCCCAAAACCTCCAGCTCGCGGCGCTCGGTTCTGGACCCCGAAGAGATGGGTGACAGGGGAAGGAAGGGTCCAACGTGAATGGAAAGCCTAGGATGAGGGGTCCTGTGGAAAAAAGAGAACCACGAAGATTTAAAACCGAGAGCGGCACAAGTCGCTAGGCGTTAAGAACGCAGCTTAAACTACAAGAAAAAGAGAACAGGGTGTTAGGGCAACTAATCCCGGCGGAAAAAAACACTGTCCGGATGGGATTACGACGTTTCTTCTTCAAAATCAAGGGTGGCAAACCAGAAAAAACAAGGGAAAAGGTTCCAATGCAGGAACCAAAGGAAAAGCGGACACTCACAAGTGCAAGGGGAAAAAAAGGTTCCGACTAAGGGGGGTTTGCTGTCAAGAGGACAATTAATAGCGAGGAGGGGGAGGGCTGGTTTGCGGCCAGAAGGGGGGGGATTTTTGAAATGGGATACTTGGCGAACATGGCTGAGAAGAAGAAGGCCTTACCGCAGTTAGAGAACGGGGACAATATTCGTTGTTTGAAGACTGAGCAGACCGCGGATGATGGAAAATCGCTTTTCTACTTTGAGAACAGGCAGGTGACCGATTGGGGGAAGGAAGATTGGGGGGAAGAAAAGTAAGGCAAGCAACCAAATAGGGAGCAATAACCACCACAGAGGGGATCCCAATGGCCGCGGAAGGGGGGGCAGTATACAATACAAGGCTCTGTATTAGGACCTCCCAACGTCAAACTTTCCGAGGGGGCTTCCAAGAAGAAAGGTTAGCGATGTGTTACCGCTAAACGCCACTGAAAGAGACAACTAAAAGAAAAGACGTCACATGATTTCGAAAACTCACTTCTCTGAACGGGGGGCGAATGCTTCTGGTTCTTGCTCCGAAACTACATCCGAAAAACGGCAAGGCGGGAGGCGCCTGAATGACGAGGGAGAAGAATGACAAGTGGGCCGTGGCAGTGGTTTCTCCGCGGTCAGGGGGA
>Ga0179593_1284380_pt1 | contig 10045 bp, 15 predicted proteins | sample CZODoug2_1_08_16_FD_185931 | JGI IMG/M metagenome (GOLD analysis project Ga0179593, IMG submission 185931) | Vadose zone soil fungal communities from Angelo Coast Range Reserve, California, USA - CZODoug2_1_08_16fungal (PacBio error correction) | ecosystem: Environmental > Terrestrial > Soil >...
GTCTGGAAAGGGCAAAATTCGCGAACAGAAGGAAGGAGGATATGGAGGGCCTGTTGGCGAGGTCTCACGATACTGGAACAAAAAAACAAATAGACGCCTGAGGGTACCATGACTTCACGAAACTTATAAATAAGCTTAAAACGCGGAAAAAAGAGGAAAGAAGGTCAAAGGAGTACGCTTAACAAACATCGAGAAAGGAGGTGGAAACAACATCGGGAGGTCCATTACTGGGGACCAACTAGATCTAACGCACTACTCAAGGGCATGCCAGGCGGGGGATCCATAAAGCATGGGTTGGCGAGAAAAAGAGGGGGAAAATGAAGGTGCACCTGAGCGTTAGAAAGATAGATATTCTCATCGGTCCGAACTAATGTCACGAAGGTTACACGCGGACTGAAGGATCTTGAGCAAGGCCTAGAGGAGTGGGAGGAGGGCCAAGCGAAGAAAAAGGGTAGGGGTGCGGAAAGTGACCCCTCTCATGGGCCCGAGAAAACCGGGTCGTCGGCGGAAGACATTAAACATAGAAACGCCGGGAGGGGGGAAGCCATGGTCGAGGAGAATGTGAGGCTTGGAGAGTGAAAAAGGAAGTGCGCCGGGAAAAGCACGGCCCAATCGAGGAGGCAGGGCAGTGGCTTGAAATCAGCGGGGAAAGCAACTGGTCGGCATTCAGGTCTCGGTTTGGAAAAAAAGCTCGCCAGTGGGATGGAGTGGCATGGCTATGGCGAAGGAAAGCAACTCAAAAAAAAAGGAAGTTAGTCAAGAATACATAGTCGAGACTTTGGTGTGAGCTTCATCTGCAGAGATCAGGAGTCGGGGGGCACCATGATGGGGGCAATCGAGATGGGAAAAAGAAAGGGCAAATCGCATCGGAAGCCCATTTGCGCGCCGGGGAAGAGGGGGAGGGAACGGCAGATGTTTTCAGTAAACGAAAAACGCAGTTCGGGAGAGAGAAAAGGTAGAGCCGGGTCTATTTTGGTGGTCATCGCGGGAGCGAGCGACTTCCTAGGAGACGTGTCTTTGAATCATCTCGGAGGGGGAAAAATTCAGCAGAGTAGGGGGCAAGCAGCGGGGGGGTGATGGGGGGGGTCCATGTGTATGTCATGTAAAGCTTGATTGCTCAGGAGTAAAGGAGGGGGAAGAAGGAAAAAAAAAACCGCAGAAAAAAGGGTCAGAGGAGGTGGGGTAGAATAAGCTCAAAGAAGAAGAATCGAAGAAATTGACGAGGGGACTCGCGCAATCCGGGGGGGCAAAGTCAAGGGGGGGAAAAAGATCGGGATCAAAAAGGAACCATAGAGGGGAACAAGCTCTGGGGAGATAGCCCGTCAGATTGTTACAAAGGGTGTGCCGGGAGAAAAAAAAGCATGCCAAGGCGGCCGCTCGGAGGCCTCAAACCTCGGTGCCTAACTTTATCGCAGGGAAAACTTCTGTAAGGGGGGGATAGGTCGGTAGTAAATAGAAAAAAAACGGGAGGTGTGATATACTGGGGGGGGAAAAAGTAGAAAAGGGAAAAATCCAATACACGGAAAAGCAAGCGTCTGAAAGAAAAAGGAAAGGGTGGAACTTTCCAGGTCCGTGTGGTGACGGTCCTCAAAAAAAAAAAAAAAGGAGTCAAAGCCCATGGGGGAAGAACGAAAACTCCGCGACTTTGAACCAACGCAAGGGCAAAAGGTAAGCCAAAAGGGAAAGCAAAAAAGTTCAAACGGGAAAGGGGCAAGGGGGAAGAAAAGGGGAGGGGAAGTTAATTACCCCCCTGGGGGTTCCAGCTGACAAAACGTCGGGGCGCCAGACGGAAGCAAATTGAAGCCCGCAGGGGGAAAGGCTGATGCAAAAGAGAAGGCCGGGGGGAGTCAAGCACTATCTATAAACTGCTGAGTCTGTGTGCGGGGGGCTGTTGTCGGTTGGGGGTGTGGGGCCCACTGGGACTAATAAAGGGCGCAAAAAAAACGGCCACAGAAAGCGGTTGCGGGAGTCTACAAATTCGCCAAGAAAAAAAAAGCTTGTGGTCATGGACGCAAAAAAGTTAACGGAAGCAGAACTGGTTCTCTCGGTTCAGGGCTGCCGGAAGACACGGACTGGAAGATGCGCCGTGGTAAAAAGGGAAGAGGAGAAGAAAACGAAGTGACTCGCGGGGGAAAGAAAAAAATCCAAAGAAATGAGGAGGGAAGGGAAAAACCTGATTCAGCCTAGAAAGCTATGAAAACTCTCGTGATCATGATTAAGATGAGGAAAAGGGGGGGAAAAAGAGAAAGGAGGAATTGTATGAAAAAAGAAACGTGAAGGGGGGGAGGGGAGATGCGAGCATTAGGGAAAAGGGTTCGGCGAGCACAAAAAAACACGGAAAAGGCATCAATCAGGAAGGGGGGAATCGAATATAGGGGCATCTCTCATAAATGTCTGATGGGAGATCAATACGGAAAAACGCTGGCAACTCCTAGAAGAGTATAGAGGTGCCTCAAAAAATCGTGCCTCAAAAAAACCTTGCTCAATTCTTAAGATCGAGAAGGGTCAGCATTTTTCCGAAAAAAAGGAAAAAGCCAGGGAAAAAGAGGATTGGGGGGGGATAGGGAAAACTTTCAGTCACTCATGTACAGATTGAACAAAACCCGAGAAAAGAAGAACCTTATCGGGGCTGACCTTCATAAAAAGGACGGTGCGGAAGACGTCAGGGAGTTAATCAGAAGGGAAGTAACGTCCCCAAACTTCAACTAAGTACGATCAGGAGGGGGCCGGGGGACGGACGATAAAAAGAGGGAAGAAGACTTCAGGTGGGGGATAGTTTGGAAACTCTAATTCGCGGTGAAGTTAAAAGGGATCTAAGGGAGGTTCCCAAAAAGGAGAAGGAAAAGAGCAAGTAAATTGGTGGGGCACGGGCTTGGGAAGATTTCGAACACCCAAGTCAGATAAAGGTGATTGGGGGAAAAGAATACGGGGGAAGCCGCACGGACTAAAAAAAAAAACACCAGAGGGAAAATCAAAAAACCCTCCCAAATGAAAAAGAAAAAGAAAGAAAATTCCGCTGGGAAACAAATCAACCACAGCAAGACTCAACCAAGGAAAACAGCCTCAACTTGGAAGGGGGGGAGGTGGCAAGAGGGAAACAACGGTGAGGGATGGATATAATTGGGGGGGGCTTGAGCGTACTGAGAGCGTGGGGGGGGGGGGGGGGTAAGCAACGGCCGTTTCAAGAAACTGTCAAGGTTGAAAAGCACTAATCACGTCTCCGGGGGAAGCGTTCGACCGTAATAGGAGCATACATTGAGCATAAACAAGAGACCCAGCCAGGTGAAAAAAGGTTAACTAATCATCTCAAACAAAAAGGGGAAAACACAAAAAGCAGAGGGGAGGACTGGAAAAGTCCTCCTGCTTCAAGCATAAAGGAGGTAAGGGAGGAGGCGAGAGAGCACCAAATTAACTTCTCAGGTTTGCACAGCAAAGCGTTAGCATACGGAAATGGAAGGCAGAAAAGGGAAGGACAGGGGGCCACAAAACCGGGATACGAAAAAAAAGGTGAAGTCAAGAGGAACCAAGAAGATGCAACGGCTCGTGACGGGACATAACACCGAAGGAGTTGAGACTGGAGGGATTGGGCGGGGTTGCAAGCGGTGAAATCGGAGGGGTCACAAGTGGGTTGGGGGGGGGATTACTTCGGTGTTTTGACGCAGGCGGTTCTGAACTGCAAGAGGGGGTGGCGCGGAACAAAGTGAGAAATGGGTGGACAAATCAGAAAATCACCGGCAATACTTAAGAGACGGGCGAAGAAAGTGGCCATCTCTTAAGACGAAGGTTTCCAAAAAAAAAGCTAATGAAGGGGGAAAGGAAAACTATCCCACGTATCGTGATAGAATGGCAAGAAACCCTGACGCGTGCAGCTGATGTGAAACCTAGGGAGGGAAGAAAGCGTTCAGAATGGGGACCAGATCAAATCCTCTAGAAGTCTTTCGGAAGAAGAAGGTTTCAGAAGGGGGTGCTACAAGGGTGGAAAAGGCCGGGAAAAAAGGAAAGGGAGTTGAAGATAATATCCGAGGCCGTTTGAAGCAGTAGCGGCCGGTTTGCGACGCCCATGCGCAAAAAAAAGAGGTTGGGAAGAGTAAAGTAATGCAAAAGAGGATGCCATCAGAGGAGCAGGATAAAGAGGGAGGGGGAGAGGGGTCGGGGAAGTATCGAGAACTTCAAAATAGAGCGAAGAGAGGGGGGGAGCGTGCATAGGGGGGATCCGGAAGTGTGGTTCGCGGGGAAGCGGGAAGCATGCAAATGAACTTCGCAAGCATAGGGTAAAGCACCGGAATAGGAAAACAGGAGGAAAAAAAGGTGGCGTGTTGGGGGGTACTTGAACGAAAGAAGCATGCAAGGAAAAAACCAAGGGCAGAGTCTCGAGTCTTGAGCAACGCAAGCAAAAAGGGGGGACTAGGAAAGCCGAGTCGGGCGGGAAGAACGGTGGAGAAGTTTGATGCTCCCGTCCAGGGAAAACCACCGCATGCATCGCAATGCCTGATCGCCGCAAGGAGAAGGGGGAAAATTAAAAGTAGTGGAGGACAGGGTCACGAAGGAGCCTACATAGACACACCAGTCATAGGGAAAAGTGCAAACAGTTCAGATCACAGAGGATCAAGGAGCTGGAGCAGAGTGAGGGAAGAAAGAAATGAGAGAAGGGACCAGCATAAGAATGGAGTAAAAAGGGGGAAAAATAGAGAAGGTCGTCGCCTTGAGAAAAAGAAAGCCGGTTCGGGAAAACCAAGTAGGTAAGGGAAAAACGAGGGTCGGGCTGGCAAGATGAGCTTTCGGGGACCGAGGGGACAGGGGGCGAAAAAAAAAAAAATGAAAAAAAAAAAAGGAAGGGAACTACTGGAAAGAAAATGTGGGGAGAAAAAGCCAAGTGGTAAAAAAAATCCCGATGGGGTGCAACGCTTTGGACTCGTAAACATTGCCTGCACGGGAGGGGGGGGGGTTGGGCGAACCGGCGGAAGAAGGACCAAGGGGGGGGCGGACTGTGTTTTGGAAGGGGTGAAGGAAATAAAAACAAACAAAGGGACCAGGGGGAGCGAAAGCCGCGGCAGGGACCAATCGGGCACCGGAACGGGCCGGCAGGTGAGATCAGTCCAAGAGGACTACTAAAAAGAGGACCGAGGGGAAGGGAAAACAGAGAGGGAAACGGCAAGACGTCGACACTAAAAAGCGGCCAAACCTCGCACGAGACTAAAGACAGAAAAAAGGGGGCAGGGCGGGAAGGGGACTCGCCAAGGGGGGGCACCACCTGAGAAAGCCCCGGGAAGACTCGAAGGGAAAGCTCGAGATGGAAGAGGGGCCAAAAAAGATAAGCTGGAGGTCACAAGATCTAACAAAGACAGGTGTGGGGAGGGGGGAACAGCGATACACAAAGAAAAGCGGAAAAATGCGGTCATGAGTTGAAGAGAAGGAGAGTACAAAGTACGAAGCCAGGCGACGACATCCCGGGCAACATCATGAAAAAAAAATCCAAACGAAAAGAAAAAAGAAGAAGGGGTTGTGCCGAAATGATAAGCCCGCAAAGGAGAAATCGCTCTCAAAAGAAAGCGGGTCTCGAATGAGCTGGCGATTACAAGACGCGACTAGAGAACGAACGCAACATCAAAGCGGGGGGCTTTTAAAGAGGTGGGGGAACACCATCCATCCCAGAGATCCGGGGGAAAAGCAGAACAAGGAACTATGAATAAACGAAGAAAGCTTGCAAATCATTGCGACGTGAAACACCTCGGTGACCAAAAAAACTGAGATACTAGCTGTCGATTAAGAGGACAAAAAAAAACCGAAAAAAACACCACAACAAAAAAAATAAAGAAAAAAACCCACTAGAGAGTCAAAATTGAATCGGAAAAGAGAACCGTGCCTTAGGGGGTTGGGGGAAGGAAAATGAACCGCTCTGACTTAAAGATAAAAAGGGGTCGGCAGGGGGGGAGGAAAGGCGGGGGAAAGACACGGATTGAAAAATTAATACTGGGAGGGTTCAAGCTGATGTTCATCGCACGACAATAGGGGGAAGGCAAAGTGAGTGGACCGAAAGAGCAAAAGTGGTTCCCAAGCCCGACAACTATGGGCCTCAAAAAAAGAACATTCCCTCAGCAGGGGGTATAAGGGAGTGGGGGGTCTGGAAACAGGTCCAGGCCATGCAAGGGGAAAAATGGGACACGTGTTCTGGCTAGACACAACTAAAAAAAGACAGGGGGCAGATTTCCGGACGAGGTTCATAGACGTACAAAGTTCGGAAAATCAGGAGAAGAGAGACCGGGTAAAAGTCGTAGGAAGGCCAATTACACAAAAAAGGAGGGGAAAATACATCAAGAAACTCCTGGAAAAGTAGAGCTACTCAAGGAAGAAAAAAGGTTCGCGCAAGGAGGGCCGGTGCGAAGACGACGGCAGGAAACGCTTTTGGGGGTGAAGGGGGGAGAAATGTCGGGTGCGAACCGCACCCGATAAGAGAACGGGAAAAAACCGGTCATGAGTAAGGGCAGCCGAAGGGTTGAAAAGCAACGACAATGTTCATGGGTGGGACGCGGGAAAAAACGGGAAGAGGTTCTCCGATGAGGCCGCAGGGGCCTAATGTGTCACAAAGAAAAGGCGAACCGTACGACGAAAGAAGGAACAGGAAAAAAGGAAGACAATCGCCGCGGTAAGCATGTCCAAAGGGAGAATCTCAAAAACAACCCGGGATGTAGGGAAAATAGAGCTTGGAGGACAGGGAGAGGATTAAAGGGGGAGGTGGGGGAGTGAGGGTTTCTTGCGGAGAGACTTGGACGGAGACCAGAGGGGCTCAAGGCAAAAAAGCGAAAGGAGATTCTAGAAAATCAAGGGTGAACCTGAAAGAAAACCAGGAAACATGGGAGATTGAATCCATTCATCTCGGGAACGGGGGGACTGTGCACCAAAGTCGAGAAAGGGCGTGGGAAGAGGTTGCTTCGAGACTGGCGCAAAAGAATGCCTGAGCAGCCTTGTCCTGTTCTGCTCCCCAAAAATTGGGTGTCAGGAGAAAAAAGATGGTCTTTATCGTCTGGGGGCCAGTATCGGGTTCACATAGGGAAGGATGAGGAAACCATCTACCGCCGTACAGGTGCCGCCTTCCCCTAAAGAGACTAATAAGGGGAGTTGGGTCGCAGTGGCACGTCTGTCACTAAAAAAGGAGGAAGATAACCGGCGCAATCAAAAACATGGGAAAAGAAAAGAAGGCGGTTCGTACCTGGAAAAGACCTCCTTTCGTATGGAAAAAAAGGAAAATTAAGGGGGGGTCGGACTATCCAATCCTGAGGAAAAGGGCCATGATTTAATGTTATGGGTCTGAAAGGAAGGGTGGCAGGCTTGATATCATGGAAAAGCATCAGAAGGGCAACTTTCGACGAATCAAAAGATGAAAGGGGGAGTGGCTGAGAAGCTTCAGGTATGGAAAAAGAGACCAGCTGTGGTGCCGAAAAAAAAGAACACAGGGGATGAGTGTTCCTAAGGGGCTGGAAGAAAAACACAATGAGGAGAGGGTGAGTAAAGAGGGATCAGTCGCATATGAAAGGAAGGTGGAGCTTCAGAGGACGAGGGTACGAGGTGAGGCAAAAGAGGGTGAAAAAACAAAGCAGTGTAGATGGGGCGACACAGAAGGGGGCCGCCAAAGGTGAAGGAGGGGGGAAGCCCGTCGCTCGGTGAAGAGGAGAGCCGTGAGGAGGTTGGTTCACTGAAAAAAGATTATGAGGGGGACTGGGAAGACGGGGACTCATAAGATGGGGGGTATAAGAGAAGGAAGAGATGCGTCCTCGGGTAAAAGGTTGGAGGGGGAGTCGATTGAATACACTTCACGTTGAAATACAGGAACGGACGTGAAGGAACCAGAAGATGAAAAAATAGGAACGGCAGACGTATGTGACATGGGGTAAAAAAAACTTATTCTTGAGACCGTGAGGAGAGGGTAAGAGAGAAACAACCTAAAGGAAAACACGTGCTCAGGGGGAGAATTTGTAGCAGGGAGAAAAAAACATCCTAAAGATAAGAACACTATTCAGCAGAAAGAGGGGCCGAATCTGGGAGGCAAAAGCAAAAAAAAAATATATTTGGACAACTCGAAATCCGGAGAGAGGGGGAAGCATTTTGGGAAGCCTTTCGATAAGGACGGTTCAAAAAGAGGAAGGAATTCAGAGTTATCTTCTGAAATAAAGGGGTGGAGTAAAAAAAGGCTGACGACCTGAGGGAGTGAAAGACGCTTAACCGGGATAACACGCAAAAAAAGGGGACTTTGTAAAGACAATACGGGGGCCTGACGACCTAACAAGAACCAGAAAGAGCGGGAAAAGCAGGAAAAAAAAAGGAAAAGACGCAGGTGACTTTTCCAATTGGTGCCGTCATCACATGAGGAAAAAGGAAGAATAAATTAAAAAGGAAAGAAAAAAGTTTTGCGGAAACGAATAAAAAAGGAAGGGTGTGCATGGTATCAGTGAAAACCACCCCCGCTGAACGGTGAAGCGTAAGGCCCAAGCGGGGGAAGTAACGTGAAAAATGAAGGGCAAATGCTGGCTTACGGTTGATAAAGAAGGGCAAGGGAGGGGGTGGGAACCAGGACGGAAGGGAAGAACGGGGGAAGGAAACCTCGAAAGAGACACTGACTTCTTGAAGCACCGCCGTTGCATCAACTACCTTGGGAGCAACCGAGGTCCCCGGGGGGGGGACGGAAAAAAAAGGAAACGATTGCAGGACAGGGATGCTGGGGAAGGACGGGGGCGTTAAAAAAAACAGGGGGGAGTAGGATGGACGTAGCCAGAAAAGAAAAACATGAGGCGAAGTACGGACGACCAAGGGGAACTATGGAAGTCAGGCACTTTTGTGGAACATGGGTAGAGACCTTTTGAAGAAAAAGCTCAACAGGGTCATCCAACTACGGTGAAGGAAGAGGAACAGGAATGCCCGAGGACAGAGGGGGGTCGTGGAGTGACAGTGACAAAACCCACAGTAGCACCGGAATAGAAAAACGCGGCGTGGCGAAAAGGCCTGGGATGGAATGGGAACCGAATTAACGAGACTGAGATACAAGAAGCTCTACATTCAAAAACCAAAAGAGGGAGTACAAATCAGGCGGCAAAAGAATTATCAGCAGTAGCAAAGACAAGAACGGTCTACACAAAAAAAACACGAAACCTCATAAAATAATCTAGAGGAAAGGTTGAAATCAATGAATGTTGGTCTCGGTCCTTAAAGAAAACCGCTCAAAAGGGATAGAGGGCTCTCTGATAGAAATCAAGACTGAAGGGGTGCTGTCAGAGGAAAACGACGAAAAGGGGACAATTGGAAAAAGTAATAAAGCAAAAAAAGAAAACGTCCTCATATGGGCAGGCGGGCAACAGAAAAGGAAACGTGCGCGGGAACAATAGGGAAACCGCACAAGAGGAACAGACGAGGGAGGGGGTCTCCCAAAAAAGAAAGAGGGGGGGGTGATGGGGCGGGAGCGGGGCGGAGAACTGCCTTCAACTCAAGCGCAACTGAAAACATTCCAGGGGAAGGACGTCGGAAACATGAAAACGCGGGACGAACGGGGGATGTGGGGAAAAGCTAAGGGTCGATAGAAGGATTAGACGGACTGTTTTAAACCCATCAAAAGAAGAGCGAACTTCTTTGATGGTCACGCGCTAAATTTAAGCCCCCAGAGAGAAACTGATGGGGGTGGGCAAAAAAAAAGATAGACCGCAAGGAAAACGGAAACAACGCATCAAGAAAACAAAAAGAGGAAAAAAAGTCATAAAAGCTGAAAAATCAGGGGCAAATAAAAAAAAAGGAAAAAGAAAGAGAAAAACGATTGGGGGGGATGGAAGGAAAAAACCGCTCAAAGGTATTGGAGAATGGAGGAATAGGAAATGAGTGGAAAGAGACGTAAGGGGAGGGAAAAGTCTTGTGGTCTGACAAAAGGAGGTGGGGCTTTACAAAAAGTGCAAAAAGGGAAAATAAGGGGAAAAAGCCGGGAAAGGAAGAATCTCGGTAAGAAATTAAAAAGTGGAGGCAGACGTACGTATAGAAAACTCGGCCGGGATAGCAGGGGCAAAAAAGA
>Ga0179593_1341101_pt1 | contig 10045 bp, 10 predicted proteins | sample CZODoug2_1_08_16_FD_185931 | JGI IMG/M metagenome (GOLD analysis project Ga0179593, IMG submission 185931) | Vadose zone soil fungal communities from Angelo Coast Range Reserve, California, USA - CZODoug2_1_08_16fungal (PacBio error correction) | ecosystem: Environmental > Terrestrial > Soil >...
AAGGGGGGTGGTTGACGCTATTGTCCAGGTCGACAAGGAAATTCTACCCAATGGATGACCTGGGGGGGGGGGGGGGAATGGGTTGTCCAAAAAGCTTGGGTACAGCCTTTGGTGAAACAGAAGAGGGGGGGGGGGGGGGGTTACTTGGGGGGGAGCAATGTACCGGAGGGGAATGGTTTTGCAAGACAAAGAATAACGATGGGCGGGGGGGGGGGTGTGGGTTGGCCATCGGAGAGGGGACAAAGCTTAGGCTGGACCCAGGCTTTCCCAGCCAGGACGCAGGGTGACCGCGAAAAGAGACAGTGAAGGAAAGGAAAAAAAAAGAAAAAAACTGTCAGGTCATCGTGCGGAAGAACAAAGTGCTGGAGGAGGGGGGGCCTCTGGTCTGACGGGATGTGGCAACTGAGAAAACAGAAGGACCGACTTCAGGGGGGCCAGCGATAAGGGGGGGAACAACCCACTTGAAAGGATTTCCACCGTGGGGGGTGGGAACTTGCGGCTGCAGGGGTACTGACTGGGGGGGGGGGGCCCGAGGTTGGGCGATCCCCCGTAAAACCCAGGAAACCATACGGGGGGAGGTGGGACTCATCCAAAAACAAAGGGGGGAGCCACCCAAGCAATCACTCCTGAAGAGATGAGACGGGCCGTGAACGGGAGACATGGAACAGGGTAGAGGTGTTGAGACTTCAATCGGAAAGGAAAAAGGAGAATCACTTGCCCGAGACAAAAAAAATGGGTCGAGAAGCAGCGCGATTTCCCGGAAGGGACAGTCCCCCCGGGGGGTGGTCAGCTCGGGTCCCCAACAAGACGGGTCTGCGGCTTTAAAGGCATCAGGAAAACCAAGAACGAAAAAAAAACCTCGCCGACCGGGGGATAATGGGGAAACCGTGGCTCCCGCAGACCTATGGGAACCTCCCACACGCAGGTCCAAAATTGGGGCTAAACGTTAGAAGCTCGCACGAAGATGCAAGAATTTTCAACAGTGCGCAAATGCCTCGGGCCAGAGGGAAGCACGTAGAGTTGGGGGGGAGACATTCACCGTGAGGAAACTAATGGCACGAAACCACTGCCCCGAAAAAAAAAAAACGGCTCCAACAGGAGGGTGCACAGCGTGGAAGGAAATTAAGCAGGCAAGGCAGGTGGAAGTCGTAGTCACAAGTTTCCTTTGGTCCTGAAATGAGATGACGCCACGAAAAAAAGGGGCGTCGGGCACACCACCTAAGGATCCAAATCAAGCGTGGGACACAGAGAGACTTTTGGTGAAGAAAAAATGTGGGGCTTTGATGCTGGTAACAGTAGGGGGTCCATCGAGGAGGAGAAAAAGAGGGGGAAAGGGAAAAAACTATTGGCCGACGATAAATATACCGGGAGGGGAGTTCAGCTACTTGGGGAAGTCATTGAAGAGCAAAAAATGCTTAAACCCTCAAAAAGGGGGTGTCAACAGAGACAAAAAAAACGGGGGGCGGGGGACACCCTTGAAGAAACAAGAAAGCCGTCGGCAAGAAAGTCTGGGGATGTACTTAAGACGCGGCGGGGGAATTGGCGGGAAAGAGGGTTCATCTATCCCGAAGCAATGGACAAAACGGACCGTGGGTGGGGAAGGGGGGGACAAACCTGACACAAGACTTTTTAAGTGGCAAACAAAATTCCGAATAAACAGCTGGGGGAGAAAAGGTGCCGTACCACGTTAAGCAATGCTTATATCGAGCAGTCGGAAACGAAGTAGGCAAACAGGGCCTGGTCAATTTTAAAAAGGACAAAGTGAGGGAAGGTACTCTACTCCGGGGTAGTATCCGGGAATTTCAAGGGGTGCTCCCAGTATCGACGCCACCCCAAACTGCCTATTTCCTGGGGAGACTAGTAAGCCACAATGACCTGCGATTTTTGAAGGCGCCCGGGCGGACGGGGAAGTGGGAGAAAAAAAAGTAACTAACTTGGAGAAAGAATTTCGGGTAAAAAAAAAACGAAAGTCTAGCCCAAGGGTTAAGAGGACGACCCTAACGGTTAAGGCTGGCCAGGATAGAGAGGGGGGAAAAAAACACATTCTTCAGGCGAAAAGGATGAGCTGGGCGGTTACAAGGGGAGTTCCAAAAAAAAACAAACCGCCACATACCGGGGCGGCAAAGAAGTCATCATATCTTAAAGAAAAAAAGGTGGAAAAAAAAAGCCATGCAAAAGAGACAGCACGGAATTAAAATAGCAAAAAACGGTCAAAAGTAAGTAAAATGTGTGCTCGAAGGAAACACCTCAGGAAAAATAAAAAAAGGCAGCTCGACTGCTGGCCGCATACACAGAAGACGAAACGCCGGGGATCGTCAATTTATACAGGAAACGGGGACCTCTGCTGACAGGCAACAAACGTTATTCTGTTGCTAGAAGGCACGAGGTGAAATGGAGCGAAGAGATTGAACAATAAGAAAAAGACCGCCAAGTATCAAAAGGATTAACGGGGACCTCTACCCAGATTATCGAAGTAAGAAAGGCCCATGGACAAAAAAAATAGCAGGGAAATTCTGAAAAAGACGTTGGATACAATCTCTTCGTTTGCCCTATGGGCTGGAGCAACAATTGGCCGGAAAGACAAGTCCATTTCGAGGAGGAAAGAAACGAAAAGGGGAGGGACAAGCTTGGAAAGCCGAGACAAAAGACGAGACTAGCGGGCAGTTCATTGGGTCAAAAGGGACGACAGGAGACGTAACCATACAAGGGGGACGAATCGCAGGGCATCAAAAAAAAACGAGCGCAAGTGAAATGGCGCCATGCAGAAAACCTAGTAGCGCGCAGTCGAAACGGGTGAAAGGGGGCCGGGGGGGGTGCGAAAAGTTGGCCAAGCCGGTCAACGAAGAAAGATAGGGGCTGCAACAGTGACCGCGCACCAGTCGGCAGAGGGGGAAGTGTCGGGCGACTTCCGTTGAAAAGCCGCGACGACAGAAACCGTGGGGGGCAAAAAAACTACGTGGGGGGGAGGCGATTCAGCAAAGGCTCCGACAAACGCAAAACGTAGATCTAAAAAAAAGTAGGGGTAAGAAATTGTCCCACCGTCCACGGAAAATAAAACCGTAATGCCTACCGGGAGGAAGTAAAAATCAGACGCCAAAAGTTTGCCCCGGGGACAAAGGAAAGTCAAGGGCAATTCGACGTTGACAAGATAAAAAAATTGGGGGAAACCCTGGACTTCCAAAAACGTTTTCACACCAAGCGGTGCCAAAAAACCGCAGAACAGCAACATCGGCCCGGAGGGGAAGAAATCAGGGCGTGCAAAGGAAAAAAATGGCCAGCCGCGACCCGGACGGAGAGACCGAGAAAAAAGGGCAAAACAAAAATCGAGAAACAACAGAAAAAAGGAGGAGGAGGTAAGAGGAGGGGTATTACGGGGGCGCCGAGGCCTCGAGGGAAACAAAGGATTTTCTCGGGGCCTGGCATGGAAAAACAACCCCGGAAGGCCCACAGGAAACGAAAGCCGAAGCAGGTCCACTGCGGGAGCCAGCAACGGGTGTGGGTTAAAAATCGGCTTGGGCGGTGTAACCGTCGAGAACGGCAGGAGGAATTGGAGAGGAGACTAGACCAGGCGCGAGACGGTCTCTAGGCGAAAGGGGGGGGAAAAAGTGAAAAGGGGTGAGGTATACCACAAGCCGTGAGGAACGGGTGAGGATTGTACTAATCAAAAAAGGAAAGCGAAAAATCCCACCACGTAGTGGGGAAAAGTCCCCCAGCAAAAACGCTGCCACATAACCCGTCGAAAGCCTCTAACAACCGAAGGCGTGGCGACTGGACGTCTTCGAGATACAGGGTGGGTGAAGACTTGGGACCGGCACTGGCCATTAAAATGTCGAAAACCTCTACAACAAGCTGCGTAGAGGGATGTACGCAAACTCTTTGGAGAACTTTTTATTAAGCAGGAAACACCGGAACCTTTCGGGAAGCTTGACATGCAGCCTTAACCGTGATTAACCGGAAACAAGAGGGACTCCCTAAAACCCATGTGAAGAGGCCGGTCTAAAGGTCTATTCTGTAGCAAAATGTGGGGAGAGGGCACTCTAGCGTCTCGCATTGTGGAACTTGTTGGTTGGTACAAGAAGCACCGCCGACTTAGCCGGCAAGCAGCCCAAGCAAGCTTTTGCCAACAAGCTTCCCAAAGTTTGGAACCACACACGACGTTGGGGGTTTCAGAGATGACATCCCCTGTTTCCAGGTAGGAAATCGACCAGCTATAATGTAAGAGGGGGACAACTTGGGGCGGGGAAGGAAAGAGGTGCATGGAGCAGATTAGCACTCAAAGCCTTACCCGACACCAGCCGAATTATGGTTGGCCGGGTGCCCGGGAAAATGCAAAAGTCCGCCAGTAATGTGAAGAAAGTCCTCGAGCAGTCGGGAGGGGGGTAGGCGTACCAGGGCCTCCCAATCAGAAGGGGTGACAGACTAGTGGTTTCAATTTTTCCTGGGGCACTCAAGGGGGAACCACCCACCTCCCCAAAAAAATTACGAAGTGGGGGTATTTGATTCGGAGGGGAAAAAAGGGCACTGGGGGTTTCACAAAAATGCGGGGACCGAAGATCCTATCACAAGCCCCCATAAGAAAAGGGGAGGGTGGAAAGAACTACCGGGGTCTCAACAGGACAGGAAAACAGATAGGTGTCTCCTCCAGGACTGCACAAAAAACAAGAAAAAACAGCAATGCCAGTCGCAGAAATTGCAGGAGGGGGATACGATAAACGTGCCGAGACTCGCCCTCATCATAACCAACAGGAAAGTCTCCGCACCTGAATAACACTCGGGAAGCTGCGGGGGGGAAAGGGTAGCAAAAAACCCCAGGGCTGGCGCTGAAAATGGGACTGAGCATTTCCGGGTCTTGAAATAAAGGCCAAGAGGGCACTCCTCTGACGCTGAAGTCCTAGGAAAACCCGTCTCTTCCAAGTACCTCAGGGAGATTACCGAGAAAAACGTCCGGTTTAGCTGGGAAGTCAAATGCGGCGAGCCAAGCCCCAGAGATACCAAGAAAACCGGGATCGACCAAAAATGTCCCACAGGAGAGAAAGGGCCCACCGTGGTTAGAGGGGTACCGTGGTAGGGGGGTTGACAAAAGAAAAGCCGGAAACAAACAAAACTTTTTGTTCAGCCAGGCAAGACAAAATTCACCCTCCGCCAGGAGTATCCGAAACTCCGGGGACGGGAGGAAAAACACTCCTTAGGACTAGGTAAGGAACACGAGGAAGTAAAAGGACAAACGACCCGACAGACGGCAGTGGTGTCTGGCCACGGGCCCAGGAGAAACTGGACCCATTAAATGTTAAGCGGGGAGGAAATGGGACCCGTCAAATAGAAACCAAGGGGGGGGGTGCCCAGGACGTTGAGAGCGGGGGAACAGAATGTGGGTCCTAGGACGGTACTCGAAAGAGGAGACTCGAAAGGGATCCAAACACAGACAAGGGATAACAGGAAGTGGGGGTTGAAAAAAGTGGGGGGGGGACCAACAGTAATGTGCGGGGGAACATAAAATCATCGTGGTCTTTCCGACCAGGAGGGGGCACGGACAAAAATGGGGAATATCAAGTCGCAAGAACCTCTTTGGAAATCATGGCCATGGCATTGCAAGCAATTGAACCCTAGGGGGGGTCACTGCAACTGGGAACTCACCTTTCCCGTATCACCTCACCTCCTGACTGGAAAAGGCAAAAAAAACCTCGAAAAGTACTTTCTTGAGGAGGAAGAATAGAAGGGGGACAGTTTAAAGAGGCAAGGCACACGGCGAACTTTGTGCCACGGCTGCGGAAGGGATATAAAGCGCGGCAAGGGTCTCCAGAGCCCAGGGGGGGAGGAATAGGGGTAGTACTGGGCAGAACGCCGTAAGGAAACTGTAAAAGGGACGTGGAGGAAAGAGAGGGAACCAAAAACGGCGTCTGACCGGACTAAAAAAAAACCTCCGAGGGGGAAGAAAAAACGCACCAAGCGAAATGAAGTAGAGTGCTCCATCAGGAAAGGAGCACGGTCATCAAGGGAACTCGCCGAAAAAGTCGCGGACAGGGGGGACTACACCATCCAGTCGTCCAAGGGGGGAGGGGTCTTGCAGGGAGGATCTTGGGTTGGAAGTAAAACGAAGTTCAAGGTTTCTCGCAACCGCCAACCACCCCTTGCAAAGCAAGGCGATAAAACACCACGTAAGACAAGCGGGACTCCAGACGGAAAGGGCTGTTTAAGAGAATACAACTAGAAAGGGACATTAAAAGGATCAACGAAACCCCTCCCTAATGAATCCTCAAAGAAAAGATCGCTCCCCTCTGGGTACATGGGCAGTAAAAAAGCAAAAACGGCTCCGATGCAAGAGAGTCAACTATTTGGGCAACTAGAGGGCAAAAACAAGGAAAACCAACCACCTCGAACGGGGCGGCGTTTCAAATGGGACTCGGACGACTGGACCAGGAGACGGGTCAACCACACGGTTTGTAAAGAAAAAAACAAACCTCCATCCAGAGGCTCGTTCCTGGGCCAACACTACACCCTGTTGGGGAGGACCACCCAGTAGACCAGTATTTCTGAAGTTAGGTTGTTGAAAGAAAAAGAAAGCCTGGGACAGTGCCAACACACCTGACGCATAAAGGGTGAGAACCATAACTGGGAATAGGACCACTGAAAACCTACGGGAGGGGGTTTAAGAACAACAAAAACTTCATGGAGGGAAAAAAAAAAAGAGATATACCCGAAAGTATACGGTCAGGGGGAGAGAACGAAGCTGCCCAAAAGGGGGATAAAGAAAAAAAAGAAGTTGTAAACTTATGTGGACGCTTTGTGCCAAAGACAGGTAAGCGAAGGGGACGGGGGGGGCCAAAAAAGGTGTCGGGGGGGGGGGGGGTGGCACGCCAAAGAAGGTGGCGGGGGTTTCCATCCCGCGAACCACCCAGACTTTGTAAAAATTATGTTACCCAAGGGGTCCCCCTCGTCATTGGCAATCCTAGGACGGGGGGTTTCGGTGTTCAAAAACCTAGGAAGCAAAACAAATGAAGGGTGAATCAGGTCCCGCAAATCGGAGGGAGCAATAACCGGGGGGGGGACGGAAGGGGAATCGAAACTATGTTGCAGCTTCCACTTAGTAAAAGTCACTTCAGCGTAGTGGGAGAGTTCTGGAAAAAAGAAAGGTGTCCCCTGGTGTGAAGTTTGTGGAAGAAACCTTTTGAGAGAAAACGGGCAAAAACAAACCCGACCTTTGGGGTCGTTACTTTACGTCGATTAGAAAACGGGCGCATACCGACCGCGAAAGACAAAACCAGTATGATGTTCGACAGTGCCTGTTTCAGACCTGCGCAGAGTTCGATGGGGGGTCTGAGAAGCAATAATTCCAGGTATGAAGAAGCACCTATGGTACCCGGGGTACGGGAAAAGTAACTAGTCCCGCAACTGTGTGGGAAGATCTGGGGAAAACAACTCTGGAAGGGGCTAAAGACAAAACAATTGGGGCATGGCAAGTACCCCGCAACAGGGAAGACTGACGCGCCAAGGTGGGGCTCCCTGGTCGAAGAAAAACACCAAAATATATCTTTCAGCAAGAAAAAAGGGGGGGAAAAAATTAACGTTCTCCAATCTAGTCAAGGAAGCAAGCCAGGGTAAAAAGAGCCTCAGAGAATTGACACACATGGAAAATCCGTATAGTAATTGGAAAAAGCAAGAAACTTGGGGTCCAATAATTGAAAAAAACTGCCGGCGAAGAATGGGTTTAACCGACAATGGAGCAAGTAAAAAAAGAAGGCACAAAGCGTGGGGGGGGGGCAGGGCCAACCCAGTTTTGACGGTACGAAATGCGAGAAGTCTGACGACGAGAAAAGGGACGAGCAACTGAGGAAGAAAAACGCAACGCGTGGTCAAAGAAGACTAAAACTGTGCGGGTTGACGGAACTTCGAGGGAACTTACAGGAGGAAAAGTCATGGAAACGAGGAAAACAACAAGGAGAACGGGGAACGAGCTCAACAAGCAATAGGGGGGGTAAGGCCAACGTTGATCGAACAAGGAGTGTAAAAACGAGGGTCAACCGCGCTTTCTCCTGACATTGTTTGCGCCCCGGTGGCAGCCCCGAAAAGGGGGGTTGAAATCAGAAAAAGGGTGCAACAAGAGGGGGCAGAAAACACTGGTGGGTAAGGGGTTCTGGAAAGGAATGGAAAATACTGAAAGGGATTTCTGGAAATTATTTTAGGGTTTCAAAGGAGACTCTACAAAAGGCCTTGAAAAATGGCAGAGGGGTTTCAAAAATAAAAAGAAAACGTTTCACTCAGAAAAGAACCAGGAATATAACGTCGTGTTACCACTTTGAACGGAGGAAAACACCGAGGGGAGGGGACATCTTCTCACTCAAACTATCTTCACGAACCGGCCGGGTTTTGAGAGGGATAAGTAATGTTTTCGTCTCCGGGTCGAGTTGAAGAGGGGCCGCGGGACTTTTCCTGCCCCGTCGCATTCCAAAAAAAAAAAACTGAGCGATTGAACTTGGCTGGACAACTCGGCCCGGGGGGGGGGGGGGTTGAAAAAGGCTGAAATGTACAGAATTAAAAATTTACAGAAATCAAGACTGTATAACGGAGGGACTGGCGCAGTCAGACACGTATAAAGAAGGCAGGACACCTTCCGACGAGTCTTGGGGGCGGAAAGGGTGCGAGGCGATGGAAGTTACGTCTAACGTAACCGTCTGGTCAAAAGACGTCGTGAAAGGAGTTAAAACCAGAAAACACGGCGGCACCAAGGATATACTTCTCAAAAGTCGCGAAAAGGTGGACACACGAAGAGAACCCGAATGGGAATTAAAAAGCCACTGCGCACGGGGGCGCGAACGACCGGAACAACCGCATTCCTTGCTGGGGATCCGGTCGAAAGACCGAACAGGACTAACGCCAGCTGGTTTGGGCTCTAAAAAGGGGAAATAGGATGGAGGATGTAGCTGAAGCGAGGACGACCAAAACAGGGAAAGCTGAAAACGTACGAGGAAAAAAACAAATTCCGTTCGGGACTTCGGCTTGGGGAGGGTAGAAATAGGCCCAGAAAAAATGAGACACCCTTAAAGGCGTGGGAGACCCGTAAATTACATTAGGTGGATCTGGGGCCTGAGCCAAAAGCCCAACGGGTCTTTAAACGACGGATGGGCTCCCTCTCAGGTGAAAGATGACGGTTAAAGATATGAAGGGCGGGAGGCATGGGAGTGCGACCTAGAGCACAACTTAACTAGGAAAATCCAAACGCAAGGGGGACCAACTCTTACGGGAGAAAAATCTTCAAAAGGGGGTGGGGGTACCAAGTACAAAGAAATGGTGGGGGGTGAAACATATTCAAAGTCGGGCTGACGGGTCCGTGCGAGCGGGGCACAACCAGATAATAACGGGGGCTAATACGCAACAGATCCCTCAGCACCCACCTAGTGCGTCACCCTATCCAGCGGAAAACCCCTGTTGTAGGTCGGGCCTTTGTCACCGGATTAACTTTCCGCGTCTTTCCAGCAGGCACCCGGTTGTTGAGCAGGGGGGCAAGCTGGGGATAAGAATGAATCAATAGTCGTTTGTTCGGTCGTTTAACCAAATGCTAAAAACGGACTGAGTGTTCCTTGGGGGTGGAAAACTTACTGGTGGGGGGGAAGCCCTCTGTGGACCAGCGGAGGGTGTGAGGGCGAGAGAAGGTGGAATCGCGGGGTGGGGGAGAACAATTGGCACTCAAGCCAAACTGTCCTAACGGGCCAGGGGACTCGCTGTTGCGGCTCGGACATATCGGGGAGTCCTCCTCTTGTCCACGTATTTCTGAAACTAAGGCCTTTCCCCGTGTGCAACGGTACACCCAGCCGTACCTCATACCCGCAGCTCGGAAAACACTTTTAGCCCTACCTGTGAGACAGAGGCGACAGTATGCAACGGGGCACGTTATGCAGAGTCTAGGGCCAGTAGCTTGAGGACCTGACTCATCGAGTGCAAGATGGGGAGAGAGGGGGCCTGTTTAGGATCGCGAGTACGCAATCCTGGGCAAAAAACTGCGGAAAAAGACATGCGTCTCAAACAGCAGCAGGGCAGAAAAAGGTAGGAG
>Ga0179593_1506641_pt1 | contig 10045 bp, 12 predicted proteins | sample CZODoug2_1_08_16_FD_185931 | JGI IMG/M metagenome (GOLD analysis project Ga0179593, IMG submission 185931) | Vadose zone soil fungal communities from Angelo Coast Range Reserve, California, USA - CZODoug2_1_08_16fungal (PacBio error correction) | ecosystem: Environmental > Terrestrial > Soil >...
CTGAAACCAAAGTCTGCCGCTCATGGACCGGGGGGAACGCAAGGGGGCATACCACAGCGAAGCAGCAGGCTAAGGATTTGAGCAAGACGGACATGCAGAAGCACGAGGGACCCACCAAAAAGGGGGGGAGCCGCGAAACAGCTGAAAAGGGCCCACCCGCGGTCTCCTCAAGAAGCAAAAAGGGCGATGACACAGAAAAACCAGCAGCCCCAAGCTCTTGACCCATCAACCGCAACGGCCACTAGAGCCTTGGGGGACAAAATCGGCCAGGAACAAGTGGACAAGGACGTGGGTTATTTATCGGGAGGTCGGTTTGTTCAAAGTTAAAGGGGTAGGTTTACTTAATGAGGAGCTTATAACAAGAAATGAAGGAAAACGCATCGGGGTTGGGAGAGAGGAAAGGGGGAGAATAAGCAAAACCCCAGAACGTCGGCAAAGGGGCCAAAAAAGCGCGGAAACGCCTACCCAAGCCAGCGGCGAACAAATAGTAAAAGGGAGGCCGACGCAAGCTTTGTACTGCGGGGAAAAGGGCGGAGCTGTCGTAGGGAAGCGTGTGGAAGGAGTAGGAAACAAAAGGGGGAAAACCACACCATCCACCGTGGGCGTCGCCAATGCGGGAAGCCTGGGCAGTCAGGCGAGCGAAAACAAAGGGACTGGGGGAGGAGCTCTGATCTGTGAAGGGGGCCGATCCAGAGGGAATGGCCCGCTTCGTCAAAGAAGCGTGAACCGGACGCCGCGGGGTACCACGAAGGTCCTTGGGCAAAGAAAAACGTAATCATTCGAATCGGAGAATCTATTTAAAGTCGAGCGGGGCGGAGCCTTCAAGGAGGGAAATCGGGAAAAAAACGTCCAGAGCACGTCGCCAAGCGAAACCGCAGATCGAGGCAACAACAACGCGACGAAACTGAGTGAGTCGTCCAAGCCGAACATCTTGACCTGACCGGCAGGGGAAAGAAAACGGGGAAAGGCCGGGCACGGGCCCTTCGTAGAGGGACCGCGGCCCATAGGAACACGATCATAGGGAAGGGGGAGCGCGAAAGACGGAAAACGGGCAAGGGGTGCCGAGGACTATCGAAGCGGTTGCAGGGTCCTCCCCCAATACAGAGTATGGTTAGCTCAATGGTCACGACAAGGGAGGAGGAAGGAGCGAAGGGGAGGCACGGGGGGAAAAACACGGGGAGTGCGGACGCAGGAAATCCAAAGCCGTCCAGTCCAGTCAAAGTCTGGGGGGGGGTTCGGCCAAAGATGCTCCAGGGGCCCCTCTCAGGGAGGCCACGATGTGGTGTTGATCCTGTAGCAGCAATTCAATGCCGGGGACGATCTTGGGAAAAAGAAGGCGCAGACGGAAATCAACACAACACGGTAAAAGTAGGAAAAAGAGATGGAAGTCGTGACAGAGGACTCTCAGATCCCAGTCTTGTCCGTGCTATATACAAGGGAATCAACAAGCATCGAGTCACGAGGAGGGGGAGACGAAAACAGCTTAAGGATCACAACAAAGACTCTAATGAGGTGCTCAATTAAGTCAGCAGCACTTCTCCATAGCGAGAAATCTGGGCAAGCTCGCGAGCAGGGGACCTGAAGCGAAAATAATATTATCTGGGTGTGAAGGGCCCAAACGCTTAAGGAAGAGCCGACGGCAACACATCTGGCGGGCCACTACGATTGAAGCGACAGTTTCAAGGGTATCTTGGGGGGGCGCGGCAAAAAACCGCGGGAGCACTGCGCACGGCAGTCATTGGTGGCGGCAACGCATCGAACTTCTGCCCGGAAAGGGCAATTAGAGGCTGGAAAAAGGACTGTCAAACATCAGGGGTCAAAAGGCTTCGGGGAGGTGTTTATCGATCTGGATTATTGCAAGGAGGGGGTCGAGACAAGACCTGAAAAAAAAGGAAGCATGCTCCGCAAAACTCGACTTAGTCTAAAGGAGGGGTCGCACAATGATTTTAACGCGCTGGGGGAGGACCGGAAGTGGAAAACAGGGCAGTCGAAGGAGCGCAGGGGGGGGGGGAGCAAGCGAGGAAGACTACAGGTGCTAACGAGAAAATAACCTACGTCCAACTCAAAAAGGGTTAGAGAAGAATACGCCAAATCCTTCCTATGGGGTGGGGAGGGGGGGGGGGTTTGGGTTGGGGGGGGTGGGGGGTGGGGGGGGGGGGGGGCGGAAAGACAGAAAGTAGTGGACGATGTGCACGGGAGGCTAGGCTCTACGCACCGAAACAATCTGTAACCAAAATACATCCTCCCGCCTTCTTGCCCACATGAAAGAGGCGCAGTCTCTCGCCCGTAAAATATGAGGGGTCTATCCTGAGGGGGTAGTGAATGTTTATCTTGGCCTCTCGCGGCGGGGGTCCTCCTAGCAGTTCTTGTGATTCAGCAGGGGATTTCATACCTCGCTCCCCCTATTTCTAAAGAGCAATCGCTTATGTCCTAGACAGTCGACGTAAGACCGCCCGGAAGGACTACCGAACAGGTTTAGAAAGGGGCACTGCCCGCAAGAAAGATGGGGAAGGGTGCTTGAAATGGTGGGAAACAAGAAAAGGTGGGGGGCAAAAGGGGCAAAGAGATGAAACAAATGGAAAGGCTGATGACCGCAAGGTGGGGAGTGAAGGGGAGCCCAAAAAGGTGGGTCCCTTGGAAACTGCTGGAAGTCGGGCGATACGAAATTAAGCAAAATGATCGCTGGACCCTCCCGGAAAGAAAACAAGGAAGGTGTTCACGATTGGCGCCGGTGGGGGAATCGGGGCGGCGAGGGGCTGTGCAGGAAATCCCCACGCACCGAGAAAGCTGTTGTAAGAGGGGGTTAAGCCGAAAGAACGTCGGAGAGATCCTCTTAGGACATCGAATCAAAGAGGTTCCTTCAGCAATATTCTTTGAACAAACTCGTAAAGTTATCCTGCCATCTAGCGCGGCGGTCGTCAAGACTAGGGAGACGATCGGCTGGTTCGTCATCACAAGTGTGTACGGCACAGAAACATGGCGCTCTTCAAGAAAGAGCACGGCCTGCACCTACGCCGTTTCCCCAACGACTGAGCTGGAACTGGAGTTGTGACAGGGGGAAAGACGTGGGGGTCATCAACAGAGGAGGAGAAATAGATAAACAAAAGGGAAATCAGGAAAAGAAAAAAGGTAGAGCAGCGTGTTGTTCGCCTAGGGGGAGAGGTAAGGGGGCCTGCTCTGGCAATGGAACGATGTCCAAAATGAAGGGGACAAAAGCAGCACTAAATGAACTCGTATAGGGGGAGAGAAGATTACACAAGTGAGAACATCGTAAGATCCGATTGGTGGCTGTAGGTGCTTAGGCACAGGAAGACCCATTCTTATGAATTAAACTCCGAGTGGGAAAAATGGGCGAAAGCGTAAGCAAGAGGTGAAGGAGGGAAGGCAAAAAGAAACCCTGTTCTCGGTGAGTGGGGATCACCTGAAAAGAGCCAGAGCAGCCGCGGCCCAAGCGCAAAGAGAAAAAACCTGGGAACCCAGAGGACAAGTCAATTGAGCACGATGTGAGCAAAGAAAGGCAGCTCATAAGGAAACAACGGGGAGCGGCTGCAGCCACGGCCGTCAAAGAACACAGGGACGGGCCCAATGAAAAAAAAAGACAAGAGAAAAAGGCAAACAGCCAGCACCAGCAGCTTATCAACAAGAAAAGACAAAGATATTACCAAAAAGAACTCCGGACAGGACGCCGGGGGTTAGCCGCTTTTCCGGGGGCCCTGCTGGGAGCGTCTGCAAAAAACGGATCTCGGCCATGGGCCCGAGAAAAAAAAGCGGGGGGAGAATTAGAAGAGCCAAAAAATTCTCTGGGACGCAGGGAGTGGGCGCAAGAGGTATCCGCAACCCTAAAGCAGATGGATCGACCCTAAGAGACGGATAGCGCAACGGCGCATAGTTGAAAGAGGACAAGCAGGGGGGAGGGGGAGAAAAGGGCAGCGTGAACGGAGTGAGCGGGGACAGCCACACAATCCCCAGGAAGAACTTGGCTCGCCTTTCTGGAAGAGAGACTGGGGGACGTCTAGTTGCAGCGCATCTTCGGGGAAGTAGGGAGATAATAAACGAGAAATCAGTGACATCGCCGCTGAGCAACAAGAATCAACTAAAGCAAGGGTCCCAAGCGCGACACTATCGCAGAGGGGAAAATAGCAGACAAAATAGAGCATTCTGACCGTCGGAGGGGAAGAAGAGGCAGAAGATAAACACCGGCCGCCCGGACGAAAGAAAATAGACGCAACCACCAGCTACTCAAGTTTGCATTATTGAGCTGGTCAGACAAAGAGTGCAAGCGGAAGCCAGAGACCTATCGGTGCCGAAAGCCCATTAAGTCTCGTCTTTAGGAAGGCAAGAGACCATCGTGACGTGTTGGGATCGTGGATAAGTCCGGAAGGGGGCGATGTCCTTCAGCTTTCGTGCCTGCCAACATGACTCTGATTGTAGATGCATGGACAAGAACGGAGATCAGGTTAAGATTGAGGAGGTTACACAAGCGCGTGCGTGGGTATGGACCCATTGAAAAAAGGAAAAGGGGGCCGAAGAAGAGGGGGGTGGTGCGACCAGCAGTATTTGCGTTCATCAGCGAATCGATAACCTAGGTAGTGGTGGAACAGGAAAAGAAAAAAAACGACGCACGGCCAATCCGGAAAGTGCACACTCGAGGGCAATCTATCTCCCACAACACGGGAGGAAGAGGGGGGGAAGAAAGTATATATAGGCCTCCAAAGTTTGAAAAAAAAGGCTCGGAAATCCCAAGTCGCCGAGTATCTAAGGAACTCAACCCTCTAGTGGAAGATGATTGGCGGGAAGAATGCTGGAGCAACAACACACTCCTCAGGCGTCGGGGAGAATGTACTAAGCCTCCGCTTGGCGAAAGGGGAAAAAAACATCGGCATTATCTGCTGGGCGGGAGTGTCTTAGATAAAAATACGATTATGGGGGCAGACCCGCACAACGCTAAAAGTAAAATACCGCACGGGGAGAAAAAGCGGGTCAAACTACGCTGGAGGGACAGGAATGTGAAAAATAGCAGCCGGAAAACGCGTCACCTCAGAGGTCGCGGGACGGACTAACCGCGCGGCGAAGGCCAGGGCAAGGAGTGAGGCTGAGCCTCAAAACCGCAAACTGGAGGACGAGGGGGGGTTGGCCTTCGGAGAGGGGAAGTCGTTCCGGTCAATGGGGGTACGGACACTGGGCGGTACCAGGACCGCAGCATGCCTCACCGCAAAGATCGTCGAAAAGGGCGCATAATAAGTCGCTTGGGTCTGGCCTTCGTGGAGCCGGCAGTCAAGGCTAGCCGTGTAAGTCGGGGAGAAAGGGAAGGCAAATGCTAAAAAAAGAGAAGGAGAGACCTACTTAACTCCGAGGGGACGTCGAAAAAGAATCAAAGATGTCCTTCCCGCCAGGGAGAAGGGCAAGGATTAAGGGCTATTGGTGCTGGGGGCACGAAAAACCGGGCCACAGCTGCCCTCGGAATTCCCTCCGGAGGGAAGCCAATGCCGAAGCGCTCGCCTTCTCGATCGGGGGGAGATCCACAGCTGGGGGCTGTGGAGTGGAGGCTGGGCAAGCGCCGGGCTAAATCGCGTCACGAGCCGTGAGGGGGGTGGCTCTCGAGATTTCTAGCTAGAAAAAACAAAGATGAGCGGAAGAGCTGTTCCAGTATAGAAGAGACCGAGAAGCGCCCAGCAAGAAGACCGGAGGCAGAGGACGGTATGGCCGGATCTCTGGCACTGCTAGAGGGGGGGTGGCTGGGGGGCAGAGCGGTGGAGGAGGGTGCCACTCATTGGGGCAAGAGCCTTTTGGAGGCTGTGGGAGAAAGGTTTGGGGAGGCTTTCCAGCGGAAAAAAAGTTTTTGGGCCGTAGGCGGGGAGGAGCGTCGCATATGTATCAATTCTTGATGGAGAAGCCAACCAGCCGTGGAAGAAAGCGTGTTAAAGCTGGAGAAGTTGGGGTGGATCGGTGATGGGCGGACGATGGACGGGGCAAGAACAGCTGGGAGGGAGAGAACATACCCTCACGTCGGAGTGCATAGCTACTGAGAAGATAAGAACTCCAGTTGAACGGGAGAATACATCGGGGGGGAAAGCCAACTCGAAGTAGACCAAGTACTCTAAAGGAGCGCGTCGGCGAGATGGGGGGGAAGACTGGGGTCGAGAAAGCCAGCAAAGGAGTGAAGTGGCGGATCCCTAAAGTGGAAAATACATCGGCAAAGGACAGAAGACACGGACCGGCACCGAAGCAGGCACACGAGGATCAACTGGGGGGCGGCCAAATGTGGGCATCGGGTTCATCCGATCACAAAAAAGAGTGAAAGGAAGAGAGGGGAATACCAAATCGGGAAAAAACACTTCAGCTGGGCAGTCTGTAAGAAGCGGTGTGGGTGCTAACCTGTTCGATGTCCCGGCTGAAAAGAAGGGGAGGGGCGGATGTTCTTAAGGGTTAAATGGCCGACACCCATCATCAGGGGGGAAAAAAAATGATAAACTAAGATGTCTATAACCGCGGAGGGACCCAAGCCGCAGCCGGGGGGGATAAGGAGACGAGTAAGATCTTGCGAGTTGGAGGTCAAGCCGGGGACCCTGATTATTCCGTAAAGGGAAGGAAGGAAAAGAGGTAAAGGGATACTCAAAAGACGTTGAGGTAGGAGAGAACCAGAATCCCCATCTTGGCTCGGGTGATTTAGCCCAGGAAGCAGCGACACACCGAGACCCCAAGAAGGCAACTCAGGGTCGGCCACCGGCGGGGAGCACGAAAGTCCGTTACACGGATCGGCGAACGAAGTAGAATCAACCAAGGGGGGAGCGTGAGACTGCAAACCGCCCACCTTGGGTCTTGAAGAGGCAGGAAAAAATGATGACAATGAGCAGTCAACCAGCATCAAAAAAAATCTCGGAACCACAAAGTCAAAACATGCAGAAAAGATATCCTTCCAGATCTCTGCGCCAGTAAAAAGGGGGGGGCTTAGACGCTTTCTCGGGTACCTTTCGGGCTGAACAAAACTGGAACTCGGCCAGGTGCAAGATGCCGAAAATCGGGTGGAAGATGAATCGCGAATAAGCCCACCAGAACGCTACTCAGATGTGGGAAAAACCCCGCGAGACAAAGGCCGACAACACTTCCCAAGAGGGGACTTCGACCCGATCGATACGGAAGGCGGAGCAGGAGATCATTGTACATGAGCACGCACGCGTGGAAGATGGTGGCCGCGAGGAGCGCCCGCACAAGAGACCCGTCCGGACATGGGGAGGGGGGAGGCAGCATCGGGCCAATGTGGCGAGAAACCTACGGGTACGTTCAGACTCTCTCGGGGGAGGGAAGAGGAAAGCAATATGCGCACCCAGACGCCGTGACTGCCCTGGAGACAGGGAGTTCCCAAGCGCGGGGGAATGGTAATCGTCGAAGAAGGAGAAAAACTCGAGCTTGGCGGGAAGGGCGGAATTCAACAAATGAGGGGCCTGGGGGGACCCCGCGCAAGAAACGATAGATGGAAACACCGCAAACCACGGTGCATTATTTTAGGCCAGCACAAATCCTTGTCCCAGGCCAATCCATCTCGTGAGGTTCAAAGGAAAGGACTAGCCTTCGGAAGCAGGGCTCCCCGTCAAAAAAACCCATCACTAAAAGACTGGGGAGCGCATTTAAGTTGAGAAGATGGGCGGTCCGTCTCAGGTCCCGGCAGGGGAAGCCCCATCGATTAGGGGTATCTCAGGTCCCCTCGCTCTCGATCATTGATGCAGGTGAAAAGACGCTTGCAGGGGCGCACATTAGACAGCAGAAGAAGACGAGGGCATTGGTTGTTGAAGGAAAAAAGAAAAGTACTGGCGTCTCCCGCAGGTTCCCCCGAGGTCGGGGGTGGGAGCAGAAAATAAACGAGATCACTTAAGAGAGGTATCGAGCGTTTGAACCAGGAGTGGGCAAATCTGAGCGAAAAAAACAACAACGAATAAGGTTGCCGCATGTGCTGAAGTCACTCTTTTGCACGGCGAGCTACCTGCTCGAAAAACACGACCAGGGGTCGATCTCTCTTGCGACACCAGACTGAGGGGACACCACAGGGAGCGGTGCTCAAAAAAGGTTGAGCTGAGAAGGGGAAATCCGACATAGAAGGGATCGTTAGAGCGATTTGTGCCCAGTTAAGCAACCTACTAGTTTTGGGAAGGACCCAAAACGGCCTCGAAGAGCGACAAAAAGCAAAGAGTAGAAAGAAAGGAGGCACTGGCCCGATGGTATCGTTGGTGGGAAGGAGGAACGCTAGGACTCCACTGCTAGGCTGGTACATGATGGGCCCGCATCGAATTGGCGGCGCAAGGGGGCAAAGGAATGGCTGCTTAACGAAGTCAACAGCATGCATGTAGGGAATCAAGGGTGGTCATAGGGGGGCTGTGATTCGTGACCTTGAGCTTTGTTATAGACACTGGCGGGACTGACCGCAGAAGGCTCAGACAGCCTCGCGAAAGTAGAACTTGGCTATGATAGATACTGAACGCTTGGAAGGAATGCCGGTGGTCTACCCAGGGTTCAAATGCGACTAGTTGAGCATCGGGGGCATAGGAATACTAAGGGAGCACGGAGGAAAAAAAAGCCAGACGGAAAGCCGAGGTAGCTAAATGAAGGCCCTAAGACTGAACCCATAAGGAGACGCCCAGGCTGACTGGGGCGATGTGCGGGCTCTCAAGCCAAGCCTGACACAACGACCAGAAAGGAACGCCTAGACCTTCGGACGGAATTAAAAAGTGCCCTGAGAGAGGGGGAACGTGCGATCTGGGAAGAGACGCTGTGGGCCTTGGTGAAGGTGGCAGGGATCCCTCGCGACCGAAAGAACTTGGTCTCGAGTTCTATAGCTCCCCCGATTGACGAGGAATCTGCCAGTAGGGAAGATCAGAAATCTCTCTTGAGAGTCACCCGAAATGGCTAACAAAGTAAAGAAAGTAAGATGTGGCAAGGGGGATATCAAGCCGTTTCTGTTTGAGGGTGGGCACCAGAGCGTGGTGCTGCTGGGGGGAACTGCGACAAAAGTTTCATCTGCTTTGGTTGCTGGGCTGAAATACGCATGGTGAGTAAGACTGCGAAGAGGCAACAAAAGGGGGGGCCCGGGGAGTCTGGCTTTTCTCGAAGACTGCTCAAATTCGGGCGACAGGATAGCTTAAGGCCCGACTGGGGGGAAAAAGGCGTTTCCGTCGAGTGTTGAAAGGGTCTGGGAGGCTGGGGCCCGTGGAGACCCCTCAAAGAAGCCTAATGGGGCCATTTTGTTTTGATTGGGTGATCATCAGACCAGTCAACCGTAGTCTTGCTAATCTCTCTTCGCCACTCACCAACTCTGAGGGTACTAAATGGGAGGAGCTGGTGCCTCACACGCAGTTCCAGGAAGAGGCTCCCTGACGCTCGGGCGTAAGAGTGGGGAGACGATTCTCGGATCGCCCAGCAAAAATCACCGGGCGCTGGTCGGGTAAAAGTGAAAAAGAAAACGCCACAGAAAGCACGGGCCCGGCACGACAGGCGCCCAACCGGGATAGACTGGAACTGGCTTAAGGGGTCCGATGTGCAGCTCTCCACAAAACAAAAAGAGGGGAGGAAGAATAATAATAATAACAGAGGGGGAAAACACTTCAGCCAGGTCAAGTAGAGTCAGCGGGGGGTTTGCGCCACCGGGGCATGGGCACTTCGTGGCAGTGGACTACAATTGGGATTGGCTGAAAAAAACCGAAAGCACGGGAGAATGTGAAAGAACCGATCGAGACGGTAAGAAAGGACAATATTCCGCCCGAGCGCATTGAAACGGGCGAGGGAGACGTGCAGGGGGAAGGCCCCGCTGAAGATATGACAAAAGCCGATTAGGAGATTGCGAGACTAATCGCACGACGGCCGTTTGATAAAAGATCACCCAGAGCCAAAAGTTCTCGGGTTGAGGGGGACACTTCCATGACGGAAAAAGAGAAGCACCTAGGGCCCCAAAGACGGCGCCGATAACACCCTTTTACTTCAACGTCGTGGGAGCAGCCTAGAAGGGTGGCAAGATCGGCGAACAGACATGAAAAAAAAAAAAGAATGGAAAAACCAA
>Ga0179593_1628730_pt1 | contig 10045 bp, 15 predicted proteins | sample CZODoug2_1_08_16_FD_185931 | JGI IMG/M metagenome (GOLD analysis project Ga0179593, IMG submission 185931) | Vadose zone soil fungal communities from Angelo Coast Range Reserve, California, USA - CZODoug2_1_08_16fungal (PacBio error correction) | ecosystem: Environmental > Terrestrial > Soil >...
AGAACAATTCTGATGTGATCTGGAGGGGAGGGAATTCATCGGAAAGGCAAGGAAAAAGAGGAGGGGGGACTCCAACTGCGTTGCTAAACTGCGGAAGGAAAAAAGGGGGAGATCGCTCCGTTAGTCTCTCGTTGAAAAGGGGGGGGGGGGGACTCGTTGGGGAAGGGAAGAGACGGGGGTATCTGGTCTTTATTCTACCACAAAGAGGAAGAAGGATGCTGGGGGCGATGGGAAGGCGAAAATGGTGTCGGAAAAATTCATCTAATCTCATTGTGAAATGGGGAAAAAGGAAATAATGCTTTTCCCGTGTAAAAAAGAAGGGGGGGGTTTTAATCGAGGTGGCACAGGGAAAAGAGAGGACACGCTAATCTCTGTTACCTCGCGGGAAAAAAGAAAAGGTCGCAGGGGGGAGGAGAAAACCAGCCGCTGTGTACACCACGGGAAGTCAGCTACAGTGGAGAAAAACATCATTCGCCCACAACGGCGGAAAGAAAAGAAAAGAACGCGCATAAAACAGAGGAAAGGGGGGGGCGCCCCATCATTCGCCGCCATAGTGGTAAAAAAAAAGGAAAAAAACGGAGGGGAAGGGGGAAAGAGAAAAGAGATTTATCCGATGGAAGGCATGTGGGGGCGATTCCAATCTCATTCGGGAGAGAGGAAGCGCGGCGTCCCTGGGACGGGGGCAGGGGTGGGAGAAAACGGGTGACTCTCATTTTTTGATCGAGAAAAAACGGGGTGTATCACCTACAATGAGGGGAGGAGGGATGGGCGGCAGCGCCATGCTCAACGGGGACGGGGAAGGTGACAAAAAAGCGCGGTAACAGATATTATCGTAAAGAAGAGATCTAAACAAAAAAATGCCAAGAATACTTTTGCTACACCGGGGGGGGGGGAAAGTGTTGGTGGAGAGGCACCAAAAGAGATTAAAAAGAAGATGATTTGAGAGGAAAAAAAGACCACCAGCCCGAAAAGGGGAAAAGCTCTATTCGCTGGTACAAAACAGGAAAAGGGGGGGGGAACGATCGCATCCACAGACGACACACCCTCTAAAGTAAACCGCGGAAAAGACAGAAAAGAAACCCGAAACAATGCGTGTCCAGAGAATTCAATTCTACAATTGAAAAAAAGGAGGGAAGCGATGACGTTCCATCAACCAAAGGGGAGAGAAAAGAAACTCGAATTGTGGGATGAAAAGAAAAAAAACTGATTCGACCGTCGACGGGCATGCGGCCATCACGCAAAAGCGGGAAGGGAACCGCACTCTGCCCACAAAAAAAAAAGGTGACCAGGAAGATCAGAGATTAATCTCGCCATCACTTTCAAAAAGCGGGGAGACTCGACGATACAAAGACGAAAAAACGCAGAGATCCATGTCGACTGCTTCAGATACAAAGGTGCAGGTGGGGGGGAGAAAGAAATATGCGTACACAGGGAAAGAAACGTCCTCGACTCGAGAAAACTAGGTGGATGCTTCGCTAAAAAGGGGGAAATGCCTAAAGGGGTAGATAACTCAAATAACCTTTCAAGCCCTGGGCATGGAAAGAAAGGACCCACCCATGATCGTAGGGAACGGAGACACAAGTGAGGACGGGGGGGGCGACTTCATCTACGATGTGAAGACCTGGTGAAAGGGAGAAGGAAAGAAGAAAGGGCGAACATTCTTCTTCTGCAATCCAAAAGAAAAAAAAAAAAAACACACATCGAAGGAGAAGGGGGGAAAGCTGCCCAAGGTATCGAGGAGAGTAAATCGGTTTCAAAAGGGAGGGAACCGGTCCAAAAAGAAAAAAAAGAAAGGGAGAACCAGGAAAGGCAGTTCAAATGCTGATAAAGAAGGGGTGATGGTTATTTTCGAAAGGAGGAGGGGAAAAAGTCATTCCCAAAGGGGGTAAGGAAAAGAAAAAGATGCACCTTCGCCAAGAAGGGGGAAAGAAGAAGGGGGACAAAAGGGAAAGGAGGGTCGGGTTAAAGGGCTTTGTGGTGGCGACGCCATCGGAAAAAACCTCGAAAACATGTGAAAAAAGGAATTGGGGGGGAGGAGAGGGAAGGCCTCCCCAGGGCAAGAAATCGTTTAAAAAAGGGGACATGAAGACTTCTGGCCTAGGTATTTGATAAGGAAAAGAGGGCTGGATTTCTTGGGACGCTTGTTCAAAAGGGGCGTTGCAAAAGAGGGAGAGTTTTCCGGCGTGTGGGGGACTGGAAAGGGGGGTGGAATCCGGGCTTCCTGCGGGGAAGGAAAAACAAATCGATCCTGGTTCTCCGAGGGGAAAAATTCGTGGGTTGACGGGAAAGGGGACGAGAAAAAAGTTGAAAAAGCTCGGAAGGGAGGAACATTCCGAAGGAAGGGTAGGGTAGGTGTCAAAGCTTGGTGAGGGGGAGCAAGATTCCCAATAGAAAGTCAGGAACCGGAAAAAAAAGGAAGTGATGACCTAGGAAAGAAAAAAAGAGTTCCAGAGGTGAAGTAGCAACGACGGGCCAACGTATTCACGCTAGCAGAATTGGCTGCTCTGAAGAAAAGTGGGTGGGGGAGAAATTCATCCAACAGGGGGGGGGGGGTCCAAATAGGAGGGAAGAGTGGGCATCAGACCTCTCATACGAACGCAAAGAAAAAAGGGGGAAGAAAGAAGATTTGCGGGTCCCAAGAGAAGGGGGGGTTCCCCGGTATGGCAGAGAAAAACCCCAAAAAAAGGGTCAGGTAAAAAAGAGATGAGTCTTATCTCCTACAAACAGGATTGTGTCGAAGAGAAGGGCTTCTCATGAATTTGGCATTGACAGGAAAGGTGGAGGATGGAGATACATTCTATCTTGCGTAAAGGGAACATCAATCGAGAACGAAAATCCAGGGGGACGAGGTGAATGCCGCAGGCTATCGAAAAGGGGGAGGAAGAAGACGCCTACGTGCAAGAGGGAAAAAAAGATGGGGAGACATCATGAATGGGTGGCTTTCTTGAATTGAAGCAAGGGGGGGGAAAACCCCATCTAGTGAACGAAAAAACAACACGGGGAGGATGAAATAATAGATTTGCGGAGGCAGAGAGGAGGGTGGCTTCAATTCATCATCACCTTAAAAGAGGGGTGGATACCAGCCTGGGGGAAGGGAGCGGGGAAGGGAAGAAGAAATCATGGAGGGGAGGGAGGCAGGGGAAACAAGCCTCTGCGGTGTCGCGAGGGAAGGGGAAAGATTGCGTACTCACGCTAGAAAAGGGACCTGCACTTACAACGGAAAAAAAGGGGCTAAAGTCCTTTGCGCATCCGAAGAAAAATTCCGGTTTGTACAGGAAAAGTGACATGGAGAGTAGCTCTTTGTTACCATGCCCGCCGATCGGATGGGGGGGGGGGGGGGGAAGAAAAGCGCATCCCTGAAAACAAAGAGGAGGGGGGGGTCATTCAACCAATAATATGGCGGGAAAAGGGAAGGGGCAGGGAGATGGCCACCCTCTATCTCCATAGTTGGGAGAGTGGGGGAAAAAAAAGGAACCACCCAAGTAAAAACCAGAAACTTCGTTTTTCGAGAGTAGTAAGGGGGGAAAGTTCTATACTAAGAGGAGAGGGGAAGGGGAGGGACCTTTCACGGCTTAAAGAGCCTGCTCGGAGGAAGGCAATTGGAATCAACGGAAAACATCGCCATCGTGGGACCAACCGAACTACCGCTTAATCCATAACCAAATGTTTACTGCCCGGACCGCAAAAGGGAAGGAAATATCGGACAAGGTAAGACAAACCCATAGGAAATAAGTTTGGTTCTTAGAACAAGATCAAGGTCTGAAGGAGGGAAACGCATAAGCTGAAAGAAAAAGAGGAAAGAGAGGAAATGATACATAATGAAAAAAAGGGACGCTTAAAAAGGAGTAAAGAATACCGCACAGGTAAAAGGACATCTCTCTTCCAAAGTTACATCGTCAGGGAAACGATGGTGAAGATTTCTTTCTATCCTGTGATGAGAAAAAATCCCCCAATTCCAAAGGGAGGGGGGGGACATCACGATGTCCGGAGAAAGGGGGGGGGGAAAAAAAAAGGGGGAGAATCCGGGCCAAATAAACGTCACAGGCTGTATTTCAGCAGGTACATTATGTCTAGGGGACAAAGAATGAGGGGGGCAGCGCCAGTCTGTTAATGAAAAAAATTCCGCAGGAAAACAAAAGACAGCAAACCAGGCCTCAGTTTGATCAGCATGGAAAGGAGGGGGGGATCCTTGATGGGAAGAAAAAAGGAAGGGAGCATAAGCCATTTGAAAATATAACGGATCAAGGAGGGAAAAAAGGGGCAGTACGTCCTGCGTTTAGGAAGATTGTGTTGGGGGGGAGGGTGGGGGCGTTTTGATGCCGAAGGAGCGTCTGATCAAGAAAAGAAGACAGTGTTTGTTGATCCTCCACATCGTACGATGACGCGAGACACCCAGCCGACCTGTTTCGAAAAAAAGGGGGGAGAATCATTGGCATGTCAGGGGAGCGGCGCTGTTCAACTTCCCAGGAAGAAGAAGGGACGCCCTATAATAGGAAAAAGGGGGGCTTGCACAAATCCAATTTTTGAGTCGAAGCCAAAAAAGAGGGGGGGCCAATTTGGCGAGGAACGCACGTTGTACCGCAGAAGGGCTGAACCCGGGAACAAGGATCGACTCCTCTACCATTTAATAAAAAGGAAAAAAAAAGATCTCGGCGTAGAGTAGGAAGAGCCCAAAAAGAAAGCTTTGGTTTAGGATTGCTAGATAAAGGATGGGCTGACTCGGCAGAGGTTTACCAAAAAGAAGGGACGAGGCGTGGGCATTCCTTGCTGTGAGAGACGCCTGCACTTAGGGAAGGCGGCGACAGAAAAGACTTTCTCATAACAAATTCGAGGGTGAAAAAAGGAAAATTGACGTCAAGACGAGTACAAGGAAGGAAAGATTTATTCTCCCAGACGTCGTGGAGGGGGGGGGCTCGCGCAGGGGGGAAGGGAGAGAGGGGGGGAAGGTTGGTAATTCAGAAGGAAAGGTAGCGGCAGGGTAAGGGATAAAGATAATGGAGGGATTCCCATCATATCTGGGAGAGGGGGCAAATAAATGTTTCGGAAAAGGATAAGAAGGGGGGAAATCTAGAAAAAAAAGGAAGGGAAACGGTGTATCACACTTATTCTGGGGGGGGAAAAAAGATTTGTGACACGTAAACAGGGAGGGGGGGGTCAATATAAAAACATGTTACCGAGCGAACCTGAAACGCCCGTTCGCATTGCTGCGGGTGAAAAAAGGTGTAACCACGGGGGCAATAAAGTGGTGGGACACTTCGAGAACATCAGTCCTCTAGGAGAAAAAGGGACGCCGCGCATGCACCGGAAAAAAGAAACATAACCATGAAAAAAGGAATCTCCCCCATCCAAGCCTCATAGTGGTAGAAGAGAGAGAAAACGAGGGGAGGAAATATATATATTGAGAAGGGGGGGCGATTCACAATAGCAGACGGAAACTGGCGTGAAGGCGGGAAGGAAAGAAGGCCGTTGTGGAGGAGAATGGGGGGGAAAACAAGGTGAGCAACATGAATCGACTCAAAGTTTTGGTACAAGAAAAGGATGATGGTTGGCGGCACCTCGGGGAAGAAGGGGGAGGTCGTTCCACACCGAGACACAGGGAGGGAAGCCTTCATGTTAATGTGGGAAGGGAGGAACCAACACAGGAAAAGAAATGGGGGAACCAGGGGGCACATCATTCTTTCCTGTTTTGGGAGAAGAGAAAAGAAGTAGATAATTTTTCCGAAACAGGGAAAGAAAAAACCCCCCGGATGAGAAGTCGCTCTATTCGCTTTGTTAGCAAAAAAAGGGGGAAAAGGTCTCCCAACTTAGAAAAACTTCGGAAATCAAAGCTCCCTCAGGACGAGCCCCGAAACAGGAGAAGGAAAAAAGCCGTTGGAGAATCAACTTCAAAAGAAAAGAGGACGTCAAATCACGAGGGAGGGAAGAGACCCAGATCACCCTCGGGGAGAAAACCTTGATGGCGATCGGGACGAATTAAGGCTGCCCATCACGCAAGGAGCAAAAGGAAAGCAGCAAGGCATGTTAGCCTCCGACGGGAGGGGGAAAACGGCCGAATCAGTCCCATGGAAAAAGGAAGTCACACGAGCAAAAGCATGGGGTGAAGAGAAGAAATACGCCGTAGACTCGCATCGCTCAGAAAGAAGGCTCAGGTGGGCGTTGTGTTTTCGAGAATCGGTGAAAAAAGGCGGGGGACATCTTCTCCGTCGCGCCAAAAAGGGGGAAAAAAAAGAGGGTGGTAGGCTAGGAAGAAGGGAACTTGCCCTCAGGACGATTATCGGGCCGAAAAGAAGGAAAGTTCAAGACCGGGGAAGTACCGCGTACGCGAGGGGACCGCATGATCGTCCACCAAGACCAGTTCGCTGGGGCAGGAACGTCATCCCCCCCCGAATGGGGGGGGGGGGGGGTGTTTTTTTTTTGAGGGGAAAAAAAAAGGGGCGGCCTTTTCTTGAAAGAAAGAGGAAGCGGCGCACAAGGATGATCAAAGAACAACGCCAACCCGGCACCAAAGGAAAAGGACGCAGTGAAAGGGGAGAGGGCTCCCAAGTTGAGCAGGCAGAATCCGTTAGAGGGGAAATGGACTTCTGTACTACAAAGAGGGAAACCATCAAGGAATAAGACATCATTTCACCATCTGCAAAGGGCCTGGGGGATGTTATTGTATGGGAGGCGGAAAGAAGGAAAGTATTCCACCCAGAAGGGAGTCCTTCTCCATCATCCGGAAGGAGAAATCATTTACTGCTGAAAAGAAAGACACAACTGGAGGATTGCCCTGCAGTCTTTCCATCGGGACTGTGGGGGGGAACGCATCTTGATCTCGCAAACATTTTAAGGGGGGGGGGAGGTTCAGCCGGGAAGAGAACCGGATCGAAAGAAGAAAGACATACGGCTGGACTAAAGGGGACTGATGGAGTCTTTCTGTGACTCTAGAGGGAAGCGATTCTCGTTCAACCATGGGGCTCCGGCGGGGGTGTCCGGGGACTCTGACTCCAGGGAGGCCGCTGCTGCGGTGCATGCATCATAAGCGATCACAGGGGGGCTATTAGAAAAAACCGAACGTTGCAGGAGAGGGGTGGAGTGACTTGTACGATCGCACTTTTGGAAAGGGAAGGGCAGTAACCATGCTGAAGGAAAAAAGGACTGTGCTTTTGGTAAGAAAAGGGGGGGGGGAATGTTCGTCAAGAAGGATAAAGAAATCCGGAAGAACAAAAAATTTACTCCTTGACCAAGACAAAAAAAGAACTAAAACTCAGAGGCTTATCATAAAGCATGCCAACGAATGCCGCTCGCACGTTGCGGCGCTATTGAGGGGGGAGCCGAAGGAACTCCACCTGGGGTGGTCCCGAAAAGGCAGCTGAAGCAACGCGACTCGTAAAAAAAGAGATGGTGAGGACATCATCGAAGATTGCGGGACACACTGAAAGGGGTTCAGGGATGCGCGTTGTGAAAAATCGGCGGCAGTAAAAAAGCTTGTAAAAGGTCTCCATTCATTCAAGGAGGTACCAGGAGAAGAGGCGGCAGTAATTTAAGAAGTTTGGCCGGGGAGTGCAGGATTGGCGGATCGGGGAGTACTGAAAGGGTGAGGGGACAAATCAAATCGCGACAAATCCGAAGGAAAAGCGATCGGGAAATGCGTGGGGCTCTACGAACCTTCAGCGCTGGTTTATCCACAGCTAGGGAGCATGACTATAGGTGAAAGGAAAACAAATTATCAGGCCGAGAAGCAAGGCCCCCATCTCTCAGCACAACAACAACGGGAGAAGATGGGCTGGCGTATCGGCCTGAGAAGGGGCAGGAGTCCAGCCTCACTTAGGGGAGATATGGGGATCCAGCGCGGAGAGCGTCGTATAAAGCATTTTAGAAAGGGGAGGGGGGGAAAAGTATCGCCGGGATTGGGGGGAAGGGGATTGATTAACGTTTACGTGCTGCTCACGATCGGCCAAGAGGGGGGGGGGTGACATCCTTCACTTCTGAAAAGGAGACTCTCGGCTCAGCGGAAAAGAAAAGGGGGGGGTCAGACTACTGCATTGAGAACTGTAAAGGGAAAAAAAAAATCCGGATGGGGGGGGGGGAAAAAATGCTAGCAAAAATCCTTTAAAACCTTAAATCTTGGGGGGCAGAAGAGAGGAAGGCAAACATCTCTTTGCTTTCCGATCGCGCAAAAAATAGTTTGGACCCCCGACTGGGGGAAAAGGACAAGCTCCACCCAAGGAAGGGGAGGAAACTTCCCTTGTGAAGTAGGGAGATTGGACAGGTTCTTATACTCCAACATCTGGAATGTAGTAGTGACTTGCCAAGGAAGGTCACGCTTCAATCTTTGGGAAAAAAGAGGGGTATAAGCCCGGGGGAGTTGGAACATCACCCATCGGTTGCCAAAAAAGAAAGCGAAGCAAAGACAAGGGGGACGTGCCTTACCGCATATCTATGCAACGGCGATTCTTACAGGGGGAAAAAGGAAGAAAACGTAGGTGGGAGGGAACCATTCAATCTGCTTAAAATTAAGCGGGAGGGCACAACAATCTTCGTCCATAGGTAACTGAAAAACGCCGAGAGCAAAAAGGGGAAAAGGGTGAACCAGAATTCGCGTAACAGCGTAAAAAAAGGGATAAATCCGAGGCCAGTGACAAAGGACACTATTTTGAAACAGGAGGGGGAGGACGGTTGATGGACAACTCCAGCGGAAAACCTCAACCAAAGGGTACCGGAAAAATGTTTTTCGAGAAAACGGGCGGGAGACAAAAGACGATGGAAAGAATCAGAAGAAAAGGCTTAGTGAGAAGGAAAGGAGAAAAGGTGCCGATTATGAGCGACCAGATGGAAGAACGTTGCCGAAAGTTCGCAGTAACAAAAGAGGACACATCACACCGGGCGCATGGTGAAAAACGCCACGTCCTTGTAGGGGGGTTTTTCCAACGCGGGTAGGAAAGAATCAGGTGAACCGATAACGGGAAGAAAGAAGGAGCGAAACTTGGGCAGCAGGTACAGGAAGGGGGATTTGGGGGGGGGGAAAAGGGTTGTCGTTGGAGGAGAGCTGCGTCCGGAAAAGAGGCTCACCAACCCGGTTTTTGGAGAAACATCGTCGAAAAAAGTTCTAACCAGCAAGGGGGGGATCCGTTTCGATAGGGGAAAAAACTGGGGGGAGTGCTCGGGAGAGGGGAACAGGCCTCGTGTCTGAAGGTGAATTCTAAGGGGGAACCAAGTAAGGACCCTCAATTGTTTCACTTTCCAATTGTTGAGCGAAGAAAAAGAGTTAATTCCAATTTGGCGGAGATGACACGTGTACCGCATATTTATGCGAAAAAGAACTGAGCGACGCCTCTGAACCATGAAAGAAAAAGAAAGAAGATCGGGTATTCGTAGAGAGTCCAAAAAAAGAAGGGAATGGGAAGAGATATAAGATGGGCTGATCGGCCGGGGGTTCACCTGGGGAAAGTCGGAGGCGTGACAGGCAAGTCGGCAAAGGGAAGGATGGCCGCCCTGCACTCGACGGAAAAGAAAAAAGAACAATGACGAGGGGACTGGTAAGGCCCAGAGTTTACTTCATCGATCGGCCTCCATTGGGAAGAATTGGGGAAAAGGCAGAGAAAGGCGGACGACATTGTTTCGTGCTCAGGACCGCGTTAAGAAAGACAGGTGTGGAAGTCTACATTGGGAGGGAGATGGTACCGTAGCTGCTGTAGCTTACCAACAAGAGGGAAGAAAGTAGGCCTGGTGCTATGGGCGGCGAAAGAATGTGGAAAAATCATCGATCTCTTGTAATGGGGGGGAGAGAAGAAAGGGGACAAGATTCCTTTGCCACGTGGGAAAAAAAGGGGGGGTTTTATAGAGAGGGGGGAGAAATGACGGCTTGCACGCTAATCTCCAGGAAAAGGGGGGAACCTGAAACGCCAGTGGGAAGGAGGAAAGTGAAACACGAAATCCAGCGCCCAGCCGTAGTTTACACACGGGATTAAGAAGCAAGGGATGCTAGACCATTCCCCCAAAAGGCAAGAAAAGGAAGAGCTTCACCGCCCGCGACAAGAAACGAATGAAGATGATCGCCCCCAGC
>Ga0179593_1656906_pt1 | contig 10045 bp, 7 predicted proteins | sample CZODoug2_1_08_16_FD_185931 | JGI IMG/M metagenome (GOLD analysis project Ga0179593, IMG submission 185931) | Vadose zone soil fungal communities from Angelo Coast Range Reserve, California, USA - CZODoug2_1_08_16fungal (PacBio error correction) | ecosystem: Environmental > Terrestrial > Soil >...
ACCGACATCTTCCTATAATGAAATACAAATCCGCACGCAAAGGGAAGGGGAGGAAAACGGGCCAAAAAACCTTCCCTCTTGTAAACAGAAGGCCGTTTCTAACGACTCGACTGAGAGAGGGAAGGGTAGGGGAATCCTTAGGGTTACCTACCCTCCCTTCCCTTTCCCCTTCCCGACAGAAAAAAAAAAAAAAAAAAAATACCCTCATTCTCTCTCAGAAGGGAAGACGTGCGTCCATTTAGCGACCCCGGAGAGGGCTGTTAAAACTTAAAGAGTTTCAAATAAAAGGGGGAAAGGAGGTGCGTATGAAAAGAGAAATTTCATTCCGAGGAAGGAGGAGGATTAAATATAGGAAGGGCTTACCTGTACGAGAGAAAAAGGAATTTTCTAGAAGGGGGGGCAACTTTTTCCTTTTGGGAGAAGATTGACCGATATCGAAAGAACCTGTGACTCACTTCGAGACTCGATTGAAAAAGGGCGTTGGGAGCTTGAGGGGGGGACCTCTTCTTGACAGGGGGGAAGGTCTTTAACTACGGAGAAGGGAAAAAAGGAAGACGCCTTCGAAGAGGGGAAAGGAAGGGCAGCGTACTTGGGGAAGGGTAAAAGCCGAGAGGTGGGCGGTCTGAGGGGGGAGGGTCTTAGAGAAAAGGGAAAAGGTCGCTGTCGGATCAACAGCGAAGAAGGAAAGGGGAAGGCAATTTTCTTATGACGGGAAAAGGAAAAAGAAACGGGCCCTGTCGGGGGGGGAGAAGGATACAACGTCATTAGGGGGGAAAAAAAGGCCGTTTTTGGAGCGAAGGGGACAAGTTAAGGGGAAGGTAAGGATCTCGTACCGTGAAAGAAGCTGCACGAATCTCTAACGAGCATAAAGGGGTGGCAGGACTCAATGAATTAACCGCGTGTTCTCCGGGAAAAAAAAAGGTTCTTACTTAACGGGGAAGGCTCAGGAAAAGATGAGCCAGAAAAGGTACTAATACTCAAGGAAAATAAACGCCTACTTTCGAGGGGGGGGAAAGGGAAAACACCTTCCCTCTAAAGTTCAGGAAAGGAGAACCGGGCTGATAGGAAAGGATAGTATACTTGTCCATTAGAAAAAGCGGGGGGGGCCTTCGCGCTGTGAAAAAAGGGAGGGGACATTTCTCGAGGGGAAAGCTAGGAAGGGAGGCTAAAAGTCTTTTAAAACGAAAAAAGGGGAGGGAGACGAGGGCCCTCCCCGGAAGGGGGGGGGAAGGACAGTTTCTTAAGACTGGGGGAAGCGAACAAGAGGGGAGGCATACTCAGAGAAGGGAAGGGAAAATGCCTCTTCAGAAATGGGAGGAGAGACATCCTCCGGACTGAAAAAGGGGCATTAGGAGATCCGATTCCAAGTGAGAGATAGGAAAAAATTTCGCATCTCCGCAGGCGAAGGTCCAGGGGCAAGAAAGGGAAATTCGATCGTCAGGGAGGGAAAAAAAGTCATTGATCTCAACTCAAAAATTCAAGAGATTTGTCACCAATCACTCCAAAAAAGAGGGGGGAAAAGGAAGACTTCGGAAAGGGGGAAGGCGACCTTTTTGGGGAGAAACGCCATCCTCTACATACACTTCAAGGGGGATCCACCCTTATCCTCATCATTTAAGTGAGACCGGCGACTTTTTTCGTCCAGAGCCTGAAAGAACGGGGAACGTTACTTCGCCAAGGGAGGGAGAGGGAAGAGGCCTTTATTTTGGCATGGACCGAGAAAACAGAACCAAGTGGGAGAAGGGGACTTCTGTGCGGGCGCCAGTTTCTAATAAGACTTTCGACGGGGGGCACCTGCCAAGAAAGCAGGGTGTCGAGGCATGATTTCGCTGGGAAAAGAGAGGGTGGATATGTTCGTATTAGAGGATGGAAAATGGGAGTGTCCTACTTTGCGGAAGGGGGGAAAGGGTGAGGAAGAAGGGCTGTAAAGGCTTATGTGGAGGAAGGGCCGGTAAAAAAAGATGACTTCATACGGGAAGTTGAAAAAAAAGGCGAAAAAAAAAACGTGACTACTTGCAAAAAAAGAAAATCCTTTTAGATTAAGTAGAGGAACCCGTCCCCGACTGTGAGGAAGAGGGGAGCCTCGTAACGCCTGATGGAGGAAGGGAAGAAGAGAGCTCCCTAACTTGCATTTTCAGGGAGAAAAGAAGGAAGGAAAAAAACTCGGAAGGAGTACGTTGGGAAGAAGAAGTGATTCACCTCTCGTAATACGGGAGAGGGGGAGTCGGAACGGAGGAGGTGTATCTCTAATTTCCTGGAAGGAATGTGACGGGGGTCAAAGTGCTTCACATTCGCGAAGAAAAGAGGGGGAAGGGCCCAACGATCGTGCAAGAACCTTTTGCTGGGCTTTGAAAGATCGCTAGGGTCGTCTACTCCGACTTTCAGAGGAGGGGGGTTCCGAGGGGATGTCTTCCACCTACTGTGCACGCGTGAGGGGGGGGGGAAAGAAAGGACTAACTTCACTTTCTTGCATGATGGTCTCGCAGTGGGGAGGGGGAACTCCTTCTCTTCTGGGAGAGGAGTAGTCCATCTCTAGACATCTAAAGGATGATGAAGAAAGAGGGGTTCGAATTTCAGGCGCTGAAAAAGACGACTTTAAGTTTCGAATCAAAGAAGGGAAAAATCATTCCATCCCTTGCCGGGAGGAGAAAAAGAAAAAAAGGGTTCACGGGAAAAAAAACCGTCGGTGAGGGGGACGGCATCCCTCTTAACGGCCGACCCAAGCGAAATCCACGTGCAAGAAAAGGAAAACTCGCCCGGCTACGACTTGAAATGGGCTGGGGGGGGGGGAGTCAAGAAAAAGGGGGGGGGGGAAAGCACGTGAAAACGGGAACGTCCCAAGCGCCCGTCACTGAGGAGGAAGAGGAAAAAAAAAAAGAAAAAGCGCAGAACCTATTACGAAGGAAAAAGGGCACGGGTTCCTCACAGAAAGAAAAAGAGAGAAGTTCTTCTTTCCAATATGGGGGCAGAATCCAGTGAGGGCATAGCCTGATGAGCTGCTGGAAAAACGCAGGCGTTTTCTAGGAAAGAAGTCTTCCCTTCCTTGAAAAAGGTCGGGAAGGGGGGCAGATGGCCTAAAAGGGAAGGCTGCTAAGGAGATTCACTTTCGCCCGAGAGCAGAAGAGAGGGGGGGAGAAAAAAAGGCATTTCCGAAACAGCACTAAATAAAAATCCCTGAAGGAGCAGCCACAATTCTTCAAGAAAAAAAGCGAGGCCAAGTTGAGCAAGAAAAATGTATGTGCTCGCGGGAAAGGAGCTCACCGGCGTCCATCGAAAAAAGACCACTTGAACCGAAAGGAGCTGGGTCGGGAAAAGGAAAGGGAGGAAAATCGGCATCGCCGACCTTGCCCGGAGAAGGTCGTTCTCAGAAGAAAAAAGAGTCTAAGGAAAAAAGAAGGAAAGAAAAAGGGGGGGGGATTATACAATAACGAGGGGGAAGTTCTCGTATGTTTAACAAAAGGTCTCTGACGGGCAGAAAAAAGTACCCTGGGGGAGGGGGGGGAGGGGTGAAAAGCGTAGTTGTTGGAGGGTTGACTCACTGAACGGTACTCTCGAAATCACGGGGAAGGGATGAAGGGTCGCCGAAAAAGCGCAATAGTTTTAGCCAGGGGGGAAAAGGATCGAATCTGATCACGAGAACTAAATGAGGGGGGAAACTCAATACAATTGGAAGGGGCAGAATTCAATTTGCGGTGAGGGAGGGATGCCGCCCAAAGTTGCGAAGAAAGGGGGAAGGACCACTGGCTAAATATTCCAAGAAGACTCCTTCCGTGGCTGGCCCGAGAGACGACTGCTAAAGGTCGCGGAAATAGGACCCAAAAGCGCGAAGCAGTACCTCGGGATCAAGAAGAAAAAACGTCCATCATGAATCAGCCAGCGCCCTGAACTTTCGCGGGAGGGCCGCTACAGGATGAGGCGAAGGGAAGGCGGCGGTCCGGAGAGAGAAAACCGAGCAGAAAAAAGGAATTGTTCCCATTGCGGCAATGCGGGGGGAATCTTCGTGAAGAAAGGTCCGACTGGGAGGAACGACGGGGGCGTTCATCTCCCAAAGTTCTGGCCCCCAAACAGCACTCCTCAAGTGGAAAGGGAGACAGATTTCAGGGCCAAAAAAAAAAATTCCGCCGGGGAGTGGCTCGCAAGCAGGGGGAAAAGTATACTACCAGACAGAAGAGAAAGGGAGGCGCACCGAAAACGATGGAATCGGGGTTTCAGGGAAAACGAAAGGAAAGGCCGGTCGAAGACCATCCCTTCCAGGGGGGAAAAAGGAAACCGAATCGAAAGCGAGGCAAGGAAACAGGCATATATCGGCAAGGGAAGCAAAACTTCAACGGAGTCGAGCACTCGAGGGATAGAGGAAGGATCTCACAACAACAACGGAGGGGGGGGGGGCTCTTCCTTGAAGGGAAAACATCCAGAGTTAGGGGACTTTTTCGGAAACACAGCGATTGCCGAGGAGGGGAGGGGGACGCCCTTCTTCTCGATTCGGACGGGACTGGTGAGAGGGTCGTGCCTGTAAGGGAAAGGGGAAACTATGGGGATCGACGAGGAGAAACGGCAAAAAAGACGGACGGGGGACTGCATGGGGGCCGGGGGGGGAGTATCCGGTCTGGCAGGGAGGACAACAGCGTCCACGCGGTGGATGACGTGCCGGAATCGACGGCCAAAACGTTCTTGAAAAAGATCGGAAATCCACTGGGGTTCCATCCCACTGAAGAAGGGGGGAGCTTGCCTCAACTTAGTGTGGGGGAGGGTCTCCTTCTTTACTGGGGGGATCTCTAACTATCTCCAAGAGGACCTCAATTTTGAAAGTCGGGGGAGGAAAAGGTACTTAAAAGAGACGGAGGTTCCTCCCTGTAAAGGGAACCTTTGAAGGAGGGAAACTCTTTTACCAAGTTCAGGGCGCGATCCTAAATATCTTGAAGGAGAGGAAGAAACCTCTGTACTGGGAATCCCCGAGAAAAGAGCGATTTCTCGCGTACGGGAGGTTCTGTGAAAAACGAAGATCTTGCTCTGGGGAAGGCGGGAGGCGTAATCCACTGGTTGGGGATGCAAAAAAAAGTTTTTTTTTTTTTTTTTTTTTGGGGGGGGGTGTGTTTGTTTTTTGGGGGGGTGGGGGGGGGGGGGTTTTTTTTTTTGGGGGGGTTTTTTTTTTTGTGGGGGGGGGGTTTTTTTTTTTGGGTGATTGGGGGGGGGGGGGGGGTTTTTTTGAGGTTTTTTTTTTTGGGGGGGGTTTTTTTTGTGGGGGGGGGAGGTGGTGGGGGGGGGGGGGGGGTTTTTTTTTTTTGGTGGGTTTTTTTTTTTGGGGGGGTTTTTTTTGGGGGGGGGGGGGGGTTGGAGGGGTGGGGGTGGGGTGTTTTTTTTTTTTGGAGGGGAGGTTTTTTTTTTTTTTTTGGGTTTTTTTTTTGGGGGGTTGTTGGGGGGGTTTCGTCAATACTCAGGAAAGGGGAAAATGCCCTTCTGCCGAATGGGAGGGCGAATCCTCCGGACGTAAGAAGCCGATTCTATCAGCCATGGACTCGATGTCTAAACGAGGGAAAAAACTGGGGGAAGAAAAAAAGGTTTTCCTAAACTCAGGGGGGGAAAGGTCGGCGAAAAAAAAAAAACAATTCACCGAGTACGCTTTTGGAAAAACACTCCACCCCAAAAAAACAAAGTAGACTGCCCTTCATCGAAAAGAACCTCCGCGAAAGGGGCAAGCGCGGAGGAAAGGAGAAAGGTCTTGATCCCGGAGGAGGGATATCTTCTTGAGAATGGACGTGGCCAGGTAGGGGTGGCATTGACCGAAAGTTTTTCCCCAGCACCCAGGGCGTGGTCTTAGGGTCGGGAAAAAGCAGGGGGCCTCTTCCTACTGAAGAAAGTGCCCTATTCACCTAAAGCTTTTAGAAGGATGGGAAATCTATTAGATGGAAAGGCTGCTACTTCTTTCATGTATTTGGGGGTATTTGTCGCCCATACTGTCGGAGAAGAGCCCTTCTTTCTAACTTTAAGACCTCATAATCAGTTTCTATAAGGGTCTTCAAAGAAATAGGGTAGAGAGCTTTTGTCGTTCCTCGAAAGCCGGCAGCTCACGGAGGAGGTGCTTAGAAGGGCATCTTGACGACGACTCGAGAAAAAGGAGAAAGGTGAGGAACCAGGGAAAGTAGGGTGATGTCTGAAAAAAGAGGTCGGAAGGGGCGCCTCCCCTTGCAGGAGGGTTTTCACGTGAAAAACGCTCCGAAAAAGAAGAACGATGGGAGGGGAGGGGATTTTCCATACAAGGTCTTTTTTCGTAAGAAAATTCATCACTCGGGAAAAAAAATGGGAAAAACTGGTGAAAAGAAAAGAGCGATTTACTCGTTTTTTACGAAAGGAAATGGTCTCTCTAACTTCTATTGAAGGAGGACTGAAAACCCATCGCCCTGGAAGAAGAAGATCCTAAAACAAAAGGGGCATCTATCTTTCTAATTAAAGAACTGGTTTTCAGCCGCCGAGGATACGCCGTTCTTCGAGAAAAAGAGAAAAAAAAAAGGCGGTCGTGGGACCCAACAGCGTCTAAAAAGAGCTGCCCAACCTTCGGGGAAAAGCATCCTCGTCCGAGGGAAACCGCTCCAGAACTTTATTGCAACTCCCTAAAAAGACTTTCTCGTGATGGGAAGTTTTTGGAATCGTAGAAGGGGAAATAAAAAGAAAGGAGGTCACCGGGAAAGTCTCCCCAGAAAGAAAAGCAATCGGCAAGTGAAGGGCAAGGAGAAAGGAAAGGGGGCCCCTCACCGAATACTACGAGGGAGTTCGTCGTCAAGAATGGAAAAAAAGGGAAAGTTTTCTGTCAGATCCTATGAGAGAAGGAGGACCGCAAGAAGAAAGTCTGTAACCCTAAACTGGGGGGCTGTGCAGCTTATCGACCTGATTCTTAGAAGGGCAGGAAGAGGAAAAAAATCCGCCGGCGCGGAAAAAAGCCCGAGAATCGCGAAAAAAGCATGGCGCCAAAAAAAAAAGGAAGAGCCTTCTCCGGGAAAAGGCAGCCAAAAGCGAGTGCCAAAGACTCCATCCAGCGATTGTAATGGTGGGAAAACCAAACAGAAGTAAAGATCACCGTGAGCCCTCACCGGGGTCCGACCCGTTAACCGAAGGGTAAAACTTCAGAAAGGGGAGGTAATAGGCATCGCCTACCTGTCCCTTGGCGGGAAGTCGTTCCATAATATCGGTAAAGAGGGATCATAACTACAAAATGGGAGGGGGGGGAGATGGGAAGGAAAAGAAAGGGGATTTTTTGGTTGGGGAAAAAGCTTCTATTCCTTTCATGAGGGGAAAAGGGGAGAAGGGGGGGGGGGGGGTGGGAGAAGTGAATTTGATTTTCTCTCCCTGAAAGGGTTCTCCTACAGCGAGGAAAATTATTTTATTACAAAAAACCGGGGGGAGGTAAGCTGAAAAGGAGGGCGGCGAAATATTTTAGAAGGGGGATCGGATCGAATCTTATCACGAAAAAGGAAATTCATTATAGGGAGCATTGAGGGGGAAGGAAGTGCTCCTTATCCTTATATGAAAAGACGAAGGGGCGTGTTCGCATTAAAATAAAAAATGGAAGGCCAGCCCCTTCAGAAAGGAGGGATCGTTTCAAAAGAAGAAAGAGCCCCTCACCGGGAGAGAGGCATAAAGATGAGGGAGAAAGACAAAGAATCCAGTAACCAGAGGGGAGAACGATAATCCCGTTCCATCAATGGGGAAGAGGGACTCGCCCTTAAAGGGAAAGAGGACGGGGGGAAAAAAGAAAAGGGATGACAATTGCTATTAGTCCCATAAGGCGGGTTCCTTCGGAGAGGAGAAAACCCGAGCAAACTGAAGGATTGGACAAGGACAAGGTTTTGGTTCTCGTTCGAAAAGAACCAGGTCACAAATAGACCCCAAAGCCCGCAGAAGGGGGTTTTCTTCAGAGAAAAAGAAAAAAAAAAAAAAAAAATAAAACCACAACAAGGGGGAGGAGAAAAAAGTATAGATAAACCTTGAGGTTACAATCCATTAGAAAAACCCGCGCCAATGGCCCATGCCGGAGGGGAAAGTCATAAATAAAAGGGAAAAAGGCCAAACTGGCGGAACGAGAATTTTCCATACGGGGGGGGCCGAACCGCAAAAAAAGGGCGACCTTCAAACCAAGAAAATGGGCGGGAGAAAAAAAACAGAAAGGATCTTCCGTCTAAACTGACCCTGCCATTGAGAAAGCAAGGACTGCTACTTCGAAAAAAAGACGTTCGGGGGGAAAGAATGGTTAACTTCCCGAAGAGAGCACTCGCTGCATGGCGGGATGCAAAGGAATCGAAGATGGGGGAGGAAATATATATATCCTGAAAATTATCTCCGCCATGCAGCCGAGATTTTCAACTGTGCCGGGGGGAAAAGCACGGTGAAGAAAAAGGAAAGGATCGCTATTCTTCGAGGGAAGAGGAGCTTGCTGGTTACCTCGGAAAGGGAGGGTCTTTAACGCAGAGTAGAGAAAAAAGGGGAGAAGTGGGACGGGTGCGGTCTCCTCTTCGGGGGGGAGGGTCTATCCTTCTGGCAGTGGACGGGATCACCAGCGCCGAAGGAAATCCGGAGGGGGGTAGCACTTAAAAAGGGCCCGGTCGGTTTCCGACGGAATCCTTCTTTTTCAAAGAATCAACGGAAAGGGGGGGGGGTGCCGGGAAAAAGGGGGGTTTTCTATATCAAGGTCTCTCTTCACTAAGAAGGAAGAAAATTTTCCTCCGAGGGGGGAAAGTTACGAAGGGGGTAGGCTCTTGTTCGTAAGGACTCTTACTTCAAGCATACTTTCCGGGGGGAAATGGGACTTTTCATCACCTCCTACGGTGACCCCGTCCCCTCGGAAAGTTCAGGGGGATGCTCCTCTTTCTTATCATGAGGGGGAGATTCCGTCTAGGGGTAAAGGATGTCCGTCGGAATCCCCTCGACATTTCCTCTAGGGGAGGAACGGAGTTGTGTAGAGACTGTGAGACTGATTCTACGAGGAAAAAACGTAAGGGGCGGAATAAAGAGAAAGCACACCACTGGTTTGGAGTGGGACAGCAAAAAGCTATCGGAGCACCGCAAATGAAGAATTGCTGAGCGAATAAGTAGGCCGCCCCGCAGGGGATCAAAGGGGGGTCAGAGGAAAAGGAAAATAACTATTTCGCCGGGGAGACGGCCCGAAAGAGGGGGGTTTCCTAAACTCCCGTTAAATGAGGGAGACTTGAGGAAGACAAAAAATTCACGCTTAACAACTACCCGAAAAAACTCCAACCCTCTCCCAAAACGGGAAAATGCCCGTCATCTAGGGGGGAACTGATACGAAGGTCAAAAAAGGAGTCCTCATCATTTCTTTGTAGGGGACGTCAAGATCTTCTTTATCACGCCAAGGGGAGAGGGTCGGGCGATCCATTTCGAAAGTAAAAGGGGGAGCCGCACCAGGGGGTAAAAGTTCACGTTGTCAGGGTTCGTTTGTGAGGAAGACGGTTGATTCTCTCCAGACTTCGGGAAGGTAAAGGGCCGGCAAAGAGCTTGAAAGTGCCTTATATTAGGATAAGCGACGTCTTTCCGGATTGAGGACGTAGGTTGCGCCAGGGGTGGGAAAAGTCCCGTTCCCCGCTGAAGGACCAGACGCCTCAGCCTCAGAGAGGGGGATCTTCCCTGCCCAGGGGACCCGGAGGGGGAGGGGGCGCCTCTAACCTTCTGGAAAGGAAGGACTCGGCTCTGCCATAACGTTTCAGGAGAGGGGACGACGAACGCTATATCTTCGACGTAGGAGAGGAAAAGGGGCGAGGGTATTCAGAAAGAAGGGTGTGTCGGAACGGAAGAAAGAGTGCCGGGCACTCCGAAACAAAGAAGTTTCACTTCTGACAAAAGGAGAACCGCCTCGACGGAAACAGAAACGATAAATTCTTATCCGTGCAGGGGGGGAAAGTAGAGGGGGGGGCGGGGGGAGACGCCGACTTTCATCACGAGAAGTGTCTGCCACCGACTGTTGGAAGCTGTTGGACGACCGGACGACGGCAAATGGCGTGGGAGGGGAAGCGGGGGAGAAAAGGACAAAAAAATGGAA
>Ga0179593_1730876_pt1 | contig 10045 bp, 12 predicted proteins | sample CZODoug2_1_08_16_FD_185931 | JGI IMG/M metagenome (GOLD analysis project Ga0179593, IMG submission 185931) | Vadose zone soil fungal communities from Angelo Coast Range Reserve, California, USA - CZODoug2_1_08_16fungal (PacBio error correction) | ecosystem: Environmental > Terrestrial > Soil >...
CACCTACAGAGGAAAGTCAATCAAGCAGAAAAGGCTCTCCAAGGGAAAAGAATATAGCTTTTACCATGACGCGAGCGGGGGGGGGGGGGATGAAAAAATTATGAGCCCATAGGAAGGACGATTGCAGGGGGGTTATTGGGATCCTGTAAATCCGGACGGAGCGTCCTTGAAAGCAAATTTAGGGAGGGGAGCGAGGTGGGAGGAAGGGCCAGGTATTACTTGTCAAGGCGGTGCAGAACTGGAACTTGAGCGCAATGGCATTTAGAAAAAGAGACAAAGGAAAAAGGAGGGGGAAAAAAAAAAAAAACGAGGCGATGCTCGCCCGTTATAGGGGGCTAGGAAAGGCGATAACAGGATTTTTATTGAGGGGGAAAGGGGGGAAAAAAGGGAACTGCCATTCTTCCTCGCCTAGTACGGTCATAGTCCATGGGACAGGGGGACATAGACAGGAGTACTAGCGCCCGCAAAACGGGAATTCTAGAGGAAAGCAATGTGTAAAGGGGAGGGAGGAAAAGGCCGTTCAAGAGTTGCAACCAGCTCTTCTCAAACAAATCGGGGCTGCTTCCTTTTGGAAAAGGAAGGAGGGAGAACAGAAAGGGATAGGAGAGGAAAGTGAGGAGCGATGCGAAGAGGCCTTTGGGAACCAAAGGAAGAAGGGATCTGGTCCGGCAGTCCACAGTTAACTCGATACATAGACAGGAACCAAGGAGATGGAAAGGGAGGGTCCCCAAGTGCCCTGGGACAGGCCTGAAGACCACAAAAAAAAACAGGAGGGGAACATAAAAAAAGAAAATAGTCTTCCACTTGTTCGGGCTGAAGAACCGGTTGATGTTATTAGGCTTTTCGCCAAAAAGAACTTCAAAATTCCGGGGGATCAAGGGCTCCGAGAGGATAATAGCCTTATCAGGGTACTTGGGTTGAATTGGGAAAGGGGAAGGGGGGGAAGAGATCACTTCTGCCCGCACACCACTCTACACGTTTCAACTTTCAAAGAAGGACGGGAGGAAGGGAAAAGGGGTGGAGCAACACATGTGGCCTTGCAAAGCGAAGACTGGACGAATGTCAAAGGCTGCCGGGAGAAAGAGGGATTTAAAAAAAAAGTATTGGGTTGGGAGCTTTCGATTAACGAACTGTTTGGGCGACCAAAGAAGAGGGCGAGGAGTCTGAATCATCGGAGGTTGCCCGGGGGGAAGTTAAAGGGGTCAGTCAGAAGCTATGAAAAGAGAGAAAAGAACAAAGGTTCGAACATAGGCGCGATCGGTGGGCCTCCGCGTGGAGAAAAAGAAACGAAAGAAGGAGGAACCCCGACCAAAGGAATGGGTTGTAGTCCGGTAAAGAGGGGGGCATAAGAGATTGGGAAGGGACGCTGGGGGGAAGGAAAGAAATTTTATAAGACGCCGTGTATCGAGAACAAAAAAAACAAGTGAGGGAAGGGGAAAGAGGAGATACAAACCGTCTTGGGGGGGCGAAAGCAGGCGGATTGCCACGACTTGTTTGGTTTTCGAAAAACGGCTACCGCGTGTTGTGAGGGTTGGGGACGCCAAAGGATTCGGGGAGGGGGGGATGCGGACAGAACGAAAAAAGGGAAAAAAAAGGGCGCAAAATTGTAGAACCTTGGAAGAGGCATATTAGAAAGTATAGAGGCATTATAATGCCCACAAGCAGGGCAAGAATGGGGAAATAGATGATCAGAAGCGGCAGACAACTGAATTGATCTTCTCGCCCGAAAAGTAAGAAAAGAAAAACTCAACAAAGAAACTTTATTCTGCCCACAAGCAGAAAATGAGGGGCCGAAGAAAACATTCAAAGGGCAGGGGAAAGGCCAGTGGGGCTTTCCCCTTCATAATCAATCTCGCCTCGGCATTTGTGGGGGAAACAGGGGGGAAACCGAGGTAGTCGCAGACATTATTAAGGAAAGGGCATAGACAGTAGAAAGGAAGGTCCCAATCTCGGATAACCCGAGAAAGGGGGAAAGGGATTTGGAGACCATAAACCATCAACAGGTGGGCCCTCCCTAGACATTGGAGTGGGGGTCTGGGGGCGAAGAAAACGGGAGGGGTTCTTTGGAAGTCGGGGAGGAAAGAGGAGTCAAGGGGGCAAAAAGGGGGAACTTAAAAAAAGAGGGAGTGAGGTGATCTGCTTCATAAACTTTGGGGGCCGAACCATGATGAAGCATAGAAAAGGAAAAGGTCGCTCTACAGGGACCGGCATCAAAAAAAGAGAAAAAAAAATGGAACCATGAAAGGTCAAAAGGTACGCAGGTGTGATTAGAAGAGCGGGAACCGAAAGAAGGGGGGAAGGGCGAATCGAAAAACCGGCAACATTCTTGCCGAGGGGAGGAATAATTGGAGGAAAAGAGAAGGGCGCTGAGCAATACCGGGAAGGAGCCAATTTCGGGACTGGGGGGGGGGCTAAAATGGTTATTCACATTGGACGAGGGAGTGCGAACTCGGAAAAGAAAAAGTGAAAAAGACAAGAAATGGTCGAGTCTTTTCGAAGGGGAGCGCGAAATAAGGTCGGCAAGCCTTCCAAGAGGAAGGGGGGGGTCTCAGGAAGGAAAAGAGAAGTTCGACGAAATTCAAGGCGGCGCCTTCAGATTCATTTCTTTCACGAGCCTTAATAATGGGCAAATATTGCAAATGGAAAAGGTCCCAGCAGAGAAGGGGGAAGGCGGGAATGGATTCCCCGGATGCCACGTCCAGTGAAGACGGAATCCGAAGGGGGGAGAGAGCATCGAAGAAAGAGATAAAAAAAATCGATCATGAACGGGCATCTATATAAGAATTTCAAAGTCGGGAAGAACCGGGGCTGCTAAAAGGGCCTTACGAAGGGGATCTCGAAAAGGAGGAGGAGGAAAAGAAGGGAATCCCTACCGCGGCAAGGGACACAGATGACGGGCAAGAGGGGGATCACTAAGTATTAAAAAAGGGAGATCGGAAGAAAAATACAAAGGTATCTGAGGAGCGGCTGTATGACCAATCGGAGGAAGTGGAATTTTTTAATGGGGGAAGAGGGGAATCAAACCGTCGGGGACAAATTCCCTCATTGAGGGAATGGCGAGGGGAACGAGCAGGATTTGCATCTGGCGAAAGGACGTGGGGCAGCGGACTAAACAATGAACTGAATCTGAGGGCGGGAGTTCGAGAAGGCGACAAATACATAAAGACGACCGATCTATGCTCGGAGAAGATAGGGGGGAGGGGAGGAAAAAATGGAAAAGAGGGAAGGGTGTATGGTGAGAGAAATGAGGGGGAGCGAGTTTTCTCACTTCAAGGGCCACCTTCTCCTACGGAAAAGGGAGACCCATTTGGGGACCGGGACCATGGGAATGGCAGGGTTTTTGAAAAAAAAAAAAAAAGGAAAACCGAGGAAGAATTCCAAAGGATCGTTGTTCCAAGGCAAGGCAAGTCCGGTTGAAGGAAGAAAGAACTGAAAGAAAGAGGAGGTTGACCCAGCTCGTTCTCAGGTTAATCTGGCTGGGGGAAGAACTTTTACAGGGAATCGGTGGGGGAAAAAGCCAGAAAGAGTGGTTGTGGCTTAGGAAAGGTGTGCTCAGCGCCACATGTAGGAGCGTCAAGTTGCAAAGGAGAAAGACTTTTGGTTTCCGAGGAAAACCCAAAGGAACGGACATCTTGCATCCAATTCGCAAGAGGTGGAAAGGGGGAAATGCCCCAAGGATGCCCTGTGGCAAAAGCTTCCACAAGAAAAAAGATCCACGTCGGAGTAGACAAACAGGAGCCACTTGGGTGCTTGGCTTGTGGGGGGAGTCCAGTGGGGGGTATTCTTTTGATGACCAAGCCGTCAAACACAATATCGGTATCCGGGTGGGATCAGCCGAAGTCTAATCTGGATACTAGCAGAAAGCCTCGATAAGGAATTGGTCAGGCGAAAAGGGAGGAGAAACAAAGACGTGTCAACCTTCTCAAAATGTAGCCGAGATCGGGGGGGGAAAGAAACGATAGGGAACAAAAAAGGGAATGGGCAAGAGAGTGGACTGGTGGACGTCGCAACTGGCAGGTCTGTGAAAGCGGGAAAGGGGGGGCCGATAAAACTTTCGGTTTTGGTGGTAGGAGGCAGTTGGGGCCGGAGGAAGTTTGGCGATGCGAAAAAAGAAGAGCAGGACGCGAGGAGGGAGCAAGGCTTCTAAAAAAAGGATTAGTGGGGAATGGGGGGAGTCTACTGCGATACTTGTTCATTGAAAACAAGCCTAAGTCATTGTAAAACTTGGAAGTCACGCTGTGAGAAGAGCACGAAAAGGGAGAAAACCTACCACAATTTGCTAGGAAAAAAAACCACAACACGTCGGCATAAAACAGGCCTTAGCCCTGAGGGGGAAACAGGTAGAGGGGGGAGATTCAACAAACAACAGAGGAGGAGAGTCTGAAGAATAGTTTTCAAGAAAAAAAAAAGAGGGGAAGCCGGTTGCCCCGACTTTGGGGTCGAGACCCGGAAAGCTTGGTGGGTAGGGGAGGAAAAGCGAAAGGGGCAGGACAGAGTACGGCCGTAAGGACAAATTCAGCATCTTGTGAGGACCTTGGGGGGGAAGGAATATTAAAAGTATCGAGAAGGGAAGGCCCACATTCATTGACAATCTGGGGAGGAAGAGATCCGATAAGCGCCAGACGCGGCAGCTGCTGAAAAGAGAAAAAAAACAGGGGAGCCACAATCAAAAGGAAAAAACCACCGAATGCTGCAAAAAGGTTCGACTCAAAGACCTACAATTGCAGCTAAGAAAAAAAGAAAAAGCTCGGCACACATGCCATGTGGGCTTCCACGATACCAGTACTCCGATCACCTCGGCCCAAGGGGGGGAAAAAGGGAAAGTGGGGCCGGGAAACCGAGTGCAGGGTCGCCCGGACATTAAGGTAGCCAAGGAAAGAAAGAGTGAAAGATTATAAGACCAAAAGAAAACCAGAGAAAGCGAATGGGTTAAATTGGATACAAGCCATAAAATCAACTTTTGGGGACCAATACCCTTCAGCAGGGAGAAAAAAAGGGGGATGGTGTATTTCCACCCCGGGGAGGGGTTCTTTGGGGAGACAAGGCTGTCGCTGGCAAAAAAAGTGGTAAACAAGGGAGAGGGAAGGGGGGATGAGGTCTCTGCTGCACAGAACTTTGGGTAAGGATAACAGGATTCAGCAACGCCAGAATTGAAAGAATAAAAAAATGGAGCGCGAGCAAAAATGGCCTGGCCAAATCGAGGGAAGAACGCATTTTACCGGCATTAAAGGTCAAAAAAGGGAAGAAGATTGCAAGGGGGGAAAGAAATTGGGGGCAACTAAGGAGACGACAGTGTGGGACGAACTCGAAACCGGCACACAAATCAAAACTCTTACTAAAACGGACTTTGGAATTAGTGGGGAAAAGGAAAATCCAAGGGGGAGTCGGAAAAACTGTAATTAACTGAAAATGGACTACCGACCCGAAACGTAGGAGGAGGGAGAAAAGGGGGGGGAGAGGAAGAAAAGGTCGCCCTATCGCAACAAAAAGAAGTGAATTTTTCAGGTGTCGAAAGGGAGAAAAATACCATAAAAAAGAGGAAATGAGAGGGTCTGCCGATATTTTCCAAAGGATATCGTCGTGCTCGAAATGTCATCGAAACGGAAAGACAGGAAGGGATTGCAAAAACTGGACCAAGTAATAAGAGATTGCAATAAGGCGATTCCCAACAATGAAGGAGGGGGAAATGAGGCCGGGGATTAAGAAAAGGGGAGACATACAAAAGTTGAGAAAGCAAGGGGCTCATACTGAAGAGAATAACTCATCACACAAACGTCACGGTCTATATACGCGTTACATCAAAGAAGGGAAGAAAAAGGACAAGTATCTGCTGCTTCAGGGGGTCCTGCTGTAGGAAAGAGGAGTCACAAACAACACAAGGAGGAGAAGGGGAAAGCACCTAAAAGCGGGAAAAAGAAAAAGGATACTAGAGGGGAAAGACGGAAAGGGTATATGATGCCCGTTCACCAAGCGTAGGGGAAGGCGCGCCTGAAAGGTGGCCCCGAAATGGCCGAGGGGGTAGCGGGAATCCTTGGGGGAGGGCAGCCGGAGGAATCCAGGACCCGAATTGGGTAAATGGTGCCCTGAAAAGGATCATTATTTGTCAATCGGCCCCTGTACTGGGGCAAGGGTGAAGAATCTTGAGGCCAGGGGAGAAAGGTCAAAACAAAGAGAATGACAAAGAAAAAACGCGAACAGAAATATAGGGGGGCTGTAGGGCTAGAAAGGAAAAAGATAAGGAATGGGGGGGGGGAAAATACTTGCGGGCGACAGTTACACAAAGGCCGTTCCTCGGGCCTAAGGGTGATCAACCGGAAGGGGAAGGGGGTAAGTTAATCCATGGAATGACGAGGAAAGCTGCATCTGCTCCCTGGAAGTACACCAAAGAAGGGGGGGGTTCGTTTTCTCCGCGCGGAAAGAATGTGTGTGCCAGGGGAGTCGAGCACAAAAAAGGAGACTCGAGGGAACAAAAAAAGCTAGTCATCCCCAGAGACTTAATATGACGGATGGACTTTCAGAGTAAAGGGGAAATCCAAATGAGGGCTGGAAAGGTGCTCAGCACTAGACCATTGTGAAACGTCAAAGATTACAGAAGGATCCTTGGGAAGGGGAAAATAAGGCACCCAAAAGTTGGGGTCTGAAAACAGATACTTCTCAATAGGGGGGAAGGTCAGGGGACAAAAAAAGGAGGCCCGTTGGAAAAAATCCTATTCCCCGACTAAAGACAAACCAAACAACAGAAAGGGGCAGTTAGAAAGAAGAAAGAGGACCAAAAGGGTGTGCTTGCTGATGGAAACTAGCACCTGTGATGGGGGGAAGGGTGGGAGGTGAAATCCAATCCATATCAATTCGAGGGTATCGGTGGAAGAAGACGGGGAAATCACACCCCCAACCCTAATCGGGAAGACAAGAGGCCTGAAAAGGAAGGAAGGGGTTAAAAAAAGATAATTAATTGTCAAGACACCAGAAATCGCCCCCACGGCCGCGGCTAAAAATAAACCGGGATGAAAAAAATGGGGCGAATGGGAAAAGATTGAAAGACACACATTTGAATTAAAAGGAAAGGGAAAGTGTTGACGTCGCAACCTGCGGTAACTTCAGGAAAAGTGATTGGACAACAGGGAATTGGGGGGGGGAGCTTAGATTGGCCGCGACGTTGGAAGAGAAAAGAAGCGGGGAAAGAAAGGGACGGAAAAAGATCATCTGATACCCACGTCCTTGCATTAATGGTGCAGAGCGACTAACTGTAAATTTAGAGAGGTGAAACAAGATGCGCCGCATTCTTGTCGTACGCGCGTGGAGCAGTCTTAAAACTACGCCTGGGGGAAAAAAAAAAACAAGATGTTGTAAGCCGTGAGTAAAACACAAGGGGCATAAAGGAGTAAAAAACGGAACGAAAGATTTTAAGAAGAACCGTGTGAGATCAAGAGGAGAGGAAAAAAAGCGAAGATCAAATTCTTATCAAATATGGGAAAAAGAGGCGAGACCGCCTGATGTATGGCACAACGCTTGTTGGGTTCTACACCGGCGATAAAGACTTGGGGTAGGGTTTCGACAGATTCAGGGGAGATTGGGACTCCAATCGGTAAAAAGGAAAATAAAAACGGGCATCTTGTCGCAAACGGGTCGCTTTCAAAAGACGAAGATTTTGCATTTTCCAGAGGGGGAAATCGGGAAGAAGAGAGGACAAAGAGGCCGGCAGCGGAGGGAGGAGCCTCAAGGAACCGGGGAAGCTGAGTCGACCACCAACCTAAAGTTGAGGGAAGGGGGGGGGGGGCCAAAAAAAAAGAGAAGTCAGCGCAGACAATGGGACAGTTGGGGGAAGGAAAAAACCAGCCAGCTGCCTTTGTCAACAGGCATGTGGTGGCCCTATCTCAAGCGTCTCCTATAATCCAGAGAAAAAGTTGGGTGACAGAAGGGGGGGGGTAAAAAAGGCCCCCCGACGTGTGGTCGCCGACAAGAATAGTCAAGAAAGGGGAAGGAAGGGAGACACGAGTTTTATCAAGAAGAGGGAAAATAGGAAAAAAACGACTAGAAAAGAACTGTATTTGGGGATCAAGCAACAAAAGCCCTTAGATTCCAATCACAACAATGGGAAAAGGGAAGTTTCGGGGGGCGGGAAAATGGGGGTTCTTTGGGGAGGGGGATCATTCGGAGGAATCGCGGGGGGGGGGAAAAAAGTCCAAATCGATTGCTAATTGGAGTAGGGGAAGGAGTCTAAATTTGGTGCCTGCCGGACCAGGATAAGGATAAGGAAGGGGCCTCTCTTGCGCAGAGAAAAACTAAGAAAAAAAAGACTCAGCCAAACTCGAAGAAGGGGGGGGCCAGGAAAAGGTCTCAAATTAGAAAGCACGGAGAAAAGGGGCTGACAACTCCTAGGTACGCCATTTCTTTGGGTGCAAATCTAACCCGAAAGGGACTGAAAAGGGAGAAGAAAATAACTGCGGTTCCCCAAAGGCGCGGGCTTATCGGAAGGAAAGGGGCTTGAAAGGGGGAAAGGGAGACTACATTGATTCACCCTGATGCGGACGGAAGGAGGGAGTGACTCGGGCGCCAAGGGAAAAGGAACGAAAATAAAGTTAGGAGTATTCTTTTGAGTTAATACGAATCGCTTCGAGAGGAACCAGGAGATTTGAAGAAGGGAAATCTCTCTCCCTCTCGGAGAATTCATAGGGGTCATTGAAAAGGAAAATGACATTATAATGGGACCGTTGAAGAAGGCGGAAAAAAACGGCGGGTGGAAATGCGGAATGATTCCCACGTAGAAAAGTCAGATAAGAATAAAAATTGAAAGTCTCATCCACTCATAAGAAAAAAAACGCTCTCCTCAGAGAATCGCGTCATGGTAACGGGCATCTAAGGGCGTTGCAACTAGCCTGCCCGTATCTGCGGAGTCCTGCCGGGGCCGCTGTAAAGGGAAATAAGAAAAAAACAGAGGGGGGAGGAAAAGAGAGAGGAGAAAGAACGGCAAGAAAGAGGGGCAGATGAGATCACTACGGGGAAGTATGAGGAGCCAAAAAAGAATGACGTATCTGAGGAGCGCGCGCTGAAGTAAGGCATCGGTTTTGAGGGGGGAGGGAATAATACGAAAAAAAGAAGCGGAAGACATTCCAGCATTGAAATTGCCGGAGTTTATCGGGGACTTATTGCAAGCGGGAAAGGGGACTGAAAGTAAGGCAAAATGATTGAAGGGCGCCGCTCGAATTTGCGGAAAAAAAAGTCTGGACAACAAGAAAAAGAAGTGGGAAGGCTAAAAGGGATGGAAGGACACGCGAGCAATCGAAAATATACATCAGGGGGCGGGGGATGTAAAAGAAGGGGGGAAACTATGCGCCCCCGAAGGAAGTCCTCGAAGAAGGTGAGACAAACAGGAAAGGTCAGTCCAGTTAAGAAGAAATGGGCGATAGATTTGCTAACTCACCCAGGAGGGAATTAAAAAACAATGTTTTCTCGCGCGGGCAAGGGTCGAGTGCAGCAAACTGGGTATCGAGTTTGGCCCAGCTCTTTACTCATCACAAGACGGGTGGGGGAGGAACGTTGGAAGTCAAAAAGTATGTTGGGGCAAAGGGGGGTGGAAGATTAAAGGGGGGAGAGTCTAAGAGGACAGGGGGTAGAAAGATCTTTTGCCCATCATTTGAAAGGGCAGGGTTCAGGGGGACTCACCACAATTTCTGACGAACTCGGGAAAACAAAAAGTAGCCAGATCTGGAATTGTCAGGGGGAAACAAATTGCAAGGGGCCAAAAGAGGACATAAAAGTCGACAAAGACCCTCCACTGTGGAATACATAAAATTCTTGCAAAGTGTTTGGCTTAGAGGGTCGAAGGGGGCCAAAAAAGGGGGATTGTTATGGCTTGATCCTCGCGCTTACCGAAGGGTGCTTCCTCTCTGTGTCAAAGGAGGGAAAACACTCCGCCTGGGAAGACTGCCTTTCAGGATAATTTGGGGAACACATCACGCCCACGGCCACCATCAAAACCGAAAGGGTCAAAAGGGGGGAAGTGCGATCTGTAGAATGAAGGCGGAAAAGAGAAAAAAAGGGCCTT
>Ga0179593_1739724_pt1 | contig 10045 bp, 16 predicted proteins | sample CZODoug2_1_08_16_FD_185931 | JGI IMG/M metagenome (GOLD analysis project Ga0179593, IMG submission 185931) | Vadose zone soil fungal communities from Angelo Coast Range Reserve, California, USA - CZODoug2_1_08_16fungal (PacBio error correction) | ecosystem: Environmental > Terrestrial > Soil >...
CCTAGCAATCGAGTAACGACCGAAAAATTGGCCAAAAAAAAACGTGAATGGTAAACAAAAAACGAAAAAGCAACCGGAAGCAAGCAAAAAAAAGATCATGGTCACCTATCAAAAACGGCGTCCGTAATTCGAGACAAAGAAAACAAAAAAAGAAAGCGAAGGGATCACCTAGGAACAAACCAGGCAATTTTCCGCGAAAGATGTCCCTGAAAAAAAAAAAAAAAAAAGGATTTCAACGTCACCGAACGTCAACGAAAAACAAATCTGTGTTTGCGATAGCCATCAAACTTAGGCGCCGATAACTTGGCCTGGCGTATACACGAATCAGAAAGGGAAGAAAAGGGTTGAGGGGGAGGGATAATTCATGGACAGCGTAAAGGGGGGAATTCCAATCGGAAAAGGGGGTCCCATCGGCCCAAGGGAGCAGCGCATATGGGGGGGGTTGAGAACGCCAAAGATACAAAGCCAGTTTTTCATGAGAAAGGGTCACTAAGGTGAGGGCGCGGGGGGTGGGTCGGGACAAGATTGGGGTAAGGGGACGAAAAACGAGGCTTTGTGGAACCGGGGGAAGCCCCGCCACAGACCAAGGGTGTTTTGCAGTGAAGAATAAGGTTGAGGAAAAAAAGGGCAAGAGTACGGCTTCACTGGGGGGGAAACTTGTTTAGGAACAGCAAAAAGAGGAACCGGGAGGGGGGGGAAAAGCCTACCCAAAAGAGGAAAGCGCCCTTGACACTCATGCTTTCAACCCGCCAATGCCAAAAACAATAGAGACTCAAGTAAGGGAAGTCTTAAACAGTAAGGAACAATCGCCCAAAAATGAACGAGGGGGCAAAAAGGGGGTTTTCGGGGGGGAAAAAAACCGATGTTCGAAAAAAAAAGAGGGGGAACCATTATCCTTCAAACCATCTCCCCGTAAAAAAAAAAAAAACCCTGGACAGCATGAAAAAAAAAAAGAGTTTTGCGAGGGGAAAAAAGGCCATTCCCCTGAGACCAGGAGCTAAGGACCGATAACGCCAGAAACGTTGCAATATCCGTGTGAAAAAACCGAACTTGAAAAAGAAGGAGAAAGATGTTTAAAAAAGAACTCAGAGGATTTCATTTCAGAAAAGGAACGCCAGGAAAAGGGGAAGGGCAGAGATCCAAAGGGAGGGGGGGAAATAGACAGAAAAGGGTTGGAGTCGTCTGAGGGAGGACATCGAATTCCTGAAGCGCCGGAAGGGAAACCAGATAGAAAAGAAAAAAGCGACGAAGAGAGAGAGAAACAACAAACTGGAGGAAGGAGAAAAGAAAAGATGAGACCGAAATCGGTCCGAGATACTGATTCCTAAGATGAATGAAGAGGGAAACGACGAGGATGGATATTATCATAGTGACTGGAATGGAAAAACGAAAGGAGCCCGGGAAAGGAAAAATCCTGAAGGGGTCCGGGGGGTAAAAAAGTCTTCTTTGGGGGGGGCAAGTGAAAAGGTAAACCTCTTGTGGAAAAAAACAAAGCAAGCCACAGGGAAAAATGGCGTTAGAAAAAAGGGGGGGAGGGAACCGCGAGGGAAGGCCTCAAGGGAAAACGGCACGAGGAAAACGGGGTGACTGCCGGGAATGGTTGAAAGGGTTTTTTCAAAAGGAGAGGGCGGATGGATGTATCTGTTCGAAGACGCGTCGGGGGCCCAAAAAAGATTTTTAAAAGAATGGCGTGAAAAAAGGAAAATTGGCGGTGAGGACCTCCCTGAAAGAATGAAAAGGACTTTGCAAATTATATCTCCCTGAGATTTGAAATTGGACCCGCCTCAGACGGGAAAAAAGAATACTCGCGGAGCGAAAAAAGCTTAGTGTTGATCGCCGGGAATGGGCTGCCTTTCCAAACAGACGGGGGCCGGACTAGGCAAAAAAAATTTCCGACACCCCTTTTTAGTATTCTGGAAAACGCAACATGGGGATGTGGGGAGACCAAGGCACCCAAGCCTCGGGGGGGTCCCCTTGAAGGGAAAAAAAAGCACATATCTATTGTGGACTCACACCGAAGACGCCCCCCCAATAAAAGACACAAGGAGGCAGAAAAAAAAAAGGTAGTAATTTTGCGTGCCGGCGTGCCGTCCAAAAACTTATCCAAGCGCAGGGGGCCGTGGCCGGGCGAAAGGGAGGGCATGGCAAAGTGCGAATGTTTAGAAGCCGTAATCAAAAAAAAGGGGAATCGACTTGGGAAGCGGCCAGGGCCAAAAACCATAAAATATGCCGAACCTGGTCGGCTGAGGGGGAAACAAGCCAGTTGAATGGCAGATCACGGCCGGGGGACGTAGGCATCCGGGGGCCCGGGGACCCCTACTTGAAAATCCATATTCCAGAGCAGCCTTCGTACGGAAGCAAAAACAGGTGAAGAGAGAAGGGGAATACGCGATGGAAGGGTCTGGTGGGTGGGGGGGAAAAGGTTCGGATTTTTTGTTGTCAGCCACAGGAGATCAATACGAAAAAAAGGAAGCACACAGGGAAATCAAAAAATCATCGTGGGTTCGGAACCTGAAGGTTGCGTGAGCACAAGCGGGGTTAAGCGAGAAAATATTCACGGCGTTTGGTAAGCAGAGGAGGAGGCACTGCATCATTTTTTGAAAATTTATTGAAAAGAGGGGGGTCAAGGACTAGCAGTTTTCAGAAGACAATGCTGACAGTGCAATTCGGTTTAGGGGGGTGAACCAAAAAAGTAGACAAATCAAGCCGAAGGGCCGTGACTAGAAAAAAAAAACAGTTATCGCGGAGGAAAATATTCATAAACAAAAGAAATTTCTACGCAAAGAAAAGAAGAAAGATTTCCTTGTATTGAACGGGGGAGAGCAGTCACGCGAGAACAATCTAGCTCAAGGGTAAAAAAGAATCCGGTAGCCACACCGGGAAGACACGGCAAAAAAGTGCCATAAAAGAAAGGAAAAATTACTAGCAAATCTTGGAGGTCCCGATGGACGAATGAAGGAAGGGTTTTGTGTTAGGGGAAAAACAAGATCACACAGTGCAACGAAACACTCATGACAATCATTCACACTGCCACCAATGGGGGGGACGCACGTCACGTACGGCACGACCTACGATAACCTATGTGAAAGGGGCAGGGAGCAAAATGAGCAAAAAAAGTCAAAAAAGCGCCCAAAGGTATACAAGCGAGCGTGGGTTGCGGGTTGGAACAACGTCAATGAAGGCAAAAAAGGATGCAACAGAGTCAGGGATTATGAATTCACATCGCGATTATTAAATTAGGACGACGCCGATAGATGGAGGTCATCTCAAATTGGGCAGGGTGTTACGCATCTCGCTAAGACCAGGGATTTCACGATATATTATGAAATAGGAACGAAGGGGGAATTAAACGCTTGTTGAAATCGTCCAGAAGCTAGATTTTATCGGGTAACGCAAGAAGCAGGCACCGGGAAACGGGGGGATAAATGGGTGGTGCCACAAGGGAGTGTATATAAAAATAAACTCATCAGGGATAACCAAGCGGGATGAAAAACAGAAAGGTAAGATCGTGGAAGGCAAGACTGCCTTCTGGATCCTCGCACGGGAAACAAAATAACCAAAATATTCATATCCACTACGTCACCCCGGCCAAGAAACAACACAAGACCGGCGCCGAAAATAAAGATGGGAGGAAGGAGGGGGAGGAAACCGGGTTCAATTACACCTATGGCACAGAAGGTAATTGGTGGTCAGTCACGATGCGAGGGGGGGACTCTCACAGAAGGAAAAGGGAAAGAGACGGTAAGGGACGTCCAATGAGGTAGTCGAGTTTTTGCAGGGGCGACGGCGGGATTTTGAAAAGATAAAAAGAAAAAATAGGTGCTGATTTTTTGCCCGTGAGAATAACGGGAACAAGATTGGGGTGTCGAGGGGGTACATAAGAAAACATCACGTTAGCGGTGGACAAATGCAAGACAAAATATGTCGTAGAGAAGTGTATCCAGTTAGCCGTGTATAAATATAGCTAATATCGATCATGATGGGGGAGGACATAAGGGTCAGCATGGCTGGGTAAAAGACAATCCGCGTCTTAATAAACAGTATAACGTCACAGTGTGGGGAATCCTGGGTTCGCGGGAAAAGGAATCCCCGCAAGTAATGTCTCTCCTGTGTGCGGGAAGATGTTTGCCCGTTGGGCGAAGAGTCAATTGGCTTTCACATAGGGAAAAAAAAGAGGGATATCGCCCCACAGAAAAACTTAGGGTGTGGGGGTGTGAACGGGTGGGTGTGTGCTATTAAACAAAAAGCGGGGCGTAGACGAAGAATTGGGCTCCTTTTCTCAGCAGAGGTTTTGGGCGTGGAAGACGGGGGACTTGAGCTAGAGTTGGGGGAAGGAGAACAATCGTAATGCAAGGAAGGCAAAATATACCGAGAAAAAAGGAGTTTGGGAAAGCTTGGGCAGAGTTTTAGGAATAGGGGGGGGTTCATCCGGAGAGAACCACGTTTTGCTTTTCTAGGAACGACACTACTACCAGGCGTACGAAAGGTAACGGTAACGGTGGGGTGTATTTATTAAGTGGGGAAAAGCCGCAACGAAACCACACGGTTGTCGGGAAACTAACACAAATTAAATTTTCACAAGGAGAAATAAAAATAAAGGAAGCTTATTATATAAAAGGTAAGTGGGGTTGAAGTGGGATTATGGGGGGGGGGAGGAGGGTAGTAAGAGTGGTAAAGGGGGTTATGCACACTCTGAAAGTCCAGGGAGGCTGATGAGTCGATTGTGTTATCTGTCACTCTACACGTCTTTGACGATAAAAAAAAGTTAGGAAAGGGGGGAAAAAGATTTCAGATCCAGACACCTGCGAAAAGACTCGACAGGGGCGCCAGGAAAAGAGGAACACCCTCAAGGGGGGCTGACCAAAAGGGGATTTGGGAACTATGTCAGGCAGGCGGATAAGGCCCCTCCCCCGGGGTGTGACTCTCTCAAAAACGGAACACGCATCACCTACGTTGTAACGCCCAACACCACAACACAAAAGCAAAAAAAAAAAAAAAAAAAAGCTCCCAAAGCTGCATCCAACCTTTCAATCGTAACAGGCACCGCACCCTTGGCCAATTAAAACCACGTCTTCTTGTGACACAAAAAACAGCCAACAAAAAAAACTCTCCCACGGAGTTCCTCCCGTTCCTTCGGAAAACTCCAACACAGGCGGCCAGGAAGGGTCGTCGGCCAAAAAAAATTCCCCCGGCAAGCCACCCCCGGAACCTTGAGAAAACCCTTCCAAACAAGAAAAACCCCAAAAACCTCCGCTCATTATCAATTAAGAGAAAGTAATTCCAAATAAAAAAAGTAAGCAGACCAGGAAAGAGAATTGTCAAGTGGGAAATTTGTTTTCCTATTGGCGGTTTGCCACAGGTTAGAAGGGGGATGAAGTTTTTTTTGAGATGCAACCTCAACAACTGGAAACATTCAGTTAGATGCACCCGCCATATCCGAGTAATGACGATAATGAATTATAAAAATAAAGGAAGAAGGGGGCACCAAACTCAGGAAAAAGCACTTGTCCTACGCAAAAGAGAACTACAAAGGAATACAGAGATTCCGGGGAATTGCTTCCATTGCACTATTGGAGGAATGTCAAAACTCTAGCGAAACCGCTCCACGCCTTCACCAAAGTCTGATCAGTCGGGCAAAAGGGGGACACAACAAGGAGGGGGGCGACGTAGGGAAGTCCCCGTCGGTGGGGGAAAAGGGACATAAATCCAAAAATGTAATCACCCATTCACACTAACACGCCCCCAGGGTGGCCTGATGGTTGGAAGGGGGGGGGGGGTCGGGTGCAGAAGCAATCAGATATGTGATGTTGTCATGTTAACTGAGCCCAACAAACACGGAAAAAAAAACAAAGGCCGAAACAGTCGAGGGAGCGGGTCAAGCTCGCACGGAGAAGAAGAGATATCAGAGACAACAGAACGAAACCGCGGAGTATTAAATGACTTGCAGCTGGGTAAAGAAATACAGGGCAGTGTGGGAAATACAGAAAATTCTCGTCAGCAGGGACCAAGTATAAAATTTGTGGAAAGAAGGAGAAGGGGTGAAAATCCCATCGAGGGACGGTGTTTTGAAATCGTAAAGGGGAACGGGGCACTGTCCAGTGTGGTTCCGGGGTGGGGGGGAAAATCTGACTCAACTAAGAGAGAAGTGCTAGACAAATAAAGAACAGCGGCCTGCCGGCTGCAACAAAGAAATAGAGGGGAACCGATCGTGCAAAGGATGACACACTTCTGTGAGAGTAACCCGGGGTCCAAAAATAGCATGTAAACGCCAGGGAGGCAAAACACAGAGGGGCTGTCACAAAGACGGGGGAAATCCCCACACAAAGTCTCAGCTACAACCGTCAGAGGATTAGGACAAGAGAGAAAAATGGTTGGGGATGGTGTGACACGCCAGAGGGGTTACCCGTCCCATGGGCAGGGTGGAACTTGGGGGAAAAGCGCACAGAAGCCCAGCAACCGAGGAGTGCTTTTGGACGAGGAGGGGGGTGGCAAGTAGATTTTATTTCGTCTACGTGCTACTAGTCTGATGGATAGAGATCACTATATCAAACCACCCGGCTTCGGCCCCGGGGGAAGCGCAGCAAAGTGTCGGTGGAAGTTGCTGGCCGATGATTACATAAACATGAAAAAAAAGGAAAGAAAAGGGCAATAAAAATTGTGCTTCGCGGAGTTCGCTGTCTGTTACCACAATGTCATGGATGAGTAATACGACGCGGAAAGGGATGAGGGTCAGGGTGTGAACCCCAACGAGCTGGGGGGAAAAAAAGACACGGGTTCTGGGGGGCCAGGGGCTTTGGTTTGCCGTTGGGGATAAAAAGCAAAAAAAAAAGTAGTGAATAGACGGATTTGATTGTGTTAGCACGAAAACACAATGGCGTGGAAGGAAGGAAACATCAAGATGAAATTGGCAGGGGGAATGCAACTGCATGCTCTCGGGTTTTAACAAAGAGGAAACTGGGGGAAGTGTGGAACCAAGAGAACTGGCGCTATGACACTATTGCAAGCGGTATTGAGGTTTTGGAGTGGGCAACGTGAAGTACGAGGAGAGGTAACCACGCAGCAGAGGAGGGCACGAAAACGAGAAGACCACGTTGTTAGGAGAAGAAGAATGAATGTGCAGTGGCGTTTGGCATGAAGGTTGAAAAACGGGAAATTATAGATATGCTTTTGGGAGTTTCTAGCTCGGACTACTAGAGAGAACGGAATTTCCTACTTTGGGAGGCAAAAAAAACTGGTCAAGCAACGTAAGTCATTGAAAAGTAAAATGGAGAGGAGAGTACCCATAATTTGAGATAGGGAGGGTATATAATGAATTAGGAACGTAGAGTATCACGTAATTGTAGGGAGGAGAGAAGGAGGGCCAATTGGGACAAAAAATACCTTCAGCGTCAGTTGTTGAAGGAACCAGACAAAAAAAAAAACACGGAGCCAGGAAAATAGAGAGATAACAACTAAAGAAAGAGCTAGGCGCATAGTGGTCTGGGGGAAAGTTCACATCATTGATTCCGAACCCGCCCGGAAAATGTGCGCCTGTCCTCTTTGCCGGAAATGGACACGAAAGGACAGAGGAACGCGGAAAACTAGGGCACCGGACGTGGCGCCAAACCAAAAAAAGGAAAAGGAAAGCCGCGGAAAATCCAAACGGGGGGACTTGGGAACACGGCACGTAAGACAAAACACAGTGTGCCTCCGTATAGCCTCCAGCGTTCATGTCTGCAAAGTCGCAAATTCGTCCATCCTCCCGGGACTGAAAGAAACTCGCCCGGTTTTAGGGAACCGGAGTGCAAAAAAGCATAGGAAAGGTGTCGAATAGCCATCAAGGCGGCACAAGGACCCCACACAAAAAAAAAAAAAAAAAAAAACGAGTATCCAGATCGTCGCGGGCACACGCATTACAATACGAAACAAGGGGCGGACTCAATAAGATTCCAACTCAATTACAGGGACGTACTATATATTAAGCATGCGCAAAGAAAGTGTGATGGGTGAAGCGTTGAACAGTGAAATTGTGTGAATTTGGCGACGGCCGAGCGCGAGTTTACAAATCGTGCTTCGGCAGGTTTTTGAGATTAAGGAAACCCCAACGAGGACAATTCCGTTATTAGATGGGGGGGGTCGGGCTAGTATAATCAACTTATCTATATACAAGACAAACTGTGAGCGTAATGGGCCCGTTAACTATTCAGAAAAAGGCAGTCCTAAGCAAAATTCCCCTAATAGATACGAGGAAGTGGGGGAGCGGAATTTGCTGTGCCATGCGGTGATCGCATGTCCACGCAGTGTAGAGAAAGGACGGGCAACGAAGTCTCAAGCATAGGCACCGCGCGATCCAGGGAAACACAGCATGCAACTCCCAAAGTTCCAGTGCCTGATCGGGAAAACACGGAACTCCACCCACTCAGGACCAAACCACATTGTTGACGGAAAAAAGGGGGCGGAACTAAAGATGTCTGTCTATGACCCGAATGTGAGTCAGTGGAGGGGGAAAGGTTACAACCGGCAAAACATGCAAGGAAGAGAACCCCCGATCGACTTGGGGGAGAGCGATCGCGGATGAGTAAAATGAGCAATAATGATGCAATATGAATATGTGAACGGTATTCACGATGAGCGCGTGGTGGTAGAGGGGTGTGCAGAAAATTATTCTGAGATACAGAAAAATAGAGGCAAAGTGCCTAGGAAAACGTGATTGTACAACTGAATGGGTAAGGGGAAGCTTTGGGTTTAAATCGGGGAAAAACTGCACTAGAGGTTTAGAAGCAAATGGGGGGACTGGTTGAGAAGGGAGAAAAGGCGCTGAGCTAAACCATAAAACCAAAAAAAACTCAACCGCCGGACAAAAAACAAAGCAACCACGGCAAGTATCGTTCAATGGAGGGAGGATGTTAGAGCACTGGCCGTAGCGGGCCAGGGTAAAATAAGAAGGCAAAGGTGTCGGCACTGAGGCCCCCATCTCGACTCAACAAAAAAAAAAAGAGGGACAAGTAAGTTAGAGTAGCATGGGGGGGGTAATCTGATGACGGGCCCGGTTCATTAGCTGCGAACGGCACAAATGGGGCCATTAACGACCATCACCCAAGGCAGTGTACATTTCCCGATGCGTTTGTCGGGCCTGAGGAGGCTTAGTAATGTTGGGAGGCGGGGGAATTTTAGTTGTTCGAATGACGAACTCGGGAAGGTATTTTTCCCTCGTCAACCCGTGAAACAAAGGCGCTGGGGGTAGGAGGAATGAAAAGGTGAGGTTGGAAGGTACATGCGAGGGGAGTGTTCGGTCATCAAACGTTTACCAGAAATATCTGTGGGGAGGAAAAGAGGTTTCGGCACATGTCATCAGGGACCGCGAAACCCACTCACGCTATGTTAATACTAATGACGTAGGTGCGACAGGCATAAAAATCCAACATCGTAGACCGAGAGCGGGTGAGAGAAGGGGCTTGGTTGGAGTTGGGCTCCTTCACGCACTGAAAGGGCATAGACGATCCGCGTCAGACAACAATGGCTTAGGGGGGGTACCCCATCATAAAAATTGGGGAATTGGCTGAAACAAATGAGTCGGAGGAGAAAGGGGGTTTCAATACGATATGTACGAGGGGGAGATAATGAATGGGGTTGCTGTGCGGTAATATTGGATGGGAGGGGGGGGGAAACTTTGAAGCTAGGTGTGGAAAAGTATCTTTCCTGGAAGAGAAGGTCAATACAAGAAAAGGGAAGGAACTGGGGAGGGGTGGACAGCGGACTGGTGCGCGGGTGAGGATCAACAATCATAGTGTATACGATGGTTTATGTTGAGAGAGAGAAAATCGGACTACTATCTACCAGAGAAGATGGTCCCTACTTGGGCGAGTAAAAAAAAAAAACTGGAAAGCCCACCAAAAGATAAAGGAAGGGAAAAATGGAAAAAGGAGGAAGGAGCGCGGGAAATCTGTCATACACTATATCTTAAGAGATAGAGGAAAAAGGGAGGTGATAAGGGAAGGGATAGAGTGAAAAACGGGCGATTGTAATGAGAGAGTTGTCTGGAATGCAGGAAAAAGAATAGACCTGG
>Ga0179593_1781766_pt1 | contig 10045 bp, 15 predicted proteins | sample CZODoug2_1_08_16_FD_185931 | JGI IMG/M metagenome (GOLD analysis project Ga0179593, IMG submission 185931) | Vadose zone soil fungal communities from Angelo Coast Range Reserve, California, USA - CZODoug2_1_08_16fungal (PacBio error correction) | ecosystem: Environmental > Terrestrial > Soil >...
GGGGGGAACATGCCCAAAGCAGGAAAAACCCACGTCAAAAGGGAGCTGTTAAAAAAGCCCCGAAAGGAAGGAAGTACGTTGAAAAGAGAGGACTTCCTATAAAAAACAAACAGGATGAGTAAAAAAGAAAGGAAAAGGAAGAATGGAAAAAAGGTTGATTCGCAGGGCATCGAAGGGCTTCGCGAGACGCAGCGAAGAAAAAACGTTTGGGGAGGTGGATAGGGGTGAAAGGGCCGCCACAGAGCAAAGAACGGAAAAGGGAATGGGGAGAAGAAAAAAACGAATAGGGATTCGCCGCAAAGAAAAGACTGGGGCAGATAGGGGAGGGAGAGGAAAGATATCACAAATCCCTTTCGGAAAGAGTCGGGAAGGGGATCGAAAGTAAACGGGGAGAGAATTAGGTCCGAGAAAACCAAAAAAGGTCCGGGCAGGGGGTGGGGGAGGGGTAGAAGGGGTCGTCACCAAGAACACATAAAAGAAAGATCAGGAAAAAGATCTGGAGCTAATAAAAGAGATCCCAGAAACAAAGGGCGGTGAAGAGGCGGATAAAGGGTCCGTAGAAGAAGGACAGAAGGAGAAAGCCACGGCAGGACGCCACCTCGAAAAAAATTCAAGTGCCGGGGGGAGGGGGGGTCGATCAGCAAAGAAGAAAAGTGAGGAAAGCTCGCAATCAATGGGTCCAGACGTAAAAAGTTTTGGGGAAAGTAAAGGAACCGAATGGGGAAAAAAAAAACGTTCTCCAGAAAGCACTGGACGGGGAAAAATAACTTGCTGGCTGTCGCGGCCCGTAAAAAAAGGTCAAAGAGGCAAACAAAACCGTGCGAACGGGGGAAAAGGCAATCCCGTGGTCGGGGAAATAGCAGTCCAATAAAGGCATAGGGGGGGACATGAAAAAGGGGGGGAGGGGCTCCGGAAGACGATGCTTAAGGAAAAACTCACAGGGGGGAGAAATGTTGTTTCAAGAAAGAAGAGGTGACCGGGAAAAAATTCCAAAAAAAACTAAGGCCTTGCAAGAGGCACAGATGAGTCAGCGGGGGGGAGGAACGACAGTTCCCCTAAAAGAAACGGGGCCGCTGGACGGTTACTGAGAAAAAAGACGGGGAAATCTGCAAAAAGGGGGCACCCTCAAAAAAACATCTCGAAGAAAACGCGGGGGAAAAAAAGGGAAAGAAAAACATCAGTTCCGAGCATAAAGGAAAAAAAGGGCCGCGATCGAAATGTGAAAGGGAAAAAAAAAAGCAAGTGCCGTGGGGTAAAAAGCATCAAGGAGAGATTGAGGAAAAACTGTGGAAAGGAAGGGAATCTGGGGGGGGTCACTGGGCAAAGAGAACTAAAATGCTTCCAAGTGAATGGAGTTTTTGGTTCAAAAAGCGAAAAAAAACTTTTCAGGGAATCATAGACCGATTAAAGGAGAAACCCGGGAAGGGAGGGGGGGGGGGGGTGGAAGGGGAATTGTGGGGTCTTAGAAAAAAAAGTGCCGAAAAAAGAAAAAAAAAACATGCTTGTGTCCGAAAGAAGAGTGATAAAGGAAACAAAGGGGGGAAGACGGATGAGGAGGCCCTGGGCAAACGTTCGAATAAAAGGGTTTTGGGAAAAAAAAGCACAACAAAACTTGAAAAGGGGAGAGTTAGCCGAAGCTGCCGTCAAGAAGAAAAAACTTCTGCGCGGGGGCGAACGAGGGAGGGGGCTCGGCCACAGAATCATCTCCAGTGTGGCAGGGGGGGGAGTGGGGGGCAAAAAATTAACCAGAAGGGGAGACCAGGGGGAGTCCAACGAAGGGGGGGTGGCAAAGGAGTCCTTGGATTCGGAACAAGGATGCATGTTACATAAGGAGTGGGGATGAGGTAACGGCTTCTGGAGAGAGGCGAGGGAAAAAGGGGAAAAAGATTTTACTGGGTGTGGCGGTCAACCAAAGGGAAAAAAGACTGGGGAAGCTTCGAATTGGGAAGGGGGTGGCCGAAGTGAGGACCGGCTGTTCCGGCTGCGTCGAAAAAAGGGGGGGCTGAACAGGCCATGGGGGAGGAAACGGAGAGTGAAAAAGGGGGGTGTGATGAAACCGTAGGAGGGGGCGGTGAAAAGGGAGGGGGCAACCGACGGGAAAACGATTGAAAAAATAAATGGTGGAAAAAGCTTTCAAAGGAAAACCTGGGTCGAGAGTCTGCCTACGCGGGGTTTGTCGGAAACGTATCGCAGGGAATAAAGTCACGGAGGGCCTGCGGAGCCTAAGTGGAAAGGCGGGACGTTATTGCGCCTGGAAGGACCACAAAAGGGGATAAAAAAAAAAGGGGCAGGGGGGGAGAGTTTGAGAAATTTGAGGGCCGGCGTGGGGCTGGGAAGGAGGGGCGAAAAAAAAAAATGGCCTTCTCAAAGGACCCGCCTGAGAAGAGAGAAAAGAGAATCTTGCCAAGGGGAGCCATCTAAACCTTCCGAAGAGATGGAAAAGGACCAACAAATGGAAAAGCGCCTGCCCCAATTTTTCAAAAACTGGGACGAAACCGCATGAGGAGGGGACCCGAAAATGGGGGGTGCCGTGGGGGGAAATGTGCAAAAGCCAAGGGCCAGGGGGAACGGGAGGTGCCAAAACCGAAGAGGACCAACGGAGAAAGACAACAAAGTTCAACCTTGAGAAATGAAAAATTATTAAAGGAAAAAAAACATCCATTGGAACTTGCAAATGAGGCGCTGTTCCCAGCCAGCAAAAAAACATATTGACAAGTTTCATGAAAGATTCCTAGACTTCAGGAAAAGTCCAACGCAATGAGGAAAAGGCCAGAATTGGGGAATAAGAAAAAAGCACTGAAGGGATCCGAGAGGGGGAAGAGTCTCCAGTCAAGGGGGGGGGGGATTGCAAAATTGGCGAAATGGAAAGAGCGATCGGGGGGGGGCAGAGAGGGGTTATGGAAAGGAAAAAAAACGGAAGCGGTGTGGGGGAAGGGGGGGAAGGAAGGCCCTTTCCGGGGGAGCACACAAAAGAGCTATAAAGCCAAAAAAACTGGGGGGAGTTGGGGGGGGGAGGGGACCTAGGCAAAATGAACAAGGGAGGGGGGAACGTACTCCTGGTCCCGCTACCTAAAAGGGGTGAACGGGGGGTGATTAAAAAAAAAGCCGGAGGGGGAAATTGGTATTAATAGTTTCCCATGAACTTTGAGGGGGTAGTAGATCTCAACAAAAAGGGAGAAAAAGAAAGAGGGATCTTGCAAGGACCGGGAAAGATCAACGAACGACTAACCGAAAAAAAAACAAAGAAGGGGTTCCGGAACACCAAATTGGGAGGTGAAGGGGGTCCGGGGGGGGGGGGGTTTTAAAGAAAAACTGTGGGTTCCGAAGGCCCTCTGGGGAAAATCCCTCGGAAGTGTGCAACAAGAGGGGGGACTTGGCCCAAAAAAAAGGGATTTAGGCAAAAGGTCGACAAACACTTAACCCCGGGGGGGGAACCAAACACTGAGGAGCCGGGAATTGAAAGGAGGGGGGTTCAATGGGCCGGCCGGGGATCACGGTACTGGGATCGAGGAGGTATAAAGTAGGAAACCTAGCTGGGGGGGGTTGGAAATGAGGGGAGAATCTTGGGGACGCTGGGGAACTGGCCAGAACTTAGGGCACAAACACGGACGGTGCAGGAAAAAAAAGGGGAAAGGCAAGGAAAAGGGCCGTCTCAAGCGGAAGAGTTTCGGCCGTTGGGGGGGAAGGCTTGAGGGGGAGTCATCAAAAAAAAAAGGACCGGCAATTGCTTTCGTGTGGGGGTGATCAGTGCCCTTGGGGGGGGGATTTTAAAGACTGTCAAAAAAAAAAAAAGGAAAACGCTCATTATCAAAAGGGAAACGTGAAAAAACCGCGGAGGTGCCGGGAAGGGGGGGGAGCACCACTTAAGATGGGGGGGTTGAAAAAAGGAAGGAATCGAAACGTGCGGGGTCGGGGGAAAAAAAAAAAAATGCTGTCTCAGGGGAGGCGTCAAGGAAGGACTACTGCAAAAAAGGGGGGCAGAAATCCGAACAGTGGGAAAACAAACACCTGCAGGCTATTTAGAAATTCTGTCCCATGCGAAAAAACGCCCTGCCAGACCATCGCCCGACGAAAGAACTATACGAAAAAGGGAAGACCCACGAAAAAGAAAAGACTCAACCCGCCGAAATAAGAAAAAGGGGAAACCAAATGAACAGGTACGAAGGGAAAAAGAAAAGAAAAAGTTCAAACCAAAAATAAAGCCGGCAAAAGGGGATACGTCTCTCACCAAAGCGGATGAAAAATTCGGAAGGGAAAACGCCGGGGGGCGGGGTCAAAAAAGGAAACAGGGACGCAAAGGGAATAAAGGAAAGTTTCATCTAGACTTCTTCACCAGGGTGAAAAAAAAAAAAGAAAAAATGAAATCCAAAAACACCAACGGAAAAAGAAAAGACAGCGTGAGGGAAAGGAAAAAAGAGAAAACCAGAAGCGGATAAAGGGGGGAAAAAACCAAAGTCCAAAGTTCAAGCCAGGTGGGAAAGGAAAAAAGGCGCAGCGAATGAAGAAAACCACTGAAGAATAAAAAAAAAGGCGGGAAAAAGGGAAGACTCAAAAGCTGAGGGGGAAAAAACGCTGGGAAAACATTAACAAAATGTCCGCGGGAGGGTCGGCCAGGTGGGGGGAAAAAAAGGGGTTCACGAGAAAAAAGACACTCAGCAACCGAGGGAAAAAAAAAAGGGGGGGAATCTTGCCTTTCCGAGGTGATTTTGAAAACGGACCCAATGGCCAAAAAAAAACGTGAAAAGAAAAGCTGAATAAAAAGAAGGATTGGGGAAACCACAACTAAAAAAAAGAGGGGCGTGGGTTGTTCGGTAAGATATGAAGGGTGCAAAAAGGTAACAAAGGGGGCTCCGGGAAACTCAAAAAAACGAAAAAAATTAGCACTGGAAAAAAAAAGTCACACAAGACCTCGAGAACCTTGGTTGTGGTTAAAACTCTTGAAAGGGGACCCGCGAAGGGGTGCTGTGGAGGGGGAACAGAGGAAAAGGGCTCTGAATATGGGGTCCCATGGAAGGGGGGGATTTTCGAACGAATAGCTGCGGCGGAGACCGGAGGGCAACAAGAGAAAACAAAAACGGGGATGGAAGCTTTCAAGGGGGGGAAACTGGAACGCGGGGGAGCGACGAAAAGGCCTCAAGCAAAAAAGGGTTCGCAAACATGAGGGAACAAACTCAAAGAAGGATATCGAAGAACAAACGCCCAGACTCAAGTGCGAAAGGGAGCTTGGAAAAAAATCCAAGAGGGAAGGGGGGAAGAGGGGGAGGTCTCAAAATGGGGGGGAACTGACAAGCGAAGATATTGTCAAATACTCCAATTAAACTTCACGAAAGGGGAGAAGGAGGGGCCGGAAAGAAAATAATCGGTAGGAAAACGTGCGGCCGGAGTTCATGCGGCGATGGAAAAAAAAGATGAGGAATTTTGGGCAGTCCGGAAGACCGAAGGACTCACCGGAGAAATGCCGCTCGTTAAAAAGGCGACGCCAGGTTATTTTGAAGAAAAGAAAAACTTCCCAAACTAAGGTATTCGGGGAAAGGAAAAATTTTGAGGGGAACTCGACAGCGAGGGGGGAAGTGTGCTCTAGCAGTAATCGACAATCAATGCGGCTGAAAGGGAAAAAAGGCAAAGGGCAGAACGGTGGAACAAGAATTTGGAGGAAATCTGAGAGGGGGAGACGAAATTGATCGCGACTACCGAATCCTTCGCGTATGGAAGGGCCAAGGGAGGTCGAAAAAAACGGGGAAAAGGTCTGAAACGAGGGAGCGGGGAAAAAAAAGAAACCTTGACGCAGAGTCAAAGCTAAAACCAGGGGGGTTCGCAGAGTCAAAAGAGACATGCGAAGGGAGGGGGGGAGAAAAAGTCTCTAGAGAAGATAGATAACATAAAGCAAAGAAAGGACAATTCCGGATCAGGGGGGAGGACGGATGTCAGCCCGGGCGGGTACTCAGGGAAAAAAAGCCTGGGGCCGATTCGCCAAGGGAAATTGACTGGACAAGGGAAAAACGGAAAGAAAAGGAAGCTCTGGGGGTCGAAACAAGGGGATGGAGGCAACAGAAGGGTCAAGGAGAGAAAAAGTCTCAAAAGGAGGGAAAAGGGCCACTGGAAAAAACCGTGGTTAATGACGAAGCCGGGCAATTTGTTCAGCTTACAAGGCTGGGTGACGTGCTGGGAAAAAGAAAAGCGGGAAACCTGGGGGGGGTCGCAAGTGCTATAACCGTCTGCTCACCCTTGAAAGCTGGAGTGAGGGGCGAGTCGTTCAAAGAAAATCGAAAAAAGGAAAAAGGGAAAAAAAAAAAGTAAGGGCGGCAAGATATCGGCAGGCTTCGAAAGAAAAAAGAGATAGGGGAAAACCGAATGCGTAACGGGAAAAAAAAAACGGGGGGTCCCGGGGGTGCGCGGGGGGAAGGGAATCGTCGGAAAAGAGAAAAATCAGGAGGGGAAAAAGAAGGACACCAAAAGGGATGCTAGAGAAGGCCGTGGAAAGAACGCGCGTTCGTCGGGACGATGAAGGCATTAAAAGCACCGGGGCCATCAGGGAATAGAAAAGAACTAATTAAGGAGGTCGGGGAGGGCAGGAGAACAGGGAGATTCAAGGGAGAAAAAAAACAAATTACAAGGAAGGGGGGGGGGGGGAGACCCGTAAAATGGAGAAAAGTTGGGGATTCCAATAGTGGGGAAAGCAGAAAAAAAAAGGAAAACTGCCGACAATAAAGTGAATGGAAGGTCAGCTTGCCCCCGAAAAAGGGGGGACTTCCGGGGAAAAGCAAAAGGGAAACTTGGAGAAAAAGGGAAAAAAAAAATCTGAGGGTCTCAAGAGCATCTCAGGGAAGATAGTCCATCTGTTGGGCGGACGGACTTATCCGTGCAAGGGGACGAAAAAAAAAATTGTTAGAAGGGTCTAGGACCTCGTTGAAGTAAAACCTGTCCAGGGAACCACTCACAGAAAAGGTCCAAAAAGCACTAACGAATTGAGGGGGGCCATGCCAACGCGGTAATTTGTCCTAGAGGGAAGGAAACGTGAATGTGGAAAACCGCCCCTGGAAGTGGAACTTTTGTCAAACATGCGAAAAAAAAGTGCGAAATATTTCTTAATAACCCCGATAAAAATGAAAGCTCCAGGGAGAGACTTCTGAAGAGGGAAAAGAAACGGCATAAGTGGAGGTAAATATGTGCCATAACCTTAAGCCCCTGACCGGGGGGAGAGATTAGGGAGTTCCTCGAAACCCGAAGTTTGAGAAAGCATCAAAGAAGATCATCTGGGGGGGAAAGAATTGGTGGGGTTCAAAAAATCTATGGACGGGGGTTGTGCAGGAAAAAAAAAGCCGAATTCGTCAAGGTGCTGTTGGGTTTCGGGAGCCCGGGGGCACATGTCAAGATTTTCAGTAAAGGTCACAAAATCTGACGAAAAAAAAAAAAAAGGGCCGCGGAGTCGAAAGAAATGGTCGGGGGAGGGAAACAACAAAAATTCTTGTTAAAAAAAAGAACTCGAACTTAAGTCAAGGGGCATTCAAGCAGACTGATGACGAGGAGACCCAAGAATGAAATCCGGAAAGAAAAGGGAGGACCTTGAGCGGGGGGTGTCAAAAAACCGGGAGCGTTTCAAGTCCTCCAAAGAGGGGGGGAAAAATAAGGGCTTGGGCTACCGGCGGGCGTTTTGGGGGGGGTTTGGCCGAAAGCGCCAGGGGGAGTGCAGAATATGAACCGAGGGACCCCGGCCAGGTTGGGGGAAAAACCAAACTGGGGGGGGAGAACTTGGCCGGGTGGCCAAAAAAGAAATTTTGAAGTAACAAAATGGAAAGGTTAGAGTTGTAAATGTGGGGGGGGGAGGGTTTGCGTGAATGGGGAAAAAACCTGCAGGCAGGCTTTTGAGGGAATTTTAGCCCCAAAAAAATTTGTGGTCGGGGGGGGGAAAAAACAGGGGGAAGAATCTCAAAAATGACAAAAGTGCGGGGGATATTAATTGGGAAGATTGGCAGGGGACCTTTCAGGGGGAGTGAAGGTCCCAATGCGGAAAGTGGGACCCGCCTTGGCAAAGTCCTGAAGAAAACGGGGAAAGTGAAAAGTATAGGCTCTTGGGGGGAAGGGGTGGGGGAAAACCAAAGGCTGCGAGGGATCCACCTGACGGTGGGGGGGTCCCCAACATACCAAAAATTAAGCTTAACGGGTAAAAACCGCGGGTGAAGGGTGATCACTCTAAAAAAAAAAAAGGGTTTTTTTCTGGGAAAGGGTTGAAGTGCGAACTCCCGGAGGAGAAAAAATATGTGAGACTGAGGGCGAGGGGAGGCATGCAGAGGAAAAAACGGGTCAGAAAGGAAAAGTAGGGGCCCACGCGGGAAGGGTGCAAAAACAAAAGGGGCGGAAAAAGAAACGTTGGTGATTAACTTGAGGCCGGGCGAGGGTGGACCGCAAAGACCGGACGAAAAAAGAAGAAAGGCCTGGAAAAAAGAAATAGAAGGGACACGTGGGACCCGGAAAAAACAATTTAAGGATTCCCAAATCAAAGAAAAAAACAACTTGAGAAAAAGGGGTCGGCGACACGACACGTTTGAAACGGCAAAAAAAAAAGAAAAACAATAAACAGACAGGCAAGGGAAAAGGCCACCGCCGACATCCAAAGCCTGGAGTGCAAACAAAAGAAACTGCAAGGGGGGAAAAACGGAAAAAAAATGAAGGGAAAAAAAATTCAGAAAAAGGATCTGGGCAGAACCTGAAAAATAACGAAAAGGCCTGTCATGGGTCACTCACTGAACACATAGCAAACTCCCCAAGAAGCCAAGAAAAATCCAAGGGAGAATAAAATGAAGAAAGGAACGAGTCTACCGGCAAAACCCAAAATGAATAGACGGGGACTTGTGAGAAAAAAGCAGAGACGATGTTTATTGGGAAAGACTGAAAGTGGGTTATGAGGTCACAAAAGTGGGAAGTTCCCCGGAAAGGACACCGCAAAAGATCAAGGTGTAGGGGGGGAACCAGAAAAGTTCGAGGGTATTAGGGGGGAAAAACCCCGAAGAAACGGAACTAATGAAATTCTACCAGGAAAAAAAAGATTTGGTTGGCGGGTAGGGGGGATCGGGGGTTTAAAAGGTTGTAAGAAAGCAAAAAAAAGAGGGATCGATACCCTGTTGGGAGAGACAACAACAAAAAGGAGGAAAACCATCAAAGGTAGGGAGAAAAGTGAACGGATCAATCGGAACGGACTAAAAACAAGCCAACCACAAAAAGGAAATCAAAAAAGTCATAAAAAAATGGGGGGAAAAAAGAGCCGGGAGAAAATCGAGGGGGGGGGAAAAAACTCCTGTTTAACAATGTCCCGAACTGTTCAGATGTCTGGGGAAACACGGAACCAGGTGACTACAAAAGGGGAAGGAGAGAGGAAGAACTGGGGGGCAGAACGGCACTACACAACCTATAAAGAAACTTACTTTAAGACCCATAAAAAAAGGAACTATAAAAGAAACACCGGGGCAAGGTGATCAGCAAGGAAAAAAAGGCCTAGCAGAAGGGGCAACTTATCATAGGTCTGCATTGTCAAGTGGGCGTCCGTTGAATTGGGGAACTCGAAGGGGAAAAGGGCTCGGCCTAAAAGGGGGAAACTCGGACGGTGAGAGCGCAAATTCCTTGGGGAATTGATGCCGAAAGGGAAACCAGTCCCCCTTTCAAAGGGTGTTATAAAGGGTCGCTGTGGTTTAGGCGGTGGAGAAGCAAAAAAAGTCAAGGGGGGAGGACTTGGGGGTGAAACCTTTTCTGGAAAAAAAGGGGAAAAACCAAGTAAAAAAGGCGGGGCGCCGACATGAGCAATGTTGTTGGTCCGAGAATGGTTTCTCGGGAGGGGGAAAGGGGTTAAGTGCCGTGCGCAACGAAAAACCGCTGTTTCCTTTCTATTAAATCAAAAAGCTTACGAAGGGGCAAGGAAAAAAGGCGAGGAGGGCAGACTAGTCAAAAAAACCGCCCGCAAAAAAAAAAAACTCGCCCGATCCTCAGTTACCCAACTGTCTCGGGTTCGGGGAAACTGCAGAACCCCCTGGCAGAAAGGCCGAATGGAAAAGAA
>Ga0179593_1299064_pt1 | contig 10044 bp, 8 predicted proteins | sample CZODoug2_1_08_16_FD_185931 | JGI IMG/M metagenome (GOLD analysis project Ga0179593, IMG submission 185931) | Vadose zone soil fungal communities from Angelo Coast Range Reserve, California, USA - CZODoug2_1_08_16fungal (PacBio error correction) | ecosystem: Environmental > Terrestrial > Soil >...
TAAGGACAGAACTGGAGAGAAGCAAAGCCCAGGGGGGAGGTTTGCTATAGGAAAGCAAGAAAGTGCACGGCACCAACCATCTCATAAAAAATGAACCGGGAAATCAAGCGGCCGGAATGGTAGCTCTTGCCTTATCAAATGGAAGCCTTGGGGAACGAAAAAAAACTACAAGAGGATACTCAGGGGGGGAAGGGGAAGAAAAAAGCTTATTGGAGGTCTCCTGTCCAAGGCTCTGAAAAGAAGAGAAAGGGTCCGTAACGGGGGACTGTCATGATCCAGCGGGTCGAAGGCCGGAAAAAAAGATAGACATAGAAAAAAAGGACATGCTGCCAGGGGAAGGTCGAGAGGGAACGGAATCAAATTAAAATAAGCCCTTGCTGGAAGAACATTCGTTCACATAGTACATGACTACAAGAAAAAGACCTCCATTAAAGGCCGAAGGGGGGGGGGAAGAACTACAGGATACGAGAGGAGAGAAGAATCTTACATGGACACACGTCCAAATGGGGGCAAACGTCTAGGGGGAGAACCGAGGGGAAGAAAGAGAAAGACACCGGTAGGGGGTTTCAGCAGCATTCAGGAAATGGGGCTGGTTGTAGAAAAAAATTGACCCATCTGATGATAAGGGAATGCATTCGATCCCGAAGTTGGGGGAAAATTAGGGAGGGAAAAAAGAATACGTATCTGAGTAACCCATTCGTCAAAATTCGAGAAGGGTAGGGCGTCTGTATCCTGCGTAGGCCTCATCTTCAGGCGGAAACGAAAAAAACGACCAGAAAAAAATTCGGAAATCAGGAGGGGAGAAGAGTGTACACACCGAAAAGATTCGACATTGAAAGTCAGCCTGAGTTGCCATTGCGGTGCATTGGGTGAAGCACAAGTTCGGATCCAAAAAGGACAAAGGCCGCAGAGGAGAGACGAAAATAGAAGACCATGGCGTCAATATAGACACCCAGCTTAGGGAGCCCGAGCTGACAAGGACCTGAGGACACCGAGGTCCCGCGGGGAGGGAAGGATCGGTGGGGAAAAAGGGGATCCTAGGAAAAGAGGGGAAAGGGCAGGGGAAAATCCAATACTACGCAAGCGGGACCGTGTCGGCGCCTCATGTAGGGATAATAGGACGAGCGAGAGTCAGACTTCTCCAATTGCCATCTGAAGGAGGAACATGGATGGATGGGAGAAGACGGGGGAGGTGAAGGGGCTGGCGGAGCTCAACTAAAAAAAAAAAAAAAAAAAAAAAAAAAAACAAGAAAAAAAAAAAAAAAAAAAAAAAAAAAAAAAAAAAAAAAAAAAAGAAAAAAAAAAAGAAAAGAAAAAAAAAAAAGAAAAAAAAAAAAACGTTATTTTTTCAAAAGCAACGGTGGAAGGGAGTGAATTACCGTTTTAGAGTCGATCGGAGGAAGACTACTGCAAAATATTGTGGGGTTTGGATCCCTGAACATTCAACGATAAGCACGTCCTCAACGATATAAGTTCGGAGAGCGGACAAGGGAAGGACAAACGACAAAGATCAAAATAATCACCGATATCTCGCAGATTAGAAACACCGAGAAAAATCAACCACGCCTTTATAGAAACTGGGGAGGGGGGTGGAAAACGAAGAGTGCAGGAGAAGCAATGGCCGTTCGAGATAAGCCACTACTACTACGACGCCACGAGCATCGGTCTGAATGTTGGGTAGCCCAGCAGCCATAAAGGTGAGGGAGAAGGGGGACAGAGGAAAGGCGGCCCCGTAGGGGAGGTGTAAACGTAGCCCATCCAGGAGCCGAAAACCGAAATACTGGCGGGGGCCCAGGTGAAAAAAAGTGAAAGGCAGCTCGTTCACGAATTCGGTAGTTATGACTTCAGAATAGGCCAGAAATCAGGAAGGAGCAGATCGGAAAAAGGAAAAAAGGGGGGGGGGGGGGAAAGGGAGGAAAAAGGAAAAGACATACCAGATCATCCAAGGGAGTACCGACAGTTCCTGCATGTGAAGGGTTGGTGTCTCGGACTGAGAGGAGTGGGAAGCGAAAGGGCAGCGTCCCGGATGCAAAGGAGGCAAACAGCAGTGCAAAAGAGCGACGCCGGAGAGCTTCTTTATCATTAGTCCTGGACATCAAACAAGTCTTCAGGGAGGGAACGGAAAAAAAAACTCAGGGGGGGAGGGACGGCAAAACACCAAGGCGGGGAGGAGAAACAGAGCGGAGAGGGGCACTCTCTGTTGGTTAACCGGGGTCATCCTGAACAGGCCGGGGTCGTGGAAAGGTGCCTGATAAAAAGAAAGAAAAGAAGACCAAAGAGGGGGGGAAGAGGGACTACCGGGTTCACGCAGGGGAGCTAAACAGGGCGGCGGTACGGTCCATCCCGAATGCAACAAAAGACCCCCTTCACCTGTTGGTCAGGAAAGGGAAGGGGGAAGAAAGGTGAGGATCTGGTGGCCTTCGGGAAGGACTGGTCATGTGTAACAGCATGAAACAAAGAGGAGGGGGCGGTAAGGAGTCCGCCCCTCGGGATCGAGGGAAAGGCACGTGATTGAACAACACAGTGAGCCATACGGAATGATCCGGTGTGGCGACATTCGTTGGAGAAAAGTGACTGCGCCTCAGACGCTCGAAGCATAAGTGGAAAGGGGAGAAGCAAGTAAACGGGGGGAAAAAGGGGGACTTTCTGGTCACTCTGAGGCTCTCTTAACACTCTCGCGTCAGGTATTGCAGCGAATTGAAGAGGGGTGGAAAAAAAACCCCTGGGGTGCCTATCTACCAAACCGGGGAGGATTGTTGCCAGTTTGCTCCTCGGAGGAATCACTCTTGAAATCGTCCTATAGCATGGGAAGATTGCGGGGCCGCGAGAAAAAGAAAAAGGGAAAAGATAGTGGGACAATTCCGATGAGGCGGACGTCATGAAAGGCAACCCAGCTTTTGCAACTCAGCAAGGGAAAAGGACACGCGAACTAGAGGAACGACCGGACGATCCGGTGAATAACAGTGAACAAAAATCACTGAAGTTGAGCAGCAACCGCCCGGGGGAAAATTCACCTCAATCAAATGAAGAGTGCCATCGGCGAATCAGGACTTCGACTCGACAGAGAATCTACAGATGCGAGAAAGGAAAAATTGCAGGGGGGGCGGGGGAGGGAAAAATTGTGCACCCCAGTACTGAGCTATTGGGAAGAGGGGAAGGAAAAAAAGTTAACCGGTTCGTAGGGGACAAGCCTGATACCTTCGGGTGTCTCGGGCTGAAGGACAGCGGAGAGACGGGCGCTATCGTTGGAGGCAGAGAATATGATCAGCGGGGAAATAAAATAAAACGAAGGAATGCGTAGGGTAAGAGGGTAATCAACTGTTCGTCCAAAAGGAACAAGGGGGAAAGGAACCCGAGCAGAGGCTAGAATCTGGGGAAAAAAAAAGAGGGATGGGGAGCACGTCGGAGACTCGGAAAGCTACCCAGGGAGTGTCCGAAGTGGCAGCCTTCGTGGGACAAGGAGGCCCGAGACCTGAACGAAGATGAAACAGGGGGGAGGGGAGGAAGGAGACAGACTGTCTTTACAAAAGAAGGGAATCCAATAGAAAAGGTCATCATCAAACCATCACCGCCTTGAAAGTCATGGAAAAAGGGGGGTTGGGCGAAGGGAGGAAAAAAAGCGACAAAGCATGGAGTCTGAGGAAAAAAAAGAAAATGTGTTGGAACGCGGGTTCACCGAGAACTTTTACTGGGCAAGGGGGGGAAGGGGGGTTGAAAATGGAGGAAGAGGAATCGTACGACGGTTGGGGGGGAGAGGGAAGATCCATGGCGCCTGAATGGGGGAGGTCGTCAGGGACGAATTGCATAGAGCCGACGGAAACAAAAGGGCGAGGTTGGAAAAAAACTTCGGAAGGAAGATCGCGGATTACCAACAAAGCCTTGCCGGCAGAGTGTCTGGAGGAAATTCCTGCGACAGGGGGGGTTATGAAAGCACGCTACCTAATACGCTGCCTGGATACAGTCTCTATGAAAGATAATAAGTCAATCCGAAATTGGGGGAGGGCAAAGTCATCACGAGTAATAAGAAGGTGACAGTGGAGGATAAATCCATCCAGAAAATTGTGGGGGGGGAAAGGAGAGAATCCTTCTCTCTTATCTTAAAAAAGGGGGAGGGCCGCTACCGGGAAGGGTGATAGTATGACGTACATTCTCCAAAAGTAACAAGGGTAGAGCGCCAGGATCCTGAGAAGTAAGGCTGCACGCGGTAGAATAACGGAAAGCTAGAAAAATATTGGTGGAGCTGAGTCTGGCTGACAGTCCACGGTAACGACAATACGGGGCTCGATCCAAGGAGGAAGTGTTCGGGGTTCAAGAACGGAACATCAAGAATCTCGGAGGGGAGGAGAATGAATAAGGGAAGGGCTGGCAATACGACTGTCTATACTCGGATTTTCTGAGAAATAAGGGGGGGGACACTACGGAGTCTGAAGGCGGGAAAGGAAGGAGTAACAGATTTGCCGACAACTGGAGACGAAGATATTTCTAGTACAAGCAAAGGAGGATCGTTCTAAAAAATATCAGAGGAAAAAGAGGGGGGGGTAAGGAGAGGGGGCAACTTATAGGTTTCTGATTGGCATCAGGGGAAGAATCGAAATGTCGGGGTAGGGAAAACCAATACTGGAGCGGAACTGTATCGGAGGGGCACACTTTCGAGGTGCCGGAAAGAGGGGTGAGGACGGAGCGTTAGGAGAGCACGGAATGATTCAATCTACGGGCAGAGACTGTATTCAGATGCGAAGAAAGGAAAAGAGTGGGAAAAAGTGATCAGACTTCGGGTAACTCGCAAAGTAAGGGAAGACCCAAAATAATCCTCAGGACTGTAGTGAAGCGCCATGGGGAAGAAAAGTCTTTCTCTGTCGGAGGGACCAAAAATGGAAAAGGAGGTAAGGCCAAATGGGGGAGGGCGTGAACTCGACGGGCACAAAGCAGGGGAGGATCTCTGCCTCGCAAATCGCCTCAAAGTGATAGGGAGAATAAGGCACGACAATGTCCTCGATAGGGCAACTGAAGGAAGCAAGGGGCGAAGAGGGGACGGGAAAAGGAAGAAATAGGCATCAAGAGAGGCTCTCACTAAAAAAACAGGATGATAGGAAAAATTGACATGAATGAGTCCTGAAAGAGGCGCTCGCAAATCGGGGGATCAACGACTTCGAAAGTGAAAGAGAAGGGGGGCAGTGCAGGGGATCACATTAAGAGGGGAGGGCAAATAAAGAGCCTTTGGCTGGACTCAATCTCAAAGAGAAAGGCCACTCAAAGACACTTGCCCGAGTCCTAGAAAATCGAGACGAGGGGCAGGGCGGAACTCAAAGACTGGGGGTTATTTGGGGCAAGAAGAATTGCCACTCCCGACAAACGCGACCGTTGACGGAGTCTTCGGAGCAAGGGGGAGACCAGCTCTGGGACATGTTAGAGAAGATGACAGGATCCGACTGAGCAGGGAGAAAGGGGGCTTACGAACGAGGCAAGGGTGCAAACCTCTATACGGGACCCAGAAACAAAGGGTGGAGGGAGAGGAAAGGGCGGACAGGATCTTTAAAGGATAAACACTATCAGGGCAAGGTCGCGGGCACTAGAGAGAGATACCTCCGGTCCTGCTGTGGAGAAGATATCCTCAGAGATGCCGAATGGAGGGGGAAGAGTAGAGAAGAACCTAACGAAGGGGGAAGGAAATTTGACGACCACACTGGATAGAAACTACAGCCATCAGAAAAGTATTGGGCAGGAAACACATTCAGTGGATCGGGAAAAGAAAAGCTGGGGGGGGTATTTGGCGAAAGAAAAAACTCACTCGAAGATCAAACAAATTTCGGGGGGGCGGATGGCGGTCACATAACACAATATCAAAGGGCGAAGGGGCGAGAAAAAGGAGTACAGGAAATGCGACTAAGAAAACAAAGGGGAGGGTGTTTGTTGAGTAAGTATGAACGTCAGGAACATGGGAACCGAAAAGGAAATCGATGAAAAAGGATAAGGCTCCGGATGCTCTAAGAAAAAAAGATCCAAGGGTCATAAGGATCGACAAAAGCACCAGTCTTAATAGGTGGGGAAAGTGGCCTCAAAAGTCTGGGGTAGGCAAGAACATCTTATGACAGAGGAAGGGTTCCCGGACTGGACGTCACTTGCCGGAGAGGGCGGAATAACGGGAGGGGAAAAATGAAAACAACAATGGAAAGCATAGAAAAATGCCCGACCGCGGTTTAGTAAAGTTAAGATCCTTCATCATTGTGAAACTCCGCCATGGGGCTTGAAGGAACTGCTTGCTTGAGGGAAAAGAAAAAAATACGACATCCTAAAGACGAAAGTAAGAGCGTAGAAAGACAAGGATTCGCTAGTTGACCTGACTCATCAACGGGGGGCACACCTACAAACACCGGGACCAGGATGCGCTCTGGAAAAATCGAAAGAAGCTATAACAAAGAAAAAAGTGAGGTGGGAAAGAGACATTCCAGAGTTTAGGGAGGTGCGAAATAAGAAAGTAAACGGCTCGAGAGGAAGGCAGGATGCGTTACGATCAAGCGTTAGAAGACTTGGGGACAAGGGAGGTATCTGCGTCAACCGAATTCGGAGCAAAAAAATGGAGACAAGAGACGGAGCGTTAACGCCTGTCTGGTTTCGGCCCTAATCGGTGCGGGGAAAAACCTCAAAAAGCATTGAATGGCGCGAATAGGGGACTAGGTAAAAAAAATACGTGCAAAGACAAAAGTTTGTTATACTGGCGCATGGGCGAGGCTGTTGCATTCTGGGTCGTGGGGGGGGGACGCACAAAATTGAATGAGAAGGAAAGACGAAATAGGTTCTCGAGGGGGGCGAGGGAAAAAGATAATCCAGGGCGATCGGGAAGTCGATTCCCCAGCTATCGCCCAAGTTCCAAAGCCCGAGAACACGAGGGTCTCCGTCGCCAGAGCGGGTGGAAAGTGAAGACAATGAGGCATCGCAAGAAGCACGCGGCACATATCAAAACGCGCAATGAACGGTCGCTCATAAGGGTCTAGGAGGATCGAAGGGGGAGGGTCACGCGTTCACGAGCCATAGGTCACATAGAATCGAACTGAATTTTGAGAATCGACGGGAGGGGGGGCCGGGGGGCTTGAGAGGGAAAAGGGGTGGGTGTACGGAGAAAAGGATTTCGAAGGCCTGAGAGCGGGTCGATCGAAGGGGGTGATGCATGCAAAGCAGGGTGATAATCAGACGCTACTTCTGAGAAGAGTGCAAAGAAAAAGGGTCTGTTCGAGCGCAAAGGCAATGAGAAAAAAGGCATCAGAATATCGTGGCCACCTAGTATGCGAGCGTAGGATCCCAAAGACCGTCCGAAAAGACACAAACGAGGGGTAGACGACGGAAGGGTTTTTTAAAACAAGCCTGACATTAGGAGGAGGAAATCAAGGGCGTGGACGCTCCGACTGAACAACGAAAAAACAAATAGCAAGGGTCATGTAAAAGAAACAAAGGCGGGCACAAGAAAGGAGAAAGCGAAACAGAAGTTTATTGAAACCGGCCCCGACATGAGACGGAAAAACCGATCCTCTATAGGACCCAGTTGAAAACTTTAGGGAAGAGAGAAAAGTAGAATGAAAGAAAATTGGTCGCATTAGCGTAGATAGTAACAAAAGGAAAATAAAACGTCGAATAATTAACAAGGGAAAGAAAGAGGAAAGGGATTAACCCGAGACCCGGGGAATGAAAAGGGGGCCTTACTGTGTCTACTTAAAAAAACTGAGCGTCTGTCGGAAAAATGAGCGCACCGAAACGGCAAGAAGGGTGGAGGGGAATACTGGAAACAGATATGCGAAGTTTATTCATACGCTATTATAGGCAGGGGAAAGGGAAAGGGAAGAGGAGACAACTTCATGCCAGGTAACGGACCAACGGAACATCTCTCTAACGGAGAGGAGAAGGATATTCCCTTCTTGGGGGGTTCAAACCGGGTCCAGAATGGGCAGAGGAGTAGTGGGGTCCGGTCATGATAAAAAGAAGACGAGAATTCCTGATTCATGAGGTACTCGTGACTCAAAGGACCTAAAACCAGGCCGGAGATCTGAGGAGGGTGGACGAAGAGAAAAGGGGACCCAACATACCAAGCGAACAGTTTTTAAGTGACGTCCGCGCTGGTGTGACACTGGATTAGATTTATCCGTGTGAGACGGGCCGGTTGCAAATGGGTTGACTAAGTCGTATTGGACCTCTTCTGTCAGGCAGGGAAGAGAATGAATTCACATGGGGCTACCTGAAACGCGCGGTCAAAAAAACCTGGTCATGCATCTGGGGGGTGAAAAAAGAATTCTGGGGGAGACCCTTTAAAACGCAGTAAGGCGGCGACTCTATCGATCAGCGAAGGAAAGAGGGGCACAGGAGGGGGGAGAAGAATTGGACCTAACTGGGGACTTGGGAGTAGGGTCCGGAGTCACAGCAGACGGCACGGCATTGCAGGTGGCAGACGACCTATGCAGGGGGGGTGTACACCGGCGTGCGGCGGGGGCTGGTGAAGGGCGTGGGGGACGTAGGGAGATTCCTCATGGCCGATCATGACACCGGGCGAAATTGAATTGAAAGACAAAACTGCATGAACCTCTTAGGGGAAGCATGATGGGGAAGAAAGCACAAGATGAAGTCAAAAAGAGGGGAGAATCAACACACGCATCACGTGAGCTCTAAGAATAAAAAGGGTACTGGGAAAAGGCTGTGAACTCCGTGACCCAAAACGGGCAAGGGGACACTAACAAGCGGGTGGGGTGGGTGGGGGGAGCAAATTTAAGACACCAAAATCCCGGGAGATCAAGGGGGCCAGCTGGCGAAACGCTGAACTTCTAAAAAGCGGAGAGATCGACATTCTAAACTAAAGGTCAAAAAGAGTTGGGGGACGGAGGTCCCCCGCGTGGAAGGATTGACGAGTAACATTTGGACACAAAGCTCTAAGAGACCCGGGGGGGGACTCGGGCTTACGGGGGAAATATGAAGGGGCGACAGGGGTTTAAAGAGAGAAAGAAGGCGCAGGGAGGAGAAAAGGGAAGGAATAAACAGTAGGCCTTCGGCATGGGACGGCGTTGCTCAATGCGAACTGCGAAACCACACAAAACAATGGCAACGCCGAAAACATCGATGAAAAGCAAATAGTGTAGGGGGAGCAAGGTCGGCTCACTCAGATGGCACGAACGCGAATGCGGGGGGGGTACAGACGTGGGGGGGCACATTAAGATGAGGACTAAAAAGAGAAGGGGATAAAGTAATTCCAAGAAACCGGCGAAAGAAAAGAATGAGGACTAAGCTAGGGGAGTTTAAGCCAAGAAGTACCACTCTTTTAACTAAGAACAACCATCTCGAAAGGGGGGGCAAAGGGGTAGGATTTTCAGGAACAAAATATAAAAATCGGCAATGAGGGAGGTCGGAAAAAGACACGTTGGTCTTCGGGAGTTAGGGTAAATAAGAGAAGCTCCAGGGAAGGTGGAGGGAAGAATGATGACGCGACGGACGAGAGGATTTGGGGGGGTAGGGCGGAAAAGCGTCATGGCGGCCTGCATGGATGTCGTCAAAGGAAAAACTATGTGCACGAACCGCAACATTCGGACAGCAATAGGAGAGGGAAACAAATGATGCAGGGGCACGATCGCGAGGGAAAAACAGGGAAGTGCACGAAGAGGGCGAGGCGGTCTCTGCGACCGCCTTGGGAATTCCCGCAAGCTAAAACGCAAGCGGAGGGGCAAGAATTCTCGATGGAGAAGGGCTGGAATGCAGGAGAAGCAACCAAAAGTGGGGCGAACGTTCCATCAACGGGGATCCGTTACGCATTTGGCTCGACGCCAGCGATAGGAGCAGGGAAAAGGCAAAATCCAACATTCTTAGCGTAGGGAAGTGTAGGCCGAAAGGGGGGAGTTGAGTTTGAAAGGCATCCTGACGGAGAATTCTCAAACACCCACCTGGGCGCAGTCTCCAGTCTCGAGAAGGAAAAGTCTTCACGGTCAGCAAGGAAGAAGTCTCCCCGAGGGGTGTGGATGCGGCTGCTTACAGCCTCGTAACCTCAACGAGCAGCCGAGTCCCGGATAAGGTTTA
>Ga0179593_1328768_pt1 | contig 10044 bp, 11 predicted proteins | sample CZODoug2_1_08_16_FD_185931 | JGI IMG/M metagenome (GOLD analysis project Ga0179593, IMG submission 185931) | Vadose zone soil fungal communities from Angelo Coast Range Reserve, California, USA - CZODoug2_1_08_16fungal (PacBio error correction) | ecosystem: Environmental > Terrestrial > Soil >...
TGTTAAAAGGGAAAAGATTAGGACCGGGTCTTAGTAAGAAGTCTTCAACTGACACTACAACGAGTTAACTTAGGGGGAAACCTTTATTCGGGTTCCGATCACCGTGATCAGCTGACTCCGAAGACAAAAATGTGGACCTCTAATCTTGGCTACGTCGAGGCTTCAGTGGGAAGACTTCTTGAGGAATGGAAGCCTCAGTGAAGAGGTGGATCGCTCACCAGCAATCAAGTATTTCACCTTAAAAAATCTTTATGTTCCTATCCCGTACGCTTGAAAACTAGGAGGAAGACAGTAAGGAATGGAGAGATGGGAAGGGAGGAAGATCAAGCTCTTAATGACCGTCTTCACCAAGGATAGTTACCATAATGCGGGGAAACCCTTTGTCTGCCGACTACGCGAGAGGAAAACCGAGCAAGGAACGGTACGGAGAGGCAAGGTACAAGCGGCTAGAAAGAAAAAAGCGCACATTGACATCTCCGCTACCATCTCCCACTTTAGATGGAAGGAAGGAAAGGCACGCAATGGGAAAAGGCGGGGGAGGGGGAGGCAAGGGAAACTACTTCGGCGCCTTTTCGCAGGAGACAAAGTCAAAAATCACTAGTTCACCTTCGGGTAAAAGCTCTACATAGGAACGTAGACGGGGACGCGCCCAAGGAACAGCCGGACTAACTGGAACATCAACTCAAAAGTCGGATTTTTTACGTCCAATCTTATGTAAAGTCAGGGTCAAAAGGAGGGAATCTCGTAGAGAAGAAAGGACTCCGATGAATGCGACTATGGGACTAAAGGGCCGGGGAATTTTGCAGTCCGCACGAAGGAGAGGGAGAAAGGGGAGAAGCGGGAGTCAAGCGGCAGCCAAGACCGCTAGTGAGGTCCACTCGACTCCCAGAGAGCATGAGGGGAGGGATCAGCAAATGGTACACACGCTCCGGAGTTAGAAAGCTGAGGGGGGCTTCGGTCATCGGTTCCTACTTATGAAAAGGCGAGGAAAGGCCATGGGCGGGCCTTAAAAAATAAACGATCGAATCGCTTGTCTAGTTGAACCAAAGAAGAAAAAGGAGAAGGGGATGCGTAGAAACACTTTATCAGAAATAAAGCTACAATCCTGATAGAAGGGTTATCAGAGGAAGAAGAGGCTGTTGGAAGGAGAGGATCAAATTAAGAAAACATTAATTCCTATTCTCAAACCGCTCCTACAATATCTACTCATCGGTCACCTTTACATACACCACCTAAAAGGGAAAAGCGTTCAATGATCGCAGATAAAAAACAACAAAAGAGTATTAGGAAAAGAGATATTTACCTAGTAATGTGTTTACCTTGAAGGGGTGGGATTAAAAAGTAGGTGACTGATGCCGGTGATCTTTGGACGCGTACGGTTTGCGCATCTATCAGGGTGGATTCTATCTGGGAGGGAAGAAAACATAGAAGCCTGACTTGAACCCAGGAAAGTAGTAAGGGGCGATCAGGGCTCTAGTCATTCTGAAGCTCTTCTTGCCATGCAGAAAAAAAATCATGCAGGGGGGGGGATGGGAAGAACGGGAGAGGGGAGGCTGTGGCTAGTCGACCCTGACCAAACTGGCATACAAAATTGGAATGAAAAAAGGGAAACGAGGGGAAGAAGCCTCGGCTAGGCATAACCAAAGTACTTGGTGCGGGAGATTTCATAGAAGGGGAAAACGGAAAGCAGGGAAATAACTCTCTGCTGCCTGACCATCTGCAGGATTAAACATTAGGTGAGGCAAAGAGCGACCTGAAAACAGGAGGCAAGTGGGACGCGTAAACGCAAATCTTACAGCCTGAAAGCAGATGGAGCAAGCTTTCTTGAGTTCGACGGGGGGGGTTAAAAAGGGCGCCGGGGAACAGGACTTGGGGACAAGACCGTTCATCCGACGGGTGGTCCAAAGCGCTGTTGGCCGGTCGAAGTGTCGAGGTCAACTTGAAATGTAGTACTTGGGACCACGAAGGAGGGGGGGCAAAAGGGAGAACTACTCAACTAGGGTAGCATTGACTAACTCGGGGTTAAGTGGTGAGGGCTTGGGTAAAGCTTTGGGAAAGCAACTGGGGGCGCTGGAAGCTTTGGATCTTGTTCATCAAGCTTTTGGGGAGGGGACAAAAACAGGTGCACGCGAAAAAAAAGGAGAAGCGAACGGGCTTATTTCTGTCGGGGAATGGTCTGGCAAGACCATCGTCAGGGGGGGGAGGGGATGTTGTGACGAAGAGGAGGATAAGTGGCGTTGGAAAGAGGCGGTTGATGGTGAACGAAGACGGAAGAAACCCAATTACGTCCGTGATAGTTCGTACCGCGTAAGTAAAAAAATGCGGTCCGATCGCGCTACCCGCAGACGCGCCAGCGTCTTCGCATCTTAAGTAAAGGCGGACGACAAATCCAGGAACATGTGATGCTCCAGGAAAGTTCCTCCGTCCGACCGGAAGGCGACTAAACTGTCTAGTCTCTACTAAGTCCTGCTAATTCGACATCTGGTCGTCGTCAAGGAAAGCACGTGATCAGCGATGGACGTTCAAGAATCAAGGAATCGAAGGGGTTGTAGCTTGTGTCCGAGCAAACGACGGTGATCGTCAGATAAATGGGATGGATATCTGGGTAATGTTCTTCTTTCTAACTTCGGAAAGGAAACCGCGTATCAACAATCAGGGGCCGGGGGTTTTCAAAAAGAGTGTTGGTAACGCTCCGGGGGCCTTCGCGCCATTCACGCGGCAGAGGAGGTACGGCGGAAAACTTCTTGACTCTTTCTCTAGAGGTTTAAAAGGATGGGCTTAGAAGGGACCCATCTTGGCGGAAGTCAGGTGATATAGAATAAATCTCCAAGAAAACCAGTTCGTTTCCATGCAGGACAATGGCCGAAACATGCGACGCATCGGGGTGCTACGAGGTAATTGAAGGGCATCCTTATCACCGGCGAAAGCTGCAGTTAAGGAAATGAGAGGGTTCTGGTTGGGGGCACGTTGAAAAGAGCTCCGTGGGGTGACGAAGGTAGCACGTGCAAGAGGGTCGAGAGAGAATATTCTGGGTGGGGGGTAAACATATGGAGAGCTTGACGCTTCCTGAGGGTTCACTTTACCCATGGGGGTTCCCCATGCCCCTCCTCAAAAGATTGGCAAAGGATCCTCTAGTAGGGGTCCTGGGGGGAACGCGAAAGGGGGGGGGCCGCTCAAATCGTCTCCCCCTATAAAGTCGAAACACCTAACAAACTGCCAGGGCAATTCACCATGATTCATGGAGGCGGTTGGCGAAAAAAAGGAAAGTAAGGCATGAGATGGTTCAAGTCATGAGACTGAAAAATGCACCAGGTCGGGATTTCAAAATTGGTGAAAGAATCCCATGGACTCGGAAGGGGGGAGGAAAGTCACATCCGGAGGGCGGATTTAAAGGGTGTTTGGAAATACACACGTGTGGCAAGAGTTTCCGATAGGGGCAGGGAATGGGACCAAGTTCTTCAAAACGCAATGGGGGGGCCAGGGTTACGGAGAACGATACTTAACTAGAAGAAAGCGAAAGGGGGGGTTGGTGCAAGGGGACAACACTAAGGGAGCGAAACAGCAGGGAAGGTGAAAAACCATCTTCTCTGGCGGTTTAAGAGAATTGACGTCGGGGCGAGAAGAGGAAATATCTGTTAAAAGAAGGTCTCCGGAGAAATCGTTTAATGCGCAAAAAAAAGCTTTTGGGAATTAAGGCGTGACCGGGGCGCTAGCCGATTGGGGGTGCATCACAATTTCCCTCATTCAAAAGTTATGGACATTTCGTACTAAGCAGGTGGAAGGAATTTAAAGGTCGATGGGGGGCGAGCTTGGGGAAACGCCTCGGCTTACCGGGGGGGGAAGTTAGTCTCCTTCTGGGAAAGGGACACAAAATAGAAAAAGTATTGTTTGGGGAAATTGTAAAACATGGCAAGTGATTTAAACCTTCCATAAAGGACTTCATAAAAAAACACCTTATGAGGTATATATAGTGGATTACTAACTACATTTCCGAACCTACTGAGGGGGAAAAGAGGGGAGGACCAGGGGACATTGGAAGGAATCCTGAACATCATTTAGGAGGAATCACAGCTCAAAAGGACAATCAAGGACACGATGGCATCTTGGGATTGGTCACACTGGTACGAAGGGTAAAATTGCTGAATGAAAAACCTCGGTCTACTCGCTACAATGACAATGTAACGAAGAATTCGATGGAGGACTGAACGAACGAGATGCGTAGGGAATTCTCAGAAGAAGACTGCAAGGAAAACAGGAATTGGGCTCGGGGGCTGTGGAACATGTTAGAGGCCCCGGTAGGGTGTTTTCCGCACCACTGCAAGGGTCTGCGCGGCCAAGGGGCTGTCTTTCGACCTTTTCCAGGGGGATGGGGCCAGATCCTAGGTGGGGGCTTTGCCTGGAACTAGGCCACAGGGAAAAAAAAGTAATCCGTTAGGTAGAATCAAACGGAATAGGAGAAAAAAAATCCATACAGTAGAAAAATTCGACTCGGGTGTGTAAGGATTGGATGGGTCGTAGAAGCCACCAATGGGAAAATGTATCTGGAAGTGGGGAAGTAGAGGACATCATCCAGTGCAATTCTTCCGAGGAACAGGATCAAAAAAGAATAGGAAGTTAGGGGAAAGTGGAAGGGGGGGTTAGGGGTCTAGGTCTGAGACCGAATTTAAAGGAAGAAAACGCCGTCACGCTAAAAACGTATAGCTTACGGCAGATTAAGGGAAGGAAGTTGAGAAGAAGGGATTTTGACGGGAAGCAGGGACATTTGCCAACCCTTTATTTCTTTCGGGTCTCCCTAAATTTTTTCCGGAAAGTAAAACATCACCTTATTTGGGGTACCACTGGGAACGGTTAGCCACAAAGGGGAGCCAAACGTCACAGGAGAAAAAACCATTATTAATGTCGGGACAAAAGAGTCAGCAGTTGGGACGGAAACTCGTAAAGGCCAAAAACGAGCACTCTAGGGGGGATTGATCGCGACATAGTGGGGGAAAGGGCCATTATGGAAACTCCGCTTTCCGTGTAGAAGGCTGTATATACAGAGCACACGGCTGACCTCGTCTGGGGGGGACCGGACGACAAACCAACTACCTCAAAAGTCGATAGCCTCCATAAACTCAGAACACGAAAAGAACGTCCCGAGTGAAAAATTGAGCGCGAAACACCATTCCCTCTTGACAGTAGATGCGACATAGAAGTTGGAGTCGGTTAAGCGCCTACAATCCCAGCCTTTTAAGCACGGCCAAGATTGATCCCGTAATTCTATGGAGGACCGAAGCGGAACAAAGAGGGAAAGGTAGTCATTTAGTTGAAAGGGGCCGCGCAGTGTCAGCTGACAAGAAAGGGCCCCTGAAGTGCGTGCGATAGGACAGAATCACGATCGATACTATTTGGACTTCGCAGGCATATACCTGGCGAAAAAATCCTGGGGGATGCCATCCTCATCGCGCAGGATGTCGCCTGACCAAGGAGGGGCGAAGGATTAAAGATCCTCAAGACGAGAATCTATATCGTGGACGTAGGGGTCTAGCATTTTGGGGCCTCACCGCGCCAACCCGGCTTCAGACCACTTCTGAGGAAACAAAGAATTGGAATGTTAAAGGCCTGATGGGAAAGCTCTAGCAAAGCGGCACAGACCGTTCTTAAAAAAAAAATCGCCGCTCTTCTAGTCAAGAGAGCCGGATGGAGGAACAGCGCCCTCTAAATCTCCCAAACAGGGTAGAACTGACATGTCGGCTGTGTAGATTTAGAAGAATCGGAGAGAGGGAAAGGGGAGGCACGCACCTATACTTCAAGAAAATCTGCGTCTCCGTAGGGGGCAGTAACTCCCAAAAAAAGACCCGTCTCACTTAAACAGCTTCTTCGTTTCCTGGCCAAAGCTAAGGCGTCAAATGTAATCCAAACAGGCGAAAGGAAAACAGTAAAGGGCTTCTGTAATAAAGCTCTGAGCATTCAAACTGTCCGGTCAATGTGCAGGGTCGATGCGAAAAAAGGAAAAAATTCATTGGGAGAAAGAAACTGACTTGGCGCAGTGCAGAAAACCCGTCCTTATTCGCGACGTGCTACAAACAAGGAGGAAGGGCTTGATGAATAAAATGTCAAAAAAAGCAGGGCAAAGGGCGAGTAAAGAAAGAGGGTCAGACCTAATGGGGGTACCCATGAATGGCAGCCGAGCAAGAAGCGAGACGGGTCGGGTGTTTTCCACAGCAAGCATAGACATTGATATCCGACGGTCGGTCATTCTTAAAATGAACAAGCATCATTTGAGGGGGCAGAAACCTAAAGGGTTTCAGGCGACAGAAAGTCGTCCACATGAACGAGGAAAATTACGCAGATAGTACTTAGTTATCCAACAGGGGGATCATCTTTAAATGAAAAATAGACTAAAACAACAACAACTAGGGATAAAGATGCCAGTGTGAATGTTATTGTGATCTTTGAAAGGGAAAAAGGGGGGCGTAGATTTGGGGAAACGCCGTCCTGTGTGGGAACGAGATCATGGGCTCACTTTGAGAAGCCTAAAAAACACAGTTCCTACTTCTACATTCGGGGGCGCGAGATGTTCTGCTTATCGGCAGGAAAAATGAGTGCTCCATATTCGGGGGAAAGAAGGAATAGTCACGTGATTGGCGGAGAAACTAAATGGAATAATGAAAAAGGTCAATAGGGAAAAATAAGAAGGCACCTGAGGGAGTGCCGGAATGATTTGAAGACTTTGGGCAAATCGCCGATCCAGGAAAAAACTACGCGGTCTGCACTGCTTCCAGGAGCACTAGCAATGGTCTGAGCCAGGAGGAAAGGTCACTTCCGACCCAGTTCGTAGGAAAGGAGTCGGCCCGCATAACGGAAGTCCAACTACACGTCAGGCAGGAGACTGTTCGTGGGTTAATAAGGGCTACCTCACTTTGCCATGACGATGTGCGGGAAGTGTTCAGGAGAAAGGCGCTGTATGCCGTGGGAGGACGGGTCGTAGACGTTTGCTACGGTGACTTGGGGCCAGGGGGCAGCCAGGTGAGGGACAAAAGGGTCGCTCTAACGACGTCTAAGTGACAAAACATACGATGAGGGAAAGGGCAAGGGTACTTTCCTCAGAAAATACAGGCGTGGCAAAATCATTCGTTCTTATAACTTGGCAGAGACGAAGGAGTTATCGGGAATTGGGCCTTCAGCGGGTTGCTAGAGCGGAGCACGGAAGAGTCCCTTCCTGGTGAATGCCTGAATCAGGGAAGGGGGGGCTTGGAAGGCTGTGTATCTGAAACTTGAGCAATCGCCCATGAAAGTCCATCGTCTATATCTCGCAGCGAGTGAGGGAAAAGAGACTCAGATCGTCGGAAATGGCCCATCCCACGCATCTGGAAATCTGGCGGAAAAACAATCGCCTGGGTGGAATGCCTTCGCCGTCCCGAACCATAGCAAAGGGAGGATGAGGCATCATCCACAAAAAAAACTCTTGTCCTTAGACCAATAACTAAGTCATTGGGACGGTGCTTCATACCAGGGGGCAACCTTCTTTTACGGAGTTAGGGGGAAAAGACACTTTCCTTCCCTGGTAAACAGGGGAAGGGTGTCTGGGTCTCCTGGGTCCGTCTATCCTCTAATTATCGGAAAAAAATCAACAGGGTATGAAGAACGTTTCGGTTGCTCTACTCTTAGAACCGCCGATCACTGAGGGTCAATAGGCGTTTTAAAAAGGAAGGATGGGGAAGGTCAGGGCCTTTTGGTCCGGCGAGGAAATGTGAATGGGGACCGGATCAGCTGAGGGCGGGGGGAAGAGTTTCTTAGGGGGAAAGAGGGGGGGGGGGAGGGTGAGAGTTAGTAGGACGAGCACCACGAGGGGGGTGTCTTAAATGATTCCAGATGCAACGAACGCGGCGTTGGGGGAAGGGCAGGGCAATATTGGGGGGGACGCTAAGTCCGGAACATAAAGGACGATCGTTGGGAGGTATATTGCCCCTCGGGGACGGCCTTCAAAAGGATTTATGCCGGGGCGTTTCCCTACACGAGGTTGGATTTCGAGAGGGTCGGGGAAAACCTTGGTTTTACGAAGGGGAGCAAGGGGAAATACGGTTACGCTCAAGAGAGTGGTTTTGGAGGGGACTGACCAAAAAAAGCGCTACATTGGAAAGATTCTGGCGGTAATTCAAATACCGTTTAAAAAAGGCAATATCCTAACAAAGTTTCCAAGAGGAAATGCGGTTGGGGGAATTGAAGAAAAGGGCTGCACCAGCGGTTAGTTCAGGCGTCTAGCCAAAAAAAAGGAAAGCCAAAAGGAAGGTATTCAAACTGAGAAAGGGGGAGATGGGGGGACTACTTGGAGGAAGCCAAGGCGGAACAAATGCTACCGGCACTAATTTGTCAAATCATATAATAGTAAAAATGAAAAAACCTGAGGGGGGAAGTGGGGGGAAAATTGGGGCTCTCTATACGAAAAAAGCTATCTTACAGAAGGAGGGACACGGGGAAGCCAAGGGGGGTTAGGTAAAAATGGAAGATGGGGAGAGAGAGTGGGTAGAGAGGAATAATGAGGGAAGAGGGTGAGAGTGGGGGGGGGGGAATAGAGGAAGGGGCGGGGGTGGCCACATCGTTGCAAGGAGGGAGAGGAAGGGGGAGGGGGAAGTAAGGTGGTGGGGGAAGGGGATGTGGGAGGAGGGGGGAAAAAGGACAGCAGGGGAGAAAGAGGGGATAGAAGGAGGCGGGAGGGTGGTAGGGAGGATGAAGTTGGAGAAGAAAGATTATGAGGGGGGGAGGGGAGAAAAGAAAGGGGGAATGGGACGGGCGGGGAGAGGGGAATAGGTAGGAGGGTAGAAGGTGAGGGGAGGGGATGCGGAGAGAAGTTGAGGAGGAGGTTGAAGAGGTTTGAGGCGGGAGGACACGGATAGGGGGAGCGTGGAAGGGTGTGATGAGAAGGGGGAGGATGGGGTGGGCGAGTGGGGAGGAGGGACAAAGAGGGTGGTGAGAAAATAGGGAGGTGGGAAAAGAAAGCGAAAAGGGAGAATAGAGAACAGGAGGGAGAAGAGGTATAGGGGATGGAAGGAGGACGGAGAGGGCAAAAGGGGGGGGCAAGAATAGAGAAGAGGAAGGGGGGAAAAAATGGTATAGGCGGAAAAGAAAAGAAGAGGGGGAAAAGAAATACGCGAATGGACGGGAGGAAGGGATATGGGGAAAGAGGGGTGGATAGGGGAGAATAAGGGGGAATAGGGGGGGGGGGGGCATGCAAAGAGGAGAGGAGTGGGAGATGGGGGGGACAAAGAGAAAAGAAAGGGTAGGAGGGAGATAGGAGAGATTTGGATGAAAAAGGGGAGTAGAGGGGGCAGGGGGTGAGAAAAAGGAAGAAGGGGAGGAAGAGAAGATGAGGGGGGGGTAGAAGAGATAAAATAAGGAGGGGGGGTGATAGTGGGAGGGGGGGGGCAAGGGGTGAGGCAAGGGAGGATTGAGGGGAGAGTAAGATGAGGGGGTGGGAGTGGCGGAGGGGACGCGAGAGAGATAGGGAGGGAGTTAGAGGAGAAATTGGGCGAAATGAGAAGGAGATATTTGGATATTCCAAGGGGGTTTGAGAAAAAGAAAGCGAAAAGTTAGACAGTGGGCGAGGGGAATGGGGGAGGACTTAGAAACTTTCAATGCTAAAGTGCCACGGCATGGCTGTAAACGGGAAGCGAATGAACCAGCACGAAAGGAAGGCCCCATTGATGGAAACACGAGATAACAGCGACATTTTAGACACCGAAGCGATCCATCGTAGGCGGGGGCTCTTTGGGGTGTGACGGGACTAGGATGATGACTTAGAAGGACAGCTGTCGTGCGTTCAATGACGGCTATATAGTATAAAGGGAGAGAGGGTGGGGGTTAAGGGAGAGTCAAGGGAAAGGGCTGTTAATTCATGGAATCGGACCGACCCACATGGAAAAATTAAAATGAAGGAGACTCAGGGGCCAAGGGGAAATGGGGTTTAGGACGGACATGAACATCCGTATGCTTAGGGGTTAATGGGTCCATTCACTGAAGACCAAAAATTGAAAGAGAAAGGAGTGACATATCTTTCACCTTCCA
>Ga0179593_1485692_pt1 | contig 10044 bp, 14 predicted proteins | sample CZODoug2_1_08_16_FD_185931 | JGI IMG/M metagenome (GOLD analysis project Ga0179593, IMG submission 185931) | Vadose zone soil fungal communities from Angelo Coast Range Reserve, California, USA - CZODoug2_1_08_16fungal (PacBio error correction) | ecosystem: Environmental > Terrestrial > Soil >...
CATACGCAAAAATCTAGATAGGGCCAAACGGCCATCACTGGGGGGGGGGAGGGGGTGGGGTAAGTTGTTTGTGACCCCCCCCATTCGGGGGGGGTTGTGTGGGATGTGTTTTCCCAGGAGCCCTGGGGGTAGGGGGGCGGTGGGGTTGTGTAGAAGAGATGGGCGAAGGGAGTCTGTTTGGGGGGGGTGTGTGGTTGTGATGGTGTTAGGGGGTGGGGAGGGGTAGCTTCTACACCCCCGTTCCCACTCTGGCGGGGGGGAGTTGAGGGGGAGGCGGGAGGCGTAGGGGGTGTTTTTCCAACCCTGGGGGGGTTTTTTTAGGGCGGCGGCAGAGTGAGTTGTTGTGGAGTGGGGTTGAGAGAGCAGGAGTAGCAGGGCGGTTGCGGGGGGGGAGGCGGAGGTTGACGCAGTTCCCCCCTCCGGGTTGTGGGAGGGCGGGTGACTTTGTGTGTTGAGCGCGAGGGGAGGGGAGCGAGGAAGTAGGCCTGTATTTCTGGTGGGGGGGGGTATTTTGGAGAGAGGCGCCGAGGAGGAGGGTTGGCGGGGAGGGTGTTTTCTCGCGCCCATCCTCTCTAAACTGCAGGCCCTCTACATCCACCCCCGGTCACTCTATACGGCAAGAGTGGAATGCAAGGACCGCGTGTACACAAGATTTCACGACCGGCATGGCCAGAAGGGGGAAAACGGAAGAGAGAAACTCGAAACTAGGGAACGGGGCATCCAAACCCTTCTGGCAGTATTAGTAGGGGGGGGAGAGGGGTAAGGAGAGGACTAGAATCAAAGTTCTCTAACGGGTCATCAACAGAGCGGCCTGGCTGTGGATTAGGACGGAGGAGATTTAAGAAAGGATTGGAGTAAATACGGAGCTTCATGGCCGCACAAACACTGTGCGATTCGAGAGGCGAAAAACAGGAAAACCGCTTAACCGTTCCGGGGTCCGGGAAGGAGGGGCAGCAAGGGGGACACTTTTCCGGCAGACGAAGAGCCGGAACGGAGCGAAGTCGGAGTCGGAAGGGCGAGCGGAGAGACTCTGAAGTGAAAGAGAATTGGCAGAATTCCGGCCTCCCAGTTTGTGAGGGGGAATCTACGAGGCGTGATAGCCCGGAAGGATGACGATCAAATGTCGAAAATTCTGAGTCCTGTCTTCGAGCTGACAAAACCGAACATTCTCTTCCGGGAAATTCTGGGGGGTTGGGAACTGAGAACACGCAAAAGAGGGGAATGGGGGAGAGCGCGCACCTACTCTCTTCGGAAGTGCTCGACGAATGCCCGGGGAAAAAGCAACGATCAATTGTGACATAAAGCCGAAAAAAGGACGATCGATGAATGAAACTCGTGATCGGGAAGACTTTAAACGTGCAATTTAACACCAATAATCGGGAAGAAGGTCCCCAGGTCCTTACATTAATATGGGCCAGAGACGGAAAAACATGAAAAGTAGTTCCCTTACTGGGGGGTTGGGCAGGCAAGCCATTGAAGTAAAATGACGACGTCCTCTCCAAACTGATGTCTTCTGAGTGTTCAGCAAAAATCCAAATGAAAACTGGGAAGGGGACCTAAGGACCAATTCAGGTGATCGTGTTAGTCGATGATCTATACGCTCAGCATGGGGGGTGTCTGGCGAAGCTGATAAAGGGTTTAAAAATTTCTGGGCGGACGATCAGGGTGAGACTAAGGGGGCTGAGGGACTTGGGGGGGTGGGGGGGGGGGGGGGGGGGGGTGGGGGGGGGGGGGGAGGGGGGGGGGGGGGGGGAAGGGGGGGGGGGGGGGGGGGGGGGGGGTGGGGGAGGAGGGGGGGGAGGGGGGTCGGAGTGTAGGGCGGGCAACACCCAAGAAAAAGCCAGAATGAGCAGAGCAAGGGTGGGGGGATGGGGGGGGGGGGGAATGACAGGTGAAGCGCGAGACCGATCAAACAAACAATTGAGAGTGGGAGGAGTCTATGGAGCGAGAGCCACAAAACAAAGAGAGAATGGAGGATTTAAAGAGGGGAAAGAAGGGTGAGGGTAAAGGGTAAGAAAACGAGTCTGGGACAGGAAGAAGAGAAAAGTGTGGGGGGAAGCGAAAGTAGGGATATAGAGGGAAGAGTGAAGGAAGGGGACGGAAGGGGGGAACGGTGTGGGAAAAAGAAGGGGCGGGGGGATATGATGCAGAGCGGGAATGTTGAGAAAGCGAGGCAGTAAGAAGAGGAAAGGGAGTGGGGGACAATGTAAAAGGGGGAGGAAAGGAGAAATACAAAGGAACATCAGAGAGGTAGGAGGAAGAAAGAAGTCGGGGAGAGGGGTAGGATGAAGCAGCAGAAGGGAGTCGGCCAGAAACAAAATAGGGAGAGGTCGACGGAGTAGATAGGGGCACGATCGGGGCGAGGATGGGTGGGAGGGGACGGCAAGTATGGAGAAGAACAGGGAGAAGGGTGAAGAACGTGGGAGACGAATAGCGGGGAAGGCGGGAGGAGGAAAGTCGAAGGTGAGGATATAAGGGGGGGGACGGCTGGGGGTTAGAAAAGTGGGGGAAGAGGCAGAAGAGAAAGGGAGGGGAACAGGGGAAGTAAAACCGAAATAAGCGAGAGCAGAGAGCAGGGAAGGACATAAATGATGGGGGGAAAGTGAAAAGGGGGAGTTAAGGGCGAAGAGAGGTGAAAAATAAGTAAGGGAACATACGGAACAGGGATGGCGGAGAGGGGGGCCGGAAGAAGGTAGCGGTGGAAGCAGCTGGGTGGGGGACGAAAAAAGAAAAGGTCATGCTGGGGATAGGGACGCGGAGAAGGTGCGTAATAGGTGAAAGGGAACGGTTGAGGAGGGTAAAGACTAAAAAGGGGTAGAGAGATATGGTGAGAGAGGGGGGAAATAGAAAGGGGTTGTGAATGCCAAGGTGGAAAAAGAAAGAAGGGTAAGAGAGAAGAGGAGGACTGTGGGTGGGTGTTGTATAAACGGAGAGCAATGGAAGTTTGGGGGACGGACTGAGGTGAGAGGAAGAGTATTAGGCAGAGAGAGGGGCGTGGATTGGAGAGGGAGGGGCGGGCTTGGTAGCAGAGACGATAAAGAGGGGATGGAAAAGATACATTAAGGGGAAATGGAGAACGGGTTAGTAGGAACTAAGGACAATGAAGAAGTACCGGAAGGTGCAGAGCGAGAGCGAAGAGGGACTCAGAGGATCAATGTAGGGAGAGAATGGGGGGGCAAAGAGATAGGAGCACAGAAGTAGGAAAGGAAGGGGCCACAGAGGAGGTAATGATAAATGGAAAAACGCAATAAAGAAATAGGGGTACACGGGAGGAGGGAGAGAGAGAGAGATGAGTTGCAAAGAGGGGGATACGGAAGAATGAAAAACAGGGCACGTGGAAAAAATAGGGAAAACAGAATCGAAGCGGGGAGAAAAGAAATGAGTGAAGGCAGAAAAGGGACAGGTAAAAGAAGGAGGCTGGGAGGAGAAGCCGAGAGGAAAGAGGGAGAGAAAGAAGGGGGGGCGAGTGATACAAGGAAGAAGGGGGGTGGGGGGAGGGGAAAAGTAGAGGAGGAGGGAGAGGAACAGACGCAGAAGAAAGGAGGTAAACACGGTGGGGAAATAAGTGTTGCTGGGGGTGAGGAGTGTGTAGGGAGGACGGAGAGGGGGGAGATAGAGTGGAAAGTTAATGAAGAAACGGAGGAGTGAGGGGGGGAAACGAGAGCAGAAGGAAGGGGAGAAAGGAGAGGGAAGAGTAATATTTAAACAGGGGAAGTGCGACGAGAAAAGAGAGAGCGGGAAAAGTAAATGGATAGAGACCTGGGGAGAAAAAAGGGAAGGATTTGTAAAAAAACCTCCGCCATAGCGAAAGAAGGGATGCGGAAAGAGACCGGGGAAGCATCGTCTGTGCCGTGGGGGAAAAAAAAAAGCCATAAGACACCGTCTTGCTTTCGTCTCCACCTCGTGTTTATCAGGGTAACGAGAAGGACTGTGAAAAGAGCAATTTCTGATCTGGATGGGGGATTGGGGGGGAACCGTGTGGGAATTCTGTCTCGAAACCAATTTAGGGAGGACGGAGAGAGCGGGGGGGGAGGGGGCTATTACGCAGGTAAGGGATCCGTGGGGGGGACGCCAAAAAAGATGGGTGGGGGTGAAAGGGGCCTTGCGGCTAAGATAAGGTAGGGGGTCTTTGGAGCCACAAACCTGTAAGGAAGGAAGAGGGTACAACGGGCAGAGGTTCGATTCATGAGAGGAGGCCATCTGGCGTTCCTAGCACGGAGCAGCCGGAGAGGTTGAAACCGCGCATTAGCAACGTTTCCTCCGGGGGGGGGGGAAGAATTCAAAGAGGAAAGGCAAATGGTCCAAAGCGGCGCGGCTACGAGGGATCTTCCTCGGAACGTCAAAAAGGGGGGGAGTATTAGGAAAGACAGGGGAAAGGCGTTTATCAAGAATCATGCCAACGACTTTTCCACGCGACGATCCTGCAATTTCAAGGACTCACAGAGGAGAAGAAAACAGACCCGAAAGGGAGAGAGGAAACGTGTCGGACATGACAGTAGGATTAGCCGCTGACTGTAGAAAAGAGGGGGTTGACCTCTTGACCCCCGGCAAAACCTCTGGCGGTCTAAAGATACATCCTTGAGGCCATCCTGGGCCCCCCGCTGAAAATCAAAATGCGGCAGTCCCACTTCGTTTTACTCGAGCCACCGCCACCTCTCAAGAGATTTAAACCAAACAAACCGATGTGCATTTCAACGTCACAAAAAAAACTGGCTAGAGGCTCCGAGTTGGTTAAATCAGTTGGGGGAAAAAAATCAGGGGGGAAATCAGCGCCGATTCATCGAAGACGGCCCCGAAGGGACGACTGCGGGTTCGGATCGGAGCGCCCCCATATGACAGAGAAAAAAGAAACGAGTCTGGAGCAGCTGGTCAGGAAGTTAGGAAGAAGGCGGATCGGGCGCTGAGTAAGCAGGGAGACGGGGGGGGTCGGTGGGCCTCGGGCAGCCGGAAGGGGGGTAGAGATTGCCAATTCCTATTGTATTGATAAAGGTCTCCAGCCGTAGTATCTCACCTCCAGTACTCCAATTGGACAGCAGACCAGTAATCAATCCTGACCGTCAGGATAAGAAGTAAAAACACCGGAGAACCGTGACCGTAAAGCCTTCGCGCGATTCAGGGGGGGGGCTGCACAGCCACGAAAAACAGCAAAACCAGCCAGCTCGCAGGGGTATCGGATCGAAGCGATAAGGGGCAGGGGACGAAGATCGGGCTCTTCGCTCCTGGGAAAGGCTCAAAAAGAAAGTTGTTTGAGATAAGTGGAACATGACGCAGGGTCGTTGCGAGTCACCATGTCACGCGCTACGTGAACTCTCACAGAAAGCGGATCCGAGGGACGAAAAACATCAAAAGGTGGGGGGTGCAAGGGGCATTGGCGAAGTGCGCGCAAAAGAGGGCACGTCAAAATCGTTATGAAGAGACAGGCGACCCTCTCAAAAGTTGGACCGGTAGGGAAGCTCGGGGGGGTCATCCTGAGCGGAGGGTCAGCCTAGTGCTTAGAAAGCCGACCAAAGGGAAAGCTAGTATTACAACCAAGTGAGCAAAGAAATCAAGAAAAGGGGGCGGAAGCAGAGCAAGTGCGACAATTCAAAGGATAACCTCGGTGGCGTCTAGCAGCGTCCTCAAGCGGCAGTTGGGAGAACCAGGGTTGCAGACGGAGTGGAATTTGTTCGCGAGAAGGCCAATTGCTTGTATGACTCGTAGGAGGAGGGGAGAGGACGTCGCGTTCGGCGAGTGAAGCGGGAGAGGAACTTGCACCCAAAAGAGAGACACAACCACACGGAGGGTGAAAGGGAGATTCTGGAATTCCAAGGAAGCAACACGGATCGCTGGAGCAGGATACAGGAACCGAAATACTCGAGAATCAAACAGGAACGTCTCCAAGAAAAAGAAAAAATTCCAAACGGCGCTGCAAAAAACTGAAAAGGGCGTGGTCGGAATGCCTGCCCAAACACCAGAGGGGAAAAAGGATAGCCGAGGTGATCCTGAATGAATTTTCGACAAAAGTCTGTGTTACTCCGATCTTAACACATTGCCGGGGGTTCAAAAAAAAGGAAGGTTTGACCCGGCCAGGAGTCTGCAGCATCTTTCCGGCTAATTACTGAACGTCAGGACTGAACTAATCTCCAGGAACAGACATACAAGGCCTTAAAGAGAGACGGCAACGTGTTTCTGATCTGGTCGCGGGATTCTATAGGGATAGACCAGGGAAGGACTGGTGCTCTCCAGCCTAGGGGGTCCAAAAAAGCTGCATGGACCGCCCGACAGGCGTCGAATGGTGTCGAAAAGGCATCGGGAGCAATCCTCTATCAGGTCGCGCCGGAACCTCCCATGCAACTAGGGAATTGAGAAGGGGGCCGTCGGTATCCAACCATTGAATTTTTGGAGAATGAAAACCACGAGCGGAAAGAACCAAGAGGGGCGAAAAACTCACTTCCTAGAGATTTCGAGGTAGTCGACTCTGAGACCGGGACGTGGTCAGAGGCAGTGAGGGACGGGATGGTGGGCAGCGCGGAGAAAGGTCAGGCTTTAAGGTGGGCCACGGGTGACCGGGTTGGGAAACGCAGGGAATCAGGACGGAGGCGGCTACGGCGACTTAGGGGGGGGGAGGAAGAGGTGTGGGATGAAGGCGAGCAATGGAACAGTCGGGGCGCCATCCGCAGGTGGCGAGAGCCGCTGCATACACCATGGCATGGTAATATCTACACAATCGAGGTCGAAAAAAAGAGGTAGACAAGACCGGCTCCAGGCTGGGTTGTGTTTTGTGGGGGTTGTGGGGGGGGTGGTGGGTTTTTGTTTGTTGTTGGGTATAATAGTTGGTTATGAGGGTGTCCTGGGGGGGGGGGAGGGGAGATTGGGGGGGGTTGTGGGGGGGGTTTGGGGGTTTCTTATGGTGGTTTGTGTTGTGGTCGGTGGTGCTGTTTGTCTGTCTTGGCGGGGGGGGGGTTGTGGGAGGATGTATGTGAGGGGGGCGTGGGGGGTGTGGGGGTTTCTTCGTATTTGAAGGCGTGGGGAATGGTCTTGTAACGTAAAAATTTGTCGGTTTGTTTGGTGGTGCTGGGAGAGGGGGGGAGGTGAAGAGGTAGGTTCTTGGGGTGTGGGGGGTGGGTGGTGATGGGGTGGGTTGTGGCTGTTCTAGGAGACGGGTTTAGGTTGGGGTGCGTATTAGACGTTTGTTGTGTGGAGGGGGGGTGTCAGGGGGTGTACTGGGGGGTTTAGGGGGTGAAAGGTGGTTCTTGGGGGTGTTTGGGGGGCGGGGAGCGGGGGGGGGCGGGTTGGGAGGGGGGGTGTTTGGGAGCGTATCGAATGTGTGTTGTGGGGTGGAAGCATCTTTTGTTTTTGTGATGTGTTTTCAAAGGGCTGTTATGTGGGGGGTTTGTGTTGCGGGGTGTTTGATGGGTTTGGTCTAGGAGCAGAGCGATCAGCTTTGAAGAGGGTGAGGGGGAGAGGTATGGGGGGTCTCTTGTAGGGTCTGGTCCGCAAGGGGTGAGGGGTTTGCTTTTTATTGGGCGGTTTTTGGTAGTGTTGTCCTGGAAAAAAGAAAACAAGGCGGGGGGGTTTTGTGTGGGGTTGTGCGGGGGGGCGTTTGGTAGGGGGGGGGGGTGGTTTCTTTTCCCCGAGATCCGCGTCTTCAGCAAACCTTGAGCAACAGGCGCCAAACTTGGGGGCAAGAATTCACCAAAAGGATCAGAGGGGGGACCCAGGAAAACGATCATGCCGCCACGGTAGCCTCATTAGGGCGGGCTATGTACCGGCGTGAGATCTAGGGAAAAGAAGGTGCCCCGCTCGACCAGAGGGCAGCCACCTAGGCGAAGGGGGGGAAAATAAATCTCAGGTGGCTCGGGAGGTGAGCTCTGGGCTGGAAGCAGGAGTTGCAAGCTCCTTGGAGATCGTGACACTGCTCCTCAGACGCGACAAGAAGGGGGGTGGCAAGTGATGGCCTAAGGGAATGGAAAAAAGGCTCAAAAGGAACGTGAAGGCTTCTGAAGACGACACGCTCGGGGACCGCCTTGAGAAGTCAGCGGAGTCACGAGCAGGAGTTACAAGGACGGGATCGACTTGCAAACTTGAAGGTAACGAGAAACGGGCTCACTGGGAAGCGAAAAACGTGCAGAGGATAAGGGGGGGTATAGACGGAGAAGGAAGTGATCTCGTCTGTGGGGATAAACTGAAAGACGGACCAACATCGGCCAGGTCAGCCTCTAGCGCGCCACACTTTGGGTGAACATAAGCGCGCGTAACAAAAGCTATTCCGGCAGGCCGGGAGAAACATGGCTATCCAAAAAAGGGGAATGGGGGGAAGCTTTAGGCAGATGCTGTGAACCTACCACGCAATCGGTGAAGTTAGGAAAAAAGTGGAAGCAGGGAGGGGACTCTCAAAGGGAATCTGAAAGAAGAGGACCCTTTGTAACCAAATATAAGAAAGGGGGTGGGGGGGATCAAAGAAAAAGGAAAACGGGCACTATCCCTTATCTTGCCCCTTCCCTAAACAAATCCTAAGAGGAGCAAAAAAGGAGCAGAAGTGTACCGTCTCTACGCAAGAGACGCGGGAATCGTCTCTAAGTGTGGGGGGGGACGAGAAAGGGAAACATAAGGATCGCGAACCTCATTAGAAGGAGCACGAGAAATCTGGAACCGAACCAGGGGGACGAAATTAGAAAACCCGCCGGTGGGAAGAGAAAAGTCCAGAGGCGAAGCCAGGGACCCGACCCAAAAAAAGTCACGAAATGCTCCTCGGTCAGTCATGGGAGGCAAAAGGATCGCCCAACGTTTAAATAGGACATCAAAGCACTTCGACCAGAAGGCGCCGGAAACAGGTGAAGCGGGCGACCTAGATCAGGGGAAACTTCACCTGATTACGGAATACTAACCTGCACGGGGGCATCGGGGGGAGTAAGTGAAAATGGACTCCCACCTCGGAAGCAGAAAAGGGGCAGGTAGTCAATTGAGGGAAAGGCCATCATCAACGCTTCATACAGGCCAATTGAGATGACCAAGGTGGGGATGGAGGGCGTCGCCTTTCCCGCATTTCCTTTGAATCTCACTCCTTTGTGTACGGGCTCTGAAGATCTTTGTGGCTTCGGGACTGGTGAAGTGCAAACTATAAGGTCATGGAGAGCAAAGAATAATTCAAGATCGATGCGGGTTAAGAAGGCGAAGTATACAGGCATAACAAGGTTTGTGGTCGCGGCCGCTCCGTCTGGCGTCGAGAACGGAGAAAGTAAAGCAGATGACAAATCTTCGAGTCTCGATGTGCGTGTCGAGAAAAAATCCATTAAGACTGGCCGTCACGGAGGGGAAGAAATGTTGGAAAGTATCGGTTTTCTGTTATGACACGGAGGTAGCTCTATTATCGGTCATATCATCGTTCATACTGCCAAAAAACAAAAGACCATTGTTGCCCTGCGGGTGTCAGAACGATCTCTTCAGTGCCGGATAGAAATCCTAGGGAGGAAAAAATGATAGGGGGTCCACGGGAATGAGAAGACAATCAGTATATGCCCAGGCGAATTGTCCTCGACAGAAAAGGGCAAATTACCCTCCACCACTATCATCTTCCGCTCCCTCGAGGAACTCGCAAAAAAGAGCTTAAGGCGGCCACGTACGGCGGAAAACGCGAAACTAAAGCGGGGGGATAAAAGTAAGTCGAAACAATGAACTCGATACGTGTTGGGGGTGGCCCGGGAATCGAGATAGTAGCTGAATGAGGAAAGACAGAAGACCAGGCGAATCCAAAAGCAATTCCTCCGGTTGGAGGTGCCGCGGGACAAGCCGGGAGACTGCCTCCGTCAATATAGGGCGGAAAACATACATCTGGGAATTACCGTGGAAAGCAGGATCCTTAAAAGTTCTCTTGACATAATGGGGGGGGGAACATCTATTGTAAAGTTCTGTACAAAAACCTTCCATCGGCCACCGAGAAAAAGGTGTCCTTCTACTGAGGTTGCCGGGTTTGTCTTTCAGGAAATGAGAAGGCGGAGGGGGGGGAGACGAGCGAAAGGCTAAGGCACCCTTGCTGTCTGGAAAATACGGGAGTTAGAACTATAA
>Ga0179593_1682843_pt1 | contig 10044 bp, 10 predicted proteins | sample CZODoug2_1_08_16_FD_185931 | JGI IMG/M metagenome (GOLD analysis project Ga0179593, IMG submission 185931) | Vadose zone soil fungal communities from Angelo Coast Range Reserve, California, USA - CZODoug2_1_08_16fungal (PacBio error correction) | ecosystem: Environmental > Terrestrial > Soil >...
AACTTGGGAAAAGTGGAAAAGGACAGATGTCAGATAAGACATCAAGTCAGATGTACCGACCTGAGGGAAGTCTAGAGAAGGAAAGCACGGTAGGCCGATTGGAGATGGGAGTATGATAAGAAGGCAGGGGCTTTTCACCGCTGCGGAAGTGGCAGGCCATTTGGACGGGGGTCTGAAAAAGAGGGGGTAATGCGTGCAGGGAATTCCGAGCGCAGCCAGGGGGGAAAAAAACGCCACGTCAAGGGTTGGGGGGATCTAGAGTGAGCCTATAGCGGCTGGTTTCTATCCAATCTTCGCTGGCTGCTGATTCAGAGGGGAAAAAGAGGAGGGAAAGAAAGAGCTACATTTCCAATTGACAAAGGCGGAAACCGAACTACTACACAGGTCGATGGCGCGGATTCGGGTATTGTTGCAAAACAAAAAATGGAGGAATTACAGGGGGTAAGTTGGGCAGAGCCGTGTTGAAGAGTCCAAAAAGACAGAAAATGGAAGGGAAGGGAAACGTTGGGACCACTGTGTTCCCTGGCGCCACGACGGTGTTCATCGCGGAAGGGAAAAGCAAAAAGTCTTCGAAAGGAAAGCGCGCTGCAAGCAGTCGAAAAAACAAAAAAGGGCCTACAAAAAGAAGGAAAAAGAAAGGAACATGCCCTGCTGGGTGACATCTGAAAAATGAAAAATAGGAAAAAAAATAGACAAGCCAAACGCGAACGATGCAACAGGAGAGGCCTGGGGGGCCTGAACGGGGATCGGACGGCAGGATACCGCGTCATCGGGGGGGTTCCCGTACGCACCCCGGAGAGGGGGAAAAACGGGGAAGGGGTAATCATACTACACTCTGGGTTCATGGGTGAAAACGATGTGACGCTGGAAAGGCAAAATTAGGCGGGCAGGAAAGAGAGTCGGTGCGCAGCATGTTTCGGGTCATTGGAAAAAGGGGGGGGGCCAGGGAAAATGAGCAAGAAACGGCGGAGTGAAAAGACGGGAGAAAAAAGGAATAAAGGGGAAAGTAACACATGCATGCTAGCTTTCACTCGAATCCTTGAAGGCCGCCCCAGGGGGGGAGGGGAAATGTTTAAGGAGCACAAGTACTGAGTGGCGAGAAGCAAAGAAGCTAGTAGTCTAGGAAACTGCCAACGGGGCCGTTAAAAGGGGGAATGAGATCACCAAAGCCAGTCACTGGTGCCCGATCAAGGGGTGGGCAAGGGTCCGGGAAATGGTAAATGTGAACGGGGGGCACGGAGAAGGGTCAGGAACAAATAAGATGATGGGAAAAAAAAAAAAGGCACATCCCAACCAAAGGACGTCAAGGTGGGGGAGGGAATTCACGGGGGGGACCAAAGGAATAGGTTTTCGTGGAAGAAGGGGAAGACAAGAGAGGAGGGCACAGAGTCGAAGAAAAAAAAGCAGTGAAGAAAGGGCTTCTTGAAAACGAAGAAAGCCGGGGGGAGGGATGGGAAACAAAAAAACAAAATTTCAAGATTGAAAAGGGGGAAATAGAAAGGGTGCTTTACGCGAAAGGAAGGTTTCTTTTGCTGTTACATATTGAACCTTGAGAAGGAGAAGAAAACAAGATCTGGAAAAAGGGCGAAGCCAAAATAACCCTGTGAGCCGCCGGAATCGCGTAAAGAAGGAAGGAACTGGGAGAGGGGAATCCACAAAAGAAGTAAAACGAGAGTACTAAACCGGTAAAAGAGCTTTCTCGATTCACTCGCTGGGGAGGGGAAAAAAGTTTAATGGGGCGTAAATGATCAATAAAGTTGAGGAATCGGAAAGTGACAAAGGAAAGAAACGAGAGGAAGGGGGGCCGTCAGAGGCGTAGAGAACATGTGCATCTGTGCAAGCTTGGGAACCAAATCCATTGGAGAAAACTCCTCGAGGAGAAGGACGGAAACTTCTGAGCGGGCAGGGGAAACCTAAAAGGGACAGGAGAGGGGGGTCTTCTCTTGCGGGGGTAGGGGGACAAAAGGTCCAAAAGGGATCATTTGAGAGAAACAACGCTGTAATTCGGCAAATCCGTCCTTTTGGTTGTTGGACGGGAGGGGGTTGGGGGGGACATACAGTAATGTAAGGAAGCCGCGAGAAAGTGGAAAAGGGGACAAGGATACCAACCACTGGATAGGGGGACCAAGTGGGTGGCATGGGGGATCGCCATGAAAAAGATGGGGACAAAGTGTGGACCGCTGTCAACGAAGGGGATCCTCTCAAAAAAAAAAGAAGAGAAGGGGAAGGGGTCTCAAAACGCAACCCCCCGTTGCTGAATTCCGAGGACAATTGAAAGAGACGGTGTTCGGCCGGAAAGGAGATGGTCCCGAAAAAATAGAGGAATCTATAAACGGGAAGTCGGGAAAAACCGAAAGATAGGGAAGATCTTATGTTTCGAATGACGTGATGTCCTAATCAAATTGGGAAAAAGCAGGAAAGGAAGACAACTTGCGAACCGACATTCTCGCAGACCCGCAATGAGCTCATGAAACTAAAGAGGGGAGAGTGGATGCTTAGCAAGTACTTCAATCGCCGTGGGGGCGTTACTTTAACCAAAAGAGGACGAGTATTCAGGGAAAAAAGGTCGCGCCGGAAAAGAAAGGGAAGAAGGGGAGTCGTGAAAGGGGTTCTGGCAGATAGGGAAAATGAACCGATGTGTGTCACCAAGCAGTGTTTTTCATGGGGGGAAAAAAAGGACTGCAAAAAGAAAAAGCATGGAGAGGGGGGGCCATTTGGTAAGGAAAGTAAGGGAAAGGTGAATTTTGTCGATGATGGCGAAGACAAAGGGAATTGGAAGGGCGTAAAGATGTTTACCGGAAGGGTCCACATTGAAAAAAAAAAAGCCGTTACAGCACTGGGTCCCATATCGTGTAAGTACGCCCACAGGGGGAGCTATCCCGGAGGAGTGGACCCCCGGAACGCACCAAGGGTTGGAACAACTAAAAAGGGGGGTAAAAGCCGCGCTACACATGTCGTTAGAAGAGGGGTTTCGTCAGGCACAGGGAAGGCTCTTTGAAAAGAAAAAACGGGGGTCGCTTGACGCCTAGAATCGCAGCAGGTACCAACACCGAATATTGGATATAAACCCAGCCTCGATAGGGAATCCTCGATCACTTGGGTCAAACCCGAGATGTTTTATATGAAAGGGGCGCAAAGGGGGGGGGGCGGCAAAAAAAAAAGATCAGTTAAGCAGCGGAGAACTAAAGTTCAAGCCACGTCCGGCCCCGTAAAAAGAGTGCCAAACGGCAAAATGACCAGCTTCGTGAGGACTCCAATCCAGAGCGGAAGAAAAAAATCTCCGTGAAAATCTAGGCGGGGAAAAAAAACGCAAAATGTTTCCCCCAAACAACCCCCCCCCCCCCCTGACCATCTTGCCTTGAGGGAGGGGGGACCGAGGCAGCTCAGAGTTAAAACCGGACGGGGGAAGTTGACGGAAAAAACTCTTCAGAGAGAGCTACAAAAACTGCAAAGTCCGTGAAAAAAGCTGCAGATTGAAAGAAATCAAAGAGGTTCAGAACTAAGAGAAGGAGAGCAGCGTCCGCATTGAGTCGATTGCGGAGGGAAGAGTACTCGAACGAGAGGGCTTGGGAGGGAAGTGGATGGGGGGGAAGGAACGTGGAAAGGGAACCAAAGGATCACTGCTGACTGAAAGCGGTGCGTTGAAAGAGGGGGGAAGCTCAAACGGGAAAAGCCAGAATCCATAAGAGGGAGTGCATAGATGAACAAAAAGGGTGATCCTATGGGGGAGTCCAGTCGGCGGGAGGCCCCTATGCTGGGGCCAAGCTCGGCCAACATTAAATATCCTTGCATTTCAAAAAGGGAAACGTCGGAGAAAAATCTTTAAAGACTAAAGGGGAAAAACCCATTTCTGTCGTTTTTCCGGGGTTTCAAAGCAAGGAAGGTAGATGATTACATTTTATGCAGAACACAAGCTTGTTTTCTAGAAAAATGAGGGCCCAACTTGTCCAGAGTGCCCACTACTGTACATGCTCGGCGCCTCCCGCATCAGTGTCGGAGAAATCTCAAAAAATATGCTGCTGACTCATAAGACGAAGCCAAAAAAAATAGCAAGAAGGAGGGGGGGGGCCAGCAGGAAAACTCCCAAAAACGTGCCCCTGTTGGTGAAGCTGCATCCGTAAATCCGAGTCGAAAAATAGAAAAAGGGAAAAAAAAAAGAGAAATAGAAATGAAGATTGAGGGGTAAAAAGAATGTTGGATCGACGGCAAGGATCCGGAATTCTGTTGGTTCGATCAAAAACCCCAGGCGCTGGGAAATTGTCCGAAGAAAGGATATCCGCGGGGGGGCTGTAATGGAGAGAAAAGGGGGGGGGCGTTCGGCGTCACCGATGCCGGGAGGAGGACAAAGGTCGGGGGAAAGAAAGGGGTCAGGAAGGATGACAAGGGGAAAAGGAAATGCAGGTTAAAAAAGGAAAAGGGGGGATCAGACGCCGATCCAAACGTTATCGTCTTTGTCCAAGAAGGGGAAAAACTCTTTGGGCCAAGAGAAGAAGGGAAGGCAGCAAGGATTGGAAGGAAGATTCCTGACTATCGGAATGGGCAGAAACCGGGCGTCGTGGAAGCTATGAGGGGGAAAAAAAGAAGGGAGTGCACGACCGAAATCCCCCGTTGGCACACATATGTGTGATGGCGACCGCCAGACAAACTTGTGGGAAAAATGAGCGGTTGGGCAGGGCCGGGGGCATTAAGGCGGGGGGGGGGAAAATTTGAAAAAAAGGAGGAGCGGCGGCTTCAAGGGCGCATAATTAATGGACAAAAAACTCCCAAAAAAAGGCAAAACACAAAAAAGGACGGGAGGTCCTCTGGTGGAAGGGGGGAGAAAAACTGAAGCCCATGGGGCGGGGGAACTTCAGTAACTACAAAAGATCAAGAAAAGGGAAAAAGGGAAGACCCTTCCCTCCGGAAAGTTGGCCGCGCTCCGATGACACGGGGGGAGAGAATGTTGCAAAAAGTAACATTTCAAGAATCCGAAGGGGGGGGGAGCAAATGAGGGAAGGTGATTGCGTTAGGGTGCAGCGGAGGAATCAATTTCAGGTCGCAAACTTAACCAACCTTGTGCGAAAAAAATTGAATCGCGAAGGAAGCCTATGTTGCTAGGCGTCGAAAAAAAAGGAGGAGGAGGAGGAGGAAGTTACTAACCGTGGACGTGAGGAGAAAGGAAGAAGACAGCAAAAAAAAGGTACTGGGCTGCGCCCCTTAACTGGGTAAAGGGAAAAACCTGTTCAAGCTGGAAGTCCGAACTTTTTGCCGTCAGCTTAGAGAAAGGGAAATCGGGCCGCTTGTGAAAGGGGGGCTCAAGAAAAGAAAAACGCCGCCAAAGGTTCAGGAACTCTTCCTTTTCGGGAACTTCACTCGGCGTTATGCGATGCGGGCATGAAATGGGGTTAACGGAAGACAATGTTCCAAGGGGAGGGAAAACATTCAAACAGCAGGGGGGCTTGCACCGGACCGGAGGGGTTGGGGTGAAAGGGGGGGGGGGTTGTCCCTTCAATTCGTTCGCGCGTGAAGGGGCCGAAAAAACGCTTCAAAAAGGGGGAAAGTGGAACTCCAATCCTAGGTAAAAAAATGGTCAGGGTGGTCAAGGAGGGGGGATTCGCCATGACAACAGGGTGTGTTACCACTTCGGGGAGTGGACGAAGGAATGAGCTCGATACAGAGAATCGCAGGTTCTGCAAGGAAAAACCGCACGCCAAAAAATTCGAGGAAGGGTAAATCTTCGCAATCCTGTGGCGCGGCCAATGTTCCACGATGTGGGTCCCGAAAAAAGAGAAATGGCAGATAAGAGAACTTTGGGGAGGGCGTCTGCAGGGAGACTCCCAAAGTCATCTGCGGATAAGTCACTGAAAAGACTACTCAACTTGCGCACCTACATTCTAGGGAGACCCAAACGGCTCGAGGACGCCGAAGCAAAAGATCCGTAACGGGAGAAAGAACAAGTGGACGTCTTTGGGGAAAAACAGGCAACGTTCAAGCGCCTGTGTCGGGTACTTTAAACCCAGAATGACCGCGGAAATGCCCGTAAAAACAAAAGGGTCCCAAGGAAAGGCATTGCAGTGACCAGAGTAAAAGGATTGCTTGATCTGAGGACATGCAGGGAAACAAAAAAGGATTATGTGAATGAGTTTGCTTCCACACGCCAGACCGGGTGGGGGCTGTTGTGGAAAAGGAACGGGATTAGAAGACAAGAAAAAATTTGTCGATGAAAAAAAGGGCAACGATTAGAAACGACCGGTGTGCCATGGGACACAGTTTGCCGCAACGCCGGCAGGTAACTGGGGCCGAATTCACAAGGGGGGAAAAAGGTAAAGAACCTTAGATGAAAAACAAAATTTTGGGACAAAACACTAAAGAAGAAGGAGGATCCAATCGACGGGAAGTTTAGAGCGAGTGTCGTCAGAAAAGAAGCGCGTTGGCAGCCAAAACTGAGCTGAAAGAGAAAAAGCTCTGGGAAAAAAATCATCAGATGGAAGGACCACATCCGAGGGAGAGGGGCGTCACTTTGTAGATTCAACTCCAGATTCTGTTGAATATGCAGAAAGTCTCTTTGCGCAGCGCACGATGAAAGGAAAAAATCGCCTGGCATTCAGCAGCCGGGGATCCCCGGGTATCCGAAACAATCAGAAGAAGGTGAAAAGAGAGTTGTCCATCTCCCGCATCGCTAAATGCGGTGCCTGAAAAAAAAAAACGCTGACGACCGCAGCAGGGTTAATGACCAGTGGGAAAAGTCTTCAAGAGCTTTGCCGTCATCTCGAGAGAAGAGAGAGGAAGATCGGGAGAAACCTGCAACGGTAGCCGCGCAGCTGCAATTGAAGAAGCAAGGCGAGGGCAGACCAGAGGAAAAAGCGAGAATGCAAGGAGCCGCTTGGAGATGCGGGAGATGGGAACTGAACGACCTAAAAAGGGAGAGGTGGGGGGGGGGGGGGGGGGGGGTTGGGGGGGGCGGCAGTGACGTGGCATGTAAAGGATCACTGCGAAAGGACGTGGCTTCGAACAAGAGACGCGCCACGGGGGGAAAAGAAAACAGACTAGGCGTTTGCCCTTTATACAAAGTGACGGGAGACCAAGGGGTTTAACTATAAGAGGAGGGGATCTGGGAGCCCATCGGATAAAAAAAAGGACGGGTCCGTGCTAAGCGCTGCGGCTGCAAAAAGCCTCTCCTAACGAAAATCGCGGCGACTATGCTGAAAAGGAGGGGGGCCAAAACAAATTTCTTGCTGGAGGAAGGACACCAAGGGGAGAGATACAAGGTGAAGTCCGAAATCTGGTGGACCAGTGAAACTGGGGAAAAAACGTGCGCAAAGTCCTCTGGCAAAGACGGAAGGTAAGCGCACCGATTGTACTTCGCCAGAGACAACGAACTGCTTCGTCCTAGACGAAACAATTGGGGGGCAACACCGATTCAGAGTTTCAGGGGAAAACTCCTTCAACACTGATGGTGGAACCTCCTGCATCCGTCATTTCACGCATCGCAACGAGAAAACAAGCGACCGCAAAAGAGGGGAAAAGTCACCGGAGGCACGGAACTCTTTTCCGAAGGATAGGAAGGGAAGAAGCTCAGGGTGGGTCCCGTACGCAACACGGCTCCTTGAAAAAGGTTCCGTTGTCCTAATCGACTGATCAATCTGTTGTTCATGATTCGGTCGGCTAAGGGAAAAAAGAAAGCTCTTCGGAGCCAGAGGACGTGCGGGAAGGAGGGGAAGGGGGCTGGGAGGGGGGGGGGAAGTAGAAATTTGCATGCAGAAAATTCCCTTACATTCCTTGAACTCGGCAGAATCAGGTACGGGCCGCCGACCCAAAACAAAGACGTCCCTTGAAGAGATGCCCAGAATCAGAAGCCCGAAGGGAAGGGATGCCATTGGAAAAGAATCGAATTCGAGCAAAAAAAACGGCGCGAAATCAAAAGGAGAGAGGAGAGTTGGGAGCTCCTAAGTAATAAAAATGTAACACAAGAGGGGGACCATGCGATCCAAAGCCCACCAACTTGGCAACAGGAAGATGTTGGGCCAGGCCTGGCGGAAGGTCACTGGTACCTGGGGAAGCCGTATGTGCGAGCTTGGACATATCAGGCCAGGCACAGCCAACAAAAATGACTTATCGTTTGGCCCGTTCCGCGTGGGAGGGATGACAAAGGGGAAACTTTTAAGTCTGGAAGTGCGCAAAGATTCACACAAATTAAAGAGAAGTTGTGCGTCTTAGACCCAAGTATGTCCCTGGGTCGACAGGATTTTGCCTGCAAAGCGAGGGGACACAATGGGAGAAGAACGTAATTTGCTGAGGCAAAAAAGGAAGTTATTTTGCGAACATGAACTTAAGGGGAGCAAAGGACCTGGGGTTTGAACGTATTGACTTCGCGAAGACGAAGCCTTAACGTTTCAGTTCTCTCTCAGAAAGGGAAGAGTAGGAGGGGAAAAGGTTTAAGGCTTGAGGCGGCCGAGGAAAAATCTCAGGGGAAAGTGGGACTGCAAAACCGGAAAAAAGGGGAAAGAAAAGTCTTAGGATCTTCGTTTCAATCTGAACGCTAAATGAAGCGCAATCCCTGTAGAGAACACGTGTGAAAATCCTGTGGGGTGAAAAAAAAAACACTTTACAGAACCCAACTTGATCACTGAGGGAAGGGGCAGGATGAACTCAAAAGTAAATTGACCTCTTGCGTCATTATTTGAGTTACGTCAAAAAAAGGGTCGGGGGGGGGGGGGGGGGAACCATGCAAACAGAGGGAATTCGTGGAACAAGAGCACGTTGGGTGTCGGGTTTGGTTTTTGTCCATAATGACCTTCGCTCTTAATTGCGGCTGCCCCGATGGAAGTGTAAAAAGAGGCCAATGAATTGGCCCAAAAGGGGAGAATGGTTGTATACAGAAAAAGAGGGGTGTACACTGTATTGTTACACGGTCAATTAGAGGACGGAAAACAGCTCTCTAGTGTTAAAGGAAACGAAGGGCTACAGACGGGAAGAGGGTGGGGAAATCTGCTGCAATAACTTGTGAGGGGAAAGGGGAAAATATGCGATGCCGAATATCTAATGGCAGAGTGGTGACAAAGGAAGATTTGAGAAAACCGTCATCCCAGAGGAGGAAGATACTGGGGGTTCAAGATGACCTTAATTTCTCCTGCAAATTGACAAGCATTCCACTGACCCGCCAAACTTTCGCAAGGAAGAGAAGCACAGAGGGAGGGCGCCTAAGCGAATGAAATCGCCGGAAGTTGAAGCCCGGGGGACAAAAATTTTCAAGCGCAGGGGGGTGTTACCGGGAACAAATACTGACGCGGACGCACCGACGTCGAGCCTGCCCTCAGTGGGGAAGAAGAAAAAAGGACTTGTCTGGCAAGGTGGAAGGTTAGTGAGGGAAGTTTTGGAGGACCGGATGCAGCTTGGAAAAGGCAGGGCATTTGTTGAGTTTAACGCTGCACCAACCCTGGGCATGGGCTTTGGTGGGGAAAAGGTGGAACGGGGGAGGGCGTCTTGAAAAAAAAAGGTGTGGGGGAGATTAGGGAGGAACAACGTTTCAAAACTTTTCGCAGAATGGACTTTACCAGTCGTGGGCATGTAAAGGGACCTCACAAGGGACATTGCCTTGGAAAAAAGGGGCTACTCAACGAGATGTAAATTTAAAACTCATACCAATTGTTTTGCAACACTAAGGAAAAAAATCCGCGCTAATCGACATTGCAAGCGGGCGTTTGTTCGCGATAAAAGGAGGGGGGGTTCCATCACGGAAAAGGAGAGAATCTCAAAAAGGAAAAATCTCGCAGTATTGGGAACACATCCTCTATGGGACCCGAGCACGTTGTAGAAAAAGGAAAACGCCATATTAAGGGGGGAGGCGAACGCGGAGAGAACGACTAGCACGATTCCCCGCAGCAGCCTTTCAGCATCGGGATCCCCGGCTTTTTTCAACCCGGGCCAGGAAACCGGGGGGAAAAAAAGGCCAAGGCCAGTGCCATCGTTCGGGAATTCCATCTCAAAGATCGAATGAAAAATTCCAGGTGCCTGTTTGACAACTCTCCTTGTGTCCTGGTTGAAAAACCTGAGGGAAGGGGCTTC
>Ga0179593_1709363_pt1 | contig 10044 bp, 11 predicted proteins | sample CZODoug2_1_08_16_FD_185931 | JGI IMG/M metagenome (GOLD analysis project Ga0179593, IMG submission 185931) | Vadose zone soil fungal communities from Angelo Coast Range Reserve, California, USA - CZODoug2_1_08_16fungal (PacBio error correction) | ecosystem: Environmental > Terrestrial > Soil >...
CGCCGAAGTCCGCCAAGGGATCAGGAGTCCAACCATCTGATAAGGCAAAGAAGACGGGGGGGGGGTGGGGGGGGGGGCGGGGGGGGGGCGTTGGGTGGATGCGGGGGGGGGACCGGGGCTTTCTCTTTCTGCAAAGACCCTCCCCCCCCCCCAAAAAAAACAGAGACAATCCTATCTCGCGCACAAGAAAAAAGGGAGGAGATCTTTCAGGTAAGAAGGGACACCAGAGGAGACGTCCCTGAATACACCCCAAGGAGAAAAGAAAAAATTTTGATTTCAACAGAAGGATGCCGGAATAGCGCTAGTTAGAGGGATTCGAGTTCCCTAAAGGGAAAAACGAAGACTTAGTCTCTCTACTCTCTCCCAGAAGGGAAGGGAAGGACCATCGCCCCTGCGACTCGGATCAGGGGAAAAGGGAAAAAAAAATCTCCATCCTCAAAATGGAGAAAAGCGCGGCTGGAACAGGCATGACGAAAGAAGAGGGGATCGCTCTTCCATGAGGGGAAAAACATCGCGATCGCTTCTAGAAGGGAGGGGGCGTCCAGCGGAGTTCAGGCAGGAGGGGAAATGGGAAAAAAAAAAAAAAAAACAAGATTCAAGGCAAAAGAAAAAGGGGAAAACTTCCTGCAGTCGATGGGGAGGGGGAAGGCGGCTATCGTTCTCCGCCGGCCTTACCGGCCATGGGAGAAGGGAACTCTCAAATCGCGTACTGCGGGGGGAACGGATCGCGGTTGATTCTGAGGGAGAGGAAGGTCGCGATATGGGATAGGACGAGGGTGGCGTTGATTTCTTTTTCGAGAAAGAAGAAGGGGGAAAGGACTGAGGTTCAGTGAGCGAGGAAAGGGGGGGGGGGAGGAATGCTCAGATTGTAACCTGACGGAAAAAGGGGAGATCATCATTAATTTTCGCGCAGCCAAGAAGGGGGAAGGGGACACTGAATTCCCAGCACATGTTCAAAAGAAGAAGAAGGAAATTAAAGCTAAGATGATTACGGCGATAGAAAAGAAGGAACCAGACTCCCTACGTCTTGTTCGATCGGGGAAAAAGGATCTTCCAAGCGAAGTTCTTGCATGGGGGAGGAAGAAGTCCGGCCTCAAGCCTCTTTAGACACAATCAACGAGGGGGGGGAGGAATTAACCGGCGACGGAAGAAAGCCAGAAGACTATCTTTCTCCCTTACCGGGGGGAAAAGAGGGGGAGAGCCGTCGGAGGTGGAGATAGGTTGGGAGAGGAGGGAGAGCCGAGGTTCCGAAGGAAAGAAAAATCTGTTGCTTCTCAGAGAAAGGGGAGTTCAATCGCGACAGCGGAGGGAAAAAAAAGACGAAAGTGTCCCCAACTAAGCCAAGCGGAATTGAAGGAGGGAAAGGAAAAGCTGGCCGAAAAAAATTACCGAAAAAGGAAAGCATGGGTTAGAGTCGCTCTTCGAAAGAGGGATGCTAAAATAGAATCATCTCTGGTGGCAAAGAAAAGGGAAAGGGGCATGAGCATCCCCTGGTAGCGCCTACCCAAAAGGGGGGAGGGAGGGGAAAAAAAGGTTCACGATCGGAACAAAAGAAGGTGGGAAAAAAAAAAAATCATAACGGAAGAGAGACCTCCGATGAAAAAAGGGTCTCTGCGGCATTGAAGAGGGGGGAGAAGTTCTCCCGAAGACGGAAGCGACTGGAGGGACATCATCTTTTGTACGAAGGAAGTCGACGAAGCGCTCGCAGAAAAAAAAAGATCGAATTCACTAGCCACCGAGAAAAAGACATTGGAGGGACAACGAAGGAAAAAAGGAAACATTTATTATCACTCGATAAAAAAGGAAAAGAAAGTCCGTTTCTTACCAATCTGAAAATCGAAACACCTCGGTAGGAAAAAAGGAAAATGAGGAGCACTGCGTTAGGAGAACCAACGCGCTCTCTTAGGAAGGGAGTGAGTGATGGTTTCCCTTTTGAACAAAAGGAGGAAAAAAAGCAAGCTAAAAATTCCTCGAGGAGAAAAAACCTTAACAGTAAGTGTGACTGAGAAAAGAAAAGTCACCTATACATGGAAGGGAAATCGCGAATTTTCCTTTCTTAACAAGGGGGCGGAGGGAAGGGGGGGACGACGAAAGCCATACCTACTCTATACCTGTGAGAAAAAGAAGGGAGGGGAATACGAGAAACAAGGATTTCATCAAGAATGAAAAGAAGGACGATAAACCTATCTACATGGACTCCGAAAGGAGAAAGGAAAGGGGGAAAAAAAAAATTAGATGAGAAGAGATATATTTCACATGAGAGGAGGTTTATGGCCTTACGGCTGTGCAAGGGGGGAGTTCTGCCCGGGGCCGCCGTTCTATTGAGAAAAGGGAGCTTGGCCTCCCCGGTCTTCTAGTAGGGGGAGGGGAGTCGTCACGTACATGAATGCATACCCTTGTTCAAAAGAAAAAAGCTTTGTGCAAGCGGTGTCAAAGGGGAGAAACGTTATAGAGACTTGTCCGGCGAAAAAGGGGGGGAGGGGGGAGGGGGGGTTTTGCGCCTCGCTTCCGGGGGGAAAAAAAGGAGCTCGCCCTTTTATTAATTGGATGGAAAAGGGAAAAAATCACGCCAGATCTCGAGTTGAAAGGAGGACGCGGATCGAGTGACGCAACTCACGAAAAAAGACCGTGCAATCCTCCGGAAAAATTGGGGAGTGTCGAATTTTCCACCGGAGGGGAAGCCCACTACTTTCGAAGAAGGTGTTAAAACGAAGGGAAAAAAAAAAGTCGACTGGCATTCCGCGGCCGTGGACAGAAAGGAGATTTGTCGAGGTGTTATAGGGAAGGGAACTTTGGGAATGTCCGGCGAGCGAGGGAGCGACATAGTTTGTCGACTACTGAAAGATGATGTAAGCCCATCTCGCCCGTCAGAAAAGGGTCGCCGGAACAAGGGGAACACCGCATTACGAAAAAACCTTTATGGAAGAGAGGTGTCGTCTGAAAGGGGGGGAAGTGAGGGATGTGGGAAGTTTACTGAATGGGAAAACTGGGTTTGGAACTTCTTGGGGGGGGGGGGGATCCGCTCCGTTAAAAGGGGAAGGAGAGCCTCCGGCTGGGAGGAATAAAGTGGATGAAGTTAAACCTCAAACTATTTTAAAGGTATAGAGGGAAGGACAACCAGAGATGCTTCTATGAGAGGACCAGCTCAGCTGGAGTAAGAGGGGACAGAAGACTACCCATGCGGGGGGGAGGGGGACGTACCTTTTTCTTTCAAGGGGAAAAAAGGACAACGTGGGAGTGGTCCCTAAGTAGAGAGGGGGGGGGGGGGGGGGGGGAAAATTGAGGCCCTCGAGAGGTAGTTAGGGCGTCGACTCGGGGGAAGAGAAGGGAATAGAACTATCTTACGAAAAGGAGGCATCCATATTCGAACGGTGAAGAAGGAGGTAGTTCAGGTCCTGAGAAAAGAAAAATCAGAAAAAAAAAAAAATATCTCCACCTAAGAAGGAGGGAAAGGGAAAGCCTTCTCAAAGGGGGGGAAAAAGGAGGTTAAGGGCGCAATATAGTCGTAGGGATGGAGGAAAGGCAGTTAGCATTGGAGGGGGGAGAAAGAGTGGGCATCCAGATGCTTGATCGGAAGGAAAGGAAAGAAAAGACTCCGCCTTTGGAAGCATCAGGGAGAAAGAAGGGAAAAGGGGGGGGTGCGATCGACCCAGCCTTATGGGAGAGGTTAGCGGAAGGCAAGGGGGGACGGTATATCGCTTATCAGAGAAGAAGGGGGGAAGGGGCGGATTGGCTTCTTTTTGAACGGGAGGGGAAGGAAGGAAAGAGCAATGACCATTATTGGGAAGCAGGAAAAACCTATCTACAACAGTCTAAGGGGAAAAGAAAGCATTCCTGAAACTAAAGCCATGAGAATAACTGAAAACTATTAAGAGAGAGGATCGCCAAATCAGAAATCACGACACAAGAGGGAAAGATAAGGGAAGAAAGCGCCTCTTCAAACTAGGAATCAGAAATCGACCGCGAGAAAAAAAAAGGGGGAAAGGAAAAACTCGACTCAAACTGACGGAAAGGGGATCGGGGGGCTTCAAGAAAAAAAGCCGTCCCTGAAAGGGGAGGAAAAGCCGCCTGCACCAATATGTAAAGAGGAAGGAAGGGAAAAAAAATGGACGACCTGATATTGCGGGCAGGGGGGAAAAATCGTGGGGAGGCTAGTCCTCATACTCACGAGAAAAAAAATCTCCGAGGAAAAAAAGGAAGAAAGCTTGAAGCTCTCAGAATACGTTGTAGTCTTGAAGAAGAGAGGCATCGGCGATCCCTCTCTCTGGGAAGGGCAAAAGTGTTTCCGTCGTCAGAAATGGGAGAAAAAGCGAGGATACTTTGATGGCTGGAGGGAAGGGGGATTGCCGGACTCGGGAAAAAAGGAAAAAAAGGGAGATTGCCTATCACATTTCTTCAAGAAGGGGGGGGAAAGTCGCTCGAACTAGAGCGGAAGTTGGGCGGAGGGGGAGGAAGCCGGAGAGCTCAAATAGCACGACGAGGGGCCGGCATCAGCGAGTGATGTTGAAAGAAAAAAAATCAATTGCTGCTCCCTGGGGGGGGGGGGGGACGGCAGGACGTCGAATCTATTTGTGGAGGGAAAGAAAAAAAGAGAAGAAACGCGGCAAACTTTTCTTCCTCCGATGGGGGAGAGGGAGGAAAATTCTCTGTTCGGGAGGGGGGGGAAGGGGGGGGTCGGCTGGTTCATGGGAAGAAAAAAATCCGCTGAATTAGGGAAGGGAAATAAGAGTTGTGGACTCCTGAGAAGCATACGGGCGCCGGTAGGAGGACCTTCAATGATAGGGAAAGAGGAAACACACACGAGGAGCTGACATACTCTCTTGGAAGAAGAAGGAGAAGGATCAACTGATCGAGCGCAGATAAGTCTCAGGAGTGAAAAAGAGAAAAACTTAAAAGAAGGCGAGCGTCGTTCGATGGATTGCCCATGACAGCCTAAAAACACAAAGCAACCCCTAAAAGACCTGACGATCGAGATCACCAAAAAATGAGGATGAAAAGATCTTGAAGGGAGTACTCCTCAGACAAAGGGGGGGAGAAAGTCCGGGGGAAAGTAATAGCCAATAGTGGAGGGGAGAGTTTGAGTGTCAAATCAACAACTTCTAAAAAGGGGAAACTCGCTCGGGGAGAGGGATCTCCGAGTTCATAAAAGCCGCCAATTAATAAGATACTAATCTCTCAAAGGGAAAAAAAACTGTTGATCTACCCGCTACATCGGAAGGGAAAAAAAAAAAGACACGTCGCCAGACAAGAAATGATCCTAGAGAGGAGGGAAAAAATTGACTTCCCATCTTGAAGGAGGACACTTGACGAGGTATGCGCTGCAGGAGGTCGTAAGCCGCTGAAAACCGAAAGAAAAAATTCGAAGACGGGGGAAGCCCGTTTCTGTGCTTCAAGGGCGGGGGACGGTATTCTGAGGACATAAGCTAAAAAAAAAAGCAAAGTACCTCAAGAGAAGGGGGAGTAAAGTTTACAAAATGAAAGCAGGGGGCGAGGGGGTTAAAATATTGGGGGGGGGGGGGGGGGAGCTGCTCCAGAAGTCCTCAAAGTCATTCCCGTCCTTCTAAGGAAGGGGGAAATCCCAATGAGAGCCTCTAGGAACGGGTGCTTTTTTCAGGGGAAAGTGGGAATGAACGGAATCGGGAGGGAGGTTCTTTTGCAGGCGGGGAAGGGCGTTCAGCGATATTGGGGAGAGGGGAGGTCGTGATTGTCTTTTTGTCGATCAGCACGGCGCAACACGCGTACTGTAGGAGGGGAAAGGACCACTGGCTTTATTTCAGAATGAGAAGGGGGGAAGAGAACAATTTAGACTTTGTAGAGGAGGGAGGGACCAATACTGGTCATGGGGGTCAACTGAATTCAAAAAAAAAAGGTCAAAGAAGCCATCCTCCCAGAGGGGGGATCAATCTGATACTGCGAGCGAAAAAAAGACAAAACGCTAGAAAGCTACCATACTCCCAGGGAGAGGAGAAAAACAAGAACTCCAGTATGGTAAAGAAAAGCGAGTCTTGCTGTTCGATCGGACTAACGCCTCAATCCTCTGGAGACACATCAAAGAGGAGGGGACGTGTCTAAAAAACCGAAATGCATAAGGAAAGAAAGAATGAAGAAGCCATAATACTCTCTGCGACAAAAAGAAGGTCACCACTAGGGGATTCATTCTTGGAGGACGGCTATCCTGACGGTTATATAGTGGAATAGGGACTCTGATTTTTTCTAACTGAAAAATTTCATTCCCCATAATTAGAAGCGGGGTGCTGAAGGAGAGAAGCGGTCTTTTCACTTGAAAAGAGAAAAAGAGACGCAGTGAATACCTATAGGGAAGGATCAATTTTCCCACAAAGAAGCCCACATCGAAGGGCGTGCCAACCAACGTTCTTTGAGAGGAAAGGCGGAGAAAACGGTACGTCCCTAAGCGCAGAAAAAAGAATTTATATCTCCTCTAAAGGAGACCCGCTGGGCCTTTTTAGGGCGAAAGAAAAAGATGGGGGCACCTAACTAGCAAACTGGACAAGAGGGGGGGAAGTTACCTGAGCACCCTGGTAGCGACGAAACAAAGTCTCGCCGAACCGGCAATTTCCAAGAGAAAGGGGGAAAATAGTTCGACAAAAAAGGGGGAGAGACGTAAAAAATAGAAGGAAAAAGGAAGATACCGCCGATTCCATAAGGGGTCAGCTGCATGGAAGCGGGGGAGAGCCGGCGGGTTCCATAAGAGAAAGGGGGGGGCTGACATCCACTGTGGAGAAAGAAGACAACCTCTTTCGACTAAGCGCGAGACGACCGCCGAACAAAGGAGGAAAGAAAAAAACCTCTCCAACTCGATAAAAGGGGACAACGGCCGCTTAAATTCCGGACGGAAAAAGGGGGAGGAGAGAAAATTCCGGCTGCGAAAGTCGTGAGGAAAAAAAGCTAAGCCGTTTAAAATTCGACACCGAGAGGAGGGGGGAAGAAGGGCCTGCGTATTCTTGATTTGGAGGGAAACGCGCCAAGCGAATCCCGGGGAAAATACGAGGGGGGGGGGAGGGGGGGGGTTCACTTTGAAAGACCAGAAACATGGCGGGAAAACCAGCAAGCTGAAAAAAACGGCGCGGAAAAAACAAAACCGGCACCACCTTCCGTTTAGGCAGGGGAAAAAGAGGAAAAGAACAAAGTGACAACTTTCCCACGAAGAAAAGAAGGGCGGGAACAAGGGTCTGCTCCTTACCAGGAAGCCAAACACCAGAGAAGGGGGGGAAGAGACACGTTGAGGCCCCTTCGCGGAGAATCCCAGATAAGGAAGGAGTTCATCAAAGAATGGGGGCACCTCGGCAAGGGGGGGGGGGGGGCAAAAAAGTACGCAAGAGAAAAAGAGGGGACCGACAAGGATCCTTTGCAACGACGAGAGAAAAAACAGGAAGGAGGGGTGACAATAGAGAAGCACCTGATCCTTTGTAGAGAAAAGATCTTTTTAGGGGTACGGCCTTTCAGATGGGGGAAAGGAATGAACTCCCGTTCGGACGCGTGATTTGAAACGAAGAAGGAGGATACCGTTAATTAAGGAGGGTCTTGTCGTGAGGGGGTCAGCGTAATGAGGCAAACTGGTGAAAGGCCATTCGCCGGGAGGGGGGAAAAAATTGTATTCGGTGGGGAAGGGGGAAAGAAAAAAGCGGGGCCGGGCCTCAAACGGGAAGGTGGACGGTGTTTTGTTTTAGTCGCGCCGGCCTTTTTCAGAGGGAGGACTCGCCCGTTGTCGTAGGTTGCTGGTCCCAATGAAACCCTCAACGCCAGGAGAGGAGGGGGAAAAAAAGGAACGGGCTGGAGGAGGTTGACGCAACTCCGCCTACCCGGTGGACTCCAAACATTTGTAATCCGCGGTGTCGAGGGGAAAAAAAAGGGAGGAGATCAAGACTTGCGCATACAGGAAGGGGGAGAGGACGGAGATATCCATGTTTCGACGGTAAAGTCCGAAATAAACTCTACCAGTGATCGAGGGGGGCTTGGGTGAAGAGTGACTTCGATCGGGGCAAAAAGGGGGGAAAGGCGTCGAAAAGAGTGGGGCGAAGACTGAAAAAAAAAAAAAAAAAAAAAAAAAAAAATAAAAAAAATGATGTAGCAAAGCGGGGCCGTCTAGGGAATCTCCTGACGAAGAGGAAGATAACATGCCCTCCGAGAAAGGGGGGAATCGCGGTATATTCGGAGGATGGGAAGGTTATTTTTGGAAGTGGCGCTTCAACTGGGGGGGGGGAGGAAAGGTTGTGTCCATTCCGAAAGGGGGGGGAGAAGGTCTAGCTCTAAGAGGGGGGGTCAGACAGGTTTCTCAGAAAAAGGGGAAAATTCTGCTAGTTATGTGAACACAAGAAAAGGGACTTAATTTTATCATAAACGGCAAAAAGAGGGCGAAGAGCGAAACAGACCCCATTCTGGGGGGAGGGTAGGGAGTACCTTTTCGGAAGGGAGTGAAGAAGAAAAATTCAAGGGGAGGAAGAAATCGCTGGGCTTATTGGGGAAAAAAATTAAGTCCAGAAAGGCGTTCACTGAGGAGGAGCCTTTAGGCTATGAACGTGAAGGAAAAGAGGACCCTTGCGGAGAAGACCTCGACTGAGAGGAGTCGTTCAAGTTCCTGAGAAAACCTCGGCGGGAAGACGGCAAACCTAGCTCCAACCACCCGAAGAAGGAGGCTTCCTCGGGGTTTGAGAAAGGAGGAAAGAGTTAAAAGGTCTCAAGAGGGAGGAGGCTGGCTTCTGTCATGCCAGGGGAGGCAGTAGACCCGGTTCGGGGACGATCACTCCCGGGGGGGGGAAGGGGGGATCCATAGGCTGAGTCTTAAGTGGGGAGATCGCCAGCCAAGACTTAGAAGGGGGAAGACAATCTATTTCTCAATCCTGGATGGAGGGACTCGAGACCCTCCTTAGGGAAGGGTCTTGTAGCTTAAGCAGAAAAAGGGGGTTAGTTGGCTTTAGAAGAGGGAAGCAAGAGAGGACTTGTGGCCCCTTGGAGTTCTTCTTTTTCCACCTGTGGAGGGGGGAAGGAGAAGAGCATTGAACAGTATTTCACGTCTAGCAAGCAATGATCTCTACAAAAAGGAGAACAGGTTCGGTACAATCTTACTCTTGACCGGACAGGAACTCTCGAGCACTGAAAAAAAAGGAAGATTGCCTCGGCTCGACTTACAAAACATCACTCCACACAGAGACAAATAGACGCTTACGCGTCTTAAAAAGACGGAAAAAATAGAACCGCGATCCTTTTCATGGCAAAAAAAGGCCGTACGCGAGGATGAGAAACTTGGCTTCAGTTAACAGGAAGGGAGTCCTGAAGGAAGCAACGATAGCCTCGAAAAAAGTCCTCAGTCATTTTTGAAAAAAAGGGAAAAAAAGGAGGGAAGGGGAGAACTTTGCATCTTTTTGCTACTGGAAGGAAATCCCGGCGAACTCCGCGAAAGGACGAACGGATGCAAACGGAGGGGAGAGACGATTTGCTGAGGGGGAAAAGGCAGCTCGATCAAAGCTCCTCTCCGGCAAGGGTTGCCTCCCAGAGTACAAGCCTGGGGGACGAAAAAGGAAAATAACATTTTATGCTGGCGGAGTGGGGTGCCTGAATCGATAATAAAATCAGAGTCTCAGGGAGGGGGGGGGGCCGATCAACAGTGAGCAGGTTGTCTGTTCTAGATAGCAGAATCGAGGAGGGAATTTTCTGCAGGGAAGGGGAAGCGGAGATCTCAAAGAAATAAAATAGCGAAGGCACCTTCGAGTGGGAAGTGAAACTCCAATCGGGAAAAAGGCATGGCGATCTTGTGGGGGAAAGAAAGGGAAGGCGAGGAGAGGTGCGGGGGTCCGTAGAAATGAACGAGGAAAGAACTCTTCAAATGGAATGCTCTTTTTTGGGAGAGGGAGTATCTTCATTTCAGAGAGGGTTGCGTTTTTGGGGGGGGGTGGTCAGGGCTGGTTTCAGGGGGAAAAGAAAACTCCGCTCCGGAAAGGGGTAAGGGAGGGATTATCAGATGGGGGACGGCGGACCCTCTATCTTGGGACGCAGAATAAGAGTGAACCGAAGGATATCGGGAAGAGG
>Ga0179593_1240372_pt1 | contig 10043 bp, 9 predicted proteins | sample CZODoug2_1_08_16_FD_185931 | JGI IMG/M metagenome (GOLD analysis project Ga0179593, IMG submission 185931) | Vadose zone soil fungal communities from Angelo Coast Range Reserve, California, USA - CZODoug2_1_08_16fungal (PacBio error correction) | ecosystem: Environmental > Terrestrial > Soil >...
GGGGAAAGATAAAGCATGCCTCCGCGGCTTAAGGAGGGTCTAGCCGATCATGAGGGAGGAGGGAAGGAGAGAAGGTCTTCGGCGGCAAGTCGAAATAAAATGGAAGTCGACAGAGGGTCAGTCGTCAGCATGTCAGTAGGCACAGTGCGTCGCAGACGGTGGGGTCTGTCTTCCTCGGGGGAAAGATACAGCGAGCTTCAAGGGAAGTGAAAAGGGGGAAACGTCCTCGAGCTGTGAGCACCGGCTCAAAAAAACGACGGTCCAGCGGAACAAAAAACCATCGAGTGGACGGTCGACCTCGAGGCCTAAGCCATAGGAGCGTAAACTAGACCCGATAAGCAAGAGGGATCGTAAGAACCCGAAGCCAGGCAAAGGAACCCCTCTTATCTCTTCATCGAAAAACGAAGAAAGTCAGGTCCGCAGCCCCCACCTACGAAACGCACTCAGCGCTATTCGAGCCCGCACGCCGCCGCGGAGAAAAGAGAAACGGACGCAGTCGATCAGGCCGACGAATGGACTTGTCTGATCAGCTAATCAGAGGGTGCCCATGAGCTAACGATCCTGCACATGTAGATCCACCATCAGAAGGTCACACCAGTTGGGATCGGCCTAGGAATTTAGGGGCTGGGAAGAAAAAAGCAGCGGAAAAAACCGAAGATGAGCCGGAGAGTCCGTCCCACAGCATTGCCCTGGAATAGGGGTGGGAGGGGGAGCCACGGGGGTCGGCTACCCAAAGCACCATGTCCGATTGGGGGAAAGAACAGCGACGGGCGATGGTAAAGAAACCGACACGCCGGACAGCGCGAGAACTGTCTGTGCGGCCTTTCGCAGCAACAGGGAATAGAAGGGCCGAGGGCTGCGCGAGCGGGGAAGAGGCGGCGCGCTGAACCGTGATACGGACGTGAGAGTGGGCGAAAGCAACGGGCAGCTCGCAGTCCATGGGGGAGGCAGGCCTGGACACAAAAACGACGCCGAGCAAGGAGAGAGGAAACTTGCTTTGTCCGGTCCAGGACAAACTCCCCGCATCGGCGACCGCCTGAAACGAGGGCGAGGTCAAAAAGTACAAGGCGCAGTTCGGAGGCGAACTTGCCCGCCTTCGTCCCCGATGAAAAAGAAAATCCGAGACGCGTTGGGGGGGGGCAAGAGAAGGAGAAAGGGACCTCTGCTGAAACTCCGGCACAGTACGAAAAGCCCTCTTTTAGGGATGTGGTAAAAAAGCAAAATTACGAACGGATGACGTGTCGTCAGAGTAGGAAGTAACAGAACAACGAGCCATTGCCCTCCATGTTACTAGGGAGACGCAGGGTCTCGGTGCTGTTAGCAGACCAAAGTTTGAAAAAGGCTACAAAGGCAACCCAAACAACACTTTTTCCCGCCTCTGAAGTTTGAAAACGAGCTGGACGAAATGTGGAAAAGGACCTCACGCCATCCAGAAAGGAATCAGAAGAAGGTCTGCAAAGGGGGAGGAAAAGCAAGGGTCGGTAAAGGGGTTCACCACACCTCCGATGGCGAGGCCCAAGCGATAGGGGGAAACAGCAAGATGCCCGATGCCCTCTCTCCAAAAACCAAGTCTCCACGTTCTCCAACTTGCAAGCACTGCGGCGAGGAAGCCGGGGAGGACAGGGGGAAGCAGGCAAGGAAGTTTCGCAATGAAAGAAGGAATCTCTACCCGAAATAGTCGGGACCCGGAGGTCAGGAGAGGACACCGTTGGCCTCGGCTTCCTGCTGCAAGAAACGTGCTCATCGGCAATAAAAACCAAACAGAAAAGCGCGGTACCCAAGCGTTCAACTTGCAGGGGGTTCGGCGGCGACAGAAAGTGGGTCCAAAAGACCAATCCCATTCTCAATGACCGCCAGCATTGCCAAAGCCCATCACGAAGCCGTCGGACGTAAAAGGACAGATAGACAGGGAGGCTTAACCGGCCGTCCTCCACGTGGAAAACTCAAAAGAAGGAAAGGAAGGGGGGGGGACCACAACTGTAGAAAGCAACGGGCGAGTTCGTGCCTTATCCACCATCTGGATCCGGAAGAAAAAAAAACTTCGGCGAGCAACCGCTGGCCAAAAGACGAGGTAGACCTTGAAACACCCAGGCGGAAAGAAAGTACGACCAGACCGGCCTCGTGCAGAGACGACGAAAGCTGCAAGGAACATAAAAGAAGGGCCGGACTGGCCTTGAGTTTTCTAACCTCGCTAAAAGGGGAAAAAGCACAAAGTCCGTGTGAGCCCAGTCACGAGCGTAAACGGACTCTCTGCTTGGACAAGAAGTACTGAGGATGCAACCTTGGAGACTTGGTGCGACGAAAGGGGCCCGGGAGTAACTGCGTCATACCCAGACATGGGGAGGGGCGAAGACCACAGCATCTCTTCGGCCTTCGCAACACACTATAAATCGAAACAAAAGAAGAAAAAAAAAGAGATATAGCTTGGTCGAAGGCAGACGCCGATGCTGATGGGAAGAGCAAAGTCCGAACCAATGAAGGGGGGGTACGAAATGGTGACCTGACCCAGCCCACACGCGAGCCAAAAAGCTCAACGGCAGCCAGACTGAGGGTAAAGACGCTGAGCAGTAGCAACGCAAAAGGCTCACCGACTGTGATCGGCGGCAGAAAAGGTTCATCGGTTTCTCAAAAAGAGCACAGTGGAATCAGTTGAAGGAAGAGAAAAGTATCTCGCAGCCTGCACGAGGCCTGGGCGTTCAAAAAGTTGTCCCGCACTGATGGTGTTCCCGTATAAAGGCAAGGGCAAGCTGTTGAATCGCCGAGGCGTGGGCGCGTCCGGATTATCTGGGGGGGGGGAGCAGCACGGACCTGCCGGACGTAGAAGAGAGGGGTTTTCCCGACCCGTTCAAGGGGGTCGTGGTCACCAAGGGGGAAGACGTAATGGAGCCTCATTTCTGTTCAAGATGGGACGGGGACGCGCTAGACGGATGCGAGGGGCTGGCTGGCAATCAAGGGAGGAAAGGGGGGGAATGTTATTGGTATCGTGAAGCATGCCGCCGCCGAACCGCGCGGTGAAAGAGGTGGTACTCGAATGTTCTGGGTGTGATTAGATGAAAAGGGTCATGGGCAAAGCAAGGCCGGCCACGGTTTTTAGAGAATGGAGATAGGACCGGGAGAACGGAGGGGAGGCAGGGCGGCATCAAGCATTTCATGACGTAACTGCCGGGACTCGAACTGACGCGGGATAGCCGACAGCGCGTGACAGGGGGAACGGGGACGACTATTCACATATAAAAAAAAAGGGGGAGCGGGCTATTCGGGATGGGGGGTCAAAGGGAGAAAGAAGGGGGAAATCTCCTCTATTGTGGGAACCCTATGAAGGGGAAAGGGTAAGACCCGCCATCCTGAATCTGAAGGAGGGACGAGGGGCCCGTGATGGGTCCGTATGCCAGTCAAAGTGTCGAAAAATCGTTGGGAGTCAAAAACTGCCGGAAAAAGTGGCGGAGGGAGCATCGTTCAGTAGGAAACTGTGGTCGGCATAACTACCCGACAAAAAGAGAGTAAGCACAGGGAGGCATGGAGAGGGACAGGGGGACAGAACAAGAGGAAACGACACGCTCAGCAGGGAAGACAGGACCGGTCAAGACCTCCCCGAGAGGGGGAAGACTTTCCTGATTTCCGCCGTCTCGGATCGACGAGGGGGTAGGTGCGTACTACAGGAGAGGCCTACGGGTTCCCTCGGTCCGAACGGGGGGGAACGGCAGTCGACGACTAAAAGGAGAGGGGTTCTACCTCGAACGCTTGAAAGGAGCGCGCGAGGGGGGCTGTGGATGGAACCTGACAAGCAAGGGAAGCTAGCACGCACAAAGAGGGATGCTTGCCGTCATTACTACTCCCGTTACCGCGGAAAGGAAAGAAGTGAACCGCTACATCTAATCAGAAGGTCAGCTACTGGAAAGCTCCGCGCCGCGATCCGCTCGGGAAAGAAGGAAAAAATCGATTTTCAGCACCTGCGCGAAAAGGCCGAAAAGGAAAGTAGGGCAATGTCCGTCGCATTTCGGGAGTGGCGACATCGCCCGGTGGGTAATGAATTACAATACACGGGGTGTGCTCAAAAAGGGAACGAGGAAGAAAACGGACTCAGAACGCAGTCCATTCACGTTCTGTTACGCGGATATACGGCTCAAAGGGCAAAAGGATGTTAATATGTGCTGGACAAAGAAAAAACATGTACTAGGAAGAAGGAAAGGGGGGTCAAAAAGGGGATGGTTAGTAGGGGGGGGGGAAAAGTGCCTTATCTTCGCTCATTGGTCGCGCCGCTAGGGGAGGAGAGACACTCACAGGCAATAGCGAAGTGGAGAAAACTATGGGGCGCTTCACTCTGAGAGGGATACGCGCTGCGTTAAAGATGGAGGGCGACTCTCCTCTGGATGCTTGTCGGGAAGGGGTGGAGGCGGAAAGATATTAAGGTGGAGGCGGCGGCGAGGACAAGGAAAGAGGGGGGACTGTAGCGGCTCGGGGCCGGAATAGGGGAGACGGGGGCTGCAATGTAAGTCCGAGTGTAGCCAGAGGGCGAGGCCGCTATGGGAGACCTGGTAACGAGATGGGGCTGTTCCGCCTCGAAAAAAGAGAGGGGGGAGAAGTGCGACCTCCCGAGGAACGTGGGCCAAATCCGGGAAAGGACCTCGCGGAATCGAGGGCACCGCTGCGTACCGACAACCGGAACGAGAGAATTGTTGCAAGGGGCGAGGCAAAGAAGCTAAAAAGGAGTGACTGACATGTTCCAGCCGACTTGGAGAAGGAGAAAGATTAAAAGGGACCACAGGAACGCTGATGGCGGAAACAAAGGTAGCCGCGAGGCATGCAATGAGCGTCATAGAGCACTCAACAAAAACCCGTAGGGATGACAAGGAGAAGAGGAACTCCTCCTTCTCCGCTGGATCAATAAAAGGTTCAGCCGATCAGCAGGGCCGGTAGTCAAGCATGGTCAAAAAAAGTCGCGGCAATGAATAGGAACATGAGAGAGGATGGTCAGGAAAGGCAGGGCAGTTCAATGGCAACCTGGGCGCTATACGTGGGGGGAATCGTAACGGTCACTCGATAAGCGGGAGGGCCTTGAAGCTTTATGAACACATCAACTCGAGCGAGGGAAACGTCGAACCACGCGGTCAGCCGGAAAAAAGCCCCCATCGGGGGGACTTGGACTGTCGGAAGATCTGAATCGCCATAGCGGAGTAAAAAGAAGGAACCTATCAGGAATGCGGTGGAAAGGACGGGGCCGGACCTAAAAGCTGCGAGCCTTCCCCCAGAGGCTCGCGTAAAAGGAAGCCGACTAAGGAAAGAAGAGACGGTTCCGCCGCCACCACTAAAACCCGAAAAAGAACGGCTCGCGCAGCTTCGCCGAAAAAACAGGCGGGCACGGCAATAGGAAACAAGGAAGAAAAAGCAGTTCGAGCACTTCGATAGTGGGGGAGGCAGTGTAGGAGAAGAGAGATCAGTCTATCCCTGCGTACTACGGAAAGGGGAAATGTGCGTCACCAGCAAGGTCACAAAATGTGGCTAGGCCTCGTCCATGGGGAGGAGGGTCCAAGCAGCGTCACTCCGTTCCTTAGGAGGGGGGGGGGTGGTGGGGGGGGGGGGGGGGGGGGGGGGGGGGGGGGGGGGGGGGGGGGGGGGGGGGGGGGGTGGGGGGGGGGGGGGGGGGGGGGGGGGGGGGTGGGGGGGGGGGGGGGGGGGGGGGGGGGGGGGGGGGGGGGGGGGGGGGGGTTGTTGTGTTTTGTGGGGGGTGGGGGGTTGGGTGTGGGGTGGGGGGGGGGGGGGGGGGGTGAGCATTAGAACGGTCCACAGCACGTGCCGGAAGAAGGTCGAAAAGTGTCGGCTTAGGAGCAGAAAAATTCCCTGATTGTTCCGCAAGACGGATTGGGTCAAGAAGACGCAGCAATCAGCCGGACAGAGCCTCGAACCTGCTTTAGGATGGTTCGCCAACTTGGTCGAAAATCGGAATTCCTCTCTGCGCTCGGATAGGAGAAGCTGGTAATCAAATGAGTGAGAGCCGTATATGTAGAGGTAACACGACACGGAAGATATCGGTTCCATGGGCCGTCCTGCGGAAAGAAGACGAGTTGCGCGCGGTATAGGAGGGACAGGAGGGTAAACGTTCAAAACCCCAGCAACCAGCCAAAGAGAGAACTCCGTAACGCTTCGAGGTCGCACTACGTCAAAGATCGGGTATAGGAACTTGCCCGCCCCGTTCGGCCGAGGAAACCGATTCCTCGCCACGAAGAACGGAATCGTATTCCCTTGCGACAGGCGAGGAAAAGAGCCAAAAGGAACCCGCGCCGGGTAGTGATTGAACAACAGAAGGGGTATCGCCAGGTATGCGGCGTGTGCTGTAACCAATCGGGTCAAGAAAAGAGCCGCTCCAGTGCAAGCATTTGCTGATACAACCTCCCGAGGGAGCGGGGGTTTAGTTCTGCAGACGCAAAGTTTTCTAAGGGACGATGTGCCGACCCGCCACAAAGGGGGGGGGTCAAAAAGCGGTTTTAGAATTTTTCACAATATGGGCAAGAAAAGGACGTCATACCGACAATCACGCAAGCCGCGACGAATCAGCATCCTAATGAAGAAAGCGGAGGACACGCACTGTTCAAGCAGGGTCCCACAAAAACGACGATAGATGCCCTCGGATCAGTTGACCCGAAGAGAGAAAGATGCCAAGCCATAAATCCTTCGCCTCCGTCGGGGGGAAAGAGCACAGTGGCACGCAGCTGGCAAGCGACATCTCAGAATAGCGGACCCGGAAGGGGACAAAAGGAACATCTGCGCGCTCACAACCAGGATGGAGTCAAAAAACAAAGTTCGACGTCGCGAGAAAGGGGGGAAAGGAGTCCTTCTGCCACTTCCGGGTATCACGGCAGAAAAAATACAAATCGCGGTACCACAAGGGGAAACCGCCGACTTTTCGAAGCGCGCATGAGTCCACTATAAAAAAAGATCCATAAAACCGGGAAAGAAAAGTTGCCATCAAACCAAGCAGAAATCCGGAGCGTCCCCTTCCCATCTATAACAGGTGCTTAAAAAGGGGAGACACACGTGGAAAACTCCAGAGACAGATCCGGGAAAAAGCGAGGGAGAACGCCCCGGGAAGAGGAGGCAAAATTAGTCAAAAAAAAGGAATCCAGGAAGGAGCAAAACGAAGGAACTACAAAACCTCTTGCCCTTGAAAGCGGTAGACAGGAAAAAAAACAGTCTGAAACTCTTCGACCAGACCTGGCCGGTCGTGAAGATGGACGAGCAGAGAGGGCGATGACGTGCAAACTAAAGTCTCTACCGAAGGGAGGGTGCAACGGTTGCGCACCTCATCTGACAAGTGAGGGAAGAAGAAAAAACAGTCGTTTTGACCAGTCCGGAGCTACTGCTCAGTCATAAGGGGGAATACGTACTATGCTGCCCGTTGAGCTTGGGGACGAAAGGGTTGTAAGGGTCGGTCAACGGCGTCCAGTCCCCTGGCCATGTCATGGGACGGGGAAAAAAAAACTCAGGAAGACGGCCTTCGCGAACCCTCTATCGAGATCAAAACAAAAAGTGAAGTTGAAAAGATAATATATAGCTGGGGGGTTCTCAGGCCGGACGCGAAGAGAGGGCGGCGCACTACCTCACCATAACGGGGTAAAGGGGGGGAAAGCAGGTGACCGACCCAGGAACCCTCGGAGAAAAAAAGCGCAACTTGCATCAAGAAAGGGAAGGGAGGGTCAAGACCTGCATTAAGCTACTCGGGAATGGGAGAACAAAACACTGTTCTCTGCGGCGACAGTTGGGTACGCAGGTGAGCAAACATCAAGGGACGTCCGGCGGACGAAAGGAAGGGGCACGGCATCGAAACTCAAACGCGAAAAATCCTGCAAAGATTGGGAAAGGGGAGGTTCGAAGCGTCCTCCGGAGTGGGGGAAAGGGTCCCTCGGTCAAGTTCCAGCGGGGGTGAGGTCGAAAGGGCGACGGCCGATTCAGCGGGGGATTCATGCACAAATCGACCGCGTCGAAAGAGAGGGGGGGGGGTCCGAGAACGTTCCAGTCCTGTCGTGTTTTGGGACAAGTGGGGGAAGTCAGGGAATCCCCCTGTTCTAGCTGGCTGGGATGAAGATCGTCGGATTGGAAGGGTGGCAATTCGGCCTGGGAGCAGGTAGGGGGGAATTTTTACCCTTCAGGATCGCCAACGGGGGACCCGGCAGCTGTTGACGCGGGGTCCGAGAAAGTGGGGTCTGTGTGTGGGGAATGACACACAAGGGAACTCCACGGTCATGGCAAGCCGGAAGAAGGTGCACGGGGGAATAACGTTCGCAGACAAAGGAAAGTATAAACTGCGGGTCTCTATCGGCAGACAGGTACAACTTGGGAAACGGTCAGGTACCGCGACCTTTACGCGATGAGAACGATCATGCAGGCGTGACCAAGGGTGCGAAGGACGACGAGCGCAGGAGATGGTAGGGAATCGTGCGAGGGTAAGCTGGGTCCCGATACCGGGGCAATAGAAGAGAGGTGGTGGACCCCTCCTGACTGATTGTCAAGCGATCAAGCGAGCAGGATTCTGAGGCGGGTAGCCGATGAAGTGAAGTGGAAGTATGCTTCAAAGGTGCGACAGTAGGTGAAAATTCTAACCGGGGGCAAGGAGTGTGGAGGAGCAACAAAATCGTTCAGTAGAAACTGGGGGGTTCGAAAAATAACGAAAAGAAAACAACTAGCGGAGGCAGAGCACCGGCGGGCAGGGAAAGAGGGCGCTTGAAAGACGAAGAGGACGACAAAGATCAAGACGGAAAATCTCGGCCTGTGTCAAAAGATAAACGTCTCTGGGGCCGTACAGGGCAACGGAGGTTCCGAGAGTAACGACGGGAGACGACTTCCGCGGAAGAAAAAAGAGGGGACTTCCTTGTCCCGGGCCGAAAGGGGGAGGGCAATTGCTAAGGGAAAAAAAGAGCTACATTATCGTGGCAAACATAGAGATTTCGTCGTCTCGATGCGGGGTGAATGGTGATGGACACGTCCTCACTGGGCAAGCGAGTCCCGCGAAGGGGTCAACCAGAATAGTACATGACGACTCCAACGGGCAGAGAGAGGAAACGGTGCGTGAGAACCTCAAAGCGAAAAGTCCAGAAAATTAAAGATCAGAAGAGCCGCGCAGCTCTCGGAAGAGGGAAGGAAAGAAAAATCTATTGGACGGAAAAGGGGTCTTGAAATTCCTACAGCACGTTCGAGTGCTGTACGGAGGGGAATGCCTTCTGGTCGGCTGACACATCGCCCGTAAGCTGATGAAATTCAGTACATGGGGAGGGAGGGGGACAGCCAGACTCCCGACTAGACAAGAAGCCATGCACTTGCTTTTGTAAACGGCAGGGTCTACCGGAGGAAAAGAAAGGCGTGAAGCTGCTGCTGACAAAGCACTAAAAGGAAACGGTCCGAGCAAAGGGGGGGTGGAACCAGAATGATGGTGAGAAAAAGGGGGGGGGGAAGAGACTTCGTCCGCAGGGCTGGGACATAGGATGGATCACACAGAAAACTTCAATCGTCGAATTGCGCAAGAAGACAGAGGAAAGCCAGTAGAGGGAAAACGCGGCGGGCGTGCTCGACTCAGCCGCTGATTGGAGTCAAGGGAGTGGGGGGAGGACAAATATAGTAGTGGGGGATGCGTTCGAGGAGGGGGGAAACTAGAAGAAGGGGACGGACGAGAATGATGAGGGCAGCGAATAGAGCCGAGAGGGACGGGTCAAAAAGACGTTTCCGAGGAAGAGGGGGCGAAGTCCGCGATGGCGACCGTACCACGCGATGGTGGGGAGGTGGGCCGCTGACCGCGCTGTGCGAAAACGGAAGACAAGCTCGAGGAAGGGGTGTTTCCTCAAGATGAAAGACAGAGAGATGATACGGACCCGCTTAAGAAAAAAGAAACCCTTCGTTCGAAATGTTGACAGACCTGGGAGTAACCTGGCTGCCGACTGAAAAGATGGAGACCGGGCAGGTTGAAAAGACTTGGAACGCCGACCAGACCTGAAACCTGACCTACCGAAAAGATAAGGGCCTGACGACGAAGGGAGCCGCGGATTCAATGAGCGAAG
>Ga0179593_1262883_pt1 | contig 10043 bp, 14 predicted proteins | sample CZODoug2_1_08_16_FD_185931 | JGI IMG/M metagenome (GOLD analysis project Ga0179593, IMG submission 185931) | Vadose zone soil fungal communities from Angelo Coast Range Reserve, California, USA - CZODoug2_1_08_16fungal (PacBio error correction) | ecosystem: Environmental > Terrestrial > Soil >...
AAACGGGCGGCTCGGTTTAGAACGTCGTCCTCAGACTTACCCGAAAATCATGAAGGGGGAAACTTCAGCGAAACGTCGTCTTCTCGAGATGGATCATGAAGAAGAAAAACAGAGGGCGGCCTGAAAAAAAAAATCGAGCATTCACCTGTCACCAGGGAAAAAAAAAAAATTCTCGTCGTTTGGCACAAGCTTCCGCGCAATCTTCGCGTACAAACGCGGCCTGTGTTTGTCGGCCATCACTGGCAAGCGTCCAGGAGGGAAAGTGGGCCACTTCGAAGGGGCCATCAACGGAAAAAAAAGAAATGCGCCCGAAGGAGAGGAGCCACACGACCTGTGCAAGCGTGGCGGGTGGTCAACTCGTTCGGCGGCCACAGCAGAAGCAAGGAGAGGAAGAAATCCTCAAACCAGCAGCGCCTAGACAGGGGGAAAAACGCGGATGGGGGGCAGAAGAGTTGGGAAACTTCGCAAGACAAAACGACGGAGAGCGGGAGAGGGCCGCCAGTATCGAGTGGTTCGATAAAGGGAAGGGGAGCCGGGAACGGAAACACTTATGGAAGGGGAAGTGCTTGGAATAACTCCATCGGCTTCTACTTGCCGAAAAGGACTCGGTCGGATGGCCGCTTGGCGCCCACTCACACGCACTTCATGAAAAGAAGTGAAGGTGGGCAGGGAGAAAAGAGGCAGAAAGCGAAATGGAATGGACCCGGGCGCCATCCTTCTCCCGAGAAAGCTCGACACGACCGACGGTGGAAGAAAATCAACGACTGAGCCCGGTTTGAGCAACGGGAAGCAGTCTCAGAGGAGAGACAAATTCGATTCCCAAGGGAAGAAGCCGGCTTAAAGGGGGAGAGAGGGCCAGGAAGAATCGGTGTTTGGCCGGCAAACGGTAGCAGATTCCAAGGACGGGATGGGTTCCGAGAGAACCGCGGTAGTGAAGCGCATGAAATTCCTGGTGGCGCATGCATGCATCGCCGCAAAAAAAAAAAAACTAGACACAAAAAATGTTTAGGTGGTCCTTCGACTTGAAGAAGTGGCAGGCATCGAGGCGGGAGATTGAAGGCCACATGAGGCAAACCACACAAAGGGGGGGGGGAAGATAGGTTGAGGAGTCAAGCGTCGTAATAATCACCAGGGAAGGTGGGAAAGCGATAGAGAAGGCGTCAGTTTCTAACTCGTGACTTCGGCGGGTAAGAGGCCACGCCAGGGTGGGAAATCTCGCATGCTATTTAAGGGGCAGCGTTTCGGGGTCTCCGTTCCAGCAGAGGATCACAAGGAGGAAAGGAGGGAGATAACAGTCAAGCGAATGGAAAAAAGATCGGGCTGCCCCCAAAGGAATCTTGGGGGGGGGGGAAGAACATCACAAAACAGACAACGGAAAACAAACGCGCGCCGCAACGCGGACAAAACGACCAGAAAAATAAGGAAGGGCCATCCGTAACACGAGTGATAAAACGTAGGTCCATTTCCTCCGAGTCCGCCTCCTTCATTTGAAACAAGCCATAAACGTGAAGAGGGATCGGCGGGAATTCGAGACGACACAAGTCAATCTGTGAGGGAACTCGCTGATTAACGGGGGAAGGCGCAAGAGACCCACTCTCAAGAGCTGGAGGGTTAGGAGGAAAGAACGGAGGTGCACAAATGGATCAAGGCAGAGGAGTAGGACAGGAGAAAAAGTCTCGGAGGGATTGAATATCCGCGATCATGGAACATGAAGCAAAAGCGAGCAGAACACACCTTGCAACCAAAACGGGAAAACCGTGGCGCGGGTGTGGTGAACAGTTTTTAAGATCGGGGAGCAACGAAGTCCAGCAATCGATTGGTCACGCGCCGGGAGTAGGCCGGTTGGGGTGGAAAATCATCCGAGCAGACTTTTCACATCCCTATGGGGTCGCGAAAAAGGGATGAAACAACGGGAAAATGGTAGGGCGGAACAGCGGGTGGAAACACCAGCAATCACACAACACGAGTAATAGATGCGTTAACCCAGGCGCTCATTCCCGGGGGGACCAGGGTGCGTGTGTTCCAGAAAGGTGTCGATACAATCTTTAGGGGAAGAAAGGGTAAACGAGAGAAAGGAGCAGAAAAAAGGAAAAACGCTGACAAACTCGATTGGTGACGAGCGTCCGCGCGAACATTGGGAAAATGACCAACAAAAAAACGACCTAAAAGACCGTTGGGGGGTCGACAAGTGGGTCATTCGCTGCAGCGCTTAGAAGAGATGCGGGGACGGATCAGGCGAGTAGGAGCAAGAAAACGTCGAATGTCCTAGAAGCTATCGCCTTGTGAGGTATCCATGAGCGACCCAGAATCCAGGTCCCTCCTACCCCTCCTCTCATTGTGGGTCTGAGGGCGGGCAAATTACTGAAGAGGGCAGAGGAGGGAAACCAGCCAGCTTGAAGAGGGGGGGCATCCTGCCGACGCCCTCCACCGCAAAGGAAAAATGGCTTTTACAACTGAATGGGGAGGCTGAATGCGTAGGACACGAAACACCCATAGCGGTTCAGAGCTGGGGGAAACGATTGCACAGATCGGAGTTGTTGAATAATATTACAACCCGCGAGCGGTCCTGTTGCTCTGCGTGTGTGATGGGGGGGGTGGTCTGGACAATTCAGGGGTGGAAAGATTTTAAAAAAACGTGACTCGAATTTATCAGGCGGAAGGGAATCTCACCGGGAGGGAGTCGCGGGAACTGGCAGACAAGGGCAAACAGGAAAGCGAAGGAAAAGGCCAGCAGGGAACCTGGTTGTAACGCAAACCGCCCAAGAAACGAAAAAAACATCGCTTCGAGACAACACAAAAGCTGTCGCCGGGGATGAAAAAAAAAGAGGACTTCCAACCCGAAGATCTCGAAAAACTGTGTGGTGATAGCCGAGTGGCCGGCAAAAGAGTTCCCGCCGAGCTCAGGGCCACTCAAAAGAAACAGCAACTACGGGGGGAGAGACCTGAAAATGCTCCGCTGTGGATCTATTGAGAGACACGAAACGCTATTCTCAACATAGTTATGGTCCTGCGCTTCACGACCGCGGGAAAAAGACGGGAAAATCCCGTCAGCGGAATAAGAACTGAAAACAAAGATTCTCCGCGCGAAATGGCAAAAATAAAAGGAAGCCGGCGTATGCAATGAATAGAGGCGAGGTAGAGACTGCTTCAAGAGACAAACCTGGCTGATGCCGGTGGATTGGCACTGAAAGAGGAGGGGTCGAAGTCAACGGAAGAGAATTTGCAAACGCCCTCTTGCACTCGTGGTCGATCGGCCTAAGGGTCTCAACAAACACTAAATTCTGAGAAGTGAGGATGAATTCGTGGCCAAGAGGCAATCCTACGATATTAGGAACAAGATATGGAGAGGGAAAAGGTAAGCCGAGGAGGAGGCAAAAAAGGGGAAACACGCAAGCAGAGGGCATTCAAATACAGTGAAACTTCGAAAAAGCGTCCACTGGCGGCCCCGATACGCGGAAAACACGGAACTGCGCTAATGGACAATCGATCTTCAGGGAAACACAAACGAATAGTGGTGAGCGAGAGGGGTGCGGATAGGCTACTTAAAGAGGAGAAAGGACCTATTACTAAAGGTCCCAAAAGGCAAAACGGAAAAGGGGGGGCGGGAAAAACATCGGTCGGCGAGAGTGCTGAGTGATCTGGATTCCGCTGAGGGCGCAAGTCGAAGCCAAAGTGGCAGAGCGGACAGTGGCTACAGTTATTGCCGCCAAAAGGTCCACGAAAGGAGCGGACAGGAGAGTGTGGCAAAAGAGAATGTTACGATCACTGTACTAACGTCACTACAACGGGAGAAAAAAGGGGTTCTGGACGAAAGTCTGTGAAAAGAGAAGAGAAAAGGCATGAGAGATCGGGAAACCGAAACGCCGTAACTCAACTCCAAGAGTCATAAGCGAAAAGCGGCTTCAACCGAAGCCGCACGGGTCAGGCGATAGAAGAGACTCACAACAGATAGTAGGAAAGAGAGAGAAGCGCATAACGGGGGGAGGATCCTCGGAAGAAGGGGGGAAACAGAAGGAGCGTACCAGAGCACCGGCTTTTGTAATTCCAACGAAACGTCCTCGTCAGGCTACTCTAATGTCGCTTGTCGAGGAAAAGCCTAAAGTCACGAAAGTGCAAACCGTGTAGTGCCTCATTAGAACGATCAGTCCAGTCGCTTCGGGCAAATAGGCCGCGAAAGGGAGGAAAAAGGAAACGACACCCGGGGGCGGCAAGAACTGGTACCCCGGCCTAAAACTTGAAACACAAAAATTGGGGGGAAGAAAAAGGAATCAAAAAAACTCCGAAGGAACGACGACCTAGATGTCGAGACAGCCCAAACGGGGCCTTCGTGGCAATGGGTGGGCACGAGGAAGAGGCGTCCAAGAAAGCAAGTCGGCACCAGGCCGAAAACATCACCACGCCTCATAAAAGGGCAGAGGAGGTGCGGAGTGCGCTTTTTCCAAGGTAAAGGAGGGAAGGAAATCAAAGCGGGATTATGACATCGTGGAGGCCATTGGAGATCAGTGGTTTCGAAGGGAGGTGGTCAGGGTGAAGACGCTAAAGTCCACCCTTCTTCTTCGGGACGGTCTTGGAAAGGGAGGAAAGAGATAGCTTCTACTGGAAAAAAAACAGACAGACCAATAGTATCGTCGATTGAAACGGGGGACCCACGAATTCTAAACCACGAACAAGAATTGAAGGGCGAGCGACCAAGAAAATTGACACTGAAAAGCCAGCGGCGTAAAATCTTTCTCCGCAACGAGGAGGGGAAAGACTCGAACAAGAAGGGGAGAAACACGCCATCGCGGTTTGAGCTCCAAACATACTTCTCGGACGGAGGAGCTTCCAAGGGGCAGAAGAGGCTTCCAGTGTTTTGAAAGAGGGGCCATTGGCGCTGCGGAGAACGTTGCTGGGTTTATGGACGGCGGTTGGGAAACGGAGTAAGAAGGGAAGGAGGGGAAGGGACCACCGTCGTGAAGCGCAGGAAAAGTCAAGTGCGCAGGCATAGCGGCAGCCGCGCCCTGATCCAAAGGGATCAGGGGCCCACAAAGGGGGGGAGAAGGGAAAGTAGCCGTGCCTGCAGAGGGGAAATTAAGAAGAAGGGAGGAAACTTTTGCAGCGGCGATAAACAAAACCATTTAGTGGAGAGATTCGGGGTTGGTAACGAGGAGAGGTACAATGTGAAACAAGAAATGGGACGGAGGAAGGAAAGCGGGTCGACAGTGACATCGTGCTGGTTGAGGATGAAGAAGAAATGTGAAGCTCTCTGAGGTTAACAGGTCGCGTTTCATGGAACCTTGTAACAGTGGCGAGAGCAATAACAAAAGGAAAGGCGGCTATTTGCGAACGTTTGGAAAAAAAGTTGCTGCCACACGAAGCTTGGGGACAACACCAACGACCACCACAAAAGAAAACAGACCGCAGGAAGGCGGGAATCTGAAAAAAAAAAAGACAGAAGAGAGTCTGGCATACAGGTACAGTTATCGAGAGGTGTTTCCCGGTCCCAGAAGACTCATCCTTAAAGGAAATGCATAACTCGGGGGGGGGGAGACTTCGTAAATTGAAACACAGCAGGAAAAGCCTGGGCGCACAGAGGGAGGATAATAATTTGCGCACCAAAAAACACCGCAACTGAGCAAAGGGAAAGATGGTGGAACAGGGTGGAGGGTTTGCGCTAATGATATCAGCTCCAAAGGAAGAGGTATAGAACATGAGAACAATCGTCTAAACTGGAAGTTGACTAACGACACATCAGGGACCTCGAGGAAATCGCGGCGAAAAAAACAAGGCCAAATGGGGGAAAATTGCCCACAAACGAAGCGTGGAGCTGTGACACTTTTTTCAAAGGTTCACGAGGCAAGAGGAGGAAAGCAAATGAGGGGAAGGGGACGGAGAAGGCAGGTAGGCTCAAGACCGAAGCCAAATAAAATTCACATTCACATCTGTCGGAAGAAAAAAGGGTCTTGAAAAAAAACGCAAAGGAGGAAGCCGGAAAAGGGAGGGGTGCAGCCCACATCTCTCTCACAAAAATTGAACGAAATAGGGCGGAGACCAGCGGGAGGAAAGTAAGAAACCAAACATGTTTGAGGGTTGTCAATAAAATTTCGCAACCAGAGGGGAAAGAAAGGAGAGGAAAAGGGAAGCACCGCTCACTTCTGTTAAAAAAAGGCTGATCAGAGCGGCCGCGAAAAAAACTGAAAAAAGACCACAAACGGACCTGGACAAAAAAAACCGGTTTGGGTAGTCATTGCAATTAGGCCAGGGACTAGAGTCAAAGGGGGGGAAGGGAGCATGCCTAGGAAGGTGGAGGATGCGGTCCCTAATGGGAACTACTCATCAAAAAAAAGTGAGGCGGAGACCGAAAACCCCCATCGAAACTCCTCCGACCCAGAAAACAGGGCGGGGGGGGGGAGAGGGAAAAAAATTCTGAAGAGATCAAAAACAATTACAGCTGTGGTCGCAATTAAAAGAAACCGCGAAAGTTATGGCGTTGAAATGGAGCGACTCAGGAAGGGGTAACCCATCAGGGGGGAGGAAAGTCAAGCAAAAAAGATGTACCAGGGAGACGAACTCTTAGGGAGGGGGATTAAGATGAACAAACGAGAGAGAAAATGTGGCAAGGGGTTGTGATTGTTGGTAGGTACAAACGTTGAGAACTGGGGTGTGAAAAAGACAGTAAGCGGCCTCGCGAGATTACTTGGAGAAGCTCGAGGAAAGGGCAGACAGGACACCATGAAAAAGAAAAAACAAGATTCAACCTTGCTTGGACGCCCGCCCTAATTCGAGAGTACGACTCGAAGTCGCACGCCCAGAAAGGCTGGCGCCGTGAAACTACGAGTAGAAAAACGAGAGGCTGAAAAAACGAAGGTGTGAGAGCAGGGGGAAAAAAAAAAGGTACAGCCGCTGTGAGGGAAACTCATGCGGCAGGTCAAGAAGCCCCGGAAAAGACAGAGGTGTGGGATCGAAAGGCTGATGAATCAATATTCGGCTCCACATGATTGAAGGGGAAGGAGGAGGAAGACCGCGGGGGGAAGAGAAAAAAAAATAAATCAGCGGTCAATTAACTATCTTCCAAGCCTGCCAGTACGCCCGAATTCGAAAAAAACGCGAAAAGAAACGAGAACAATAAGCCGGGACGGGGGAGACCAAATAGAAATCTTCCGCGAAGGATGAGACTGAGGAAGGAAATACCCAAGAAGGAGGTGACTTCACCGATGCAGAAAATCTGGATAAGTGGGAACAAAAAACTGCCTGGCTCACCATTCAGAAATCTTCAAGGAGGCAAAACAACCTTAGTCTTGATGAAGTCGTGGGGGATAAAAGGATAAAGCGGCAAGAAACGATAGGAAGGGGACGAAGTAAAAGAAAGGGGAAAAGAGAAAAACGATTAGGACATAGAAGGAAAGAACTCAAACTCTGGCCGGAGCGACGGGAAATCGACAAAAAGAATCAAAAAAGGGACAAGGGACTTTCGCAGAAGAAAAAGGGAACCTGCCGAGGGGAAAACAGAAATCGGAACGAAATCCCGGAAAAAGTTCTAGGAAATGATGGAAGATGCGTGAGACTGTGCTTCGACAAAATTCGCCGATAAACGGACCAAAAAAAGCCATGCCACTCAAAAACATGGGAGGGTGTGATGGGACCAAGAAAGAAGGAGAGGTTCAAAGTTTCTTAGTGGAAAAGAATCTCGTCAGAAAAGGCCACGACCAAAGAGAGGGGGAGAAGGAACACACCCGCTTCTGTCGTGTACTCCGAGCTGCGCAAGTAAGAGGACCCGGGGAGACTGGACGGGGAATAAAACGGTACGGATATCGGAAGAAAGGAAAGGAGAAAGGGAGTGGGGAAGGAAAGAAGCGAGGATCGGCGAGAAAAGACGGAGAGGAAAAAAACGGAGGATGCACGCGGTACGAGGGGTCGGGCGCACTCGGCGGTCGGGGGGAAAAAAGTCAACACGTTCACTGGGGAGAAGAGAAGAGAAGAGCAAAACAAAAGGGGAGGGAGAGATCGAACGTGGCGGCTTGACGGAAAAGATAAAGCAAATAGTACGAGAAAACATCAGGCGAAATGGGGGATTCACCGCGAAAAAAGTTCGGGATCGCCGATGGGAATGAAAGTGCGAGAGAAGGAAAAGAAAAAAAAAAACACCTCTCCCCGTGTAGGGAGCAAAAAAAAGTCGTACAGTGAGAGGTGAAAAAGATGCCTGCGCAGAGAGCCCTAAGATCGGGGGGCTGCCAGACACGTAGCCCACGTAAAAGTCGGGGAACGTGGAAAAACTGAGAAGGGGAAAGAGCCGGAAGAAGGAAAAGAAGAATGCGCGAAGACCGCTATGCTCTCAAGGGGGACCAAACGCCAAGGGTCAAGCCGGAGGGGGGGAAGGATAATCGCGGGCCTACGCAAAGGCCGTCGCCGCACAAAATACGCCAAAACAAAAAGAGGCAAGAAGAAAAGAAGCGGACGCAGATCGAGTTCCATGTAAAAGAGGGCTCAATGGGTTATGCCGACAATGTAACGCAGGGGAGGGAGAGGGGACGGTGATAGTTTCCTTATGTTGAACCTTCAAGCGCCTTCACTAGAAGGGAGTGATGGGAAAGGGGAGGGGGAAAAAATCCGGAAAGAGGCTTCTATCTTGCACGAAAATAGAAAGTATCGTCGATGGAAGGGGCAGGAAAAACGAATTCATCCACAACTTCAGTCAATAATTGAAGGGGTTGATGAAGCCAATCCGGAAGAGGGCATGGGACACTGATGCCGGGCAGGGAAAAAAGGAAGGAGACCGAGTCAGGGGAAAAGAGAATCAGACACATCCGGGGGAAAATCATCGCAAGTTTGAGCGGGGAAGCATTCTCATACGTTGCGGACGAATTCAGGAGGGGGAGAAAGCCGGTCCTTCCCGGGGAGAAGGGGAAGGGCGCAGCAAGAAAAGGGATTAGGGAAATGGGACGTTAGTGGAAAATGGCAGGGGATTGTAGGAAAAAGGGAATAGAAAAGCGGGTAGAGTGAAAAAGATTGAGTAATCAAAAAAGAGGAAGCTAGCGCCACTAGAGAAAAAGAGGAAGGACAGATGTCAAGGGGAAAGAAGACTCAGAAGTGGCCAAACAGCAAAAGCGGCCAAGCTGTGGAGGCCACAAGGAGATCACCAATTAGGTTGTTGAGAGAATCTTACGGTGTTAGGGAAGTAGAAAAAAGGCGAATAAGAAAAAACGGGGGAAAATTTCGGATGTAAAACCGGGAGGAGGCGATGAAAAAAGGAACTCCGGGAAGTCGGCGTGGTGCGGGGGGGGGAAAAAAAAGTTTGGAAAAATAGAGAGGGGGAGGGGATTGGCCAGGAAATTTCATGGGAATGGCAAAAAAATTTAAAAAGAGCAGAACAAAGGGAAGAAAGGCGGCGGACTTAGAAGGAACTGTTTATCACAGAGGGAAACCAACGGAAGGATTGGGGGCCAGACATCAAAAACAGCAGAAAAACGCCAAAGAGCAAGCGCGGCAAACGACGCAACTAAGAGCCTACAACAAAACTACCAAGCACACAAGGGAGTGGCAATCAGGGAAATCGAGTGAAGCCGAAAGTTTTCAACCCCGTTTCATCCGGTCAAGACGAAGGGAGGAAAAGAAAAAAGGACGGGCGTCGGCGTTAAACAATCAAAGGAAGGCCACAGAATGCGCTGCCAGAGGGGCGCAAGAAACCCGTCAAAACGGATGGGGGGGGGTGGGGGGGATGATAGACACAGGGAGAGGGGGGGCGGGAAAGTGATAAAAAGGGAAGAAAGGAAGGATCCCTAAGTCCTCGCTGATGGGGAGATCCTCCGCGATCATGTACAAGCGAACTAGCCGCCGGAGAAACTGGAGGAACAAAAGGTTAACGAAACGGCGACGCGTGGAGAGGGGAAGTTGTGTCCAGTGGAGAGCCGGGACGATCGGAGGGGAAAAAAAGAAGTTGTTCATCCTTGTATTAAGGCAGTGAGGGACATCAAGCAGGTCAATGACCTTTCACGGGTGAACAATTACATACTATGGTCTCGAAAAAGGTAGGGAAAAACAAAAGGAGGGAAGAAGGGAGCAGCTTT
>Ga0179593_1270016_pt1 | contig 10043 bp, 15 predicted proteins | sample CZODoug2_1_08_16_FD_185931 | JGI IMG/M metagenome (GOLD analysis project Ga0179593, IMG submission 185931) | Vadose zone soil fungal communities from Angelo Coast Range Reserve, California, USA - CZODoug2_1_08_16fungal (PacBio error correction) | ecosystem: Environmental > Terrestrial > Soil >...
CGCAGTACCATTACAGAGAGGAAAGTGAAGGAAAAAGAGGGGGGGGGCCTCAAGGAAGGGAAAAAAAGAAAAGAAAAAGAGAGCCTCAGCCTGATCACAACCACAAAGAAGAGGATCGCTGCAAGCCGAACGAATCTTAAACGGGGTAGGCATAAGAGGGGGAAAAGTGAAAAGCAGCCCTCGGAAAAAAAAAGAAAAAGACAAAAAACGGGAAGAAGGGGGGTGAAGATACGAAGTAACCGTGTCGGAGACACGGGTTGGAAAACGTGAAAAATAGACACTCGATTAGGCCGAGGGAAAGAGCGAGGGGCAGCAAAAGGAATTTCCCGACGGGGATCAAAGCCACGTGCGTCGTCTTGTCAATACTACACCGGGGCCAGGAAGCGAACCAATAAATGTTTCAAAAAGTGGCCACGAGGGACGAATGACTCCGGGGGGGGGGGTCCAGGAATGGAATTGGACACCCCAAAAAAGTCCCCCGGAACCCGTCTTAGCCCGCAATAACAGACCGGAAAAAAACCATGGACATAAGCGAAAAGGGAAGTGGAACCAAATGGAAAGAAGAAACGTTCAATGCCCCGTCTGGCGCACTAAAAAGAGGGAAAAAAAAAAATAAAGAAAAAAAAAAACAGAAAAAAAAAAAAAAAAAAAGAGAAAAAAAAAAAAAAAAAAAAAAAAAAAAAAAAAAAAAAAGAAGAGCACCTTGAGAAGCCAACCGCCTTGTACCAAACGCTTTACATGGTTGAGAACCAGTAAAATCAGGGAAAGTCAAAGACCCGCAAAAAACCCGACAGACGGTTTCCGAAAGGACCACAGAGAAACAAATCCCGCTCCATCAGTGGACAAGAGTGATCGAATCCCGAAAAACAGGAATGCCTTCAAAGAAGGAAACGTGCTTTAAAGGGACAGCAGGGTTTCAGACAAAGAAAGGGGGAAAAACCCAAGGGAAAAAAGCTGTCGTCCCACAAAAACCAATTACCACAAGGGAAAGTCACAGGTCAACGCGAAAACTACAGGAAAGAGGACGGGCAACAAAAACGAGGAACAATCGTTCGTTCGGATTTCAACTTCACAAACGAGGGAAAAGGTTGAAGGCCAACCCACAATCAGGAAAACTTTTCCAAGAAGGGAGTCCGAGGGATTTCACAAATTAACAGGAAAAGAAAAAAACACCTTGGGGAGGGACACCACGCACGCTTTGTTTCAAACAAAAGGGGGTAAAAAAAATTACGAGTCAAGGTCAGCAAAGAAACGGCGGGAAAAAGGCGAAAAAAAAAAAGTGCCCCACCACACAAGAGACCAGCATTAAGAAAAAGGGGAAAGATGACACCAGCCCATTCCCACGGTAAAAACAGATCGGGCCAAAAAACGTTCCCCAGCAACGGTCAAAACTAACAATCTCCGGAAACGGGTCCCGACTGAAGGAAAAGTACGGACACGGGCGAAACGACAGGGCCACAAGGAAAAACATCCACATCGCCTTTTGTCAACCCTTACAAGAAACGACCAGCAATTCCTGGAGTTCTGAAACAAAGGAAGAAAACAAAAATCAGAACCAGGAGGGAGGAAAAAGAGAAGTCCCAGCGGAAAAAAGGAAAAGTCGGACAAAGAGGAAAGGCTCTTGTTGTCTGGACACAGCACTGTCAGGTCATGAAAGGCAAAAAAAGTGAGTCGATTAGCTCAACACATTTGAAACAGGAAGAAGGAGCAAAAACCGGTAACGCAGGGGGGTCCAAACAAAAAGAAGGGGAAAAGAACAATGAAGGGGAGAAAGAGCGGCACCCCGCCACCGTTTCAGCGTTAAGGACAAACATTTACTCCCGTCGAGAGGCACCCAAGGAAGGTCTTCACGTAAGGAACCAAAGAAAAGACGCAGAAAGAAGGCAAACAAGCCTGAAGGGGTACACTCGGAAAAAAAAAGGAGAAACCACCGCGCAAGGTCCCCAAAATCACCAGACAGGACGTGGACTTTAGTCCACCCAAAAAATGACCAAAAAACTTCTTCCAACAAAAGAAGAGAGAAGAAGACCATATGAGAAACACCAAAAAGGGGGAGGGAGGAAAAAAAAAAAGAGGAGACGAGTGGCCCCTCCGGATTTTTGGGGGGAAGGCCAAGTGAAAGAAAAGTAAGTGGACTTTAACGACCAAATGAGGGTTGGGAAAAAGTGAAAAGGTGAAGGGGGAGCGAAATCGGGGAAAAAGTAGATTGTTTGCGGTATCCGTGGCGAGTAGGGGGGGACAAAAAAACTTGACGAAGAGTAACTAGCCTTAAGTTAACTGAAAGGGAAGCAAGAATGGTTTTGAGGGGGGGGGCACCTCTGGAAAGAAAACGGAAGCAACAAGGGGAAGGGGGGGGGGGTGTGGAAAACACAGGCGACGTGGAGAAAATGACCGCTTTGTCTTTGAAAAGGAGGGATCAGGAAGAGAAATCACGGGGGATGAGGAGTGGACCAATTCAGAAAGAAAAAAAAGCCAAAAAAGGGCGGAGGGAGGGAACGGTTAAAAAATTTTTTGCCGTAGGGCTTTAAAAAGATCAGAGAAAAGGGAAACGCCGGGGGGCGTCGAATCTATTTGGTGACCAACCCCAGGTGCGGAGGGTATGTTTCAAAGGAAAAAGGAGAAGGGGGTACAAAAAAAGGGGTTGTGCCAAACTAGTGACCTCCAGTGGAAAAGAACCAAAAGGAAAACTGGAAAAAACCGGAAGAGACTAGTAGGGAGAATAAACCGGCAGGGGAAGTGTCGTCCAGAGGTGAAGAGGTCTGGGGGGGGTTGGACGGGGATGGGCGGGAAATACGAGTTAAAGGTTGTTGCTGGAACCTATTGGAAATGGAGTGGTTGGCCAACGTGTGTGTGAAAGAGGATGGGGGAAGGGGAACTTAAGGGGAGGAAAGTTGTGCAAACAAAAGAAAGAAGAAAAGCTTGCGTGAAGAACAATGGGCGGGGTGAGTTTTCACCGAAGATAATGAAGAAAAAAGTGTACTTGGAAAAAGGACAAGAGGGAGAGATAAGGGGAAATGTGGAAGGGGAAGGAGAAGAACAAAAGGAAGAGCTCCGCCTTTTTTTCACAGAATGTGAGAAAGGTGAGCGCCACGGAAAATCTAGGGCAAAGAAGAACCAAAGGATTTGGAAGGGGACAAACAAAGCGGGAAGGTGTGTTGTTGGCCGGTCATGCGAAACAAAAAAAGCGAACCACGGGAGGAAAGGGGGAAAAAGTAAAAAGTGAACCGGGTTGACGGGGAATTAAGCGAAGGGAAGGGAAAAAAAGTTGATTATTGTGGGGGGCAGTCTTGGGAAACGCGCCGGAGAAAACCTGGCTGATGGTTTGACTGGAGAATATAACGTATGAGGGGGAACAAAGAAAGGGGGCATGGAAAAACGGCGGCGACAGGAGTTGTATCAAGGGAAGAAGAAGAGCGACCCCTATTGGATCAACAGTAAAAAGAAAAAAGAAAAAATTGGAAAAAAGCGTCGGTACACGAGTAAATGTTGTTGACCGGCGGGTCCTGAAGCTAAATGAAGCAGGAACCTTGCGGGGAAAAATGAAACGGGAAAAAAATTCCCGAAGACGTAATCGACTGTGAAAAAGGTTATTGGGGGGGAAAAAGTGGCACCTGAATTGGAACAGAAGGCCCAATGATAAGGGTACCAGGGGACGCCCCTGGAGAAAAGTACCATCGGAGAAACGAAAAAGGCCCATGAGACTAGCCTAAATGAAGATCGTCGCAAAGAAGGCGAAGTACTTAAACGAACAAATCGAAGCACAACGGAAAAACGGAAAAGAAGGCAAACAAAAAACACCGGGGGTTGTGACAACTGGAATAAAAGATTAGTGCTCTGATTAGACAGACGAAGATGGTGCGGGGGGTTTTGGGAGAAAAAAGAGGGGGGGAGAGGGGGAAGGTTGATCACACAGGAAAACGGCAAACACGAAAAACGATGGAAGCTAGAGGAATGTTTTTCTACGGCGAAAGGGAATCGAGAAAGGAAAATTTTGACGATTTTGTGAAGGAAGTGCCGCGTAGGGGGAACGGGGGGGGAAAAATGAAAAAAAAACGCTGGGTTTTTTCCTGGAACGGGACGAAAGACGGAAAGTATCCTTGTTGGAAACCGCCAAAGGGATAGAGGATTGAAGTAACAACAACTTACAAAAAAAAACAATAATGAAGAGGAGCCATCAACTGGAATTGTTGCCCAGTGTTAAACAAATAACAGGGGGAGCCAATTAAAGGAAATCAACTGTGGAAATGGGAGAAGGGGTGACCGGAACGAGCACGCGAACAGGTTGGTGAAAGAATGGATTATCCAAAGGGTCAAACAACAGTTTCGATTTTGTTGGGATGAGAAGAACAAACCACAACTGAGGAGTCGTAAAATAGAGGATCCATTCAACACAATCAGAAGAGGGAAGCCGAATAGCACGCAACGCAAACAGAAGAGGAAAATCGGAAAAAAACACAGTCTTCCCATCAGTTTGGCGCCACGGTACTGGGGCCGGCAAGGAGGGGGTATACGGGGTCAACGCAAGAACCAAAAAGGAACCAGGAGCGAGAAAAGTGGGTTGGGGAAAGACCATCTAATATCAGAAAAGGAAACCGAAAAGTCCAAAAAAATGTTCCCGGCTGTCACGTAGGTGGGGGGGGGGGGGGCGGAAGGAAACCATCAAAGGGTGTTTTGGGGAAAAGGGTGGCAGAAAGTAAAGCAGAACGCTGCAATAAAAAAAGAAAAGAATTGAAAGATTCCGTCGAGGAAAAACCACGTAACACGGCAATGCAGGCAAGGACCCTGAAACGCCAACTCAACCAAGAAGCAACCTGAAACCAAAAAAAAGATTGAAAGAGACCGAAGCCGGAACAATTCTGTGAAAACAATCCAAGACCGAGGGTGGGGGGGAAAAAAAAAACAATCCCAAAAAAGAAAACAAATAACGGCACCGGCCGGCTTAGGAGGGGAAAGGGATGCGCTTGGCCCGGTTGGGGGGGACTATCTATTGCGGATGACCGAAAGGGTAAGCGAGCGACATGCGACAGCAGGAAGAGGGTTATTTTCATGAAAAGGGCGGCGGGAGGGGAAAGGAAAAACCAAAAAAAAAAATTTTTTCCAAAATTCGAGAAGAATGCAAGGCAAAGTTGGACCCCCACAGCCTGGGGTCCCCGCCAAGTGGAGGAAAAGGCGAGAAAAAGCCCCAGTAAGGAAAAAAAAGAAAAAGAACGAAAGGGGGGTACCCATTTAATGCGCGTACTGCCAGCCTAAACACAATAAGGGGGGACACGATCAAATAGAAAAGAGGACCGGAGGAACATTGAAGTATGCCGTGGAAATAATACGGAGATAGGAAACATCACCAGCCCGCAGCGTTTTGGTGTCTCACAACGCAGGGGGAACAAGATCACACACAGCCGCAAGACATGCAAAGAGCAAGAAAAAAAACTGCAATCCTGGCACAAATACGAGAAAAAGGGGGAATGAAAAAGAGCGTGTTTTCGCCAAGGCAGGGAGGGGCAAGGCCGCAAGGGCGGGAAGTGTCCAAAAAAAAGAAAAAAGGGCAACGCGAGGATTTTTGGCCAGGGGGGGCAAGTAAAGTAACAAAAAGGAAGGGGGCGAGAAGGACAAATCGTTTCGTTCGGAATGAAATTGACACAAGCACCGGATGGAGCAACATCACACCAGCCGGTAAAAAAGGCAGGAAAAGAAACTGGGATAAAAGCCGCTACTTAACCGTAAAAAAAAAAAAAAGCCAGAAACAGGGGAATCAACACGCCACAGCAAAGGGGGTGGTAGAAGCACACTTTTCAAACTCAAGAAACTCAGCCTAACAGCCAAAAAATACGGGAGGCCCAACACATTGACAAAAAGACCCGGGCCACAATCCAATGGTCCGCAATAAACTCTTAAGAGGTCCAAAAAATCCAACGGGGGGGTGGGGGTGTAAAAAAGACAAACAAAACGCCACGAAAGGACAGAAACAAAGCCGGGGAAGAAGTTTGGAGAAATCAAGGGAGGGGGTTCCCGGCGGCCCAGGTGCACTTCATACTAGGCACACAAAAAGGGCCACAGCAAATTCGCACCAAATCCACATACAAGTTGGGAAGAAGATGGGGACAAGCCAACCGGAAAAATCCCTGGGGAGGGAGGCAAAAAGAGGCAGACATAGAAAAAAAGGATCGCCACATTTCCTGATAAAGGTCACAGCCAAAAATGAAAAGGCGTCCCAAGACCGCCTCTTGGGTTCGTTTGATAGGAAGAAGGGGCAGTAAGAAAGCAAAGCCAGTGGGAGTCTGAAGGCGCTCAACACAAATTGTAGAAAACCGAAGCAAGGGAGAGAAAAAACACGCCTGTGTCAACACAAAATCACTGAAATCCAGAAACGACAAAATCGCCACAGGCCAACGTGTAAAAAAAACAGTGAAAAAACAAAAAAAGGACGAAAATTCACACCTTGGAGTAGTAACGTCTGAAAAAAAAGGGGCCCGCCAAAAGAGGGGTATCCACCGAGACCGCCCCTCTGTGTAAAACACAACGAGACAAAGGGTCAAACCATCAACGTCGTTGCAAGTGCCACCAGACAAGCCACTAACCCACCCAAAGAAACGGCAGGACACTCGCCATCGGTATCACAGAGAAAGAAAAAAAAAAAAGAAGAAGGAAGACTGGAGTCGAGCGAGTGGCAAAATGAACGGGATGGGGTGGGAATCGGAGGGCTGGTGCTTGGGGAAACACCTTGGAAAACCAAAAAAGCAGTTGAGAGGGACAGAGAAGAGGTGGAAAAAAAGGGATACAAAACAGGGAAAGGGTGGACAAAAGTTTGGGTCAGAAAGTGGACCGAGAAGTTGGCAGACAAAAGTGAATCTGAAGGAAAAAGGAAAACACTGGGATGGGGAAAAGAAGGAAGGGGAAGACCCCCTGGGGGGGGAAACCGAGCAAGAAAGAAACGCTGGTGGTTGATGGGGGGAAAAGGACGAAAAATAATAATAAAGAATGAATTTGGAGAAACCCTTAAACTGAGGAACAAAAAACGCATTTGGGGGAAGAAGTGAAGGGGTTTTTTCCGTGCGGGTCTGTATCAGAGGATCGACAGGGGGTAAAAGGGAAACAATGAAAGGAAGTGGGGAAACCGGAAAAACAGGAATTGCTGGGAAGTGACTTGGCCAAGGGGATGGGGGGGAAAAAAAACTTGTAGCAGGGCAAACCTGGGTTTGCCAGAAGGACCTAAGTGAAGTGCAAAAAGGAACGACCCAGGGAAGAGTGGACACACTGTGTGGAAAGACGAGGGGGGGAATTTCTTGTAAAAAAAAAAAACGATTTGGGTGTGGGGGCCGGGGGAAGGGAGGGAAATAAGGGAGTTGGGAGAGAGAAGGAAAAATGAGAACCCCACCCCCCCACCAAACAACAACCCAACTACACCATTTGGGGGGGCACTGGGTGAAAGGGGAGGTGCACCGGCAAACAAAGGGAGGAAGGGAATTTTGGGGGAAAGGGGAGAAAAAAGAAGGGGGTCTGTGGAAAGAACAAATGGTCGGGTTGAAAAGGGGTGGCCAAGTGAAGAGGAGCCGAATGGAATAAAGGGAAAATGGAAAACGTACGAAGGAGGGTGGCGGGGGGGGAAGAACAAGGTGGAGTGAATCCGCAAAGACCGGGGTGGGGGGAGGAAAAAAAGAGAGCCGCCTGGTGGTGAAAAAGAGAGTCAAACGCGTGGGAATTCCGGAAAACGGAACAAACGCCATCTCGTGGGGAAAGGGTTGGCTGTCAGTTACTACAGAGTTTTGGTGACTGGGGGGAGGTGGGCCAGAAGGGTAGCAAAAAAAAGAAAGGTCGTGAATCGAAAGTTTTTGGGAAGGGGAAGGCCGTTTTTGCCCGGAGCAAACGATAAATTGCAAAAAGGTTAGCTTGGATTTGGAGAACGGGGTGGAAGCGGAAGGAACCGCTACAGGCGGGGTTAATGGAAAGGGGGTAGACGGATTATGGACAAAAAAAGGCAAGACAAAAAGCGGCCGAAAGAGTCAAGGGAAGGAGGAACGACCACGAAAGGGGGATCAGTTGTATCGCTGCAATATGGGGAGCCGAGACGCAGCGAAATGTGAAAAAAATTGGGAAAAAAGAAAAGCCGGAAGTGAAGGCATGGGGTCCTCGGGGGGCTAAAAACAAAGGGGACGAAATGGGAGGGGGCAAATGAAAAGGCTAAGGAGAAAACAATCGCAGGAATCGTAGATTTGGAAAAAAAAGGGAAGATTGGGGCATTGCTATGGGGGGGAAAAAAGAAACGAACCCACAGGGGGAAGGAAATAAAATTCACCGGGGGGGAAAAAGCCAAAAAAATTTCAGAAAGGCAATCCGCTAGAAAAGGGCGTACCCCCTCCTATCAGAAAAAAAAGGAGACTGAAAAAAGGGACAAGACGACAAAGGGAAACTAAGAGGAAAGAGAGAGACCCTAACGGACCCTTATGGATCGATGAGAAAAATTAAGAAACGTTGTATAACTTGGGAGGAAGAAAGGCAAACAGGAGACAGAAAGGGTTCGGTGGGGGTGTGAGGAGGTTGAGGAGGGGGTCCTGGATTTTGATCCAGCAGGCTTGCACCTGAAAAGTCAAGACAGGAAAAGAAAGAAGACAAGGAAGATGTTGTCCTAACGACGGAATGGAAAGGAGAAAGGAAGAGTCAGAAAAGATTTGGTGGGGTGCCACGGCGTAACTTGCCAAGGGAGAACTGGGGGAAAAAATTAAAAAAGGGCTGGGTACATATCCGTGGTACTACTGAAGGGAAAAAAAAGAAGGGTGATCGCGTGGAGAAGGGGGGACATTTTTAGATATCATAGTGAGGACAAAAAAAGAAAAAGCGCTAGACAGGAAAAAAAGACGGGCCTGCCGTGGGTAATTAAAAGGGCACATAATAAAATAAAGCGATCCAGAGAATGGAAGCAAGGGGGGATAGGAGGGGTGACTGTCCAAAGGGAGATAAGTGGGGGGGGGCCGCCGGGAGATTTCAGCATATTCGCTGTAAAAGACCCGAGTGGGATGTGATGGGGTTAATTTGAATATAGGAACGGGGAGAGAAAAAGAGAGAGAAGAAGGAGACCCTTACAAAGCAGAGAAGGGTTGAGCCGGAAAAAAACCAGCTGACCACTTTCGAAGAAAATCGTGTAAGAACTAAACAAAACTTTCTTCACAAAACGTCAGGGTTTCGGAAGCATTACTTAGCGGCGCTTAAGAAAACGGGGGGGGGGTAACCTCAAAATTTCCCCGGAATGATAGTCTGATCACTAAGACGCGTGGTTGGAAAAAAGGGGAAGAAGAGTGAGGAAGAGGAGTTCCCAAAAACGAAAGAAAGAAGGAATGCAAAAGGACAAAGTCCGTGTTGGTAAAGTGGTGACCACATAAAAGAAAGCGAGGCATAAATCGGAAATCCAACAATCCAGTAAAAAGTAAATAGGCCGTCCCAGTACTTCAACTGTAAGGGAGGGAACAAAGGATAAAGAAAGATCCAACAACTCCACTCACTTGATCCAAACAAAGCCCAAAGGGAGTCAGAAGACGGGCAAAGGTTAGTTCACGAACACGACCTCTTAGAGGAAAAAGAACCCGCAGCAAAAAACGGGTGGAAGTTAGGGAAGGAGGAAGAGGAAGGAAAGAAACAAAGGGAATTGCACCGTGTTGTTTGCCAGAAGATATCGGGTGGGTCAGGAGACTATGGGACGACATAGGAAAAGGGAAAGAAGAGAGAAGAGAACGGTTGGTGAGAGTCCACTGGGGAGGGAGGAGGGGAAATCAAAGAAAAAAAAAAAAGAAATAACACAAGAAAAGGTTTCAAAATGGAGGGATGCGATTTCGAGAAATTACGCCGGACCCCCGCTGAAAGGTGGAAACCACCGAAAAAAAACAAAGGTCCGACCGACCATCAGGTGAGAGGCCATCACAAAGGAAAAAACATGAAAAGACGACTCGTTGGCCAGTTTCGAGGCGTGCGAAGTCGGCCGCCCTCCAAACATAGGGGCAGGAGATATCACAAGGAGAAAAAAAACAAGGAAGCGTCCTGGGGAAAAGAGTTAATCG